>Ga0257109_1000094_pt1 | contig 23711 bp, 20 predicted proteins | sample LP_taG_8_FD_191566 | JGI IMG/M metagenome (GOLD analysis project Ga0257109, IMG submission 191566) | Marine microbial communities from Northeast Subartic Pacific Ocean, Canada - LP_J_2011_P26_2000m | ecosystem: Environmental > Aquatic > Marine > Oceanic | place: Canada: Northeast Subartic... | reverse complement strand
TTTTTTCAGACATTTCTCCATTCCATCTTCAATGAATGGTGGAACTACTTCAAGAAAACAAAATTCTGTAAAATCATAGTTTCCTTTTTCCCTAACTTTCTCACAAATAATTTCTAGTTCTTCTTCAGCTTCTCTTTCCCTACTTCCCCTACCAATTAACATTAATCCACGTTTCAATTTTGTATCCTCGCTATTGCTATAGTTAAATTTGGAGGAAATTTCTGTTTCTCAACAACTAATTCTCCCCCTGACGATTTTATCGCTGCAGCTTCTGAGACACTCGCCGTTCCTTCAAATGTTTGAACAGTTTTTGATGGATTTGGAGTAGAAATAGAAGCAAGCTCCTCCTTTTCAAAATATTCTACAGTCTTTGATATTTCCTTTGCAAGTTCAGTAAGACCAACTACATCTTTTTCTTTCTTAATCGACACAAATTTCGTAATTGATTTTTCACTAAGTTTGAATTCATTCATGCATCTCATTAAACCGTCTTTGATAGTTTCTTTTGTAGTATCCCAGTGTAATCCAACTCCCACTACTAGACTTGGTGGTCTATAAACCACTGAATTTTGTAACAAATCATCGTCAACAATTTCATCTGTTATGATCAAATACCCCTTTGAATCTGAATTTTTTAGTTCATTGATTGTAGGATATACAGTAACATTGGCTGGTAGCTTATCTCCCCACCAATCTTTTCTTCCACAGTTTTGATACACACCAATTTTTTCTTCGTTGACCATAAACGCGCTAATCTTAGTTACATTGGAGTCATCATCAATCTTCCACCCAAAATCTTTTCCAACAAGATCTACCGCAATGGTTTTGTTTACATCAGCTGCTGTTGTTATTACAGGTGTTGCACCAAGTCTGTCTGCAATGTCGTTTGTAAGTTTGTTTGCTCCACCTAGATGACCAGAAAGTGTACTGATTACAAACTGAGCCTTATCGTCAATTACAATAACGGCAGGGTCAGTTTTCTTATCTTTCAAGTGTGGCGAGATTAATCTTATAACGGCACCTAATGAGAACAAACAAACTAGCGCATCATTTGATTTGAATAATTCTACAATTTTTGTCGATGTGTTATCGTTATACCAGTTAATGCTCGTGTTATCATCAGAGAATTTATTGGGCACAAATACTTCCCAGGAAGAGAATTTTTCCTTCAGTTCTTTTGCGATCTTAATGCCATTTTTAGTAATGGCTAAAATAGCTATTTTTTCCATACGTTCATTGAATGCTAGTTTAATAAAATCCCTTACTGTTTGGGATAGCGTGCCAAAACATTCCCATCGAAATTAAACAGTATAATTTCAATAGGGATCTTATTTTCTGAATGACCTCTCATTTGTTTGTAAACTTCTGAACAAATCAAATCAAAGAATCCATCAATATTATTTTCAAGAATAATCTCTTGAACATTTCTAGCAGTATTTGCATTTTTTATTTTCTGAACAACATCCTCATCAGCCTTGCATTTTTTTGCCAATTCTGAGAGAAAATCCATGTTAACTTTTGAGCCCTTTACATGTGTCTGTTTGACACCAGTTGCCATCTTGGCAAATTTCCCGATAAATCCACCAACATGCGCTTTACTCATTCCTTTTTTTGCGCATTGTGAAATTGTATATCCAGAAAAATCTCCAAACTGTACGAATGAATGATCAGGAAGATCAAAAACATTCCTCGCAAAATCCTCGCTTCTTCCACCGGTTGTTAGGACAACTGTGTCATCTCCCATCGAAATGACAACATCAAGCTGCAGTCTAATAGCAGCTGCAAATGATGCAGTTGAGTATGGCATTACAATCCCACTTGTTCCTAGAATTGATATTCCGTCAACTATTCCGATTCGAGGGTTGTCAGTCTTTGGTCCAAGCTCCCTACCCTTTGGAACTGATATTATTACCTTGATTCCGTTTTTTTCTAAAATTTCTTTACCAACTTCAGTTAAATTTTCAATGATCATTTTTCGTGGAGTTGGATTAATTGCAGCTTGGCCAATATCTAATCCTATTCCAGGTTTTGTTACTCTGCCCACACCTTCACCACCATCTATTTCAATGGAATTTGGGTTTGGTGTTAGTTCCAAGTCAACGACAATTTCTGCACCATGCGTTACATCTGGATCATCACCTGCGTCTTTAATTACCGAGCAATGCGCCTTGTTTTTTTCAAATTCACATCTATTGATATTAATTGTAATTCTAGATTTTTTTGGAAGTAAAACATCAACCGATTCAGTTTTTTTCTGATTAATAATTGATAAAACAGCCGCAACTGAGGCAGCTGCAGCACTTGTACCAGTAGTGAATCCAGTACGTAAATTACCTTTAGGTTTTTCTGGCGGATCCACGATGAATAACTAATGATATCCTTAAAATCAATTGTTGTGTGATTTTTTTCATGTCAAGCATATCTAGAGGTATAGTAGTTACCGGCGCTAATGGTTTTGTAGGTAAAAATCTAAGAAATTTTCTTCACAAAAATAAAATCAAAGTTTTAGGAGTTTCCCGAAAAAATTTTCGTAAACATGCCTCTGAAGTAAAGATAATATCTACAAATCTCTTAGAACCAAAACTTCAAACTAAACTAAAAAATTACGATGCTTTGATACATCTAATTGGTATAGGAAGGCAATCATCAAAATCTACGTTTGAAGAAATCAATCTCAATCTGACAAAAAATGTAATTAAAGCGTGCAAAAATGCAGGCATTAAAAAAATTATCTTTATCAGTGGTCTTGGTGTTTCTAGAAGCAACAAGTCAGATTATTTTGTTTCAAAATACAAGGCTGAACGCGAAATAATTAACTCTGGGTTAGATTATACTATATTTCGCGCCTCTTACATTATAGGAAAAACAGACTACCTAACCAAAGCTCTTTCCAAGCAGATGAAAAAAGGTGTTATTATCATTCCAGGTTCTGGCAAATATAGATTACAACCAATATCTGTGGCAGATGTCGCAAAAATTATCCTAGAAGCCATTAATGAAAAAAAATTTTCTAAAAAGATTTTAGATCTAGTGGGACCACAAAAAATGAGCTTTGAAGATTTTGTGAGGCTTTTTACCAAAAACACCAGTGTAAAAATTCAAAAAATCAATCTAGAGAGTGCGTATGATGAAGCAAAACGTAATCCAAGAAGTGTTTACGGTTTAGAATCACTAAACATCCTAGTTGGAGATTATACTAGCGATGGAAAACAACTTAAAAAATTATCTGATGTTAAATTAATAACAGTTGCAGAATTTTTACAGTCCAGCCGCCTTTCTTAGCTCTTCAGATTTGTCCGTCTTTTCCCAGGTAAATTCTGATTCATTTCTTCCAAAATGACCATAGCCTGCAGTTTTTTTGTAAATTGGTCTCTTTAGGTCTAGATGAGAAACTATTGAGGCTGGTTTCATGTCAAAGTGTGAGTTTAGAATTTTCTCAATTTCCTCTTCAGGTATTTTGTTTGTTTCAAATGTGTTAACCATCAACGACAACGGTTGGCAAACTCCAATGGAATAAGCAATTTGTATCTCACATCTATCAGCAAGACCTGCAGCCACTAAATTTTTTGCAACATATCTACACATGTAACATGCAGACCTATCTACCTTTGATGGATCCTTTCCAGAAAATGCTCCACCACCATGTCTTCCCATTCCACCATAGGAATCAACAATGATTTTTCTACCGGTAAGGCCTGCATCACCATGCGGTCCCCCAATTTCAAATTTTCCAGTTGGGTTTACATGAATTGTAATATCTTCGTGCCACCAATTTCCACAAACAGGCTTAATCACTTTATCAATAATCTGTTTTCTAATCTCTTCATTTGATATTTCAGGATCATGCTGCGTTGAAATGACAATGGTTTCAACCCTTTCTGGTTTGTCATCTACATATGCGACAGAAACTTGAGACTTGCCATCAGGTCTAACCCATGCTAATTCTTTTGATTTTCTAACTTCGGCAAGTTTTTTTGTAAGCTTATGAGCCAGTGATATTGGTAAAGGCATAAACTCGTCAGTTTCATTTGTTGCATATCCAAACATCAATCCTTGGTCTCCTGCACCTTGTTCCTTTTGTGTTTGTGATATCGTTACTCCTTGAGAGATATTTGGGCTCTGTGGATCTATTTTCACAATAATTTCACAGGTTTTTGCATCAAACTTCAATACAGGATCGTCATAACCAATTTCCGCAATAGTATCCCTGACAACTTTCTCAATGTCAAACTTACCTTTTGACGTGACCTCACCAGCAACTGCAACAAAGTCTGTTGTTACGAGTGTCTCAACCGCTACCCTTGAATCTGGATCCTGCCTAAGAAATTCGTCCAGTATTGCATCAGAAATGTGGTCAGACACCTTATCTGGATGACCTTCAGTTACGGACTCTGATGTGAAAATATAGGTTTTTGACATTTGTAATTATAGTTTAAAGTTCATTTTCTAATTTGATGAACAGCACGTTATTTCCTCGTAAAATTATTCTTCCATACTTCTCAACAGGCTTTCCATCTTTTAGTTCTTCAGCATCAGTCATTATCAAATTCATATAAGAATCAACATTATCTATCTTACCTTTGTATTCAACATCATTTTTCAATCTAACAATAACGCTTTTTTTTGTATTTTTTTGTAAGGTTGTTAATGGTCTTTTTGCTGTTGTTTGTGACACTTGTTATCCACTTAATGCAATTTTCTTTGGGTACTATAATTAAAGCCTTGCCTATCGATTATTTAGGAAAATCTCTTTAGTTTTTTAGCGTAAACAAAGACATGATCGAAACAGGATTAAAAGAACTTGATAAATTTCTTGGCGGTGGTATTAACGAGGGATTAATTACTAGTATTTCTGGACAAAGCGCTACAGGAAAAACGCAGTTGATATTCCAAATTTGCGTTAATGCTTTACATAATGGAAAAGAGATTCTTTTCCAAGATACGATCGGTGAGTTTAGACCTGAAAGACTTGTTGAAATGATGCAATTACAGAAAATTAATTCATCATTACTTGATAAAATCAAGGTAAATCGTATTACTAACACTGCACAGCAGATTGATTGTTTATCAAAAACATCGCCCGAGAGATATTCTTTGATTATAGTTGATAGCGTAACGGATCTTTTCTCATTTGAGTATTCAAAAAAAGAACAGTCTCTTGAAAAATATATTTCCTTTATGAAATATATGCATAATTTATCAAGCATTGCCATTGACGGCAAAATTCCTATAATTGTTACTAACATTGTTAGAACTATTAACAAACATGAAAAGGAAAACTTGGAAGAATCAATCAGCATGTATATACATACTAAAATTAAACTTTCAAAAAATAACAATGGATATTCATGCCAAGCCATTTCTCCCTTTGCAAATAAACAATTTCAATATACTATAACATCGAAAGGTCTTACTGATCAATCTTAATCTATTTAATATGCTAGGAATGTGTATGTTCAATGGCAGAACTTTTTGATTATATTCCTATTATTGGAATTATTTTATTTGCTGCAGGGATCGTAGGTGCAATAGTTTATGAGCGACTTAGAACAAAAAATATTGAAGAGTCATCCTCCTGAAGCTTTTCTAGAAGAAAAATTTCACTCATTAGGATTCGAACAGTTAACTGATATCCAAAAAATAGCTCTACCAATAATTTACCAAAAAATTGATTCATTAATTATAGCGCCAACCGGTTCCGGTAAAACGGAATGCTCAGTAATTCCTACCTTTTCCCAGGTAAAGGAAACAAAAAAGCAGGGAATGATCAAGGTGCTTTACATTACACCGTTAAGAGCACTTAACCGCGATGTTTTTCGACGAATAACCAAATATGCTGAATTAGATGGTCTAACAATTCAAGTTAGACATGGCGATACATCTCAATCACTTAGAAAAAAAATTTCAGACTCACCACCCGATGTATTAATAACAACGCCAGAAACACTTGTTATCCTTCTTACCCAGCAGAAAATGTTAACTGCACTTTCTGAATTGGAACGAGTCATAATTGATGAAGTACATGAGCTTTTGTCAAATGAAAGAGGTTCCCAACTATCAATAAGCCTAGAAAGGTTACAACTTAACTCAAACCAAAAAATCATCCGAACTGGCTTATCAGCAACTGTTGGAAATATTGAGGATGCTGGACATTTTCTAGTCGGAACAGAGAGACCATGTAAAATAATTCAGGATGAATCAATGAGAAAGTATGATGTTGAAGTTAAATTTGTGAAAGGCTCAATATCTGAAGTAGCTGATTCAACTATTCAATATATTGAAAAATCAGGCATAAACTCTCCAATTCTTTTGTTTACTAACACTAGGGGCGAATCTGAATTTTTAGCTTCAGTACTAAGAGAAAAGACTTTGATGAATATAGAATTACATCATGGCTCATTATCAAAACAAGTTAGAGAAGAAACAGAAAGCATACTTCGGAGTGGGTCAAGTGGTATAGTTGTATGCACATCATCTCTTGAATTAGGATTAGATATTGGTTCGGTAGAACTTGTAATTCATTATGGCTCACCACGTCAGGTATCAAAATTAATGCAACGAATAGGCAGAAGTAAACATTTCCGAAATTCTTCTGCAAGAGGGTTAATTATCACAAATAGTCCTGATGATGAATTTGAAACAAAAGCAATCCTTGATAGAATAAAAAATAGTTCTATTGAAGAACAAAAAATTCATAACAAATCTCTTGATGTTTTGGCTCACCACCTAGTAGGATTATCACTGCAGATGGGAGAATTGTCTATTGATTTTGCGTATAAAATAATCAGACAAGCATATCCATTTAGAAATATAACACTAGCTGAATTTTGTAGCGTTCTAGAAATCTTAGACAGTATCTACATTTTGTCGTTTGACAGGAAAAAAATGAAATTTTGGAGGACACGAAAAGCATTTAGGTATTATTTTGAGAATCTTTCAACAATTCCAGATATTTTAAAATTTAAAGTGTTTGATTCAGTAGGAAAGAAGATCATAGGATCCTTAGATCAAAGGTTTGTAGGCGATCATGGTGAAGCGGGCAACATATTTGTTCTACGTGGAATGCAGTGGAGAATACTGAATATTGACGAAAAAGCTTTGCAAGTTAATGTTGAACCAATAAGTGGTGCACCAAAAAACGTGCCTTACTGGGAGGGAGAAAACATTCCCATAGATTACGATACTGCACAAAAAGTTGGATTATTTAGAAATAAAGTGAGACATGGTTCGTTAACAATGCTTAACAAAATAATTCCAGAACTAGATTTTAACATCATACCCGATGAGAAAACTATTGTAATTGAATCTGTAAGAACAGATCGTAATGTTGTTATTCATGCCTGTTTTGGTACAAAAATCAATTCAACTCTGGCAACTATACTTTCTTCACTACTAGAATCTACTCTTGGATATGTTGTTCAATCAAGATCAGATGCATATAGAATTGTTTTGGAATCTAATGCAAGAATTAACAAGAAGATATTTGTTGAAGCTTTAACCGAAGAATTTGTCCTTCGTGATGTTGTAACTGCATCTTTGGTTGGAACACACAATGTTAATTGGAGAACATGGTGTGTTGCAAAAAAATTTGGAATGGTAGGTCGTGGTGCTATTTATGATAGAAAGTCTAGCCGTTTTATTTATGAGCGGTATCAAAACACACCTGTTGTTACGGAAGCATTAAGGGAGTTATTCCATGATAAATTTGATCTAAAATCCACTGAAACCGTTTTGAACAGAATTAGAAACAACAAAATTCAGATTGAATGGATTGATGTTGACAAGTTTTCCAAATTAGCAGAACCACTCTTAGATCACGCCACAAAATATTATTCATCTCCAGCAAGTGTTGATAAGGCAATTCTTGATTTAGTAAAAAAGCGATTGTTTAAAACCAAACATCGACTAATTTGTGCTCGTTGTGGCAAATGGCAACTAGCCATTATTACGGAAGAAGTAAAGAAAAATCTTAGTTGTAAATATTGCAAAAGCAGGCAAATTACAACCACATTTTATTCAGATTATGATTTGGTTAAAATCATTCAGAAAAAACATAGTGGAAAAAAACTTTCAGCCGAAGAAAATCAAAGGTTTAAGCGAGCTTGGAAAGTTGCCTCGTTGGTTGAAACTTTTGGTAAAAATGCTATAATCGTATTATCTGGTTATGGTGTTGGTGCTGACACTGGCGCAAGGATTTTACGAAATATGATTGACCAAGAGCTTATGTATAAACAAATTTACGAAGCCGAAAGGCAGTATGTAATGACAAGAGGTTTTTGGGACGATTAGTTCTTTTTTACAACAGCTGAAAATGGAGTTAAAAACAATTCAGTTCTCCCTTCAAGTCCAGCTTTTGCGTTAACAGCAGTCACAGAAATTATTTCGCCGCTAGAAAGGCCATCTAAAAGAATAGCTTGGTTTCTCCATCCCTTAATCCAAATCTGACCGCTATCATCTTCAACAAACATTTCTGATAGCAAGATTGTTTCTCCAGTTTTTGTTTGTACCTCCCGCTTTTCTGGTTCTTTCAAAATTATGGCTTCAACACAGTAATTATTTTCAGATTTAATCTCGGAGATTTTTGTTCTCAGATCTGATAATGATGGTATGCTTCCATCATCATCAATTTTTCTTACAAACGAATCATTGTTTATCGTTACAGCATTACCAAAGACTTGTGCTGGCATGCATTCTATAACATCTCCAGCACTAATAGAATCTAGCATATTTGAAGAGTCGGTCAAGTACACCGTATTTTTCTTATTGTCTATACCCATTGCAACAGTTTTTCCTCCATCATTTCTTTTCATTGTAGCAATACGTACAATAACAGGCTCTGATTCTTTTCCTCCCTCAATTTCAATCAGCGTTGCCTCATTTCCATGAATTTCAAGACCTTGGTTTCCTATCTTTGTTCTAACACCCAAGAGCCTAACTTTTGCATTCTGGGGAATAACTTTAGGCAAAAACGATTCATCTTTTCCCCATATGACGACTCCTTTTGTGGCATCATCATTTCCTTTCAATCTCATTTTAAGTCCTTTTCCTGGTTCGCCCCGCCGGTTAGTAAATTCTAGTGTAGTTATACTACCATCTATTTTACCAGAAATGACCAGATTACTTTGATTTTCCTTAACCTGACTGATATCAACAGTCAGTTCATCAACTGCAATAATTTTACTTTCTTTATTGGTTGACTCGATATTAGATCCCGAACCAACATTTATCGTTGGACTACCATTAAGATCCGATTTGATATACGCCTTGATTATTTTTATCAAATCACCAGGTTTCAGTTCTTCAATTCCTGGCAGGTTAGCTTTTTCATCCCAAAGCTTGACACTTACAGTCGAATCATTATCATAAACAGTCATAGTTCTAAGTAGGAAAGGAGAACCATCTTTTCTAGAAAATTGCTTTGTGGGTGAAATGTTGAGAACCCTACTTTCAATTGATACGTCCTTAGCACCTACGTAAATATCCTTTAAACTCATTTCAGTTTTCAAAGTCTGCTTTAATGATATCCCTAAATCCTTCGCAATAAGAAAAAGAGCTCCTTCATCTGTCAAATAACCCGGACCTATCTTTTCGATTTTCTGTTTAATTCTATCGTCAATATCTTGTTTGGTTAATTCAGGTTTTTGTTCCTGTATCTTTTCTAATAGTTCTTCAAACTCTGACAAGTTGTTCCCTCCAATTTCTTCTTTTTAGCTCTTATTAACATTTAAGGAGTCTAGGATTTCAAGAAATATGAAATCTATTTTTGCCCGATCGCTTTTCAAATCATATGATGAAATAAATGCTGTAGACGGTATAGATCTTGACATCGATGATGGACAAATTTTTGGTTTTCTAGGACCAAATGGAGCAGGAAAATCAACTGTGATTAAACTGTTAACCACATTGATCCAGCCAACCAGTGGCAAAATTTCAGTTCTAGGAATTGATACTGTAAAGGAACCATTAAGTATAAGAAAAAAAATCGGTGTAGTTTTACAGCAACCAAGTTATGAACCCACACTCTCAGTAGAAAGATCTCTGGAAAAATATGGAATGATGTGGGACCTTGACAAAAAAACTAGAATGGATAGAACAGAAGAACTTCTTACCGCTTTTAATCTAGTTGAAATTAGAAAGAAAAGAAATGAGGATCTTTCCATTGGTCAAAGAAGGCGAGTCCAGGTTGCACGTGAATTTATGCATGATATGGATTTATTGTTCTTAGATGAACCTACTGCTGGACTGGATCCAACTGCTAGACGACAACTACTAGATTTTTTAAAAAATAAAGTAAAGGAAAAAAACCTAACAATATTTTATACCACACATGTATTAACCGAGGCAGAATATCTCTGTGATAATATTGCAATTATTAACAAAGGCAAAATAATTACTGTTGATTCCCCAAACGAACTTAAAAAAAGATTTGGTCGTAAAAAAACAATCAAAATTCACGTTTCTTCTAACACTGAAGCATTAGGAAATCTTTTAGAAAACATTCAGGATTGTAAAATTGAGTTTAATACGGGGGCAACAATTACAATACATTCTACTGATTCTGAAGTTGTTTTAATGAGCATTTTAAAAATTTTAAATCAAAACAATATAGCTATAGATGATTTGTCGGCAATACCAACAAATCTTGAAGAAATATTTCTCAAAGTTGTAGGTGATTCTAATGCATCCGATAATCAGATTAGTTAATAGAAATATTACCATCTCAGTGAATCCAGGTTTCTTAATCTGGCAGGTAATTTTTCCCCTGATTTGGATTTTTGTAGCTGGTTTTGCGTACAGTGCACTGATAGATGAAGTATCTTTTGGAACTAAGAATCTAAGCTATCCAGCATTCTTAGCTTCTGGGATGATTGGTTTTAACATTATGAATAGTACACTCATTTCTGGAATTATAATTTGGAATGATAGACGACATGGAATGTTTGAACAAATAATGTCAGGTCCATTTACAAGATCAAACTACATTCTTAGCAATATCACTACTATTGCAATAGTAGGTCTAGTTAGTGCAGCGTTAATCGCGGCAGTTGGTTATCCAGTATTTTTCCAATCAGTAGAATTTAGTTTAGTGACAATTCCACTCATAGTTTTCAGCTCAATAGTTGGTGCAATATTATTTGGTTCTATTGCTTCAATCATATCCGCAAGACTGCGTTCAAGCGAGGGCTTTAACGTAATTATTAACACAGTTTTTATTTTCTTTGCTTTTGTAAGTACAGCTTTTTATCCTGCCGCTGGTGCTCCACAACCTCTTGCAACTATATTTTATCTGAATCCACTTACATATCTTGTCGATATAATTAGGGCTGGAATTTTTGGCACCATTACAGAGTTTGTTATTTTAGAAATGGTAGTTTTGGTAGTTCTCGCATCAATTCTTTTTGTCATCGCAACAAAATTGTTAACTAAAATGGATTTTTAAAAAAATAGTAGCCCGGCCCGGACTCGAACCGAGGTCAAAGGCTCCAAGGGCCCCTATGCTTGCCACTACACTACCGGGCTTCAGTACATTTTTCCCCTATCCCCTTATAATATTACTTCAAGATAGATTTCATTGTTTTTACAAGGATAGGATAAGGATCTTCCATAGAATCTAGCATCTTTTTAGATTTCTTTTTTATTTCTAAATTTTTGGACCCAAAAATCTTCCTGATTGATATTACTATCTGTTTAGGATTTGTTTTCCTTATCACCAATTTTTTCCTGACAAGATAGGCCTCTATAATATTTGGAACAGCATCGTACGAAATTGTCGGAGTGCCAAGTAGTGCAGATTCAGCGGTCATTGTTCCACCGGATCCAACGAAAACATCAGTATTTTCTAACAATATTTTACTATCAATAACCTTGTTTAACACTCTGATTTTTTTGCCAAAAGTTTGTTCTAAATGTCTTGCTTGAGACGTATACCGTGCCATTACAACGATCTCTTCATCACAAAAATTTTTGATTATTTCTTTGATAATGGGGATTGCAGGTCTTTTTTTAGATGAATAGGAAGCATATTCTTCTTCAACCCTCACCAGAATCACTTTTCTTTTACTTTCTTTAACTGGATTTTTGCTATTTTTTGAAATCTTTCGTTTCGTTATTATTGCGGCATCAATTGCTCTGTAATGTATAATATTTTTGATGTTTATTCCAAATTTTACGAATTCTTTTTTTGGAATAATCCATGGGATCAACAGTTTTTGAACTAGAGGTATAACAAGTCGCATAACAGCATTGGCATGTGGTGAATCAGAAAAACATATGTGATCAATGTTTAATCCATAAGAAACTCTTGCTGCTTCGGGTGAGCAGAAACTTATCGTGATATCAGGTGAAAACTCCTTTATTCTTATAGATAGTAATTTTGCCCTGTGTAGACTAGCATTTAGCTTACTATGCTTTTTGAATCCTCCATGTTTTCCTACTATTATTAACTTCAGATTTCTTATTTTTGCTAATTGTGTTACTTGATTATAATCGCGTGAAGTACATAATATTGTATGACTTTTTTTCATACGTTTTATCATTGGTTCAAAAAAAACAAGTTGTTTTGGGGTTAAAACATCAAACCAAATCTTCAAGTATTTTGACTGAATTGCAAACTGCAATAAGTATTTCTTAGCCTAGATACCTAAGATGGATACATGACGAAAGAAAAAATTGTATTTTTTGGGCTAAGTACGGAAGGATATTCTCTTGCAAGCCAGATGGCCATAAATGGTGCAGATGTACAAATAATTGATGAATCTAATGCCACTGCAATATTGTTAAAACCTGAAACTGCAAAAACCTATACAAATGTGATATCACTTAGAGAAGACGAACCTCTACTTGCTATGGAACCAAGTAATGTTGCAATTTCAAAAGCCGAATATCTTTTCTTTACACCACGAATCAGGAAAACTGGTCAGGATTTAAAAACAGAAGTAAATTCCAAGTTCAAAGATGCAGTGGGAGAATTGAAGAAAGACAGTTCGATCATTAATTGTCTTGCAACTGGATTTGGTGGAAATAACGAAAATATCTCGCTTTTAAGACACATTACTGGTCATACGGCTGGAAAGGAAATTTCTTACTTTTATTTTCCATTAAACGATTTGAATAATACACCTGATGTAATTGGCTCGCTAAAACAAACTGACGAAAAAAAGCTTTTATCACTGTTAAAATCGGATAAAAAAGAAAAAAAATTTGTAGATATTTCATCGGCAGAATATTTACATGCAATCTATACCATCCAAAAATTCTCTAGTCTGTGTAGTGTTTTAGAGGTTTGCAAATTTGTAAAAAATGATGCGAAGCACACCAAATTATTTAATAATTTTAAAGATCTATACCTTGACGATATGATAACTGGCCTTTATGATCTGCGTATGCTTGGGTCCTCATTTGAAAGTGCACAAACTTTGATGTATCTTATTAACGGAAGCGTTAGAGGAATTTCAAGCTATATCAAGAGATTAATTGATACCATTAGATTAACTTTGAAAAAAAATGATCTAAAGGCTTCCAAGACAAAAATTGTATTGTCTTGGACATTGGATACAAATGAGATGAGAGGAGATAAGATTGAAATGTTAAACACTATTGCCTCTAAGCTACGTGATTATATTGGTGATGTAGAAACATCAACTGGTTCAGTAGAATTGTTTCATCATGATAAAGTAACAATTGTAGTAGCTTGTTCTGATTCTGATTATAAAGAAATAAAAGAAAACCAAAAAGGAGACGATGTTTTTGTGATTAAAGCAAATCCTCTATGTGAAATCTAGTCATAAAGATAAAATTATCTAAAAAATTAGAGGGAACAATGTCTGAAAACGAAAAGGATGATGATATTTTTTCAGAAAAAGAAAAACAGGTAGAAATAGATCCGAATCCATTGGCAGCAACATTAGACGAATTAAATGATCTTTTAGAAAAAGAAAAACAAAAATCCTTACGCTTACTAGCAGATTACCAAAATCTGGAAAAACAAACAATTGATAGAATCAACGCACGAGGTGACAAGATAATTTTAGATTTCTTAACTGTGTATGAGGATTTTATTCGTACAAAAGATGCATATGAAAAGGAGGGAGGAAACGTAGACAGTCTAAACGGCATCATAAAAAACATGGTGACCATCTTGGATCATTATGAAGTAAAACCTATTGAAGCGGAAGGGAAGAAACTTGATCCTAAATTACATGAAGTAGTACAAGAGATTGAAGATAATGATCATGAGGAGGGAACAATTGTGAAGGAGATCACAAAAGGATATATTATTCGTGACGAGGTAATCAAATACTCGAAGGTATGCGTTTCAAAAAAATTAATTAAAAAATAGGTGAAAAATTTGGCAGAAAGAATAATTGGTATTGATCTAGGAACAAGCAATTCAGCTGCTGCAATTATACAAGGTGGCAAACCAACAATAATTCCTTCAGCTGAAGGTCAAACAGCACATGGTAAAGCATTTCCATCAGTCGTTGCATTTCCAAAAGATGGTAGTGCCATGCTTGTTGGTACACCTGCTGTAAACCAAGCTGTAACAAATCCTGAAAATACGATTACTAAAGCAAAGAGAAAGATGGGAACAGATCATGTTTACAAAATTGAAGGCAAAGAATACAAACCACAACAAATCTCTGCATTTATTTTACAAAAAATTAAGAAAGATGCTGAAGCATTTACTGGTGATAAGATTACAAAGGCAGTAATTACAGTTCCTGCCTATTTTGATGATAATCAGAGACAAGCTACCAAAGATGCAGGAACAATTGCTGGACTCGAGGTAGCACGAATTATCAACGAACCTACCGCAGCCTCTCTTGCTTTTGGTCTTGACAAAGCAAAACAGGAAATGAAAATATTGGTATTTGATTTTGGTGGTGGTACACTTGATGTTACAATAATGGAAATGGGTGGTGGCGTTTTTGAAGTACAGAGCACTTCTGGTGATACTAAATTGGGCGGCACGGACATGGATCTATCTATAATGGATTATGTCAAAGAAGAATTTCGAAAAAAAGAAGGTGTTGATCTTTCAAGTGACAAGAAAGCCATGGAGCGACTCAGAGAGGCTTGTGAAAAGGCAAAGATTCAACTTTCTGGTGTAATGGAAACGGACATAAACTTGCCATATATTCATGAAAAAACTGCGCTTGAAGTTAAACTAACAAGAGCTAAACTAGATAGCATTGTTACATCACTAGTTGAAAGATGCAAACCTTCAATTGACAAGGCACTTGAAGATGCAAAAATATCTACTTCAGAGATCACCAAAATTGTGCTAGTAGGTGGACCCACTAGAATGCCAATTGTAAAAAAATTCGTAGCAGATGCAATTGGAAAAGAGGCAGAATCTGGAGTTGATCCAATGGAGGCTGTAGCCTTCGGTGCTGCTGTTCAGGCTGGTATCTTGGCTGGAGATGTGGAAAGTGATATTGTATTACTGGATGTAACTCCATTGACATTAGGAATTGAAACACTAGGTGGTGTGCGTGAACCAATTATTGAGAGAAACACTACCATACCTACATCCAAAGACAAGACTTTCACAACAGCTGCTGATAGTCAAACCGCAGTTACGATAAATGTGGTTCAGGGGGAACGACCAATGGTTGCTGACAATGTTTCTTTGGGAAGCTTTAATCTGACTGATGTTCCTCCGGCTCCTCGGGGAGTTCCACAAATCAATGTAAAATTTGACATTGATGCGAATGGTATCATAAACGTGACAGCAAAGGATCTTGGAACTGGGAAGGATGCTAAAATCACAGTAGAATCTTCTACAAAACTATCAGATGAGGAGGTAGAAAAATTGAAGGAAGATGCGGAAAAGCATGCAGAAGAAGACAAGAAGAAAAAAGATACCGTAGATATCAAAAATGAGGCAGAAAGCTTCATCTACACGACAGAAAAACTGGTTAACCAAGATCTTAAAGACAAAATTTCACAGGAACAGGGAATTAAGGTTACGGATGCAATAAAGGAGCTGAAGGAAGTTCTAAGTCAGGATGTAGACCAAATTAAAACAAAACTAGATGCATTAAAGGCGATATTGAATGAAATAACTACTGAATTATACAAAAATGCTACTCCTCCACCAGGGGCAGATCAACAGAAAGACGAAACCAAATCTGAAGAAAAGTCAGAGCCTGAGCCAGAACCTGAATCTAAGCCAGATGAAGAACAATCTAAATAAAATTCAAAAAACAAATTGTTTGATTAGAATATGAGTGCAAAACGTGATTATTACGAAGTATTAGGTATTTCAAAGGATACTCAAATAAATGAGATCAAGTCCCAATACAGAAAACTAGCTTTAAAATTTCATCCTGACAGAAACAAATCCTCTGAAGCTGCTGAACATTTCAAGGAAATTTCAGAAGCGTACGCAGTTTTATCAGACACAAAAAAACGTCAGCTTTATGATCAACACGGTCATGCTGGCGTAGATGGACGATACAGTACTGAGGATATTTTCAGAGGAGCCGGATTTAACTTTGACGACGTTGGTTCTATTTTTGAAAATCTCTTTGGAGGAAGAGGACAGGGATTTGGCGGTTTTGGAAGACAAAGAGGCTCTGACCTATTACATGAAACTTTTGTTTCGCTTGAGGATGTGCTTAACGGAAAAAGAATGGATCTTGATTTACAAAAAAATGTAGACTGTCCTGAGTGTAATGGTTCTGGATGTTTTCCTGGTACATCAAAAACAAAATGTTCAGACTGTGATGGTCAGGGACAAGTTAGGGTAAGTCGTAACATGGGATTTTCTACTTTTGTAACTGTTCAGCCATGTAGAAAATGCAGCGGACATGGTATGATGATAGAAAAACCATGTAAAAAATGTAAATTAGGAAAAGTGAAAGGCACTAAACATATATCATTTGAACTTCCCGCCGGCATAGATAATGGTGATTATGTGATATCTGGCGAAGGCGAGTCAATACCTGACGGTGTCAGTGGTGATTTAATAATAAGGGTTAACGTTCAACCTCATCCTAAATTCAAGCGTGATGGCAGAGATATTTTTTATGATACGCAGTTATCAATGACGGATGCAAGCTTAGGAAAGAATTTGGAAGTTCCTACACTAGAAGGATTCAGTAAAATTACTGTGGAACCTGGCAGTCAACCAAACACAATAATCAAACTTAAAGGAAAAGGATTGCATGGACGTGGATTTAGAGGCCGAGGTGATCAATATGTTAGATTGGTGGTTAATATTCCCAAAAAACTAAGCAAGCACCAAAAAGATTTGTTAAAGGATTTAGAAGACTCGTTTGATTAAAACTAAATTTTAACTGTTTCCAGATTTTTTTTTATGAATTTTTATATGATGTCCACCACGAGTGTGAACAACATGGATAGTCTGAATTAACTCAGCAATCATATCCTCTGAGTAATATTTTACATTGTATCTGGCAAGCGTTTTCTTACAATCATTGCAATATATCTCTCTAAATTCCACTAAATTGATAGACATACTCGACTATTTTGTGTTTACTCACGAAAAAGAAACTTATTCTATGTTTTTTTCTTTCTTGTTGCGGGAGTCGCCCAGCCTGGTCAACGGCGTAAGGTTCAGATCCTTATCTCCTAGGAGTTCGTGGGTTCAAATCCCACTTCCCGCATTTTATTATAATTCTGAGACCTTTTTGCGCAGAAGATCATTGACCATTTTTCCGGAAGCTTTCCCTCTCACTTCTTTCATGGCAATTCCCATTAGTGTGACAACCGCATGTTCTCCACGTTCCTTCACAAGATCCATGTTATTTTGAATTATTTTATCTAGAATTTCATCAAGTTCACCTTCATCCATACTTGAAACATCTGTACTTTGCATAGCAATCGAAACATTTTCTGATTTGCCAGACATGATGCTTTCAAAAATAATTTCTAGTGATTCCTTGGGTATTTTACCAGATGCTAACAGTTCAAATGATTCTATAATATGTTCGGGTTTCAATAACATCGCATCAAGTCCTTTTCTTTCCAAGTTTGTTATACTAGAACAGAGTATTGAGGCCACAAAATTTGGTGAGTTTTTTTTATTTTCACAGATTTTTTCGAACATCTCCATGTATTCTGAGTCAAAAATTTGTTCAGACAACTGGAAATTTAGATCATATTTTTGTTGAATTTCAGCTATTGAATCATCCCATGATTTTGGAATATTTTCCCTTGCGAGTTTTACTTCTTCAGGCATTACACTAATCGAAGGGATGTCGGTTTCCGGATACATTCTTGACGCACCTGGTCGTGGTCTAAGAAAAACAGTTTCACCGTCTTGTGTAGCAGCTCTGGTCTCAGCTGGAACCCCATTTACTGCATCTTGAATTCTCTTTATTATAGAATCTATAGCATAATCCAACTTTGGATCCTCACCAGCTATAATCAGAAAACCATCTCCGTCTGCCAATTCAAGATGTTTTCTTACCTTATCAACGTCAGAATCATTAATTCCGTAATTAGGAAGTTCATCCGAATGGAAAACTCCTCCAATGCCGAAAAATCTTACAAGCTGTCCAATTTCTTTTCCCAATCTAATTCCATTGTATGGTTCAAAACCAAACATTCCTGAAAAATTTCTTACTCGTATTGCATTAATTTTTGCATTTGATTTTAATGCCTTTTGAATTATTTTTGATTCACAGTCTTTGAAAACTTCAGTAATGACAAAAATATCCTCGTTTGAGATTGTTATTGATAGTTTTTTGAGTTTTTCTGCAATTAGAATTAGCCCGTGTTGTCTTTTGGCTTCGTAACTAATTATTTTTTCCAGTTGGTCTAATTGTTGTACGCCCTTTACTTCTACAACTCCGCTGTTCATAACTGAAATATTTACATCCTGTCTTATGGAGCCAATTCCTCTTTTTACCATCCTTGTTGCTCTTAACAGTCTTCCAAGTGTCAATGCAATTTCTTTGACTTCAAAGGGTTTAGCGCTGACAGGTTCTAAGGCAATCTCAACTAATGGCACACCCAAACGATCTAAGCTGTAATCTCTTTCGTTTCGCTCATCCTTGAGAAGCTTTGCCGCATCCTCCTCAAGACAAATGGCCTGAACTCCAATATTTTTTCCATTTACCTTTAGATTTCCTCCTTGGGAAACAAGCATGGTCCTTTGAAAGCCAGACGTGTTAGAGCCATCAATGACGGTCTTTCTCATAACATGAATCTCGCTAAAAATTTTTGATTCAAGCATACTGCTAATCAATAACGAAATCTTCTTTGCATCATGATCTAGATCATGAGGAGGTTCATCATCTTTTTCAACTAGGCAACTACTTTGAGAATTTGCATAATAGTTAATTTTCTTTGATTTTGCTTTCTCAAACAACGCAGCTGGATCTAGTTCTCCAAGCTCACTTTTTGCCGTTCTTAGACTTCTAGAGAATTTTTCAGTATATTCATCACTCTCTATCGGTCTGCATCTGCAAAACAATTTTTTATGAGTGTCTAACTGTTGGTGAACCTCTAACCCAACTTTCAAACCAATTTTTTGAAAATCAATTTCCGTCATAATTAAAACTCTGAAGCAATATTTTCCAGCATTAACAACTTCATCTCATCGGCATTTTTTGAATTTCCTGAGGCCCACATTGCTTTTACTAGCGAAGTTTCTGGCGTCATATTCTCAAGAGGAGTGATTCCTAACTCTAACAAATCCCTGCCGCTTTCATAGACTGTCATCCTAACACTGCCGTCGATACACTGTGACGTCATTCCCAAAAACAGATCATTCTCCTTTGCCTTCTTTACCACATCGTACATTGTACGTCCAACATGTCCAAGTCCCGTTCCTTCAAAAATTATTGCCTTGCATCCAGTTTGTATCAGATTTTCAATTAACTTCGGGTCATAACCAGGATGATATTTTACAAGAGAGACTTTGGTGTCAATCTTCATCCTTGGGTTGTATTTTGCATCTTTAAAAAAATCATCTTGTATATTTTTCTGAATTTCCAGTGTTGGTGTAACTATGAACGCGGGGTCACCTCCAATTGTCTCAAACGCTCCACGCTTACTAGTATGATTTTTTCTAACCCTAGTTCCCGCATGACATGCAACAGTCTGATCATTATCATTATGGTGCATAACAAGAAAAATACCCTTGATATTAGATTCAACAAGAAACTTTGATGCCGCAATTAGGTTTATCGCCGCATCAGATGATGGTCTGTCAGATGATCTTTGTGAACCAACAAGTGCAACGGGAATAGGAAACCCGGCAAGCGCAAAAGACAAAAAAGAAGATGTGTAATGCATGGTATCTGTTCCGTGCGCAATCAATATTCCCTGATAGTCGGAGTTTGCAAGCGAATCAAGTTTTTCTGCAATTTTTGTCCAGTGTTCCGGCTGTAAATTTTCTGAATATTCTGAGAACAAAACTTCCGTATCAATATTAGCAATTTTTCCAAGCTCTGGAACTGCTTCATTAAGATCAGATGCACTGAGTGCAGGTGTAACAGCACCAGTTCTATAGTCAACCTTACTTGCGATGGTTCCTCCCGTAGAAAGAAGCAAAATTTTGGGAAGTGTTGGGTCCTCTTTTCTTTCTTCACTCTGCTTAGGTTTTACTTCAGAACTAGAAACTACTTGTATTTCTTGAATTTCATCGATATTAATTCCCGCATTGTAACCACTTCCTAATTTGATTACTAGGTGCTTATCATCACTCGACTCATACCTGGGCATTAAAATCCCAGAGTATGTCAAATCAGCTGTAATCTTGATTGAATCGCCTACTTTCACATTATTTTTTTTCAAACAATCAAGAGCGTTCCCAGAATATCCTTGGTCTTCTGACATTGAGGTGGTTTAAGCAGTTATTTTATTAAAACTACCTGAAAGCTGAAAGTTCAACTTTCTGTGTTATCTTCAAGTCTTTTTGCTCTCTTACTTTCTTTACGGCATCATCAAAGTGTTTCATTGTAATTTTAGCATTCTCAGCAGATTTTTCAACTTTTGCAATTTCCTTATCCTGCTTTGCTATGGTAACTTTTTCTTCTTCTGTCGTTGAATCTTTCTTGGTATGTATCCCAGCCATTGAATATTTGTCTAGGTGTTCATGAATGACAAAAGATACAGCAGTATTTGCTATAGCCGCTACATCTGCACCGCTAAATCCATCAGTTATCTCTGCTAATTTACCAAAATTCACATAGTCTGGACTGTTAGGATCTTTTTCGAATGGAATATCTTCCGTACTGATCTCCAAAATCTTTTTTCTGGATTCCTTATCTGGCATAGGAATCTGTATAATTTTATCAAACCTGCCAGGTCTAAGTAATGCAGGATCAACCATATCTGCTCTGTTTGTTGCTGCAAGTACTACAACGCCATGCATCTCTTGCATGCCATCCATTTCCGTTAATAATTGACTTACAACTCTTTCAGTTACTTGCGTCTCCGCACCAGCTCCTCGAATTGGAGCTATTGAATCAATCTCATCAAAGAATACTACACATGGCGATGATTGTCTTGCTCTTTTGAAAATTTCTCTGATTCCTCTCTCAGATTCTCCTACCCACTTTGATAACAATTCAGGACCACGTACAGAAACAAAGTTTGCCTCACTTTCAGTAGCAACTGCTTTCGCTAACATTGTCTTTCCTGTACCGCTTGCACCATGAAGCAAAATACCATGTGGCATTTTATGTCCCAACTTTTCATAGAGTGTAGGATATTTCATTGGCCATTCAATTGCCTCTTGAAGTTCTTGCTTAGTATCATCTAGACCACCAACATCAGCCCATTGTACATCTGGGTTTTCAATATACACTTCCCTCATGCCAGACGGTGTAACTTCCATCAACGCTTTTTTGTAATCTTCTCCATTAACAACTAACTTGTCAAGTACTTCAGGAGGAAGCTTTTCATCGTCTAGGTTAATCTCAGGTAGCAACCTGCGTAAACATTTCATGGCTGCTTCCTTACACAAATATTCCAAGTCAGCACCAACATATCCATGGCTAACTGAAGCTATACGTTTAATGTCTACATCATCAGCCAATGGCATATTTCGTGTGTGAATATTAAGAATGTCAGTTCGTCCCTTTTTATCAGGAACCTTGATCTCAATCTCTCTGTCAAACCGTCCAGGTCTTCTTAATGCTGGATCAATTGCATTTGGTCTGTTTGTTGCTGAAATTACTATTACCTTACCCCTCGCTTCTAATCCGTCCATAAGTGAAAGCATTTGCGATACAACTCTTCGTTCAACTTCCCCAGTAACTTCTTCTCGTTTAGGTGCTATAGAGTCAATTTCATCAATAAAAACAATTGATGGTGCCTTTTCTCTGGCTTCCTTGAATATCTCTCGTAACCTAGCTTCACTTTCACCATAGAACTTGCTCATAATTTCAGGACCTGAAATACTAATGAAGTGTGCATTACTTTCATTTGCCACTGCCTTTGCTAACAACGTCTTTCCTGTTCCAGGTGGTCCATAAAGTAACACTCCTTTTGGTGCTTCTATTCCTAATTTTTCAAATATCTCTGGATGGCGTAGTGGAAGTTCGATCATTTCCCTAACTTTCTTAATTTCGTCAGTCAAACCACCAATGTCTTCATAAGAAACTTGTGGAACACCTCTTAACGTCTCACCCTTTTCAGCTATAGTGAAAACTGTTTTTTGTGTTACAAGTACAGCATCAGCATTAGGTGTTACTCCAATTATCTGAAATGTTAGCCTGCCACCAAAATATGGTACCATTACATTATCACCCTTAATCAAAGGCACACTTTCTAATGCGTCTGCAAGATATCGTTCATCAATTGGTGGTATGGCTTCTAGTGGTGCTACAATAATTTTTTCTGCTGCAACAGCTTTGATCTTTTTTACCGAAATACTATCTCCGATTGCAATTCCTGAGTTGTTTCGTCCCAACCCATCGATTCTGATAATGCCTTTTCCTTCATCAGATGGATAAAGAGGCAAACATTTTGCAACAGTTCTTCGTTTTCCTTTAACTTCAATAACATCTCCAGTTGATGCACTTAACGTATCCATAGAATCATAATCAATTCTTGCTACACCACGCCCAACATCCCGTGTATATGCCTCCAAAACTTTGAGAGAGATCTCATTTTCACTCATAATTAATCACTTTTTATGTATTGTTTATACCTTTGTCGTTTAATTCCTCTAATTCTATTTTACTTAATCCGAAGCTTAAAATCTGTTGAACAGTCAAAAATTTTCACATTGGGAAAAAGACCTCTTGTTCGAAGACGTGGCCGTGGAGGAATGCAGTATAGAGTATCTGCTACAGGAAAGGTCGCACCTGCAAAATATCCTAGTTTTGAACTTTCAGAGAATCATGAGGGAAAGATAATTGATCTTGTTCACGAACGAGGTCGAGATGTTCCATTGGCCAAAGTGAGATTTAATGATGGATCTACTTCATTTATTCCAGCAGTACTTGGTACTAAGGTAGGTTCACATATTCAGTTTGGATTAAAATCTAAAATTGCTGACGGTAATGTAATAAGCATTCAGAATATTCCTGACGGTACAACTGTATGCAATGTAGAAAAACAATTTGGGGACGGCGGTTCTTTTATGAAATCTGCTGGTACAAGTGCTACAGTGTTTTCACATGAAGATAAGGGTGTTACAATAAAACTTCGTTCTGGAAAATTTACTACTCTCAATCCAAAAAATAGGGCAATGATAGGAACTTTGTCTGGCGGTGGTGTTGGCG
>Ga0257109_1000089_pt1 | contig 24262 bp, 33 predicted proteins | sample LP_taG_8_FD_191566 | JGI IMG/M metagenome (GOLD analysis project Ga0257109, IMG submission 191566) | Marine microbial communities from Northeast Subartic Pacific Ocean, Canada - LP_J_2011_P26_2000m | ecosystem: Environmental > Aquatic > Marine > Oceanic | place: Canada: Northeast Subartic... | reverse complement strand
GGACCTAGTGTGCTTTTTGTTTCATTTCTATTGAGCGTACCATCAGGCTTGTAGCTTACATTTCCTTCAGAAAAATCGGGCTCTAATTTGACAATTACGGCAAGATTTAGCGGTTCCATGATTTGTCCATATGGCAGTGTATTATATTTTTTCAGTCAATTTTAAAATACTGTGAGCAATATTTTCAAACTGAGTTTTTTTTTCCATTGATACCATTAATACATCATTTTCCATAGGAAAGCTCATCACAATGAGTTTTTCTCTAAATGACATGGAGAACTTTACTTTTCCAAGATCATCGTCAAATTCACGTCTCATCTTAACTCTTAGTGCAAGCTCCATGTAGAGCATTTCGTCTCTTTTCCTATCTCCAAGCTGTTTTTTACTTGGTGTCATACCACCAGCAACTAGCCTGCCTTTTGAGTTAATTACACCTGCAAATCTAACCTTGGAATCAATTTTCTGAACTAACGTACACAGATTTTCATAATCCATAGTTAACGATCTGATGCGATCTATTTATTGCGATCTATTTATGGATAATTACATGGAAAATGAATCTAACATCACTGATTATTATAAAAAAACAGCGATGTTTTGGTCCGATATGATTGCAATGATGTCATCCAAACCTACAACACTTTCTGCTGTTGGACCATTGCGTAATCTTTCATCTAACTTGAAGAAAATTACAAGCGAACTAACTGAGGCAAATAAGGAGATTGTAGAATTTAATAATTTTTTAATTGAATACTATAAACAATTAGCTGACACGTGGACTGGCGCTCAAAAAGAAGTATCATCAAGGATAACTAAAATACCGCAAAATGAGGAGGGTCTTGAAGCTTACAAAAGAGTTTGGATTGACATTTTTGAGAATAATTTTACTGGATTATTTGATTCTAAAAAATTCTCAGAAAATTATAACAGTCTTATTTCGACGGAACTTGATCTTCTGAAAAGATGGAATGCAATAACTGATGTAATGTTAAAGTCTGCTAATTTGCCAACCAAGGAGGAGATAGAGGAAATCTATGAGGAGCTTCATAATCTGAAGAATCGAATTTCAAAGCTAGAGTCATCTAAAAAGAAAGCTTGAAAAAATGTCAGAAAATAAATTTAACCCAAAAATCATCGGCGATTTTCTAAATTTTAGCCGTAACTTTACAGAGGCTCCAATGAAAGCCTCTGTGCCACATGAGGTTAAGTTAGGTTCAACACAATTTGATGTCGCATACAAGGAAGATAAAATGCGCTTACTGCATTTCAAGCCGCTTACATCAAAGCAAGTTCGTACACCATTACTTATCTCATATGCAGTTGTTAACAGGTATCACATTTTTGATATTGACCCAAAGAAAAGCTGGGTAAAAAACTTGCTTGAGCAAGGATTTGATGTTTATTTGATTGATTGGGGAACACCATCTAAGATTGATAAATTTCTAGGGTTTGACGAATACGTAAATCGTTACTTGGATAACTGTGTGGATTTTATTTGCGATGAAACTAATGTGGACAAGGTATCAATTCAGGGTTATTGTACAGGTGGAACATTAGCAACTGTATATTCATCACTTCATCCAGAAAGGGTCAAAAATTTAATCGCAACTGCACCAGTAATTGATGGTTGGAAGGATACGACAGTGGTGAGTAACATTGCAAAATATTTTGATGTTGATAAATTGGTTGATACGGTGGGAAATATGCCGCCAGAGTTCATCTATTTCTGTTTTTCAATTTTGAAGCCGTTTGAGCAGGGTGTTGAAAAATACATAAAATTTTTGAATAATATTGATAATGAAAAATATGTTGACAGTTTCCTTAAAATCGAAAAATGGTTGGATGAAACCCCGCCTATTCCTGGCGAGCTTTTCAGACAGTGGATAAAGGATATTTATCAAGATAACTTATTGATACAAAATAAGATGTATGTTGGGAATAAGCATGTCTCATTAAAAAATCTCAATATGCCGGTTTTTACCCAGGTTGCTATTGGTGATCATTTAGTTTCTCCAGAATGCAGTATGCCTTTACATTATGCAGTTTCAAGTACTGACAAGACATTGAAATTATATCCTACTGGACATGTTGGAATGATAGCTAGTTCATTCAGTCAAAAAACCGTTTTACCAGAGCTTGGCAAGTGGCTCAAAGAAAGGTCATAAATAAAAAAAGGTGACATTCACACTAGTATTTTGGTGTGAATGCGGTTAACCAAGATTGCAATACACCTTTGTTAAGTTCAGCAAAAGCCTTTGCATTCTCGTTGAAGGTCTTGATATTCTGTCGGGTAGCATCAATTGTTGCTAGTGCTATCTTGTTTTGAACATCTTGAACCTTGTTAATCTGCTCGTTTGTTTTGTTTACAGCATTTTCTGTTGCTTCTGGAAGTGCAGTGTTGATTCCGGTCTTGTTTGCAAATTCTCTTTGCAAAGCAATAGTTGAATCTACAATGTTCTGAAATGCTTCAGTGTATTCTTGCTGTAAGCTTGTAACAGATGTTTGGTAGTTTGGGAATGATTTCTCAGCAGATTTAACCTGTTTTTCGACAGTTTCTTCTACACTTGAGAAAACGTCATTCTTGACATTTTTGTTTGATTCGTTACTCATGGTGTGCTATAATTGGGGCTGTTATATATATCTAGTGGTAATAAAAACCATTTATTACCATTTACTACCATTTCAATTATTCTTAGGATTGACTGGAATAACAATAACTTGTACTAAATCGCCTTCATTCATACTAAGAGCCTGCCTTTCTGCCTCAGGAATTGAAATCCTCCCATTGCTGCCAACACTAGTCTTGAAAGCACCCCATGAGAGAAAGTTTGGCATCATATTTTGCAGATTGAAGGGATTTTGAAAATTTGTCTGAAACGGATTCACATTCTTCGTGAAATCAGACTGCATCTTAGATGCATTTTCTAGCCACTGTCTGAATAATTCAGCTGGATCATATGGGTTTTTCTTTCCTTCCATTACCATCAATGGGTAAATTGCCTTATAAAATGATCGTTAATTAAGAAAATCTGACACGATTTGAAAGAATACATTTGGTTTTTCTGCATATGGTACATGTCCGCATCCTGTCATCTTGTAAAACCTGCAATCATTTATACCTGAAACAAAAGATTGTGCATATTCAATAGGGATTATAGGATCATTTTCACCCCAGACAATTAGTGTTGGAATTGTGATTAATTGTAATTTTTCAGTGATTATCTGGGAATTACTCAGTCCTAGAAGGGTTGACATAAAGGCCATTTTTGCATTTGGTAATTGCATCCTTTCTACAAATCCAGAAACAATCTTTTCGTCTATCTTCTTCCTGCCAGACATGGCTTGGAATGCGTTCAAGGCAGAATCAGTATTTGGGTATAATGCAGCTGAAATGTATACATCTAATGCAGGTGTTGAATGTTTCATGACACCAGATGGTGAAACAAGAACAAGTTTTTTCACATTTACATCATGATTTATGATAGATTCAGCAGCAATTTGACCTCCAAGCGATGAGCCAATAACATTCAGCTCTTTAATTCCAACTTTGTTAACAAATTTGGATACAAATTCTGCAAAGTAATCCGTTGTATAATCAACCATTGGCTTATCACTATACCCAAAGCCAATAAGGTCTGGAACAATAACTTTGAATTTTTTAGCAAAAAGTGGTATTACATATTCCCATCTTTCCGCAGAAGCCCCAAGGCCATGAAGCAAAAGAAGCGTATCCTTCGAAGTTCCTTTCTCAAAATAGCGTATTTTATTACCATCAATCTCAGTTGTTTTTACTGTCATTGTTAGCTCGCTTGAAATGGCTAAAATATAAGATTTTATGGGTTCAGTAATTGATGATTTTCACTAGGATTATTCTGCTTACAAGTTATTAGGCTTGGAACACTAATTCAGGTATGAATATGGTCTTTCTGTATTTGGCAACAGGCGTTATTGTAGGAATTTTAGGTGGTATTTTCCTTGTATCGTTTTTCTATAATCCAGAAAGTCTGTTTATGCCGTCTTAGGTTTTATTCAAAGCTATAATTCTTTAGCAACCAGTGGCAAAAAGGCACCAGCATCAGATACAATTCCTAATGCTTGCCATGTGCCACGATCCATCAATTTTGTAACAGTTGGCTGGTTTATGTCAACAACTATCACTTTGACATTAGCAGGAAGCATATTTCCAGTTGCAATTGAATGTAACATAGTAGCTACCATTATGACCAACGATGCACCCTTTAGAATTTCTTTGTATTTTTTCTGAGCCAACTCAACATCGGTAATCACATCAGGCAAAGGGCCATCATCACGTAATGATCCAGCCAAAACAAATGGCACTTTCTTTTTTACACATTCATACATTATTCCTCTTGTTAGCTTTTTTGATTTTACCATTTTTTCGATAGAACCAGCCTTAAAGACCGCATTAATTGCTTCCATATGATTTCTATGACCCCTTACAGCAAGCGTTCCATCACGGATATTCATTCCAAGAGATGTTCCCAGCATTGCATATTCAATGTCATGAACTGCAAGCGCATTTCCAGCCAAAACTGCATCGATATATCCATGACGAATAAGTGTTGAAACTGATTCAGTTGCACCTGTATGAACAATTGCAGGACCGCCAACTAGAACAATTTTACCACCGTTCTTTTTGGTACGTCGTATATCCTCTGCAACTTTTTTAGCTATATGCTGTGTTGGTCTTTCACTAGAGCTTCCGCTTCCCATAAATTCAAATACATTCATTCCCTCTCGAGGTCTTTCCGGGGGAATTATTTTGACGCCATTTTCTCCTACTACAATTTTATCACCTTTTTTTATCTGGCGAATAGGGATACACATTACTTTTTTGGCTTTAATAATAATACATTTGTCCATCATCATATTGTCCACATCAATCCATTTGTTGTTAAGGAAAATCTGCGTTGGATTATTTGTGGTGCTATAAAAATTATCAGGCATCACCATATCTTTTGTTGCAGACTTTAACATTACATTTTTTTGAGTTTTGGATGTGGCACCTTGGCGATAAACATAGTTTAAGATTGTGTCTAAGTTTTTTGCGTTCTTTCCAGTTACAAGCAGTTTTGCATAACTTTCATCCTTCTTCTTCTTACCTACCTGTATATCTAAAACCTCAAACGAGCCACCATGATCCATAATCCCATCAAAGACCTTTGTCAGGATTAGCGAATCTATAAGATGTCCGCGCAGTTCTATTTCGGATGAAAATTTCTTCATATGTTCACCTAAATTATTGGTAAGTAAAACGTTACGACAAAATAATTTGATTATCAGCTATACTGGGAGGCTAACCTCACCACTATATTCTTCAATGTTATCTGATTTTAGCGAGTCTATGATGTTGGTTTTTTCTTCATCAGACAATCCTTGGACAATCGTCTTTGCAATGCCATTTTTATCACATAACACAAGAATGTAGCCACCATCATCAGTTACGACAAATCCAGATGCACCATTTACAACTGCATACAAATTTTCTTCGCCAACGGGTTCCCAGACATTTGTTTTGTTGTCCTTTAGCGCCAATGCAGGCATTGCCTTGCCATTTGCAAACTTGTTAAGATACTCTCTTGCATCGCTGACGCGTTTCTGTCCAGCTTTTAGAGCCATAAAATACTGCATGCTATATCATCTCAAGACCGCCTTTTATTATTTGATTTTTTCTTAGGATGACGATTACTCTTTTTTTTCTTTGGTAAAGCGTAGTAATCGGCTGCAGCAATTTTTGGGTTTAAAACTTGCATTACATGTTTTTTAATATTACTGTTTTTCTTTTTTGATTCGTTATTCTTTTTTCCAAGAAAGTTGAAAAAACCCATAATGATAAATTAGATATTATATGATAAATATTATTCTATAAAATTAGAAAGGATATTACGTAAATTTTTGTTTTTAATTTCCTTCTTTGCAGTATTGAAGAAAGTTTGCAGTTTTTCTTTTGAAATTCCTTTGTCTTGGTAAAATTTTGCTTGAAATGCCATTTCCAATTTATCAACATCATGTATTAAGCTGGCTTCCTGCGAAGAATTTTTTTGGTATTCATTCCATGTTTCAAAATATGGTTCAGCAATTTTACTTGGAAGGTTTTTTAAAATTTGTTTCATCGCAAGATCTTCTTTGCTGATTTTTTCATTTTTTGCAATATGATCTGGAGTTATGTCACCAATAACGGATTCAGCTAAATCATGTAATAATGCCATCCTGATAATTTTTTCACTGTTTAATCCCTCCAAATCTGATAAAATCATTGACATTACTGAAGTTGAATAACTGTGGTCTGCAACAGATTCTGGATTATTAATTCCAAGTTTTTCTTTCCAGCCCTGTCTTGGAATATTTTTTAACTCCAAAACTTTTTGAAAAAAATCTTCAATCATTTTATTTATGCCATTATTGTTTTGAAAGGACAAGCTTAAATTCGTAACAATTTGAATTGCCGATATGCCAGGGTAGCTCAGCCTGGGAGAGCACTCGGCTGAAGACCGAGCTGTCGCGCGTTCAAGTCCCGCCCCTGGCACCAATTTTTGTTAATATAATGAAAAATGATAATATTTTAATACAAGATATCGTATTATTTTCTGAATTTCTTATGAAAGCTAAAAAGGCTAAAGCAGAAAAGTCAAAATCTAAGAAGACTGGAAAAAAATCAACCAAGAAAAGAACAAAAAAATCAGCTGATCTGTCAGATGATACAGGTATTGTACTAATAGATGATGATATGAAAATAGATGCGGAAAAGGAATTGGAAGAACGTAGAGCATATTTGGAAGAAGCCCGTTCTCAAGAGACTTCTGACTAAACTAAATCTTTATTCGTTTTAAGATGCAATATGAAATATGCGAGCACTAAGTTTGATCATGATTAAGCCTGGTACAATTGATAAAGTGATAGAACTGCTTTCAAAAAAACGTAAGATAGCAAAAGAGGTATTACCAGTAACTGGCAGAGCAGATGTTTGTGTTCTTATGCATGGTTCTATTAACGATATTAACACCACTGTTATGGATTTTAAAAAGATTGGTGATATAGTTGCAACCGAGACTCTAATGGAAATGGAGGTTGATCTAGGTTGGTAAAAGCAATCGTATTAGTAAAATCGCCTAAAAAACTCATCGCAGCAAGATTGAAACGAGTAAATTTAGTATACGAATCTTTTCCAGTTAGCGGACAGTTTGACGCAGTAGCAGTGATTCAGGTTGAAAGCTTGGCCCAAATTAAAGATGTTGCTACTAAGATTCAAAAAATAAATGGGGTAGTAAGAACGGAAACTATGGTGGAGGTACAGTAATAAAGAATTTACAGTAGGGGTTGTTAGATGATTTATGAATGTTAAAAAAGTTGGTAATGTTATATTGGCAGTAAAGGATCTGGATAAATCAGTTGAATTTTATAATAAAATTTTAGGCATGCCAATAAAAAATAGGAGGGAAAACTGGGTTGATCTGGGACAAGGCGGTGCGTTACTTAGTCTTCATCCTGCTGATGAATCATCACCACATTTAGGTACATCAGTGGATAACGGTGTTCTGATTGGTCTTCTGGTAGGAGATGTTGCTTCTGCTGTTGAAGAGTTAAAATCAAAAAATATCAAAGTGCATAGAGATATTCAGGAACGTGAAGCTGGAATAAATGCAATTATACTCGATCCTGATGGTTACATGATTTCGTTGTTTGAACCAATCTTTACTGCTGAAAAAAATATACAATCAGGCGGTTACATAGGATTTACTCCTGCGTAGAATTTTTTTTGTAGTTAAAGACAAATTATTTACACTAATTTAAAGAGAAAATGGTTCATTATCGCCTTGGCGATTACGACGATTAGAATTTAGAATTTGGTGTGAAAATTATGTATGATAGAATTCGTGTAAATAATGATAATCTCTTTTTTGATGTTTTCATGTCTTTGTAGTTTAAATTATTATTTTTTATTTTCTAATTTCTTTTTTAATTCTAAATTTTCTTTAAGAATTTTTTCCTTTTCTTCTTTTAGTAGTATAACAGAATTTTCTTTTGAATACATTGGATGTCCAGGGGGAATTAATTTATCCAGAGATATATTTAGAAGACCTGCTGCCATCTGTTGATACATTTGTACAAAATTTTCTAGTTTAGGAGTTAATGCAGCATTATCAACAGACATCTTTTCTTTTAGTTTGGGTGTATTTACTAAACCCTTTGGGATGCTTGCATTTGGTGGATAACGAATTGAATCAGGTGCCAAAGCAGAAAAATCTGTTGTAATACCATACATGTTGAAAAGTCTTTTTGCCGTGAAATAATCCATGTTTTTCAGAATATGTTGGCATATTTGTTCTTTAGTACACGTAGAAGATATAGCATGAGGTAAAGACAAGAGTTGAGTTTTTATCAATTAGAGTTGATCGCTGATCCTTATAGCGATCATATGTTTTTTAAAAAAAATGATTCAGGGACAAAAAAAGAAATGTCTAAAATGTAAAAAAGATATACATCCAATGGAATTGCATAAACTTGTGATGTATGTTATTGAAGATGAATTTACAGAGCATCATTACGAACATGTTGAATGTCCTGAGAAGTTTACGATCTGATCATAATTTTATGCAATAAATTTTACGATATGGTATGAGATTAGGGAGTAAAACGGACGACGAGTTTTTGATTAAACTCAATGAAAAAAATAGTCAGATTCAAAGCATTTTTCATGAAAAAATCAAGGAAATTGCAAAAAAACATTTGGTAGATGTTATGATGCAGGATGGTACTGTAAAAAAACAGGAAACTTTTGAAGTAGAGAAAATCAATCAGATTTACAATAGATTTGCTAACGGATTACAGGCCTGGACGCTGGAAGGTATTTCAAGCACTAATGATGAGGGTATTAGAAGAAATTTTATCAAATTAAATACTAATGCTGATGACTGTAAAATTTCATTGCATCTTTCTATACAATACCATGTTGTATTATTTTATCAGCCAAACTATGAAGTCATGAAAAAGCAAAAAGAATTGTCAGATTTTATGGACATGACAAAAAAACAAGAAGGTGAACTTACTGAAAAAAGTGATCATGTAATACTTGAAAAATTAAAAGCTGAAGGATACAAGGATCTGGATACCCAGAATCTTTTTGAAATTTTCTATAGTGATGATAAAATTAGAGAAAAAATAATGAGTGAAATTGAATTACAGACTGACGGTGATTTACAAAAAATCAACCAGCGTAAAGAAGGTCTCTTAAAAGCATTGGATGACTTGCTTCTTGAAACATATCAAATGGAGCCTGTACTTATTGATGAAGCAAGACTTGTGACAGGCGAGGAAGGCTGTGTATGTAATATAGACATTGAAAGGATTGAAAATGGTCAAAAAAGTGGTGTGTTTGATTCTAATCAAGTTTCAAGTAGTACAAAAGAAAAAATCAGCGCTTTGATTGATCAAGTTCTGGAAGCTATTACCTAATCGGTCTTCAACATAATTATAGTCTTAGAATGTGTCTCGTTTATAATATAATGAGATATTAGTTATTTTTGAACCTATCAAATCTATTAATTTGGAATAGAATGCTATAGCTACAAATAACCAATTAAATCAAAAAAATAGGAATTACATGAGCGTTACATATGATGATATTGTAAATGCACAAAAAATACAAGATAATGTGATCAGAAAAACATCTCTTACCTTTTCAGATACATTTACTCAGCTTACAGGTTCAACCGTTTACTTAAAAAATGAGTTTGAACAAAAAACAGGATCATTCAAACTGCGCGGAGCATATTATAAAATTAAAACATTATCTGAAGAAGAAAGAAAAAATGGTGTTGTAGCTGCTTCTGCGGGTAATCATGCACAAGGTGTTGCATTTGCATCAATGATAGAAAAGATCAAATGTACTATAGTTATGCCAAAAAATGCTTCCCCAGCAAAAGTTGCTGCTACAAGGGGATATGGCGCAACAGTAATTTTAGAAGGAAAAAATTATGACGAGTCATGGGCAGAGGCACAAAATATTGCTATGAAAACAGGTGCGACGATCGTTCATGCATTTGATGACCCACAAATTATAGCTGCGCAAGGTGTGATAGGCTTAGAAATAATTGAACAGCTTCCTGATGTTGACGAGATTTACGTTCCAATAGGCGGTGGCGGATTAGCAGCAGGTGTTTTGACGGCTGTGAAAGATAAAAATCCAAATGTAAAAATTATTGGTGTAGAATCAAAATCATTTCCTTCAATGAAGAATTCGTTGGATTCTGGTAAGATAGAAACTATTGGTGGTGGATTTACTATTGCAGATGGTATCTCAGTAAGAACACCTGGAAAGCAAACATTTGAGATTATCAAAGATAAGATTGATGAAATTGTGCTTGTTGATGATGAAGAAATTATCAAAACTATGTTCCTTTTAATGGAAAGATCAAAGTCGGTGGTTGAACCTGCTGGTGCAGCTGGACTTGCATATTTAGTAAGCAAAAAACCATCACCTGGGAAAAAAGTTGTTCCAATATTGTGTGGCGGCAATATAGACATGTACTTGCTTGGACAAATAGTTGCAAAAGGTCTTGCAACAATGGGCAGAATGGTGAAGATTTTCATTTTGCTTAAGGACAAGCCAGGAGCACTGAAAGAAGTTGTTGACGAACTTGCATTACTTAGTGCAAACATTGTAGAAGTTGTTCATGACAGACTAAGCTCAAACGTGCGTGCTGGAACAACTGGTGTAACATTAAGCTTAGAAACAGAAGATCAAAAACATATGGACAAACTAATACAACATTTGAAAGAGAAAAACATAGATTTTAAGGTACTTACTTGAATTTTTTCTTGACAAACTTTTTCAGACCCATTCTCTTAAGATCCTGGGATTCCTTGAGAACCGATTTGTGTTGCTTTTCCTTGTGAGATTTAAGCATCTTTCTGATGTTGCTGGACTCGTTAGCTAGGATTTTCAGGGCATAAATTCCAGCATTTATTGCCTTGTTTACACCCACAGTGACCACTGGAGAACCAGACGGCATCTCAGAGATTGACAGCAACGAATCAAGACCGCCAAATGCAGATTTTTTCTGTTGCTTGTCATTGTAAACCAATATTGGAACTCCAATCACCGGCAGAACAGTATGTGATGCAATCATTCCGGGAAGGTGTGCCGCGCCCCCAGCACCAGCTATAATGACTTTGAATCCATTTTTTTCTGCATGTTTTGCATATTCTTCTAATCTTGTTGGAGTTCTATGCGCCGAGATTATTTGATCCTCATGTGGAACGCCAAACTCATCAAGAATTTCAGCCGCACCATGCATTATTCTGCTGTCAGAACTGGAACCCATTATAATTCCGATAAGTGGCTTTTTCATAATATTCATAGACCTGAAGATGTTTTTAATGTAACGAACACTGATTTTTATCTAGTTTATCTGTAAGGTGATTATGAAAAAAAGGCTTGGAGTCATAGGAGGAGGTCAGCTTGGCATGATGATAACAGAGGCTGCCAAAAATCTGAGTGAGCACATATCAGAAATTATTGTGCTTGATCCAACAGAGAACTGTCCAGCTGCACAGGCTGGCGCAAAACAAATTGTTGGCGACTTTAAGGACGAACTTGCAATTCTAAAACTTGCAGAACAGTCTGACATCATCACATACGAGATTGAATCTGGAAATACAGACGTGCTAAGCAAGCTAAAGGCAGAGATTGAACCGTCACCATCCACCCTGAGCATAATCCAGGACAAGCTTTCACAAAAAACATTTCTTTCAGAAAATGAACTTCCTATTTCACAATTTTATGAGATTACATACTTGGATAATCTGCGTGAAAAAATTAATGAGCTTGGACTTCCAGTTCTACTAAAATCAAGAAGAGACGCATATGACGGTAGGGGAAATTTCAAGATTACTTCACCAGATGAGGTTGAAAAGGCATACCAATACTTTGACGGAAAAAGCTTGATGGTTGAAAAGTTTGTCAATTTTAAGATGGAAGTTTCTGTGATAGCAGCCAGAAACACAAAGGGCGATATTGCCACATATCCTCTGGTGGAAAACATTCACGAGAACAACATTTTGAAGATGACAATTGCGCCTGCGCGCGTATCCGATAATGTGATAAAGGATGCAGGCAAGATTGCAAAAAAGACGATGGAGGTTTTGAAAGGTGCCGGCGTTTTTGGAATTGAGATGTTTATTGATCAAGATGATAAGATTCTCATCAACGAGATAGCGCCTAGAGTGCATAACTCTGGACATCATACGTTACAGTCATGCAAGACATCACAGTTTGAACAACACCTTCGTGCAATACTTGGGTTGGAGCTTGGAAGCACAGACCTGGTTCACAAAACTGTCATGTGCAATATTTTAGGACCGGATGGATTTGAGGGAAAGTACAAGCCAGTTCAGCTAGAAAAGGACGGCGTTTATCTGAAGATGTATAGAAAAGATGTATCAAAACCACAGCGCAAACTTGGTCACTTTAATGTTGTAGATTTGAATGACTCTAAGGATGTATCCGAATTACTCGAAATGGCTGACGAGATAAAAAATTCAATTTCAATCAATCAACTAGATTAGTTTATTAATTCTGAAACTTTGAGCTAATCATGGCAAAAGCTGCAGCATTAGTAATCACTGGTATTTCAATTGCGTTACTTGTAATTTATGGTGCAGATGCAGCTGTCGGGATGGACAATCCTGACAAGCAGGGCTTTCTAGATATGGACCACATGACAAGAGGGCTTGGTCTTGGTGGTCCAGCAATGGTTTTGCCATTAATTGCATATTTTATTTCACGAAATGATTCATCCAAGGGGCTTGGTGGAATGATACTAGTTACGGGCATCCTAATCATAATTGGTGGCGTTACAGTAATCGGGATGGCTGATCTTTCTGAATCACAAGAAACAGCTAGAAATCCATTCATGGAGACTGTTCCATTACTGGTGGTCGGCGGAATTCAAATGGGTCTTGGCGTACTAAAGATAAAAAAATCCTAGTTAACATGCCGATTTGTACAAAATGCAAAAACAAAGTTCCTAAAGTGTATAACTGTGAGCATACGAATGAGCAAGATTATTGTACAGATTGCTATACAGAACTACATTACTATCTGACTGAATAAAATAGTAATAGCCCATTAGCTTACATGTTTATACTGATTATAGAGCGTTTTTCGAGATTTCACAAGACTAAAATCATGATATCGGAATAATGATAATGGCGATATAACGCCAAGTCTATTTTTGCTTAAGACGAAAATAGCACGAGTGAGGCGTACTCCGAAGCAGTACATTCCCTCACTCACTACTATTTTTTCTAGATTTTTTGCCAAATATTGAATCTTATATCATCTAATGCAAGAACAAGAACGAGAAAAGCAATAACCATGACAAAATCAAGAATATGTTCAATCTGCAATAGACAGAATTTTAATCATACATTCAAGGAAACAAATGATTGTAAAAGAAAGATGGCTAAACTTAAAAAATTAAACAAAAATTAAAGTGAGGCTGATGATATAGACAATTTACTCTGATTACTGATGAGAATTGGCAAGCTTATGAAGCACTCAGACTTTTGTACTACCTGACCTTTTCTTTTTTTATGAAATACATGTGTAAAACTTGTAAAAAACCTTGTAGCGACATTATAGAACATATCAAAAAAGTACATGGTTTTTCAGAATCTTACATAAAAGATTCACTCAAAACAAACTCAAACAGCTATCTACATGCTTTTGAAAAAATAAAATAACTAAGCTTACAAGTTAAGATTAAGCCTTTTAATCCAGTTTAATGTTAACTTTTTTTATGAAGGCCATGATACTATCAGGCGGGCGTGGCAAGAGACTGCGTCCAGTCACAGATACTATCCCAAAACCGTTGATTAGAATCAATAACAAACCGTTAATCGAATGGAAGATCAATTATCTGAAAAAATTTGGAATCAAGGATATTATCATTTGCAGTGGTTATAAGGGAAAAAAGATTGAGAATTACATTAGTAAAAAAAATAACTTTGGTTGCAATATAGAATATTCGATAGAGACAACACCACTTGGCACTGCAGGCGCAATTAAAAAAGCAATTAAAAATATTGTTGATGATTCATTTATTGTATTAAACGGTGACATAATCACAAACATCAATTTGAAAAAAATGATGGCTAAACCAAATTGTATAGCCGCAATTGAATTGAGAACAAATTATGGAACAATGAAGATTAAAAATAATAAAATCATTCAGTTCAACGAAAAAACTGATGTCAAAAATATATGGATGAATGGGGGAATTTATCACCTAAGCACAGATATTACAAAAATTTTACCAACAAAGGGTAGTATAGAAGGTATAGTTTTCCCAAAACTAGCCAAAAAAAACTCATTGAACACGGTAAAATTTAAGAATGTTTTATGGCGCTCTATTGATTCTCATAAGGATGTTGAGACATGCTCAAAGGAAATGATTCAAAAAAAATACATGAAATTTATTTTGAAAGGGTGAATCAAAATGCGTTTGTCATATAGTTTGGGTTCACTCTTAACGGTTGAACAGGTTTTAGCATGCTCAAAAAAATTAAACGAATTCAAACCTGATACTGTATGGATTCCAGAAACATGGGGAATGGAAAATTTTTCGATGCTTAGCCTGGTCAGTAGAGAAAATAAATTTTCAAAAATTGGTTCGTCTATAATTAACATCTATTCACGAAGTCCTAGCTTGATCGCGATGGGGGCTGCTACCGTTGATACAATTTCAAACAAACGCTTGGTTTTAGGACTAGGGACAAGCAGCCAACCGTTGGTTGAAGATTTTCATGGAGATAAATTTGAAAGACCGCTTAAACGAATGAAAGAGTGCGTGGAAATTATACGATTGATTCTTAGCGGTAAAGCGGTAAATTATTCTGGGGAAATTTTTTCATTGAAAAATTTTTCATTGCTTATCAAACCTCCTAGAGATGCAATTCCAATTTATCTTGCAGCAGTTAACCAAAAAATGGTAGAACTTACGTGGAAAATTGCGGACGGTGTTATTTTCTATCTTAGGCCAAAAAGTGAGATTAAATCAACGCTTGCAAGTATGCAAAACCAAAAAAAGATTGATGCGTCACTCCAAATCATCACATGTGTTAATGAAGACTCTGAAAAAGCCATGATTCGTGCCAAAAAGACGTTGGCATTTTATGTTTCTGTTGGAAAAATTTACCGGGAATTTTTGGCATCAAACGGGTTTGAAAATGAAACAAAAAATATCTTTGAGGAATACGAAAAAAATGGTTTGCAAAATAATCATGAATTTGTGCCTGAATCAATGCTAAATGAACTATGTATTGCTGGAACATCAGATGAATGCAGAATCCAATTAAAGCAATTCCGTGAAACAGGGATAGACTTACCGATCATACAGTTTAATCCAACAGATAACGTGGAAGATTCATTTGATTTAGTTACTTCAACATTTTCGGAGGGGTGTGATTGAAAAAAGTTGCTGTGGTTGGATATGGAAATACGAAATTTACAAAGGACGAATTACCTATTGAATCATTATTACTAGAATCCACAAAGCAGGTGTTTGATACAACAAAAAATTTATCGCAAGATCTTATCGACGGTGTTATAGTTTCAACCAATGATAATTCTAAATATCTTGGCGCCATCTTGTCTGAATTATCAGGCATCAAGCCAAAAATTTCTCATACAGTTGAACATTTATGCAGTTCTGGTTCTAACGCAGCAGTTTCTGGGTTTTCATATATTGCATCAGGATTGGCTGACACTGTTTTAGTTACAGGTGCAGATAAAATTGGCAATCCAGGACAGATTTTAGAATGGGACAAATCAAGGGGCGAATTTGATCATCCAATTTACTGGGCATCAATGTTTACAAAGGCACACAAAAGACAATTTAGTACAACCGATGAGGAATTAGCAATAGTATCTGCTAAAAATCATAAACAAGCAATGGATAACCCGAACGCATATTCACACAAACCATATACAATTTCTGAGATTATGAATTCAAAGAATGTCACTGACGATTTACGAATTCTAGATTGCTCCTATTCGTGTTCAGGCAGCTCATCAATTCTTTTAACGTCTGAGGAAACGGCAAAAAAATTCACTGACGAACCAATATGGATTTCAGGTATTGGACAAAAAACAAATTCTGCAAGTTTTACAAAAAATGAGTTAACAACATTATCCAGCAGTATAATAGCTGCAAATGATGCGTATAAAATGGCTAAAACAACTCCAAAAAAAATTGATGTTGCTGAAATACATGACGCCTTTTCAGTTTGTGAATTAATGGCCGTAGAAGATCTTAGTTTAACAGAAAAAAATACCGGCGCATCATATGTTAGAAATCTTTTCAATACAGAAGACAGAAAAATAAATCCAAGAGGAGGATTAATTGGAGCAGGACATCCTTTGGGTGCTACAGGTATTTCTCAGATAGTAGAAATTACACAGCAATTACAAAATAAGGCAAAAAAGAGACAAATTTCAAATGCTAAAAGTGGTCTAGTTCATAATATGTCTGCTGCAGCTACATCTAGCACTGTTTTGGTTCTGGAATCATGAATAAGTTTGAGACTGAGTTAAAAGCAGGAAATTTTGTTACTAGTGAATGTTCTTACTGTAATAGAATAGTATGGCCACCAAGTGATTATTGTGATAATTGCTTTAAGGATGTTAATTGGAGGAAAGTTTCCCAAAATGGTACGATAATTGAATTATCAAGAAAGGAAAATGACGTTTTTTGTATTATAGAATTTGAAGATAAAATACGAGTTATGGGGAAATTGGATGCTGAAATTCATATGGCAAAACCTGGTCAAACTGTTAAACTGAGTAAATGCATGCTTAATGACAAGAATAGTTTTTTCTTTAATTTAGAAAATTAGTAATTATAATATCATTTACGTTTTAGATGAGCTTTTTCATGAAAATCTCTAATATGTAATGCTAGTTTGCCTGGCTGATTACCAAAATCTTTTCCACAGTATGTACAGTAAAATCCATCGCTCCATGGCATATTCATTATATTGGCACACATGAATTAATCGTTTGTCATTCATAATTTCAATTAACATATTGGTTGATAATATAATTACCAACTATTCTATATTATCAAAATAAAGGTAAATTGTGTCAATTTTAATCAGAAAAAATCAAAACTTGATTTCTAAAGATCTAAATGAATATGAAAAAATAAAGAAAATCAATAAAAAAATTGCACGAACTAGAAGACAGCGAGGATATAATTGGGAAGATACTCTTGTTAAGAGATTTAATTCTGTTAAATCATGGAAGGCATTCAGACTCGGCTCACCAAGTGTTGCTTTACCAGATGTTTTAACTGTAAATAATGTGGAAAGTACAATTTTTACAATTGAAGCAAAATCTGGAACCGGAACAACCTTGCAAGTCCCATTTGACCAAATAGAAAGATGTCTAAACTGGATTGATAATTTTCAGATTTATCAAAAACGTGAGGTGATTTTGGCCTTTAAATTTCTCTCAAAAAAAAGAATAGGTACTGGCAAATACGAAAAACGAGAATTGCATGAATTCTACAAAGTTTGGGATAAAAAAAAGAAGGTTATAGATTGTGTGTGTACTTATGATGGAAAAACATATGCACTAAAAAATGGCAAGCAGAAAAAACTAGTACTAAAAGATTTCTTAATGCCATTTAAGTCAAAATACCAATTATTTTATAAATAAACAAAATTCCCAATCATTTTTTAGTAATAAATTCCTGAATATTCTATGGATTTTAAACGATACTTTGGAAAAATAAAAAATAAAGATAAAAAACCAAAGCACGAACCAGAGATTGTAGAAGAAATAGAACAAAGTGTTGTTGAAGAGGTAGAACCTAAAATAGTTGAAGAAGTAGATGTTAATGTAAAGAAAACTCTGAATTTTGTGGATTCCAAGAAAGATCCACATGAATATCTTAAAAGATATCTTAAGGAACCAAAATACAAAGGTTGGTTCAACCGTAATTATCCAAATTATACAATATATGATGCAGTTGGCTTATCTATATCGGATTACCTAAGCATGAAAAGAGAATTATTTCCAGAGTCAGAGACCATTAATGAAGAAGAATTAAACAAAAAGAAAAAATCTGCTAATACAAATTTTAAACCAACAATTACACATGAAACTAAAACTAGCTTTGATGAATTTGTCGATGAGCGTATATTAGTAAGTCATAACGCATTTGGGAATAAAGAAATGAAGATTAAGATACTTGAAGTATCTGACGAAATTGCGCCATTAGCATCAAAATTTGGCGACCGCATTAAAATAAATAAAATTATTGTTACAATAAAACATTTACAAACTCAGCAAATCGAAGAGGGAGAATTTGACATAGAATCTATTGAGAGAGAACTAATTGAAAAAAGGCATTATACATCTACTAATCGTTGGGTCCCTACAGAAGTTATCAAAAATGGTTATGTAACAAACTCTAGACATACTTCGTTAATTAGTGATGCTGTTGCTTTAGATTATATAGCGTTTTGAAATATCTGTTAATATAATTTTGAATTAATTTATTACAAGAAAAGTATAAGAAGGCTAAAGAAAATTCTTAGCAATGATAACAAAAGAAATTGATATTAATGGAGAAAAGTTTCTTCTTACACTTACTGATCAGATCATAAATCAAGTTAATAATCTAAAATCACTTTATAACGCTGCATATGAAGATCCTGAAAGTTTTGAACAAATTAGTGCAGAAATTTCGTCTACTATACAGGAAATTTCTAATGCAGTTGAACCAAAACCTGGTGATAACCATTTAGATAATTTAATCCAACAAGTAATCAAAACTGTTGATGATAAAACTGAAGAAACGAACAAACAATTAAAAGATAAACCAATTACAAAAAAGAGCAAAAAAAAGAATAAAAAAACAAAATCAAAAAAATGAATTTTAGTTCATTCTTGATTAGGAGCGTTTAACATTATACATAACTAATGAAAATACGTTTTAGTTATATCTAACAATGTTGTGATGTAAGTATGGGTACACATTGTGAATGTGGAATTTGTGGACATTTTAATGAAAAAGATTGTATTGAAAAAGAATGCAAGTGTTGCAGTAATTTCCATCTAAGATCTGGTTCTAAAATAAATGAAAAATAACATAACAAAAAACTATAACTTGATTAATATTGTTTGAAGCTTTTCAATCAGTTTTTTGTCATTCAATGAATTTATAATCAACAATCTCAAATTTTTTAGTCTGTCTGAATCCTTGTAATAAACTTGTCCTAATATCTCAATCTCCCTTGTAAAATCATATGTATCAATATAGTATGTAGCTAATTTGTTTAGAGCAACTAAATGATCTGTTTGATATTTTTTTCCATCTAATTTACTATGTATAACTTGCAAAAGTCCCCTAATTTTGGATAGTTCTTTTTTAATTATTTCAAGATCAGCCGGGTTATCACTTAATTCAGTTAATATTTTATAAGAAGCCAAAATTTGGGCTAAAATTCCTTTTAAATATTCATTAATAGTTACCAAAACAATTGATAATTAACATAACCATTCAAAAAGTTTAGGAATGTTAAATCAAGATAACAATAAAATTTTGCCAAGTTTCTTATCTTTAAATTACTGGCAACCACAAGTGTGGCGTTGCAAGATAAATCATATTTAAAATGTATTAACAAGAAATGCGGAAAAGAGTATCCGATTCCCATTATTGAATTTAATTGTACGTGTGGAAATCTTTTAGATGTTAAATACAAAGATACTCCTTCACAAAATCTCAAAGAAGTGTTTTATCAAAGAAGAGACCCGCAGGGAAGTATATTTAACGAAAGTGGTGTATGGCGATTTCGTGAACTATTAAATTTTTGTGAGATAGATACAGAAGACCTGAATCAGTGCTCGCAACACTTAGTTTCACTTGATGGTGCTGAAGGAAGACAATCAAAACCATATCATATGTCAAAAGTTGCAAAATTTGTGGGAATTGAAAATGAAAAATTAATGTTACAACCAGAAGGCTACAATCCAAGTGGTTCATTTAAAGATAATGGCATGTCTGCTGCTGTTACACATGCAAAATTAGTCGGCGCAAAAAAAATCATTTGTGCATCAACTGGTAATACATCAGCTTCAGCAGGGATGTATGCGGCAAATGAAAATATGGAATGTGATGTATATATTCCAGAAGGTGAAATTGCTCCAGGTAAACTTAGTCAAGCATATCAATTTGGTACACAAATAATACATGTTCATGGAAATTTTGATGATGCGTTTACAAAATCATTAATTGATGCTAAAGAATCTGGAGGTTATACAGTAAACTCAATTAATCCATTTAGAATTGAGGGTCAAAAAGCCATTCCATATCGTGCATTAGAATTCTTAGATTGGGAAACTCCTGATTGGATAGTTTATCCTGGTGGTGCACTTGGTAATACATCAAGTTGCGGAAAATGTTTAATGGAATTATATGAGTGGGGTTGGATTAAAAAAATTCCACGAATTGCTGTTATTAATGCTGATGGTGCTAATACTTTAGATGTTTTATACAATGGAAAATTTGAGGATACTGAATTACGATGGAATGATGGAAACCCTGATACTGAATTAATTAATAGATATTATATTAAAATGAATAAAGATGGAATACGACCAAAAACAAAGGCTACTGCAATACAAATTGGTAAACCATCTAACTTAGTGAAAGGATTACGAGCGTTAGAATTTACAGATGGAATTGTCATTAGTATAACCGATAAAGAAATGTTAGATGGAATGTCAGTAGTAGGATTAAATGGTTTTGACTGTGAAATGGCTTCAGGTGCAGTTCCGGCCGGTATAAAGAAATTGCTTAACGAAAATATCATAAAAAAGGATGATGAAATTGTTGGTATTTTAACTGGAAGACAAAAAGAACCATTATTGCCTATAAATTATCATAATGAACCATCGAATCAGTTCGCAAAGCCTCCAAAACGATGAATAGTTTTTCTAGTTAACGTTGTAAATGTGAAACCTTAAAAGAAGCTTCTGTTAATTGATGATGCAAACAAATGTGGTGGATTTTAAATTAATGTCAGGGTATTTTATTGCCATGAGGATTAGTAGGAATTAAAATGGAATTAACATTTGAAATAATAACATTATCTGTTTTAATCGCATTGTCTGGTTTTTTCAGTGGTTTAGAAGTAGCATTAGTTGGAGTTACACGCTCAAAAGTTAATCAAATGCTTAGCAAAAAATTACCTGGTGCTAATTCACTTCATAAACTAAAATCTAATCCTAGTAGAATGATGGCAAGTGTTAACCTTGGAAATAATTTGGTTAATGTTGCGTCTACTGCATTGGCAACCGACATTGCACTAAAAATATTTGAAAATAATGGCTTGGCTATTGTAATTGGTGCAATGACATTTTTAATCCTAGTTTTTGGTGAAATAACTCCAAAAACGTATTGTAATGCAAACGCAGCAAAAATTGCACTTAGATATAGTAGGGTGTTACTTGCATTTAGTTATGCATTTTATCCAGTTGTATGGATTTTTGAACAGATAACAAAAGGAATAATAAAATTAACTGGTAGCAGTCAAGAACCACCTAGATTAACTGAAGAGGAAATTAAAGGTGTAATTGAACAAGGTCTTGAAGATAATGCAATTGAAAAACAAGAAAGTAAATTAGTTCATGGCGCATTAAATTTTGATGATATTGTAATTCGCTCAGTCATGACTCCAAGAATCAAAATGTTTACACTTAACTCAAAAATGCTACTTTTTGAGGCATTACCATTAATCAACAAAAGTGGATTTTCCAGAATACCACTATATGGAAAAAATCATGATGAAATTACAGGAATTATTAACGTGAGAGACATTTTGAAATATTTAGAAATGGATCAGAAGTTGGTTAATTTACAACAGCTCGCGAGAAAACCTATTTTTGTGTCTCAAGAAAAAAAAGTTAGTGATCTATTAAAAGAAATGCAGGGTAGAAAAGCTCACATGGCAATTGTTTTAGATGAATTTGGTGGAGTAGAGGGTTGCGTTACATTAGAAGATCTGGTAGAAGAAATTGTTGGTGAAATACATGATGAAACAGATGTAGCAAAATCTAATTTTCAAAAAGAAGGTAGTGATGTAATAATCACTAATGGCGATATTGAAATTGATGAAATTAATGAAATTTTTAAAACAGATCTTCCTCAGGGTAACGATTACGCTTCACTCAGTGGCTTATTACATGAGAAATTACGTGATATTCCAAAAGAAGGTGATAGAATAGTTATAGGTCAGCTCCGTATTATTGTAGAGAAAGTCCTAAGAAACAAACCTGAAAAAATCAGAATTGAAAAAGTTATAATTTAATCTTTTTTTGAAAAATGTTCTTCTAGTAATTTTTTCTTTTCATCCATATTGAACAATTTATTTGTACGTTTTAACGCATCATCATAATTACGTTGAAATAGCATTGCTTGCAATAGCATATAATTCTCTGGAATTACAAGACCGGTTTGATCATCAGAATACATTAATTGAACTGTATCACCAATAGACGTAGTCATATTAGCATGAATGTGTAACATGTTTGTATCCTTAAAATTAAATTTTGTAGATTCAGCAAAGTCACGAACATCTTTTGTTCCTTTAGCTGTCCATAGAATTGCAATTCCAAATTCGTTCTTAAATAATTCGTGGATTTCATCTGAAGTTGGTGCGTTTGCATTGAAACGTATATCCATAATATGTAAATGCATTTGTCTGGTAGGAACTTTAATTGTTCTAACGAAAAGTGGAGTATCTTCTCCAAAAAACGCTTTTACATCTGTTCCATGATGTGGATTCTGTGTCATTTCAATTGTATCATCAATTTGTTTATCCGTTTGCTCCAGATCCGCCCATCTTCTTACCAACGTTACATCAATTCGAGTTAATTTATCAGCATATTTTTCTTTCAATGGATTTAAAATTCTACCCATACCAGTTACGTTACAACTTCCCTGCATCACGTATTTTTTATCAAATGCCTCAACATAGTTTACTCTAGAATTAAAAAGAATATCAGACACTGCATTATCATTAAAAATTGTTTCACCGCCCTGAAAAATAGCCTTAATACCCTTTGGTTCGTAGATATTTTTTTTATTAATAAATCCGTTACCACCAGGTGAAGCATCTATTACTAAATCACAGTTATCTATTACAGATTCAATTGAGCCCGAAATATCATAATTCTTGAAATTATCAATTTTATCTTCAGGAACATAAACAGAAAATCCATCATTAATAACATGCTGTACTTTTTCATTTGAGGAATGTTTTCCAATTCCCACTACATCTATGTCAGGATCATCTTTGATAAATTTTGTAATACGGCTACCAATTGATCCATATCCATTTACAAAAACTTTCTTCATAATTATTTTTAGAGACTGTCATTTATTTACATACTGTATGCTTAACGATCCATAATCTATAAGTTAGAAATTATTGGTAATTTTGATTTTTTAGATGTATAATAAAGACCTAAATCCGCATGATTTTTTATTGCAACCATGGAACCCGACTCAAAACCATCATCAGATGATAATGTACCAAGCTTTTTTTCTAATGACGATAAAAATATTGAAGAATTATCTCATAAAAAAAATGATATAACTAATTCATTTGAACCTACATCAAAAAAATCACAGGGAACATCTAATCGAACTGTTCATTGGCCATCACTTGGAATTGGGGCTGGAATTGCCATTGCTTGTATTTTTTGTGGTGTATTATTGGTAAATATGATTAACACAGAATCTACACAAGTTTTAGATGAAATTACAATAAATGAAATTACAACAACAAAAAAACCTACAATTGCATCATTTTATGACAACGCATCACCAATCTTAGGTGATCTAAATGCACCACTTACTATGATTGAGTTTGGTGACTATCAATGTACATTTTGTAAAAAGTTTTTCGATGAAACAGAGGAATCTATTCTAACAAATTATGTTGAAACTGGAAAAGTGAAAATGCTGTTTAAAGATTTCATAGTGGTTAATGAGGATTCTATAAATGCGGCTAGTGCTGCACATTGTGCAAATGATCAAAAAATGTTTTGGCAATACCATTCAACATTATACAATAATTGGGATGGTGAAGGAACAGGTTGGGCATCTTCTGAACAACTTCATCAATTTGCATCTACATTAGGTTTAGACATGGATAAATTTTCAGA
>Ga0257109_1000077_pt1 | contig 25487 bp, 23 predicted proteins | sample LP_taG_8_FD_191566 | JGI IMG/M metagenome (GOLD analysis project Ga0257109, IMG submission 191566) | Marine microbial communities from Northeast Subartic Pacific Ocean, Canada - LP_J_2011_P26_2000m | ecosystem: Environmental > Aquatic > Marine > Oceanic | place: Canada: Northeast Subartic... | reverse complement strand
ATCCCCCAGTTATTTATTAATGGTGAACTGATTGGTGGTGCAGATATCACGATCGAGATGCACAACTCTGGTGAACTAAAAACAATGCTTGGAAAAGAAAATGCAGACTAAGAAAATGGTACCGTTGAAATAGATTATTTAATTAGTAAAAGATCAAATCCCGCCCAGTAGCGGGTTTTTTTGTTTATTTTTTAGTAACTTGAAGATAAATAAAGAAAGGATATCCTAAATGAGAAATCTAATAATGATAATCTTTATAGTTTGTTCAGGACTTTTTGCAGGCGATGTGTCTGATGTAAAAAGTTTAATTAGCAAACATTGGAAGACTCAAAATGAAAAAAAATGGCAGGAGTTTGTATCTACGCTTCATTCAGGAGGTACCATGAATGGTGATTCAAATGGTTCTTTCTGGTATCGACAAGATGCAACTGTAAAGGCAGTAACAAAAAATCAAGTAGCCAGTAATCGGTTTGATTTTACACCAAGATATATTGAAGTAGACATTTTAGAGGAGGGTAAATATGCAGTTGCTTATTACTACTTGGTTGGAACATATACGATAAATGATGTAACAAAGAATGATTATAGGACAAGGGTATGCCAAGTACTTGTAAAGGTAGGCAAGAATTGGAAGGTTAAATCTGGCGATTTCACACCCTTGCACAGTGGTAGTGGAATTCCTGATTAATATTAATTAATAAATATAAAAAGCACCGCCCATTAGCGGGGTTTTTTGTTTTTTGGATAATTGGTAGTTTTGGATATATATCAATGAGATTGAAATGAATCTTTATTGTATAATTCGTTCTGTATTTTTAAAGAAACAGTTCCTGGTTTTGAGTACAATAGTTACAGGTATTTTAATGTTTCTTTCCTGTCATGGGCTTGATGGGCAGGCTGATTTGGTGCTTCGTAATGGCAGGATCGTAACAGTTGATGATCAATGGCCTATGGTTTCAGCTTTGGCAATAAAAGGGGACCGGATTGCTGCGGTAGGGAGTGATCGTGATATGCTTCGTTTTACCGGCAGGGAAACGCAGGTGATAGATCTAAAGGGTATGTTAGCCATCCCCGGATTTATCGAAGGACATGGCCACTTTTATTCGCTGGGCGCTTCTCTAATAGAACTGGAACTGCGGTATGCTGATGATTGGGATGCCATCATTTCTTTGGTAGCAGAGGAAGTTGAGAAGATAAAACCAGGAACTTGGATCATCGGACGAGGCTGGCATCAGGACAAGTGGGATGCAAAGCCGCAGCCCAACGTGGAAGGTTTACCATTCCATCATAAACTGAGTGCTGTGAGTCCGCACAACCCCGTATTTCTTAGTCACACCAGTGGACACGGTGTTTTTATCAATAAGCCAGCAATGCAGGCGGCGGGAATATCCCGCATATCAGTCGATCCTTCGGGCGGTGAGATCGTAAGGGATGAATATGGCGAACCCATCGGGATGCTCCGAGAATATGCGGCCCAGCCGGCAAGGGATGCACTGGCGGCTTATAAAGCCCAGCGCACCTCAAAAGAGATTGAAGCGGATATGCGCCGGCAGGTGGTACTGGCAGCGCAAAATGCCATCGAAAACGGCATTACTAGTTTCCAGGATATGGGTTCAACCTGGGAAGAGCTTGATCACTTAAAAATAATGGCTGAGGAAGGCAGCTTACCGATTCGCCTTTATATGGCCGTCCAGGAGCCTGCAGTTGAAATGGCAAAAAAACTGGCAGATTATCGGTTGTTGGGATACGGAAACAATTTTCTCACCATCCGCTGCATTGGAGAGAAGGTTCTTGACGGTGCTCTAGGTACTCACGGCGGCTGGCTGCTTGAGCCTTATACTGATCTCCCCAGGAGTTTTGGATTGAATGTAACGCCTATTCCGGAGATTAGGCACTCGGCGGAACTGGCCATCAAACATGATTATCAGCTGGCTATCCAGGGCATAGGGGACCGGGCGGCGCGGGAATTATTCAATATTTACGAAGAACAGTTTAACCTCCATCCTGAAAAGCAGGATCGTCGCTGGCGAATAGAGCATGCCCAGGTTACCCACCCTGATGACCTGCTCAGGTATGCTGCCCTGGGGGTGATTCCAGGGACACAGGGCATTTTCGCTTGTTCTGATGGTCCCTGGGTGCTTGACCGCTTGGGAGCAGAGAGAACCAGGGAACGGGGTTATGTCTTCCGGTCCATGGCTGAGTCCGGTGCGCTGATCATGAATGGGACCGACCCACCGGTGGAAGAGATAAGCCCTATAGCTAGTTTTCACTGTTCCATCACCAGGGAGCTTCCTGACGGAAGCATTTTTCAGCCTGAGCAGCGGCTGACCCGCGAGCAAGCACTACGATCATACACGATCAATAACGCCTACGCTGCTTTTGAAGAAGATCTCAAAGGATCCATCACTCCTGGTAAACTGGCAGACATCACCGTTCTTTCAAAAGATATCATGACCGTACCAGAAGATGAGATCCCTGAAACGAAAATTGTGTATACCATCATAGGTGGCGAGGTCAAATACAAATGGAACAGGTAAATCCTGAATATTTTTCTTACTTGATAAGAAAACTGGTCCCAAAAAAGGGGTTTCAGTTTAGGGTTTTGTTATGATAATATTTAAACGATCAGGTTCTATTACCGCGCTGTGCTCCTTATTTCTCCTGGCTGGGGAGTATATGCAGACCAAGAAGATGGTGCTTTTGAAATAACATTAAGACCCACCCAGTAGCTGCGTTTTTTGTTTATGGACATTTAGGACTGGCGGGGTGTAAAATTAGTTATATGAAGCGATGTGCCTATATATTTTCCGTATTAATAGTTTGTTTTCTAGATAACCTGTATGCCCAATCTTTATCTGATAATTTCAGTATGCCAATGTGGAGTTATAATAAACCTCATCCGTACCCAAACGATGACTGGTATAATTTATTCGAACCAATAAAACTGAATAAGAAATACAAAAATGTTAAATCAATTTCTGTTTCTGAAGGTGGTAAATCAACTAAATATAACTATGATTATAAAGGAAATTTGAAAACGATAGAAAAAATAAACTGGGAAAGAATAGAGTATACTATAAGTTTAAAATATGATAGTAAAAATTGCATTATATCCGCATTTATGTCTGGTTATATAAACGAAAGGAACGAGTATACTTATAATGATGAAGGCTTGCTTATTAGAAATGATACTTTCTTTTATGATGATAATCAAAATAGTGAAAATCAATATTTATCGCATACATTTGAATATGACTCTAAAGGTAGAATAATTAAAATACTTCAATATGCTAAGAAACTTGGTTCATCAATATACCCTGTAGAAACAGAATTAATTCTTTATTGGACATTTGCTTACGATAATCTTGGAAGAGAATATACAAGAATGATGGAACAGCGGTATAATGCAATAAATGATGAATGGCAACAAACGTTCATCTACAGCCATAAAAATTGGGATAACCCACAAAAATATCAAACTTTTGAAAATGGTGATCTTGTAAAAGACAACAAAGTTATTAAATCAATTTATCTATTTGATTATGATAGGGATGGTAACTATTTAGGCTATGAATATAAATTATGGGGTAAGGTAGAGAAATCATTGAAATATCACTATGATACGAATGGATTACTAATATCTTCGGAAGAATACGTGTGGAATCCAAACTGGGGTGGAAAATTGGAGAAAAAGCATGAATACAAATTTGAGTTCACTTTCTGGTAATATTTTTAACGTTTTCTACAATGCCACTATATTCTATAATATTTTGTGAACAAATTGGAAAAGATAAAAAGGAGATCAGGTGCGTTTAAATTCATTAATTATTTCAATCTTACTTGGGAGTATGTTTACAATGAATGGATGTGCTAAAAATTCTGTTGAGTTTGATGTTTTTGTGAACAATTTCATTGAAACTACATTTGAATTGGAACCCACATTCGGGGTATACATGGGGCGACATGAATTTGACGGGAAGCTTCCAGATTGGTCTAAAGCAGGCATCATGAAGTATATTGAATTTCTAAAGGATTCCCGTTTTAAAACATTGGGCTTTGAAGATGGAAATCTAAGTACAGCGCAGCAGTTTGATAAAAAATATCTCTTGGCCGTTATTGATGAACAGCTCTTCTCGCTGGATGAGGCTAGGTTCCCATTTACCAATCCGGTTTTTTATGGAGCAATCGGACCTGATGTATATCTTTCCCGGGAATATGCCCCACTTGAAAAGCGGATGAAAGCATATACGGTTTACGCAAATAACCTGCCTGTTGCTGTAGGACAAATCATTGAAAACATGGAAACGCCATTGCCTAAGACTTTTGCCGAGGTAGGCAAACGAATTTCCCATGGTCTGGCAACCCATATGCGTGATGGTGTCCCAGGTATTTTTTTAGGGGTTGATGACATGAATCTGCAATCAGAATTTTCAGCAGCAAATGGTATTGCAGCCGCTGCCATGAAAAAGTTGGGTGACTGGTATGAATTCCAAATCGAAACGGCTACAGATGATTATGCCCTGGGTGAAGAACAATACAAAAAAATGTTGTGGATGAGTGAACGTGTAAATACGCCTTTAGATGAATTAGAAACGATTGCTCTTGCTGACCTGGATCGCAATACGAAAGATCTCACGAATGCCTGCGAAGAGTTTGCTCCTGGTGAATCCATTGCCGATTGCGTTGCGAAAGTCCAGGCAGATAAGCCGGAGGGAGGAGCGGTTGAGGGTGCGCGAGCTCAGTTATCCGATCTGAAGCAATTCTTAATCGATAATGATCTTGTTTCCATTCCGGGGGATGAAGAGTCGCTTGTGGATGAGGCGCCTCCACATAACCGCTGGAATTTTGCCTACATAGAGATCCCGGGACCTTATGAAAAAGGGCTACCTTCCATTTATTATATTGCACCGCCTGATCCCAGCTGGTCAAAAGAAGAACAGCAAAATTATGTTCCGGGAAAATCAGACCTGATGTTTACCTCTGTACATGAAGTCTGGCCTGGACATTTCTTGCATTTCCTGCATGCGAACCGGTCAGACCGAATGATGGGACGAATATTTCAAGGTTATGCCTATACGGAAGGCTGGGCCCATTATTCAGAAGAACTCATGATTGAAGCTGGTCTTGGAAATGGTGATCCTAAATACCAGATAGGACAGATCTTGAATGCTACATTGCGAAATGTTCGATTTCTTTCTTCTCTTAAGCTTCATACACAGGGAATGAGTGTGGCTGAATCTGAAAAAATGTTTATTGAACTGGGTTTCCAGGATGCTGGAAATGCCAAACAACAGGCTGCACGAGGTACGTTTGATCCGGGTTATTTGAATTACAATATTGGTAAACTAATGATTCAAAAATTACGATCGGACTGGTGTGCTGACAAGGGTGGTCGCAAAGCTTGGAAAACATTCCACGACACATATCTTTCCTATGGCGGTCCGCCAATTCCATTGGTTCGAGAAGACATGCTCAGTACTGATGATGGAAAATTGTTTTAATTAGTAAACCATTAAGCCCTGACAAGTAGTGGCATTTTTTGTTTATAGACATTTAGGACTGGTGTGGTTTAATATTACTTTATATAAAACGCATCTGGCTTTTCAAAAGGAGTTCTGAAGTGCCATTAAATAAAATCAATTTAAATGAAAAATTATCAAAGTTCTCGAAATATTGGTCTCCGCGAATAATCGCAGAAATGAATGACTATCAGTTTAAGCTTGTAAAAATTAAAGGTGAGTTTATTTGGCACGACCATAAAGATACAGATGAAGTCTTTATAGTGATTGAAGGCAATATGAGCATTGAGTTTCGAGATGGTATAGTAGACTTATCTGAAGGAGAAATGTATGTTGTTCCAAAAGGCGTCACACATAAGACTTATGCAGAAAATGAATGTAAAGTAATGCTTGTTGAGCCAACGGGTGTCATAAATACTGGTGAAGAAGGTGGTGAGCTCACTGCCCCCAATGATGTTTGGGTATAAGTTAATCTTCTGGTATGCTACTAATGGTTATGGCAAGCCACCACATCACAATAAACCACGATGGTCCCTGTTGAATTCTCTTTCTATCCAGTGGCATAATTGAGTATCAATTAAAGCCAAAGGAGTAAGAAAATAAACTTAGACGATATCGAAATAACAAAAGATGGACTTGTGTTTGTTGGTGAAGTAGAAACACGCATGCCTACTATACCAGATTTCAAAGATTCAGACTGGTATAAAATCCTTCAAGATATTGACAAGCCGAAGATCAAGTACTCACATCAGAAAGAAGATGAAAAGCTGATTACACCATATCACATGGAGATGAAACTTGGAAATGTATTTTGCGGATACCATAGTCCTTTCATACTGGAACAGCTACTGAAGTTTTGGACTGAACAGCGAGATAAATTGGTAAAACAGATGGAAGACCAGAACATTGGTGCAACTACTTTAATCGGGATTGATAAGGCAAATAAAATTCTGGAGTATGAACGCGCTTGTTGGATAGCAATAAATAAGTATCTGCAAAATCAAAGCGTATTTAAGGTGTTGTGTGAAAAGCAAGACCCACCGTATCCATTGTATAATGAAAAATTTCTCCATTTGGCAGACTTACCCCAAGAAGCAAGAGAGTTTGAGCCACACTATGGATTAGATGTACTCAGGCAATACTGCGGGGATATTCTAGATCGTACTTATCATGATCGCATATCAATCAGTGATAATGCAGTATCGGCAATGCTAAATGACAAGGGTATCGATATTGATGGAAAATCTCCAACCACTCAATGGAAGGATATGGCCTTTGTGTTTACTGAGCCAAACCATATTGAGTTCACTTATGATAATAGGATAGAAATAATCATCCCATCACAGAAAACTGGACTGAAAACTGCGGAAGGTAAATACAATGAAGAGTATAACTCTCTGCTAAAATTCGCAATTGCAAAAGGTACAATCACCAAAAGCATTCACAAGCGAGTACGTCAGATATTTGTAACACAGAAAAATGTATCTAGCCTAAGAACATGGCTCAGGGAACTTACTGGACGAAATGATAATCCTATTACATATAGTAAAGTGACTGGCTGGGTCTGCCAGTTCAGTATTCAGCAGAATATACATCAAGTTGGCACAGATGGAGACCTATTCCGTGTATAGAAGCCGATTAAGGCAACATTTTTTCTACCATGGCTTTATCAATCGACTGGCCTGATGGATCCGCCTTTAACACATCACCAATTATTTTAAACTGCTTTTCTCCCCGTTGATACACCTCCGCATACGGAATTTGATGGAAAGATACCATGGAATATCTTGGTATAAACTGACCAGGAAACATTCGCTCTAGTTTTAATTCCACATTTCTTCTTTTTTTGTATTCCGTATCATTCACATGATCACGCATTTCCAGGTAATTCTCAATGGCCATATCTGCAATGGCGTGCCCATTTTCTACCTGAACGGATGAGAAAGTGTTAAAAATAGTTTTCCAGTCATTTTCATTTTGACCCATCAGTTTCGCTAGAGTAGAACAGTCCTGGAATGATGCATTCATTCCCTGACCAAAAAAAGGGACCACTGCATGTGCGGCATCACCAATAAGCAATGCTTTATCCCCTAAATGCCAAGGTTTGCAATACACCGAAGCAAGATCACCTGTTGGATTTTTCTGAAAGTCTTCCACAAGGTTTGGCATAAGTTTAATTGCATCATGAAATTGCGATTGAAATAAATCTAAGATGTCTTTTTCGGTTTTTACAGTTTCAAAACTGGTTGCACCCGTCATTGGAAAAAATAAAGTACAAGTGAAGGAACAATCATTGTTTGGCAGTGCAATAAGCATGTGATTACCCCTGGGCCAAATGTGCAGAGCATTGGGTTCGATCCGAAATTTTCCCGATTCCAGAGGCGGTATTGTTAATTCTTTATAGCCATGTCCTAGTGGCTTTTTCACATATTGTATATCTGCTTTTTCTACAATGGATTTTCTGATGATTGAAGCAGACCCATCACAACCAATGACCCTTTTGAAAGGTAATTCGATTTCTTCCAACGAATCAGATAGTTGAAATAATAATTTATTTTGTTCTAAATCAGCTGATAATAATTGATGATTAAATCGAATAGTGACATTTCCCGTTTCTTCAGCTAAAGTCATAAGCTCCATGTTCAGTTGGGCTCGGGAAACAGAAAAGATCACTTCATTTTCTTTTTGTCCATAGGGTTGCAAGTGGGTGTTGCCATTCAAATCATGGATCATGCGTCCCTTCATGGGAATGGTATTGGGTTTGATTTTATCGTATAGACCAACTTCTTTGAGCGCATGGTTACCACGAGTTGATAGCGCCAGGTTAATAGACCGCCCTGCTGAAATGGATTCCTTCCTCATATCCGGACGGCGTTCAAAAATTTCAACGGAATAACCTCGTTGTGCCAGATAGGTCGCCAGGAGAGGCCCGGCCAAACCAGCACCAATCAACGTGAACTTTTCTTTATTCACTAAGACTTTGTTCTAGCAGTTCAACAAAGTCATACACTTCGGTATAACGGTTGAATAATGGATGGGGTGCAACACGAATTACATCTGGCTTTCTCCAATCGCACACCACCCCTTTTTTTGAAATATTTTCAAAAGTATTTTTTCCTCCAGGGGCTACTAGGGATAATTGACATCCGCGCTCTTCCGGTTTTGCTGGCGTTATAATCGCTACGGCTGGTAGGTTTTCTGTAATCAGATATTCCAGGAAACCTGTCAGTTTTTCACTTTTAAGCCGGATAGAAGCCATTCCTGCTTCATCAAATATTTCCATAGCAGCCAGTAATGGTGCCATTCCCATTACGGGCGCATTGCTTATCTGCCATCCCTCTGCTGTTTGAATTGGATCAAAATCGGGGCCCATTTCAAATCGAGTGTTTTTATTGTGACCCCACCAACCAGTGAATCTTGGACCCGTCCAATCATGGTGCGTTTTATGGATAAAAATACCTGCTGGGGATCCGGGTCCAGCGCATAAATATTTATATGAACACCAGGCCGCGAAATCCACATCCCAATTGTGAAGATTCATTTCCAGGTTACCCGCCCCATGGGCCAGATCAAACCCAACGAAGGCACCTACTTTATGTCCAGCCTTCGTAATGGATTGCATATTAAAGGCCTGTCCTGTATAATAGTTTACGCCGCCCAAAATCACGGTAGCTAGCTCTTCATTAATATCCCTTACCGCAGCTAGAATATCTTTTGTTCTGAGCGTGGTTTCACCTTTCCTTGGGCTAAGTTCAATTAACGTATCCTTCGGGTCAAACCCATGGAATTGAATTTGGGATTTAATTGCATATTGGTCCGATGGGAATGTTCCTTGCTCAATGATAATTTTTTTTCTGTTTTCATTAGGTTGGTAAAATGATACCAATAGTAGGTGGATATTTACCGTCAGGGCATTCATGACTACCACTTCTGATGGTCGCGCCCCCACCAGCTTAGCAGTGGTTTCTATAAGCCTTTCATGGAAATTTTCCCAGCGGCTATGCTGACCAAGCAATCCCTTTCTTTCCCAAACATTCAATTCCTTTTCAACATATTTTCGAACTGATTTAGGCTGGATCCCAAGAGAATTACCGGAAAAATAAATTACATTTTCTTTGTTATCATTTTTTGGATAATGAAATTTATCTCGGTATGATCCCAGTGGATCATCCTGATCCATGGTTTTTGCGCGAGATCTAGAATTTTCGAAGGTCATGAAAAATGGTTAGCTGGTAGCCCCAGCCAATCCAAGGCATTTTGAAAAAATAATTTGTCTTTTTGTTTATTATTGTAATCCATGGATTCGATCAATTTTCCTGGTTTCAGTTCCCCAAGGGGAAATGGATAATCGGTACCAAGGGCAATTTTATCTTCCCCTATTTTTTTAATTAAATAATCCAAAGCATCCGCATCATGAACCAATGAATCCACCCAAAATTTTCCAAGATAGTTTTGTGGATCAACTTGATTATCGATAGCACAAAGATCGGGACGGGCATCATACCCTTGTTGTATTCGCCCTGCGGTAGCTGGGAAGGATCCCCCGCCATGGGCAAAAGCGACCCGCAGGTTTGGCAAACGCTCAAATACACCCCCAAATATCATAGAACAAATTGCCCTGCTGGTCTCCGCTGGCATCCCTACCAGCCAAGGCAGCCAGTATTTTTCCATCTCTTCTTTTCCCATGATGTCCCAAGGATGAATAAAAATAGCAGTACCAATATCCGCTGCCGCTTCAAAAACAGCGAAAAGCGACTCGTCACTCAAGTTTACACCGTTAATATTTGACCCAATTTGAACACCAGCCATCCCCAGTTCATAGACACAGCGTTGTAGCTCCATTATTGCTTTTTCCGGTTTCTGCATTGGAATAGTACCTAGCCCAACAAATTGTTTGGGAAACTCAGCAACAATAGCAGCAATATGATTATTCAGCATTTTAGAAACGTCTAGTGCATCATCTGGTTTCGCCCAGTAATTGAACATAACTGGTACGGTGGAAAGGACCTGTACATCGACTCCATGATGATCACATTCATTCATACGAACACCTGGATCCCAGCAATTTGATTCCACTTCCCGGAAGAAATATTCATCCTTCATCATGCGCGCACAACCCGTCGTCTTATGGTGATCCAGGTTTATCCAGCCGCCGTAGCCGTATTTTTCTTTCAAATTCGGCCATTTCTTTGGCAGAATATGGGTATGTATATCTATTTTCAAATTTGATTACTAATTAGGAGGTTGTTGTACAGCACCACATTTAGCGCAGGTTCTAGCTTTTACATTGTTCCAGTAATTTTCAAATAAAGGTGGCAGTTGAGAAACGATATCTTCCAGGTCCAATGTGACTTCATTAAGTAGAGCATCACATTCATCACAGTACCACTGAAAAGCGTCCAGGGCTCCTTCTTCTCTTTGATATTCGACCACGAGTCCGACTGTATTTTCAAACCGTTGTGGAGAATGGGGTACATTTTTTGGTAGCAAAAAGATTTCACCTTCCTTGATTGGAATATCGACCCTTTTCCGATCATCAATGATCTTAAGTAGCATGTCACCTTCAATCTGGTAAAAAAACTCCTCAACCGGATCTACGTGGTAATCTTTCCGGGAATTCGGTCCGCCAACAACCATTATCATAAAATCGGTTCCATTGTACACCACTTTGTTCCCTACCGGCGGTTTGAGTAGGTGACGATTCTTATCGATCCATTTTTTAAATTGTAGTGGGGGTGTTACAGGCATGAATTCCTCCTAATCAATGGTTGCAATACATTTGAGCTCAATTGCAATAGGCGTTGGCAAAGACGTAACTTCAACAGTGGTTCGACAGGGTTGATTATCCTTAAAATAATCCCTATAAATACGGTTATATGTATCAAAATCTCTCCGCATATCCGTTAAAAAAACAGTGACATCCACAAGGTTATCCCAGTTGCTTCCCGATTCTTCAAGTATAGTCCGGATATTATTAAAGACGGAATGGCATTGGGCCTCAATATCGTGTGAAATAACATTTCCATCTTTATCCAACTCCACGCCCGGAATCTCTTTAGAGTCTGGTGTTCGTGGTCCTACTCCAGATAGGAAAAGTAGATTTCCTACATTGCGGGCATGAGGGTACGCTCCTACTGGTTTGGGGGCCTTATCAGATTCAAATTTCATGCAATTTTATGTGGTACTGGTGCATACATTTTTTTGTTCAGTGAAAAACTTCAATGCTTCTGCTCCACCTTCTCTACCCAGCCCGGATTGTTTCATGCCACCAAATGGAGTACGTAAATCCCTTACAAGCCAGCAATTCACCCAAATCACCCCTGCTTCAACCTGATTTGATACTCGGGTTGCCCTTTTTTTATCCTCTGTCCATATTGTTGCAGATAGGCCATAATCAGATTCATTTGCAATTTGAATGGCATCCTCTTCATCCTTAAATGGAATTAAAGTTACAACAGGACCGAATATTTCTTCCTGATTGGTTTTGGCAGAGTTGTTCAACCCTTCAATAATGGTTGGCTCAATGAACCACCCTTTTTCACAACGTCCATTTAATTTTACCGCTTTACCACCCAATAGTATATTTCCGCCTTCTTTTTCCGCTAATTCAATATAGTTCATTATTTTTTCAAAATGGTTGTTAGATGAAACCGCACCCAGATTTGAACTATTATCTTGCGGATCACCCACAATCAACTCCGCAACCTTTCCAATAAAGTCTTGTTTAAATTGTTCATAAAATTCCGCTTGAATTAGAATACGCGAGCTGGAAAGACAGATCTGTCCCTGATTAGAAAATGAAGAACGAACGACAGATTCCAGCATCTTATTGTAATTACAGTCAGAAAAAATAATGGCGGGATTTTTCCCCCCCATTTCTAAGGATAGTTTTTTAAAAGAAGCTGCCGTTCTTTGAGCAATTATTTTTCCAGTGGCGGTGCCACCAGTAAAAGAAATTGCTTTTACTCCTTCGTGATTAATTAAAGCGTCACCGGCGGTAATTCCTTGGCCGTGAACAATATTTAGTACACCAGAGGGCAAGTTAGCATTTGCACATATTTCCCCAAGTTTATAAGCAGTATATGGCGTGATTTCTGAAGGTTTTGCTACCACAGTGTTGCCGGCTATTAGAGCTGGTGCTATTTTCCATGTAAACAGATACAATGGCAGGTTCCAGGGCGAAATACATCCCACAACTCCTATTGGCGCGTGAACTACTCTGTTTTCAGATTGAGCACTATTTATCTCTGAATCGAATTTGAATGTTGGACCATACTCCGCGAAAAAACGAAAGTTGGCTATTGCCCTTGGTATATCAACAGACTGTGCTAATGTAACCGGCTTTCCAGTATCCCTAGATTCATAATCCGCAAAATCATCTAGTTGATGTTCTAATAATTCAGCGATTTTATGTAGGTATTGGGATCGATCGGTAACAGTTAATTCAGCCCATCCAGGGAAAGCCGAATTTGCAGCTTGGAATGCGATGTTAATGTCAGCTGAGCTTGAATTGGGGACTTTGGAATAAACTTGCCCTGTAGCCGGCTCAAATACATCTATATATTCTTCAGATTTCGGCTGAATAAATCTGCCATTGATAAAATTAGCTAAATGCTCCATTAATTTCCTTGTACATGATAAAAGAACCCCAGGTTATTTTTCACTTCCTGCGGTAATTGAGGCAAAGCAGATCGGGGGATAAAAAATGTAGTTAATTCACTGAAATCTCTGAAAACACGATGTTTCTCAGCTGTTTTATTGAGATATTCCGAACCGGTAGAACCGCCTGTACCAATTTTGTGGCCGATCATTCTAGAGGCCATAAGTGCATGACGATATCGCCAGGTTGTGAATAATTCGTCAACATCAACCAGTTTAGTTAACAAATGATATGGGTTGTAAAGAATGGGTTGATCGCGGTATAATAATATTAACAAAGCAGCCTGGGTTGCTTTATGGGACAAGCGCCATTTTCCTTCCTGTACCAATTTGGTATGTTTTGTTTTGTTTAAAACCACGCCAAACGATGCTTCTGTTTTATCGTACTCCATAAGTTGTTTTTCTTTTTCAGTTTTGGAAAGTTTGTTATTGGTTTTTATAAGCTGTCTATCATCGGCTAGCATAGCTGCGACGGACTGTTCATATTCATTCCAGAAAGAAGTTTGACCCCAATTAAGAAAGGGTGTTCGTTCCAACCATTTTTCTACTACATCAAAAAGTGACTGCACTGATTCAGATTCTATGACTTTGACTTGATCTGGCTTTTTTAGTACAGAATGGTATTCCTTGCCACTATAAGTAATGCGGTCTTCTTTACTTAACCCAAGTTTATTCTCGATCAGTCGAAACTGGACACTCTGAAATCCGGAAGCAGGAATTAGGAAATCCCTGAAATCCAAAAAATCCATGGGCGTCATTGTTTCCAGAACCTGTATTTGACCAATCAAAATTTTTTGTATTTCAATCACCCGATCCAGACGGGATACAGCAATGCCGATTTTGGACTCTTGAATCTTTTCTTTACAAAAAATTTCGAGAATTGAATCCAGTTCAAAAAGGATCTGTTTAAACCATAATTCATATATCTGGTGTATGATGATAAACAACATTTCATCGTGGGAAGGTTTACCATACTCCTCGCTAAGTAAATGTTGATTATTTAGGATTTTTTCTAGGCCAAGATAATCTTGGTAATATGGGGACGTGTTAGGTTTATCTTTGCTCATAATTTCTCCTCAAATTTGATTAAAAATGGTCGTGAAGGCGCAGCATCCAACTGCATAGCTGGAATTTCAATTATCATAAAATATGGTCCATCCTCGAGAGAATTGGGAATAAAGGCGAATTCAGTAATTGTTTTTTTGAAGGGTGGTTTGGCCTCAAAATACCGATGATGATTTCCGAGCATACCGTCGTCATTTGTGCGATCGAGGGAAGGGAGGTCAATTACTAAATGCTTTATCCCCAGATCATTTAGAAAAGTGATGGCATCCATAGTAAAAAAGGCTGTATTTGATGCTTTATATTTCTGCGTCAATTTCTCTTTTGTATTTGGTAAAGTCCGGAGCACCAAACCATCCCTTGAGTGAATCAATTTTTTTTCGAGATCCCTTTTGGTGATGACCCTATCATCATCTTTGACATCACAGTGATAGGATTCATTAGTCTCTGACCATTTTCTTGGTGTGACAGAAATTAATTCTGTACGGATGAATTCGGGCGATAATACATCGTGGATATAAATATTCTTTTCCAAAATATGACCTGCGCATTCCGTATGGGTACCGGTACAATGAATATTTTGATTAATGACCATCACATCGCAGCCATTATTATTTATCACCTTGCCAATAAAATTGTGCTGTTGGAACGGCACCGCTTTTCCAGGAGCCGCATCGTAGAAATTTGGTTGGCTGCCATGGTAATCATAGGGAATAGCCAGACAAACAGCGGATGTTAGATCAATTTGATAGTTTTTATGATCTTGGCTGACAGATAATTCCATAGAAAGAGTGGTAGTATTTTCGAAGGAAAATAGGACAAATGTTATAAATTACAATGAAAAATCACTCTTGGAATTATCCAGCTACCTTAATGGTGTCCTTGAACAAACTTCTCAGGATAAAGGTGTTTAGGATTAAGAACTACCATGTATTCTCCATTACCAAAATTGGCTGCGCATTAAAAAATTTATCAAATATTCATCGAATTTTCACTTTACCGCTTGCGCAGTATTCATACCCCGCTTAGTTTTTACCTACCTATAGGATTAGAATTTGGTTGAAAGAAAGAATTCTAATCCTGGAGGTTGGCAAGTGAATAAGTGAATGGCTCCGGGTTGGCGTTCGGGGCCTTTCTTTTTCAGGAACAATTTAATATTTTTGATTTATACTGAGTGGTTGCGGCTTATCTGCTGAATCCTTAATATTAATCAAACTTACGTTTTTTGACAATGGGGGCGACCGGTTTCGACGGGGCATGATAATGGTAGAATCGCATGCAGAGGTTCCGGGATCCTCTTAAATATCCCCGGACTATCAATAAATGCCGATTACGGCTATATGGCTGCAGCTTAATTAGCTCTGCCCGTCCTAGATTGAATTTGTCTATGGTTTGATCTAAGGGCGTCATAAACATGGACTGGTCCCTGCGATTGCTTGCAACAAAGGGATGAGATATTTGGTAAGCTGGTTGACAGACTCAGCGTTATCTGGTGAGACTGTCAATAAGAAAAAATCAGATAACTAAGCATGTAGACGTTTTATTAGCATCTGTCTCGGACGGGAGTTCGAATCTCCCCGCCTCCACTAGAATTTTTACATGTGCTCAGGGGCGCTGATACCTAGGACGCCCAAGCCATTACCTAATACTATTTTAACAGCAGTAATAAGGTTTAGGCGAGCCGTGGAAAGATCCTGTTCATCTGTAATGACCCGGCACGAGGCGTAGAACTTGTGAAACTCTGTGGACATATGATGGAGGTAGTTTGCGATTCCCTGGGGTTCCAGATTTTCTAGCGCTGTGGCCATCACTTCCGGAAATTCAATGAGGACTTTGATTAAAGATATCTCTGCGTCATCTAATAAAAGCGCACAATCAAATTCTCCAGTAACGGCCAGATGTTTTTCTGCTCCATTTTTAATGATGTTGCAGATCCGGGCATGGGCATACTGAAGGTAATATACGGGATTTTTTTCTGATTGGTCCGCTGCCAGATCAAGATCAAAATTCAAGTGACTGTTCATACTGCGCATGATAAAAAAGTAGCGCACCACATCTGGACCCACTTGCTTGATCAATTCTTCTAATGTTACAAAGGTGGCTTTGCGCGTTGACATTTTGACTTTTTCGCCGCATTTGAGTAGTGTAACAAACTGGTGGATCAATACCCTGATTGGTGCGATATCGATACCCAACGCCTTCAGGGCCGCTAAAACGTCAGGGTACGTGTCCGCATGGTCCGCTCCAAAAATGTCAATGATCAGGTCAAAGTTTCGATTTAGTTTATCACGATGGTAAGCCGTATCCGGTAACCTATAGGTTGGTTCACCACTACTTTTATAATACACGCGATCCTTTTCTAGCCCCAAAGCAGTTGCCTTGAGCCATGTTGCGCCATCCGATTCATATATAAGGTCCTTATTGCGCAGATCTTCAACCAGCGCATCAATGGTACCTGTATTGTAATAAGTTTGTTCATTGGAAAAGACATCATGGTTAATACCTATGGTTTCGAGAGTATTTTTAATATCTGCAAATATTAGTTCTTCCGCGTAGTTACGAAATATTTTATCTTCTGGTGATAAGCCATCCCCATGCCGGTCAAGGATCTCTTTTGCAATGGTTTTAATATATTCACCCTCGTAACCGTCTTCCGGGAAGTCACTTTCTTGACCAACTTGATCAAGGTAGCGCGCTGCGACTGATTGGCCCAGTAACCGCATTTGTCGGCCTGCATCATTATAATAATATTCACGCGTTACGTCATAGTGATGCCATTCTAGAATATTAGCGATTGTATCACCCAGTACTGCTTGCCGTCCATGACCAACTGTGAGTGGTCCCGTTGGATTAGCGCTAACAAATTCTACGTTAGCGTTCTTTCTTTTTCCAGTATCTGTATGGCCGTATATATCCGCCGACGCAATGATTTGCGCAACAGTTTCTTGGTAAAATGATTTTGCTACTCGAAAGTTTAGGAACCCCGGTTGTGTAACTGAATGTTCAGAAATGATTTCTTTATCAATTATCAATACTGACTGGATCATTTCCGCAATTTCCAGGGGATTTTTCCGCAGTGTTTTGGCTAGCGCCATGGCAATATTCGAAGAAAAATCACCAAAGTTACTATTTGCAGATTTTTCAACTAGCACATCTTCCTTGATTTCTAACTTGGTCAAACCAGTATGAATTACTTCGCTAATATATTGTTTGATTTCAATCATTGTATTCTGTTAGTTGTGCGTCAGCCCACAGCCTTTCTAACTGATAATATTCCCGTTCACTAGATTTAAAAATATGTACCACAACATCTACGTAATCCAGTAGAACCCAATTTAGTTGTTCATAACCTTCGATGCGCCATGCTTTACTAACTGTCCCTCTGCGAATACCATCGGCTATGGCTTTCACCTGAATATCCGTGGACGCAGAGCAAATGACAAAATGGTCTGTTATGCTCGTTAGTTCGGCAACATGGATTACCAGTATATTTTCAGCTTTTTTATCTAGGGCAAGATGGGCGATTGATTCAGCGAGCTTCCCTGAACCAGAGGAATTTAATTTAATAGACGACAGTGGCTTTGATCAGTTATCTATATACGTTTGTATAGATTTTATCGAACTAAAATCCTTACCAAGAATTAACGTCAAGTCTACGCTAAGGCTTTCATCCGGCTGGTGAATCACGCGCGGGTCTTCCGCAGGATCCAGGCCCAGCGTTTTTGCAACGTAATTTAGATTTTCCAGGTTTTCATTTCTTAAAATCAACATGGTTTGTGTGTAGTTGAAATTATCAGCGTTTTCTGAACGGACCACGTCCACATTATTATCCCGCAATAAGTCTGATACTTTTGAAGCCAGACCTGCAATTCCACACCCATTCAGGATCTCAACCTCAATATCCATAATTGGTTTTTGTTCATAGATTTCAACGGCCAGCCTTGGCTGTTCAGGAAGCGCGGGGAAGGTAACTTCGATGGGGACACCGTGGTGTGTCTGCCGTGTGGTAAAGGAAAAAATAAATGCTACCAACAGCAATGATAAAACAACAATAGCTGAATTTATTAATTGCCCCTGTAAATCTTTTTTGCCACCGCGTTTTGATTTTTTCTTTTTACTAAATAAGGCGGATTTTTTCCGAGGCATCTACAGTGGTAATTTAATTTGGAGTTAAACTTACTGACATCAGGGATAGGAATTAATTAAGGGTTCCGTTCCATATAATAGTTATTGTAAAACGGATGATATTCCAATCTCTGACGGTTATAGTGATTATAGTAAGGACGATTACTCATATTGAACTCAATAAGTGTATTTTCCGATGGTCGATATTGCAGGTTCGCATCATATAAAAATTGGGTCTTGCTCAGGCCATAATTACTTGGCCCCATCATGCCTGTCGGTTGAATGAGGCTGAAACTTGTACCCAGGTGAAGATTGGGATTCAATTCATAGGTCATTATATTGGTATAAGCAGCTACATTCATCACCTGTCCGCCAAGAGACATTGTAGACATGGAAAAATTATGCTGCATATTGAAGCGGCTGGGATCTAGCAAGGGAACGGTTGTTGACATATTATTACCGGTAATCATTGCTCCCGCATTTTGATCCGGAACCTGGGATTTAAGCTGGCCCCAGAGACCTCCGCCTAGAATGCAAAAAATAATGATGCAGTTATATAGAATTCTCATATTAACAAAATTGTTAATTACTCTTTCTTATAGACACTCTAAATTTCGGTTGAATCAGTAATAACTTGCAATGTTGCAATTTGTTTAGTTGCGGTGCTACGTTTCATGATTAGGACCTTAATCTACGTAAGGTTCAATGATGCCCCCACCTAAGCAAACCTCACCATCGTATAAAACCACAGACTGACCAGGTGCCGCCGCAAAAACCGGTTCATCAAAGTAAATTACAGCTGTGTCATCATTCACTGGTTCAATCTTGCAGGTCTTATCTTTTTGTCGGTAACGTATTTTTGCCGCTAGTTTTTTTCCCTCATCTGGCGCAGCCCCAGAGATCCAGTGTAATTGGCTTGCGGTAATGATATTACTATAGAGTAGGGGATGATCATTACCCTGACATACTATAAGAATATTTTTATCCATAATTTTTTCGATCACGTACCATGGTAAATTATATTCGCCGTGGCCGCCGCCAATTCCTAAACCTTTTCTTTGACCTATAGTGTAATACATGAGGCCGTCATGAGTTCCAACTTTTTTCCCCTCATTTGAAATGATGTCCCCTGGTTGTTCAGGTATATACCGCTCAAGCAACTCCCTAAAATTGCGTTCACCAACGAAACAAATACCGGTACTATCCTTTTTCTCCGCTATGGGCAGTCCAGCTTTTTTAGCGAGTTGCCGCACGTCTTGTTTTTGTATTTTCCCGATTGGGAATTCACTTTTAGACAACGGTTTATTTGATAGCATATACAGAAAGTAACTCTGATCTTTATTGCGGTCAGCACCTTTCAAAAGCTGAAACCCTGAAGGGGTCTCCTCAACATTGGCATAATGACCTGTTGCAATTTTACTCACGCCCAGCTGTAGAGCATAATCCAGAAATGCTTTAAATTTTATTTCACGGTTGCATAATACATCCGGATTGGGAGTTCGACCCACTTTATACTCTGCGATAAAATATGCAAAAACCTTGTCCCAGTATTCGTGTGAAAAATTAACACTATGAAGTGGTAGACCCAGAATCTCGCATACCTGCAATGCGTCATTGTAATCTTCGGCAGATGAACAAATTTCGCCATCATCATCTTCCCAGTTTTTCATGAAAATGCATTCAACATCATAACCCTGCTCTTGCAGTAGCAAGGCAGCGACGGAACTGTCAACACCACCGCTTAAACCAACGACTATTTTTTCACTCATCTGGCGTTTCTACGGATGGTGGCAATAGTGCGGGTCATGGTTTCTACAAGTTGGTCGACTTCTGGACTGGTGTTGTCCCGCCCAGCGCTGATCCGGATAGTTTCCAGATTCTGTTTATCGCTAATGCCCATCGCCTTTAATACTGGCGATGGACTGATAGTTCCAGCAGAACAAGCAGAACCACTGGAAACAGCAATATCCTCATTGTCCAGATGAATCAACAGCAGATCACTGGCAATCCCGGGGATTGTAAGATTTATTAATCCCGGAAGATGGTTATCTTTAAAACCATTATATATTATGTTTGTATTCTGTTCACTGAACTTCGTTTTGAATTGCGTCTCAAGTTCTGTCAAGGCGTGCCCTACATCGCTTAAGTTTTTGGTTACCAGCTCTGCTGCACAGCCTAAACCAGCTATTCCACCCACATTCTCTGTACCTGCTCGCAGACTTTTTTCCTGACTGCCGCCAACAATAAGGGGCTTCATTGCAACACCCTCTTTAATGTACAGGGCGCCAACACCTTTGGGTCCATAGAACTTGTGTGCTGAAAAACTCATCATATCCACACCTAATTCCTGTACATCAATAGGCAATTTTCCCAATACCTGGACACCATCAGAGTGAAATAGGATGTCGTGTTTTTTCGCAATTTTGGCGATATCTTGTAAAGGTTCAACTGTACCAACTTCGTTATTGGCCAGCATTATGGTTATCAGTCCTGTATTATCCCTAATTGCCGAATCAATATCTTCCGGATTTACACAACCGTGTTTATTAACTGGGACTATGGTATGCGTTATGGACAGGTGTTCCAATTGTCGCAACACGGCTAGAATTGCCGGATGTTCAATTGAGCTGGTGATGACATGTTTCCGATTCCTGTAGATCATGTTCCAAAGGACTAGGTTATTCGCTTCACTTCCGCCACCTGTAAAAATGATTTCTTTGGGAGTACAGTTTATGGCAATGGCGATCTGCTTTCTGGCTGTTTCGACTACATGTTTTGCTTTTCTACCAGCTGTATGGATACTTGAAGGATTACCATAAATGTCCTGATTTAATTCATTGATCAATGATTGTACATCAGGATGAATAGGTGTTGTCGCACTATGGTCGAAATAAAGCATGTAATTTGATTAATTGCGGTAAAAATTAAAGAATTATATTACTACGGCACTGGATTTACTTGTCATTTTTAATGGTAGCGTAGCGAACAGTATTTTGCAGATTGGAATAAAATGGCGGCTGTCTTTCCTCCAGCAAGTTGATCGTTGCATCTTGGTCATAATCATACCTGACAACATCCCATTCTACGGAATTGCCCACAGTGAGGAATGCAACCGCGCCTTTGGGCGTTTCATCAAATGGCAATCCTGTTGATCCCTGACAGTAAATGGTCAGATCGTCTTCAGTTTCGTACCTTGGCGTATGTATGTGACCGTGCACAAAAATGAATTTTTCGATCTCTGGGTGTGAGTTTTTAACATGATTACGCCAGTTCATGATTTCCTCCATTGAGGGCGGCTGGTCATCCCGTTGATACCAGGCATGGGTGAATTCTACCAATATATTGCCAATTATTTCCCGATGGGCTACGTGCATTTCCAAGGCGAAATCTACTCCTTCTTGTCCAAGTTGCGCGGCGGTCCATTCTTCATTGGCAACGATCGCTTGACAGATCGGATCATAGGGGTCCATGCCCTCAAGGGATGGTTGTTCTTGCTCCCAGAGTTTTTCAATGAGGTAACGATCATGGTTACCGCGAATAAATATGCAATTATCCAGATCTTTAAGAATATTTAGCGTCTCCTTTGGAGCAGGGCCTAAAGCAAAACAATCTCCTAAGCAGACCCACTGATCCACACCCTTTCTTTTCTCTATGATAGAGATCCCCTGCTCCAATGCTGCGAGGTTGGAGTGGATATCTGTTAGGATAGCAAACGTTTTAGTACTCATAAGAGTAAAATATACTGCCATGGTCTTCTTTTTAGCAAGATAATATGGTTTTGCTCATCATTTCGAAATCCCTTAAAATGGGAACCTGTATGACTGGCAAACCTATACTGATAGTTGGTTCCATTAGTTTGGATACTATCGAAACTATTTCTGATCGACGGGAGTCCATTTTAGGTGGATCTGCGACCTATGCCACCGTGTCTGCTGGTAAATCGGCCGATGTACATTTAGTTGGGATAATTGGCACGGATTTTCCTGCAGAAGGAATGAAGATATTTGAAGAATATTCGCAGGATCTATCCAACCTGTATCAAAAAGATGGGCAAACGTTTAGTTGGGGTGGCCGCTATCCGGAAGATTGGGATGATCGCGAAACATTATTCACTGAATTAGGTGTCTTTACCGACTATGAACCAAAACTAACAGAAAAAAATAAAAATACCCCGGTCCTTTTTTTGGCTAACATTCATCCCGAATTGCAATTATCTGTATTAAAACAGAATTCAAAACGGGAATGCGTAATTATTGACACCATGAATTTGTGGATCGACACAGAACGGAAAAAATTAAAAGAAGTTATTAGTTATTGTGATGTTTTACTGCTTAATGAATTTGAAGCTGAGCAATTCACTCGTCGTAAGAATCATGATGATCAGGGCGCGGTTTTGCAGTCCCTTGGACCACAGCAAGTGATCATAAAATGCGGAAAAAAAGGTGCTCGTTTGTACTCTGGTCACAGTGTGGATACAATAGGAGTATTTCCGGTAAAAAATGTAGTGGATCCAACCGGGGCAGGTGATGCCTTTGGCGGTGGTTTGGCAGCTGCTGTGGCCCACGATGAGTCTATACAAGAAGCAATTATTAATGGTTCAGCACTGGCGAGTCTTTGTATCGAAGGGTTTGGCATTGAATCGCTGCATCGTGCATCCAATGAGGAAATTGATCACCGTAAGGAATACCTGCGCAACACCCTTAATTCTTGATAGGATTACAATCTAATCCTAATTTCACTAGCTTTTTAATCAAAGTTTAATCAATAGGAAAAAATGTTAAATAAACAACGTACTTGGATTGTTCACCTTGGATTTGCGGCCGTAATATTTGTAGGCTGTGCGAGTCAAGAGTATACGTCTGCTAAATTGTACATTCAGCAACAGGAATGGAAGAAAGCAGAGGAGTTTCTCATAAAAGCGATTGATGTGGAGCCGGAGAATCCAGAAATACCTTACCAGCTTGGGTATCACATCTATGCTTTGCGGGATAATAATTGGCAAAGAATGAACCAGTCTTTTGATAAGGCCCTGGCTATTGACCCAAATAAAAAAATATTAGAGCAAGGAAAAACAGTTAAGGAATTTGTTATTATGGCCCGAACACAATTTTGGGCTGAAATGTACAATAAAGGCTTTGCGGAGTATAATGAATATCTCGCAGTGCCAATGGATCAAAAAGATGCGGCTTTAAAAAAGGCCATTACTACCTTTGAAATATCGGCCACTATAAAAACGGATGAGGCGCAAACATACACTGTGTTATCTACTTGTAATCGCTTAGCGGGTAATACTGATAAATCAGAGTATTATATATTAAAAGCAGTAGAATTGTCCCCTAATGATGCCAATGTGAATTTAACAGCAGGTCAGATTTTTATGAAAAAACAAGAATTTGAAACGGCATTACCTTATGTAAAGAAAGCTGTTGAACTGGAACCGAGTAATACAAAATCTATTAGAAACTTGGCCCAAATATACTATGATATAGGGCAGTTGGAAGAATCGATCCAAACTTATGAAGTTGCAATTAATAAAGAAACGGACCGTAAAGTAAAAGCGGATCTGTATTTCAACTTGGGTATTCTATATAACAGGGTAGGTAATTTGGATGAGGCTGAATACAATTTTATAAATTCTCTTGATGAAAACCCTGATGATATTGAAGCAGTGATGGGTATGGCACAGGTATTTGAAAATGCAGAAAAATGGCGCAAAGCAGAAAAATTCTATCGGGAATTGATTGCAATTGATCCGGATAATCCTGATCATTATCGGGGTATGTCGCGCGTATTGTTGCAACAAGGGGAACCTGATGAATCGTTACGCTATTTAGAAAAAGCGAAACGATTGGGTGGTTAGTAAATAGTTTCTAATAAATTAAATAAAAAAACCCCCATTAATGGGGGTTTTTATTAGCCCAAGCGTTTCCGTTTCTTCAAATATTCATTTAAAGCAAGATCTAAGTTTTGGTCTGTAAATAGGGGCACATAATCGATTTTTTGTTCACGGCACTGTAACCGGAACGTGTCTTGGTATGCTTGAACAGCTTTTTGGTAAACTTTTCGTATCTGCCACGGTTCAGTAGTTATCAGTTCCCCCGTTTCCATATCCCTGAACCGGGTACGATCATTAAAATCAAATTTCAGTTCTTTTCTATCCATGATGTGAAATACGATCATTTCTTGTTTATTGTGTCTGAAATGTTTTAAACCACTAATAATTGTATCAGGCTCATCCAATAAATCTGATATAAGGATCACCAGGCCACGTTTCTTGATTCGTTCAGCCATCTCATGTAATACGATACCTATGTTTGTATCCTTACCAGGACCTACGTTATCTAAATGAGCCAAGATTGCATTGATTTGGCTGGGTTTTGACCGCGGGGGGATAAATTTTTGTATTTTGTTATCAAAGAGAACAAGTCCGACCCCATCTTGTTGATTAAGCATCAAGTAAGATAATGCGGCAGCAAGATAGTTTCCGTATTCCAACTTAGATACACTGCCACTTTTGTAATCCATTGATCGACTGGTATCCAATATGATAAAGGAACGCAAATTTGTTTCTTCTTCATATTGTTTTACATAATACCGATCTGTTTTCGCAAATAATTTCCAATCAACATGGCGTATTTCATCACCAGGACCGTACGTACGGTGTTCAGCAAATTCCACACTGAAACCATGGAAGGGGCTTTTATGCTGGCCTATTATATATCCTTCAACCACTAAACGTGCCCGCAGAGACATATTACTCAGTCGCGCCACCATTTCTGGCTGAAGGTATTTTCGTTTATCAATTGATTCCATAAAATTTACTTAGCGTCATCTTCCAATAAGATGGAAAGAATATCATCAGTGCTTAACCCTTCTGCCTCAGCATTAAAGTTGGTAATTAAACGATGGCGTAGTACAGGTCGAGCCATTGCTTTTATATCATCTATTTCAGGCGCAGGCCTGCCGTCTAACACAGCTTTTGCTTTTGCACCTAGTACCAGGTATTGTGATGCCCTGGGTCCCGCACCCCATTCGATCCAACCGCTGACCGCAGCGAACGCCTTATCTGATTGCGGGCGGGTCTTGGATACTAGGTCAACAGCGAATTCAATAACATTATCT
>Ga0257109_1000076_pt1 | contig 25594 bp, 23 predicted proteins | sample LP_taG_8_FD_191566 | JGI IMG/M metagenome (GOLD analysis project Ga0257109, IMG submission 191566) | Marine microbial communities from Northeast Subartic Pacific Ocean, Canada - LP_J_2011_P26_2000m | ecosystem: Environmental > Aquatic > Marine > Oceanic | place: Canada: Northeast Subartic... | reverse complement strand
ACCCATATCGATAGACGTAGAAAACGGAAACTTGACTTTTGTTTATGACGCGAGTCCGGTGTGTAACAGCCGTCGCCTGATACCGAGGGACTGATGCTTGATATCCGACGTCTCCGTCTTGAGCCAGAAGCTGTAAGAGATGCATTGGTTAAGAGGGACCCTGAGCTAGTTCCTATCGTTGAACACGTACTTTCGTTGGATAAGGAGCGTCGTGAAGGGTTGATAGTCGTCAACGAACTGAAGGCCGAGCGGAATACAGCATCGAAAGAAGTGGGTGAACTCAAGCGAAAGGGTGAGGACGCCGAAGAACTAGTTGCAGCAATGAGGGTTACGGGTGACCGAATCTCTGAGATCGATCACAAAATCCGGACCATCGACCAGGAACTTCAAGATCTTTTACTTACAATCCCGAATACACCACTCGACGAAGTACCTGAGGGTGATGAAGATGAGAATAGGACAGAAAAAATCTGGGGTGATCCGCCCACGTTCGACTTTGAGCCTTTACCACACTGGGAACTAGGAACCGGTCTCGACATCCTTGACCTCACACGTGGCTCTAAGATTAGCGGATCAGGTTTCTCTGTGCTTAAGGGTATGGGTGCCCGACTACAGAGAGGCCTTATCAATTATTTCCTAGACGTGCATACAGGAGAGCACGGGTATACTGAAGTGCGCGTCCCGTACCTGGTTACCCGAGAGACAATGATTGGAACGGGACAATTGCCGAAGTTTGAAGAAGAGTCCTATGTGACTACGCGCGATGATCTTTGGCTTATCCCTACAGCCGAAGTACCGATTACGAACCTCCACAGAGATGAACTTCTTAGTGGGACGGATCTCCCTGTCCGGTATGCTGGGTACTCACCTTGTTTTCGTCGGGAGGCGGGTGCTGCAGGGAAGGACACGAGGGGACTCTTGCGTATGCACCAATTCGACAAGGTTGAATTGGTGCGGTATGAGCATCCGGAGCGCAGTCGGGAAGCTCTCGAAGAGTTGACTCGTGAGGCTGAAGTTCTACTGGAGCGTCTCGGATTGCATCACCGAAGAATATTGATTTCTAGTGGAGACCTCGGTTTTAGTGGTGCGATGACCTATGACCTGGAGGCTTGGGCGCCTGCGGTTGGCCAGTGGCTAGAAGTCTCAAGCTGTACGACCTTTACGGACTATCAGGCCCGCCGTGCCAACCTACGATTTCGGCCAAGCCAGTCTGAAAAACCGATTTTTGTGCACACTCTTAATGCCTCTGGCCTAGCGTTGCCGCGCATTATGGCTGCTCTCTTAGAGAGTTATCAGGAGCGTGATGGTACTGTTCGTCTACCCGACGTCCTTCACCCGTATGTCGGGTGTGAGCGACTGACTCCAGAGTAAGTAGTTTCTAGAGGATGGGTCACGGATACCGGGGCTTGAGGGTTTTCGAATTTTTGGAAGACCGTGAGGGGAGGGTGTTCCAATTCCGTTTGCTTGTCTCCGATGGGTGATCCAGCCTCCTCTCTTCATCTCACTGGCCTGAACACAAACCAGCTCGAGGCGACCTCCCATTTCGAGGGCCCACTACTTGTGTTGGCAGGAGCCGGATCAGGGAAAACTCGTGTATTAACAGCGCGTGTATGCCATCTCATCCAAGAATTTGGAATATCCCCTGAGAAAATTCTCACGGTAACCTTCACAAATAAGGCTGCAGGGGAGATGCGGGAACGCATCACGAAGCTTCTTGGTTCCGAGCCCATAGGAATGTGGATGGGAACCTTTCACGCTATGGGAGCCCGTCTTTTAAGAAGACATGCGGATCGTCTCGGTTGGGATCGAAGCTTTAGTATCTTTGATTCCGACCAATCTCTTCGGCTCATTAAGTCTGTTCAAGAAGAATTAGGACTTGATTTGAAGCGCTGGAATCCTAAGGCCATACGTGCTGAGATCAGTAACGCAAAAAACAGGCTTGAGGATGACAAGACGTTTCAGCTAGAGACCCAAAGTGGCTCTGAGCTTTTCATCCGAACGGTGGGCCAAGTTTTTTCTGCGTATCAAGAAGCTCTCCAGGCTCAGGATGCCTTTGACTTCGATGATCTTCTAATGAAACCGGTAGAACTTCTTGAAAGCCACAGAGATCTCCTGGAGCACTATCGTGGACGTTTCTCTTTCATCTTGGTAGACGAGTACCAGGATACGAATCGTGCCCAGTTTCGTTTCGTGGAGTTATTAGCTCGGGCCCATGGGAACCTCATGGTTGTTGGTGACCCTGACCAATCGATCTACGGCTGGCGTGGAGCGGATGTTCGGAACATCCTCGACTTCGAAACTGCGTTTCCATCCGCACGTGTAGTGCCCCTCGAGATTAACTACAGATCCAAAGAGTTAATCCTCAGTGCAGCAAACGCGGTTATTGGTGAGAATGTGAATCGGCCCAAGAAGATTCTTAGGGCGAGCCGCAAGGGTGGGGATAAGATCACATTGGTCGAAACCTCAAATGAGAAAGACGAGGCACAGTGGATAGTCAGCGAAATTCAGGACCAGATCCAAAGTACCCAAGGCCTATCGATCTGTGATTGTGCAGTCCTATACAGGACGAACGCTCAAGCAAGAGCTTTGGAGGATGCTTTCCTTCGGGCCCGGATGCCTTATCAAGTGGTGGGTGGGCTACGGTTCTACCAGCGCAGAGAGATTCAAGATGTCCTTGCATATCTACGACTGATATCAAACCCGAAAGACAAAACGGCATTCGACCGCATCGTGAATTATCCAAGGCGAGGTATTGGCCATACTACACGCAAGCATCTGACCCGATGGGCTGTGGATCAAGGCGTCACGATGCTAGAGGCTGCGGGGAGGGCTGACGAGGTTCCTGGCATCCGTACTGCGGGAGTCCGTGGCCTTAAGCAATTTGCTGATCTGATGCGCCGGCTAAGTGTACGTGCTACCCAGGCGACAATAGGAGAAATGCTTGAGGGACTCGTGGAAGATATTAATCTCATCAAACATCTTAATAATGAAGGTCCAGATGGAGAGGACCGTGTACGTAATGTGATAGAACTCATTGCCGGCACGCTTGACTTTGATGCGACTCTTGCTCAAACCATCGAACCTGATGAGATAGACACCTTCACAGAACTCGACCTCTTTCTTCAAGAAGTGGCGCTGATTGCAGATCTGGATGGTCTCGATCCGGGATCTGAAACCGTGACGCTAATGACCCTCCACAACGCAAAAGGACTAGAGTTCAGTTTGGTGTTTATCGCTGGGCTTGAGGAGGGCCTTTTCCCGCTTAGTCGGGCTTATGATGAAGCGGATGCCCTAGAGGAGGAAAGGCGTCTCTTCTACGTTGGGATCACCAGGGCCGAAGATAAGCTATTCATGTCTTGGGCTCGGCAAAGAAGACGTGCAGGTGATTTCACTTATGGTTCTCTCTCCTCATTCGCTTCAGCGATCCCAGACGAATTGTTGGAATATCGTAAGAGTAACTGGTTATCCCCGGGACCTTACTCTAAACCCATTGCCGTGCAGAACCGGGGTTACAAGATCTCGCACGAACAGGACGAAGCTTTCGACATGAACCAAGATTCTCCGGGCTTTGTGTTAGGGGAACGAGTTATACATCAGACCTTCGGATCTGGGGCAGTTATGGAGATCTCTGGCTTCGGACGTGACATGAAGGTGAAGGTTAAATTCGATGATGTGGGAGAGAAAAAACTTCTTCTTCGCTACGCGGGCCTGGAGAAGGATTGGCCATGAGTGTCTCTGCTAGGGATGTTCAGAGAATAGGAGGACTCGCCCGACTCCATCTTGAAGACGACGAACTCGAGCGTCTCACATTAGACCTGAATGCCATCCTGCGGCATGTGGATTCGCTTCGGGATCTAGGATCAACTAAGCGACCTGAAGATTCATCCCAGATTGGACCAAAGCTCACGCCTGTCTCCCATGAGCATTTCGAGGGCCCGGATAAGCTTCATGAGATGCCAGAAGATTTTGCACCTGAGTGGAAGGAAGGCTTCTTCATAGTTCCTGCTCCTCCGGGTGTTAACCCCTCTGGAGATCAGTGAGTCTTCAGGACGAAATCCTCAGTAGTTCTGAGGTTCTGGATTTCAGGGGATCAACACTTCGATCGCTTGATGATATTAAGGAGCTGGAAGATGGTCCGGAGGGCTTGAATGCATTCCTGGCAGTTGCTGAGCCAGAAGATCTGGAAGCTTGTGGCCAAGGCCCACTTGAGGGTGTGATGGTTGCGCTCAAGGACAATATTTGTACAAAAAGGCTTCCGACGACGTGTGGTTCTCACATCTTGAAAGGCTACAGATCTCCCTACGAAGCAACCGCCGTGCAGAGACTTCGGCAAGCGGGCGCCTTGATTGCTGGTAAGACGAATTTGGACGAATTTGGGATGGGTTCATCGACCGAGAACTCTGCCTTCGGTCCCACTTTGAATCCGGTAGACCGAAGCCTTGTTCCTGGGGGGAGTTCCGGTGGATCTGCAGCGGCGGTGGCTGCAGGGTATGTTCGGATGGCCTTGGGGTCTGATACAGGTGGATCGGTGAGGCAGCCAGCAGCATTTTGTGGTGTAGTGGGTATAAAGCCCACCTACGGCCGTATCAGTCGGTATGGCTTAATCGCATTCGCATCTTCACTGGACCAAATTGGGACGATCGGCGCCACGGTCCTGGAAGCATCTCTACTTCTAGAGGTTGTGTCTGGACATGATACCCGGGATTCAACCTCAGCAGAAAAACCAGTGCCGAGGTACAGAGACGCCGCGGTTCAGAGTATTGAGGGGATGGTTGTAGGTATCCCTACTGAGTACTTCCCGGAGCAACTTGATCCTCCTGTTCGTGCACTACTTGATGAGGCGTGTGAGCGGCTCGTAGCCGCGGGAGCTGAGGTTCGTCCAGTATCCCTGCCTCATACAGAATTTGCTATTCCCTGTTATTACGTTCTTGCAACAGCAGAGGCATCCAGTAATCTCGCGAGATATGATGGTGTGAGGTTTGGCGCTCGCTTGCCTGCTGAAGGACTTGACCGAATGTATGAACTTACGAGAGGGAATTTCGGTGCCGAGGTCAAGCGGCGGATTATGCTGGGCACGTACGTACTATCAAGCGGTTACTACGACGCATATTACGGAACAGCCCAGCGCACCAGAGCTAGTATAGCGCACGACTTTACAACTGCATTTAATGAAGTGGATGTGCTCTTTACTCCAACCTCTCCCACACCGGCTTTTCCGCTTGGCGAACGCGTTCTGGACCCAGTTGCTATGTACCTGTCCGACGTTTTTACGGTCACTGCTAACCTTGCTGGTATACCAGGACTTTCAGTGCCCATAGGGACGGTGGGCGGACTACCGCTTGGAGGTCAATTGCTCGGCCCCTGGTGGGGCGAGAGCCACATCATAGCAGCCGCAGGTGCACTAGAAGCTTCTTACGGGGAAGATACTTGAACTGGGAAGCAGTGATCGGTGTCGAGATCCACGTAAGGCTCAAGAGCGAGTACAAGCTGTTTTGCAATGATAGAGCAGTCTTCGGTGATGAACCGAATACACATATTTGTCCAGTCTGTATGGGGCTACCAGGTGCTCTGCCAGTCTTGAACCCTGAGGCTGTGGGTCTTGCCCTTCGAACTGCCCTCGCGTTCGGGTGCACTATCCATTTTGAAAGTGTTTGGGCCCGGAAGAGCTACTTCTATCCAGATTTACCAAAAGGTTACCAGATCACCCAGTTCGAACACCCGCTGGCGACAAAGGGTAGTGTGACGTTTTCCGGATCAGAAGGTGACACATCCGTATCGATACGGAGGGTCCATATCGAGGAAGATGCCGGTAAATTGCTCCATGACAGGGTGCCTAGAGCGTCTGCGATTGATCTAAACAGAGCAGGTACAGCTCTCGTTGAGATTGTTACTGAGCCTGATCTTCGGACAGCTGCAGATGTCCGATTGTTCTTAGGTGAACTCAAACAGACCCTTGAGTATGTAGGTGCTAGCAATTGCAATATGGAAGAGGGCGATCTCCGTGTTGATGCCAATGTTTCAGTGCGCAGGCCCGGGTCTTCTAGGCTTGGAAACAAGACGGAAATCAAGAACGTGAATTCATTCTCAGGTGTTGAGCGTGCATTATCTCTGGAGATCTCGCGGCAGATAGCTACCCTTGATGCTGGAAGTGTGGTGGGACAGCAGACCTTGCTTTGGGATGACCACAGGGAAGAACTCCGGAAGATGCGATCGAAAGAGGAAAGTCATGACTACCGTTACTTCCCTGAACCTGACCTCTCTCCAGTGCGGGTAACCCAAGAGCAAGTTACCACAGTGCTTGAATCCCTTCCGGAGCTTCCCCGAGATCGTTGCTCTCGTTTCAAAGAAGTCTATGAACTAAAGGATTACGACGCAGAGGTGCTTACCCAGTCTGCTGCCAATGCTGACTACTTTGAAGAGTTGGTAGGAATCCAGATAGATCCACACGTCGCTGCCAAGTGGGTTACCGGTCCCTTGCAAGCGGTGATGAACCAGCGCAGAGAAGACGCTGAAACTGTCCCGGTTCGTCCAGCTAAAATAGCAGCACTCATAGGGCTTATAGAGAGAGGAGTAGTATCTGAATCCGCGGCGAAGAGTGTGCTGGTCATCCTCGCGCAAGAGGGCGGTAGTCCTTCAGATATCATTGAGGCACGGGGCTTGATGCAGGAGCGAGACATTGGTCAACTAACGAGCTGGGTAATAGAGGTATTAGCCAAGCATTCAGAGGAGGTTGCTAGATATCGTGGCGGGGAATCAAAGATTCTTGGATACCTAGTCGGCCAAGTAATGCATAGCTCAGGGGGTACAGCAGATCCGAGGCTTGTGCGAGACCTACTAATCGAGCAACTGAGCAACGAACAAGGACAGTAATCCTTGCAGTGGCATCTCTACATCATTACTGAAGAGATTCAGAATCTGAATCCTTAGCGTCGGCTTCTTGATCACTGGTTTCTGTTCGTTGCATCTTCATTCTTGCAGATCTGCTTAGCTTCTGAGCACCCTCCCTCACCCCCCTGACTGCGGCCGCTGTCTTGATGAAGGCACTCTCTGCTTCGCCCTGTATCACTTCCATCAATGCATTGAATTCTTCGATACGCTGCTCCATATGGCCTGAGGCCTGGTGCAGTCGATCATTCAATGCCTTCACGGATGTATTCAAACGCTCCACATCCGTTCTAAGGGCCTGAGTAATAAACTCTACATTGTCTGATATTGAGCGGGCCCGATCTGACACTGGGCCAAGGTTTTGGCTCAGACTCTTGAGGGTAGCGTTGACCCTAAGCGCTAGAAGCACCAGGACCACAGATACCACGAGGATTGCGACGCCCACCAGGATCATCGCAATATCTGCTAGGGTTGAGATAACAGCAGGGTCTTGGATCGTGTTCAGCTGCAGAGCTTCGGGTAGTCTGTGTAGCATGGGTGAAGTTTAACGATCTAGTCACTCAGATATCTAGGTCGAAGACCACTCTGTGTATCTCAGAAGAGGTACTGGCACACATCCTGCATTTCCCATCATATCCCACATGACATGAGGAGAGGCTGTCTTGAAAAGGCAATGTCGGAGGTCAACAGATCAGACAAAAAAGCAATGGACAGGTTGCTGTTGGACAGAGACGGGCGGTATCTTCGAACTCCTACGGCGGGGTCACAAAACCGGCAACCGTGTGTCCCTCCATCACTGCTTTTCCCGGAGACTATGGGGACTTTCGCGGTAGAAGGTGGGCGTCAACTTGAGGGCCGGATAAGGCCTGCGGGCAATAAAAACGCAGCGCTCCCGTGCTTGGCAGCAACACTCTTATCCCAGGGCCCGGTGACACTCCGCAATGTGCCTAGAATACTGGATGTTCTCACGTTCATAGACATACTCACAGCTTTAGGCAGTGACGTGTCTTGGATCGGAAGAAACGAGATAATTGTTGACACAGGCGGAGTGAAAACAGGTGCGGTGGATAGGGAGCTAGCGAGTAAAATACGAGCTTCACTGCTTCTAGCGGGCCCCCTTTTGGCCCGTTTCGGTAAAGTCGAACTACCACCTCCCGGGGGAGATGTCATCGGGCGGCGTAGAATGGACACGCATTTTATGGCATTTGAAGCTCTGGGTGCTACAGTAGCCCTTAATGGTGGCTTCACGATTACCTCGGATGAACTTATCGCTGCGGACCTCTTTTTGGACGAGCCTTCAGTCACAGGTACTGAGAACGCGATTATGATGGCAGTTTGTGCGAGAGGCCGAACCCGATTGAGAAATGCCGCTGCTGAACCCCACGTTCAGGATTTATGCCGATTGTTGAATAAGATGGGCGCTCGGATTGAGGGCATAGGGACACATATCCTTGAGATTGAGGGTGTTGATGAACTAAGAGGGGCCGATTTTTCGATTGGTTCTGACCATGTTGAAACTGGGTCCTTCATCGGACTCGCGGCTGTTACCCGAAGTGATATCACTATAGAGCATGCACCTATTGAGCATCTCGACTCAACGATTATGGGCTTTCGTCGGCTTGGTATAGAATGCAGTGTAGAGGGTTCAGACCTGCACGTATACGGATCTAAAGAACTCGTGATCCGTAAGGACGCATTCGGGCATGTCCCAAAACTAGATGACGGCCCATGGCCAGCGTTTCCCGCTGACCTTACATCGATCGCGATTGTCGCTGCAACTCAATGTGTCGGCAGCGTATTGGTGCATGAGAAGATGTTTGAGTCACGCATGTACTTTACAGACAAGCTCGTCTCGATGGGGGCTTCCATCATTCTCTGTGATCCGCATAGGGCTGTTGTAGTTGGCCCCACTGTGCTCCAGGGTGGTGTGGTTGATAGCCCGGATATTCGCGCGGGCATGGCACTATTGTTAGCAGCATTGGGCGCGCACGGTACGAGCCATATCCGGAATATCGGTCAAATTGAGAGAGGTTACGAAGCCATCGATGAACGTCTCACAACCTTGGGCGCTGTGATAGAGAGAATTGAGGAAAGCAGTGATTGAACCAGGGTGCTTGATTTTATTCTCGAAGATTCTCAAGAAGTAATTAGGTTTATGAGTGGTGGGTTCTCTCAGAGATGGAAATTGGCGCTGCTAGAGAAGATGGCTGCCCCCTATCAGGGAGCTTGAGTAGGCTTGAGACCTCGTTTATCTTAAACGAGTAGTGGGACTGCCTTTAGGTGGTTCTTATTTTTTAGTGGGGGAGAAGTTCTCCCCCGCTTTTTTGTTCGGTGTTGAATGGGGTACGTCGCTCTGGCGGTGTACCCCTATTGATTGATTGGAGGTTGCATTTTGCGTCCTATAGCGGAGATCGAAAATGGCTTAGAGAACCAGGTCGCAGATCTGGGTTTCGAGTTTGTGGATCTTGATTGGGCGGGTAGTTCTGTGCGGCCTGTGCTGAGACTTCGTGTTGATAAGTGTGATTCGGTGCCCGGAAAAGGAGTAACCGTTGAAGACTGTGCTCGGATTAGTCGAAAACTGGAGCCTTGGCTCGACTCACATGAATCTCTTTCCGAGCGTTATGTGCTAGAAGTTTCGTCTCCAGGAGTGGACAGACCACTAATAAGGACTGGTGATTTTAGCCGCTTCAGAGGTGAACAGGTGGCACTACATGGGCACGAGATGCTAGCGGGAAGGGATAAGAGACTGCAGGGTGAATTGTTGGGTGTTGATGAGAGTGGCGTTGAGGTGACAGCAGTTCGACTTCGGCTTCTAGATGGCGACGAAATAGCGGTTCCGAAGTCAGAGATACGTAAGGCCCATCTCGTCTTTAAGTGGAAATGAGAGGATAAGGATGGCTAACGCAGAACAGATCGTGACAGCGTTTCGGGATGTTGCTGCGACTAAGAACCTTTCAGATGAGGAAATGACTGATCTTGTCAAGGAAGGGATCCTGGCAGGCTTGGCACGCATTTACGGCACAACAGTCCAAGCTGAGATAGCGATAGACGATATGACTAGGGAATTTGATATCGTAGTACTTCGCCGAGTTGTTGCTGAAGTGGAAGACCCAGCGAGTGAGATATTACTGGAAGAAGCTCGCTGGGACGATGAAACCTTTGAGGTTGGGGACGTGATGGAAGTTCCCGTGGATTTCAGAGATTTTGGTCGAAATGCGGTCATGGCAGTCAAACAGCGTATTGTGCAGATAGTTCGAGATAATGAGCGTGACCGCATTAGGGATGAATTCTCAGATGAAGTGACTGAGCTGCTTTCAGGAGAAGTACAGCAGACCGAGAGAGGTAAGCTGGTAGTTATGCTCAACCGCTCCAGAGAGGCAGACGCAATCATTCCATGGAAAGAGCAGAATCCACGTGAACGTTTCCGCCAGGGCGATCCGATCCGAGCAGTGCTTAAGAAAGTAGAAGAGACTCCAAAGGGCCCACGCCTGATTCTGTCGAGGGCTGATGCCTTATTTGTGGCAGCACTCTTCAAACTTGAGGTTCCAGAAATTTCTCAGGGTATTGTTGAAATTCGCGAGATCTCACGGGAGGTTGGTGGGCGTACGAAGATAGCTGTCTATAGCCGAGATGAATCTATTGATCCTGTTGGTGCGTGCGTTGGATTGAAGGGCTCACGGGTCCAAGCTGTGGTTTCGGAGTTGGGTGGTGAACGTATTGATATTGTTCCTTGGCACCCGGACACCGATGTCTTCGCTCGACGCGCACTCGCTCCGGCTAGAGTCTCTAAGGTCATCAGTGATATTGAAAGGCAGGTTATTACTGCGATTGTCGACGAAGACCAACTGTCCCTCGCGATTGGCCGAAATGGCCAAAACGTTCGACTTGCTTCACAACTGATTGGCTGGCAGATCGATCTCTACGGCTCGCGTGAATGGGTCGAAAAAGGTGCAGACATGTCAGTTCTCAGTGTCAGCACTGAGGATCAATACGAGACTTCAGATTTCCCTTTATCCGAGCTTGATCTGCAGCGATCTACGCTGGGGGCTCTATCAGCAGCGGGCTACGAGACGTTTCTTCAAATAATCGACCTTGAGCGAAGGGATTTCTTAGGGATTGAAGGGCTTGGTGAGCAGGACACTGACCGCATTCTAAAACTAATTGAAGCCCTGACCGTAGTTGAGGGCGAGGCCGGTAATGGAGGTGGAGAGGGAACCCAGAGCGAGGATTCTGAAGAGGGAACCCAGAGCGAGGATCCTGAAGAGGGAACCCAGAGCGAGGATCCTGAAGAGGGAACCCAGAGCGAGGATCCTGAAGAGGTTCAAGGGAATGCTAATGCTGTGGTAGATGAAGTTGGAGAACAAGCTTCAGGCTCGGAAGAATCGGATGACTGAGGCCCTCCAAATTCTAGGCTTGGCGCGACGGGCTGGTGCAGTTGCTCCTGGAAGCGCCGCTACTCGTCGGTCGATAAGTCAAGGTAAGGCGCGACTAGTCTTGATGGCTGAAGATGCTTCGTCAGCTCAGCTGGACAAGATTAGGCGAACCATGCGCAAACGGATAATTCCCCAGGTATTGCTTGGGAATAGAGCAACATTGGGAGCTGCGATTGGGAAGGCTCCAATAACAGCGGTTGCGGTGACAGATGCCTCCTTAGCGGGGCGACTCTTGGAAAGCATAGATGGCTAAATCATGGTGGATGAGGGGAGGGATTAGGTAAAGAATGCATGTCCAGGAGCTTGCAAGAGACCTTGGAGTAGAAGCTAATGCTCTCATAGCGCTGCTTCGGCAGATGGGAATCCCTGTCTCCGGTGCACGTTCAGTTATTAACGAGGCCCAACAGGCTAAGGTCCTCGCGAAGATTGAACGTGAGCGAAGAGCTGGGCATTCTGATCCGGCTACGGCGATTCAGGCAGTATTAGAAGAAGCGTCGCCCGCACCCAGTCGTCGTCGTCGTCGTCGTCGGGCATCCGAAATCCCGCCACCAGATCCTGAGGTTGCAATTGAGTCTGATGTTGGGTTGGAAGAGGGATTGGCCGATGAGGAAGGCGCCGAGGCGGGAGATATGCCTGAGCTAGCAGGGATAACAGCTGCTGACCCATCTTCCCCGGAAGCTAAGAAGGATGACAAAGATCCTGAATCAGAAGATTTGGATCTTGGTATTCATCTGAGCACAGACACTACAGAAGTCCTTGAGGATCTAGATGGGCTGGAATTAGATGAGGCGGAACCGACGGAAACGGATAGTGCGTTTGATGAAGGTGAAGGCTCACAGACCTCTGAGATAATCGAAGGAAAGACCGAGGTCCAAGACCATTTGGGATCAGATAAAGCGGAGCCCCTTGAGCCGGCGCGTGAGGGTGGTCCGGTCAGGAAAATTCGTCAACAGACCCCCTCTCCTGCTGCCAGTGCGGGACCAGGTGGTCAGGTTCGGATTCAGGCTGAGGGCTACACTGCTGATGGTCGTCGGCAACGCAAGGATAAGAAGAAGGGCAAGAAGCGACAGCGTGTCGACAAGGATGCTGTGCAGTCAAACATCCAACGCGTCATGGCTGAAATCAAAGGAGGTTCTGGGAAAAAACGAAAGAAAAGGAAGGGACGTCAAACAGTTGAAGAGCAAGAAGCTCAGGTTGAGCAGGAGCGACAGGAAGAAGAACGAGAGCGTACAACGGTTCGGGTCAATGAGTTCCTTACAATTGCAGAGTTAGCTGACCTCATTGATATATCTTCGACCGATATCATCGGGTCTGCGTTCAAGAACTTAGGTCTTCTAGTGACCATTAATCAGCGACTTGATTTTGATCAGATCGAGATGTTGCTGGAAGAGTTCAATTTCACTGCGGTTCGAGAGGAAGAGTACGTCGCAGAGCCGGAGTTCGAAGAAGTGCAAGATGCGCCTGAGGATCTGAAGCCACGTTCTCCGGTTGTTACCGTCCTAGGGCATGTTGACCATGGGAAGACCCTCCTGTTGGATCGTATTAGGGACACAAATGTGGTTGCTGGTGAGGCAGGTGGGATCACCCAGCACATTGGAGCTTATCATGTAGATGTTGAGGGGAGTCGTAGCATCACCTTCTTGGATACTCCGGGCCATGCTGCTTTTACTGCAATGAGAGCACGAGGTGCAGAGGTAACTGATGTTGTGATCCTAGTAGTTGCTGCAGACGACTCTGTCATGCCGCAAACCGTCGAGGCAATCTCTCACGCAGCCAATGCAGGTGTGCCTGTAATCGTTGCCATTAACAAAATTGATCTTCCAGCTGCCGACTCAAACAGGGTCAAACAAGGTCTATTACAGCATAATATTAATGTTGAAGATTTTGGAGGAGATGTGCTCGCGGTTGATGTGTCAGCAAAGACGGGAGAAGGGGTCGAAGAACTACTTGAAAAAGTACTGCTCCAAGCGGATATGCTTGAACTCAAGGCAAATCCAAACCGCGATGCTCAGGGTACTGTTATTGAAGCTCAGCTAGATGTTGGTAAGGGTCCTGTCATTTCGGTGCTCGTTAAGAGTGGTACACTGCGAGTAGGGGACTCGTTTATCTGTGGATTTTTTGACGGTAGAGTGAGAGCTCTCCTCGATGAGCGTGGGCATAGCATTGACGAAGTCGGCCCAGCGATGCCAGTGCAGGTTCTAGGCTCCGATGGTGTCCCTCAAGCTGGAGACATGTTTCAGGTGATCGATCCTGATCGTGCTTCAGAGATCGCAGAGAAACGGCAGCGTTTGGAAAGAGAAAAGCAACTGCGTATTCGCGAACGTGCTGTCAACCTAGGGGATTTCGGGGCACTTGCTGCGGCAGGCAAGGTTTCAACTCTTCCCTTGGTTATAAAGGGGGATGTGGACGGTTCTGTTCAGGCACTATCAGATGCCTTCGAACAAATAGGTACCAATGAAGTACAAGTCGATATCGTCCATCGAGGAGTTGGTGCAATCAATGAATCTGATGTGCTTCTTGCGCAGACGGCAGGGGCGGTAATCCTAGGCTTTGGTGTTCGTCCCCAAACCGCAGCACGTCAGTCAGCAGATCGAGAGGGTGTGGAGATTCGTGTTTATGATGTGATCTACAAAGCCGTAGATGAAGTAACAGCGGCACTTGAAGGGATGCTTGCGCCAGAGCGAAGAGAGACGGTAGAAGGTACGGCGGAGGTTCGCGAAACCTTCAAGATCACGAAACTGGGCACGATCGCCGGGTGTTATGTATCTGAAGGTCGAATGGACCGTAAGGGCCATGCGCGTATCATCCGTGACGGGATAGTGATCTACGATAGCGAAGTGAGTTCGCTAAAGCGTTTCAAGGACGATGTGAAAGAAGTTCGAGAGGGGTTTGAGTGTGGCATCGGTATCAAGAACTTTAATGATGTGAAGGTTGGGGATCTCATTGAATGCTACACGGTTCAGGAAGTTGCCCGGACCCTCAATTAGTATCACTCATGATTCTCAGATATTTAATCTGCGAAGTCCTAATTTCCTAAGGCAGTTACTCACAGGGGCATAGGTTAGATGGTTATTGCCTCAGCCACTTGGGAGTTGAATCTCCCGGAATGTTCGTCGCTCAAAGAGAAGCGATCGATTCTCAGATCCTTGAAGGACCGTTTGCGGAATAAATTCAACGTGTCTGTGGCCGAGACTGCTTTTCAAGATGTGCATAAGAGAGCTCAACTGACTATAGCCCTAGTCGCTTCAAATGGGCGCTATGCAGAATCTGCCTTGGACAAAGTGGACAATTTTGTGGAGCGTAATGGAGAGGCTCTTATTGTCTCCGTGCAGAAGAGGGTCCACTAATGGTGACTAAGCGCTTGGCCCGACTCAATGAACAGCTTAAGCGTGAGATTTCTGAGTTGGTTCACAGGAAAGTGAGAGACCCTCGGGTTGGTCCAGTGACTATTACGAATGTCGAGGTCTCTGGAGATCTGAGTTCGGCCCGGGTCTACGTCTGCGCTCAGAATACGAATGATGGATTGAGTGAATCGCTTGTCGGGCTCGAAGCTGCAGCAGTGTTTCTTCGTCGGGAACTCGGCCGGTCACTACACCTACGTCGTGTCCCAGAATTGCGATTTCAGCAAGACCACTCTTTAGACCAGGCCCGCCGCATTGAGGAAATCCTCTCTGAGGTGGTTTATCCAGATTTGGATGAAGACGAGGAACATCTCGAGTGAATTATGTTGGCCCGGGCCTGGGTTTTGTTCTTCCTGTCGATAAACCTTCGGGACCAACATCCCACGATGTGGTTACCATGCTGCGCCGTGCACTAGTGACCTCGAAGGTTGGACATACAGGTACTCTAGATCCGTTCGCGTCAGGGCTACTTCTAATGTGTGTTGGTTATTCAACTCGGTTATCAGAATACTTGGTCGGGTTGGATAAGTCCTATGATGCTGTGGCGTTACTGGGAGTTTCAACAACGACTGAAGATGCTCAAGGAGACGTGATTGATGAGTCTAGAGGGTGGGAATGTCTTACCGCTGATCAAGTTGATGAGGTACTTAATTCATTCCAAGGCGATCTAGAACAAGTCCCTCCTCAATTCTCTGCAAAGAAGATTAAGGGAGTGCCGATGCATCACCGTGCTAGGCGTGGCGAATTTGTTGATCTTCCAGCCCAGAATATAAGGATTCATCAACTTGAGTTACTTGGTATGGATCTACCAATCGTACGTTTCCGCGTGCGTTGTTCTAGTGGTACTTATGTTAGATCGCTGGCTAGGGATATAGGCGCTAAACTGAAAGTCGGAGCTCATTTGGTCGAACTACGCCGCACTTCGGTTGGTGATTTTTCGGTAGAGGAGGCTGTCAAGGTCGATCATTTCTCTGATGGGTCTAGAATCGAGAGGCGATCGATCGATCCCTTGAGAGCTGTAGGGCACCTGCCTTCAGTGGAAGTTAGTCAGATCGACGTAGAGAAGCTTGCCTGTGGGAATACCATCCCATTTGAAGACCCAGTTACATCCACGCTTGTGGCTGTATCGAAAGCGGGAACCCTTATCGCCATTGCTGAAGCTGGGGAGGGTTATCTGCAACCGAGAAAGGTTTTTGTTCAGTGAGGCATAGTAGATGGTCACACATGTCCGGGGTCCCTGATGATGTTGGGAGCATTGTGACTGTCGGCACCTTCGACGGTATCCATCTAGGCCATTGGACGATACTTCGGGAGATAAGTGAGAGAGCGCAAGTTACTAAAAGGAGAAGTGTACTTGTGACCTTTGAACCGCATCCCCTAAAGGTTCTGAGGCCAGAATCAGCTGTACAGTCACTTACCACATCACTGGAGAAGAAGGAGATTCTTACCGAGAGCGGACTAGACTACGCCGTCTTCATTGCCTTCAATAAGCTGCTTTCAAGATACCAACCACTCCAATTCGTCAAGGAAATATTGGTTGAACGTTTTCACGTTGAGGAACTCGTGATTGGCCATGACCATGGATTTGGTCGTGATCGGTCAGGCAACGTTGATACACTGAGAGAGCTTGGAGCAGAACTGGGTTTTCAAGTCGATGTTGTAGAACCCGTCGAGGCCGGTGGTGCTGTAGTTTCCTCAAGTCGGATTCGTGCTGCAGTTGATGCGGGTCGTATGGACGAAGTGGAGCTATGTCTTGGCCGTCCATACTCTATCTGTGGCACGGTAATTTATGGAGAGAAGCGTGGCCGTCACCTCGGGTTTCCGACCGCTAACCTTTCGGTAGCCGATAAAGATAAGCTCATGCCACGTCCGGGGATTTACGCGGTACAGTGCAGGGTAGAGGGCGAGAGGTATCCGGGTGCCCTACATCTGGGACCACGCCCAACCTTCAAAGGACTTTCTCCAAGCGTAGAGGTTCATCTCTTAGACTTCGATCGAGATATCTATGGGTCTGAGGTAACGGTGGAATTTGTAGAATTCCTCAGAGAGATCGTATCCTTCGATAGCCCTCAGCGACTGATTGCACAAATGGGACAGGATGTACAGACAGCTCGCCGTGCAGTAGACGAAAGAGCAAGATCAGTCTAGCTTTTCGACTAGAAAATTAAGCTTCCCTTGAAGCGATAGACTCTCGCGGAGGCACGACGCTAATGGCGATCGTCAAAGAAGATATTATTGTAAAGTACCAAATCCACGAAAATGATCGTGGAAGTGCCCCGGTCCAGGTGGCGATTCTTACGGCTCGCATCAATGATCTCCAGACCCACTTTGAGGCTCACAAGAAGGATCACCATAGCCGACAAGGCCTGCTGAAAATGGTAGGGCGCCGGCGCCGCCTTCTAGAGTACCTTAGAAAGACGGACATCGAAAAGTATCGCGAGATCATTGCTGATCTAGGACTGCGACACTAATCCCTCCGAGGGTGTTGCACGCTCCGGCTGGGAGGCGGCCTTCGAATTTGCTGCGGAACGGGCTCACGCAAGCGCGTGCTCCCTGGCAGCGGTCGCTCTCTCCTTCGGCTCTTGCATCCCTTCGGCATTTAAACCTAAGCCGGGGAAAATCCCCCGGTAAAACCGAAGTGAGTAAAACAGAATGATTCAGAGGATTGAGCATCAATTCGCCGGGCGAACCCTTTCGCTCGAGATAGGTCGTATGGCAAAGCTCGCGCAGGGCTCATGCCTGGTTCAGTACGGCGACACAGTTGTTCTGTGCGCCGCGACAGTCCGAGACGGACCGACGCATCTCCCCTTCTTCCCGTTGACGGTAGAGTACCGGGAGAAGACATATGCGGCAGGGAAGATCCCGGGTGGCTTCTTCAAACGCGAAGGCCAGCCCGGTGAGAAGGAAATTCTCTCGGCCCGCATGATCGACCGGCCGATTCGGCCGCTGTTCCCTGACGGATTCATGCACGAGACACAGCTCGCGTGCTTCATTCTGTCGGCCGATCAGGAAAACGACGCGGATGTGCTCGCGCTGCTCGGCAGCTCGGTCGCGCTCAACATGTCCAAGATCCCGTTCAACACGCCGGTAGCATCGGTTCGCGTCGGTCGGATCAAGGACACGTGGGTTCTCAACCCGACGTTCCAGCAGCTCGAGTACTCGGACGTCGACATCGTTGTGTCGGGCACTTCCGATGCCATCACGATGGTCGAGGGCGGCGCTATCGAGGTGCCGGAGGCCGACATTCTCGAGGCGCTCGACATCGCGCACGGCGGGATCAAGGAGCTGTGCGCGCTGCAGGTGGAGCTGCTCGAGGGGCACCTTGTGCCCGATATGGAGTGGAGCCCGATCGAGCCCGATGCGGATCTCAGGGCGAAGGTGGAGCGCGTCGCTGAGTCCAGGGTCGCCGAGGCGCTCAACCTTGCCGACAAACAGGAGCGCAATCAGGCGATGGCCGCGGTGACCGAAAATGTCATCGCCACGCTGACGGCGGAGGATGAGGCCTACGCGGATCAGAAGAAGGACATTGGCGAGATCCTCAGGGGGATCGAGAAGCGCACCATGCGCCGTCAGATCCTGGACAAGGGCGAGCGCGCTGATGGTCGTGGTTTGGATGAGGTTCGCCAGATTACGTCGGAGGTCGGAGTGCTCCCGCGCACGCACGGATCAGCGCTCTTCACCCGCGGGCAGACGCAGGCTCTCGCCGTGGTCACCCTCGGGACGTCACGTGACGAGCAACGGATCGATTCGATCGATTCACGCGAAGAGATCAACAAGTCGTTCATGCTCCACTACAACTTCCCGCCCTTCTGCGTCGGTGAGGCGAAGCCGTTCCGCGGACCGTCTCGGCGTGAGAAAGGGCACGGGAACCTGGCGGAGCGAGCCATTCAATCGCTGCTTCCTTCCTATGAAGAGTTCCCATACACAATCCGTATCGTGTCAGAAATCCTCGAGTCGAATGGTTCGTCATCAATGGCGACAGTATGTGGGTCATCCCTCTCATTAATGGACGCCGGTGTGCCGATCAAGGCAGCCGCCGCAGGCGTCGCGATGGGACTCATCAAGGAGGGTGATAAGGTCGCGATCCTGACCGACATCCTGGGTCTCGAGGACGCGCTTGGTGACATGGACTTCAAGGTCGCTGGCACCCGAGATGGCGTGACCTCGATCCAGATGGACATCAAGATCGAAGAAGGTCTTACGGTGGATATCCTCGAGGAGGCGCTCAAGCGTGCTCACACGGCCAGGATGCACATCTTGGACCTTATGGACCAGACCCTATCCGAGGCTCGAGAGGATCTTTCAATATATGCCCCACGCATTGTGTCAATCCAAATCAATCCAGAGAAGATCGGTGAGATTATTGGACCAAAGGGGAAGACGATTCGAGCGATTCAAGATGAATCAGGTGCCACAATAGAGGTTGATGATAGCGGGCTCGTTAAGATTGCCGCGGTTTCGGGAGAAGCTGGAACTCGCGCCCGGGAAATGATCGAGGCGATTGTTAAAGATCCAGAGATAGGCCGTATCTATGAAGGTCCAGTCAAGAACACTACAACCTTCGGTGCCTTCATTGAAATTATGCCAGGGACTGAGGGCCTATGTCATATCTCAGAACTCTCAGAGGGTCGGACTGACCGGACTGAAGATGTGCTAAAAAGAGGTGATATTACGAGAGTCAAACTCCTTTCGATCGATGAAAAAGGAAGGTTGAGATTGTCTCGAAAGGCTGCCCTTGCGGAAGAGGCAGAGGGTACTTCCGAGGACGGGGTCAGGGATGAAGGCGCGGACAGTCCTGAGGTGATTGAAGACTGAGCTTTCCTGGCAATTATATTGGGGGAATTAACCCACTTGCCCATCGGGATACTTTGTCTCGCACGACATCAGGCTTGACCGCTGTCTCTTCAGATGATGTTGAGCACATTCTTGAAACCCGGCTCACTAGTGGCATACATGTTCTCAGTGAGTATATACCCTCAGTACGTTCAGCTGCCGTCGGAGTATGGGTACGCCAGGGATCAGCTCACGAAACCGATTCTGATTCAGGTGTGAGCCATTTACTTGAGCACATGGTGTTCAAGGGTACGGAAAGACGCTCAGCCTCAGAGATTGCACTCTCCTTAGAGAGTTTGGGAGGGTTCCTGGACGCATATACGACTCGTGAACATACCTCTTATCAGGCGAGGGTCCTCGACGAACATCTTGGGAAAGCTCTAGATGTACTAGCAGACCTAACTCTCGCCCCATTATTGAGTGATAACGACCTAGAGTTGGAGCGAGAGGTGATTCTGGAAGAGATAGCCCAAGTCCAGGATACTCCGGATGACTTGGTTTTTGAGATGCACTCTGATCAGCTTTGGCAGGGACATCCATACGGTCGATCAATACTTGGCACGAAGACATCAGTCTCACAGCTTTCAAGCGACAAGCTCCGGCAGCTACACCAAAGAACTTATCGAGGGAATAATCTTATTGTGGCTGCAGCTGGCAATCTCTGCCACGAAGAGCTTGTTGAGGCGGTAAGCCAGTTGTTCCCCACCCAGTCTTCAGATGTAGATGACGTGTCTTTGGTTGTGGAACCAGAGGGGATAAAGCACGGGGATGCGTTCGTTGCACGTACTTCTGCTCAGACACACATCGTATTTGGGACAAATGTGCCCGGACATTGTCATCCGGATCGATATCCACTTGCACTCTTGTCTTCGGCCCTAGGCGGCGGAATGAGTTCCAGACTTTTCCAGAAAATTAGAGAGGAGATGGGACTCTGTTATTCGATCTATGCTTATCAGTCTTTCTACAGTGCTGCCGGTATTTCTGGTGTGTACGTTGCGACACGACCTACTACAGCCCAAGCTGCAGTTGAAGCTATATCAACCGAGTTATCGACACTTGCAGCAAGTGGCTTAACTGCGGAGGAATTGGATAAGACTAAGAGACAGGTTAAGGGACAGGTCATGCTTTCTCTGGAATCTCCGGGCTCTCGGCTTCACCGACTTGCTTCGTTCGCGTTGCACAAAGAGCCATTTGTGGGCTTAGATGGAGTCTTAGAGAAGATCGACGCCGTATCTTTTGAAGAAATTCAGCGAGTGGCTGAAATGTACTACTCTCCTGACCATCATTTCGTGCTACGTCTGGGGCCAGAGGCAATCTAGAGGTAGCATTTTTCAAAGAACTGAGAACTGTGAGAATCGAATGCTGATTGGCGTACCCAAGGAAATCAAACCTGATGAATATCGTGTTGCCCTCACACCAGCGGGGGCAGAGATGCTTTCTCAAAATGGACATAACGTCCTCATGGAGCGTGGTGCCGGGTTAGGAAGCGGCTTCACTGACGATTTCTATGCAGAAGCAGGAGTGGGACTGCTCGATACAGCGGAAGAGGTTTGGACTCAGGCTGACATGATTATGAAAGTCAAGGAGCCTATACACCAAGAGTTACCGCACATGAGAGATGGTCAGGTGATTTTTACCTACTTTCATTTTGCAGCCGATGAAAGTCTAACCAGAGCATGTGTAGAAGCAGGTGTGGTGGCGATTGCCTATGAAACTGTCAAACTATCTAGTGGAGAATTGCCTCTACTAACCCCAATGAGTGAAGTGGCAGGGCGCATGGCGGTCCAGGAGGGAGCAAGATATCTGGAGAAGCCGCAAGGTGGGTTGGGGGTCTTACTGGGTGGAGTACCCGGGGTACTACCGGGCAAAGTTCTGATTTTAGGTGGTGGAGTTGTCGGCACTAACGCGGCAAAGATGGCCGCAGGCTTAGGTTCAAGAGTCCATATAATGGACATCGATCTCGAGCGGCTGCGTTACCTGGATGATGTTATGCCTGCGAATGTCCAAATGCTCTTCAGTACGCGATATGCGATTCGCAAACAAGTCCAAGACGCTGACCTAATTATCGGTGCCGTGCTGATTCCAGGAGCGAAGGCCCCGAGATTGATCAATCGTGAAGATTTGGCTTTGATGCGTCCTGGGACGGTGATCGTGGATGTTGCTGTGGATCAGGGTGGGTGTGTAGAGACGATCAGGCCAACTACCCATCAGGACCCGGTTTATCTGGTTGATGAGGTTATGCATTATGGGGTGGCGAATATGCCCGGAGGAGTCCCGCGAACAAGCACCCTTGCTCTGACCAATTCAACTCTCCCGTATGCACTCGCGCTTGCTGAGAAGGGATGGGAGCAAGCTTGTTTGCTGGATTCAGCCCTGAAGGCAGGAGTGAACATCGTCCACGGTCAGGTTACTTGTCAGGGTGTTGCAGATGCTTTCGGGATGGAATGCCGTGATGTCAATGACTTATTGATGGGTTCGGCTCAGGTGTGACTCAAGAATTAAGGGTCCAATTTCAAAGGCTTCCGTCTAATCCGGATCTCCCATTACCGGCACGAGCGACACCGCAGGCCGCCGGTTATGACATACGATCCGCTGAAACTAAGGTAGTGCTAGACCCGGGGGAGATTCGTTTAATAAGTACCGGGTTGATTATGGAGCTACCCGAAGGAATGGAATGCCAGGTACGTCCGCGTTCGGGCTTGGCGCTGAACTATGGGATCACTCTGCCAAATAGTCCGGGTACTATCGATCCAGATTACAGAGGTGAAGTCAAAATTATTATCCAAAATCTCGGATCGGAGCAGGTTACGCTAATCAGGGGCGAGCGTGTGGCTCAGCTGGTCTTCTCGCTATTTCAAAGCCCGGAAGTGGCAGAGGTGGAAGAACTTAGCAATACGGACCGGGGAGAAAGTGGCTTCGGAAGTACTGGAATTGGTTAGGTACCATAGGATATCACCCCAATACGTCTTGGATACTGGCTTCTGGTAGTCAGTAAACGTATGTTCTCGGGCCCTTTGAGCAGTGTAAGACGCCCAAAAATCCCGAAGATTGCCCCCCATGACCTTGGAATGTCGACTGAACTGTTGTCTGGACTAGGTAGTTGGTTTAGCTCGGGACGTCTAGTTCCGGTGAATGACATCGCCGTCGACCTCGGCACTGCAAATACGTTGGTCTACGTGAAGGGCGAGGGCATTGTACTCAACGAACCATCTGTGGTGGCAGTTGAAAAGGGAAGTAGCAGAATCATGGGCATAGGGCTCGAGGCCAAGCGCATGCTCGGGCGTACACCGGAAGGGATCGAGGCGATTCGTCCTTTAAAGGACGGGGTAATCGCTGATGTAGATGTAACAGAGATGATGCTTCGGCACTTCCTAGTTCAGGTTACACATAAACGAATCTTTCGGATCAAGCCTCGCGTAGTCATAGGTGTTCCGTCTGGGATTACTGAGCTTGAGCGTAGGGCAGTCCGGTCATCGGCTATGTCAGCTGGAGCGAAGATTGTATACATGGTGGATGAGCCAATGGGGGCGGCCATAGGGGTGGGTCTTCCGGTGGAAACACCAACCGGGAATATGGTTATCGATATTGGTGGAGGTACTACGGAGATTGCGGTCATCGCGCTGTCAGGAATTGTCTCTAACACATCAATCCGGGTCGGAGGAGACGAACTTGACGCGGCAATCGTCACATTTCTTCGGAAGAACTACAATCTGCTTATCGGTGAGCCGACAGCGGAAGCCATCAAGATCCAGATTGGGTCAGCGTTTGATGTTGGTGAAGAGCGAGAGATGGAGGTAAAGGGCAGGGACCTGGTATCTGGTATCCCAAAGACTGTGACCGTCCACTCGCAGGAAATTCGAGAGTGCATACAAGAGCCAATTCAGGCGATTGTCGAGGCCGTGCGTCGAGCGCTTGAAATTACTCCACCTGAACTCTCTTCGGACATTGTGGACCGCGGGATCGTGATGACCGGTGGTGGCGCACTGATCCGAGGACTGGATCGGTTATTGCAGCACGAGACTAACCTCCCAATCCATGTGGATGAAGAACCGCTAACGTGTGTGGTGCGAGGTGCAGGCCGGATCCTCGATGATCTCCACCACTATCGTACTGTTCTAGTCCAATAGGAGGTAGGAGTCTTGGTGGCGTTCAGGCCCGAGCCGGAGCACGCTGAGGGTCAACGACGTCAGAATCTACTCGCAATCTCATTCTTTATCCTGGCATTAGTCACCGCATATATCCCAGCCGATATGCAACAAAGCATCGCCTGGTCGATGCGAGTCACAACTCTGCGGCCCTTCATCCTGACTCAGCAATGGGTAGTTGCCGCTAAGGAAAATGCTGCAGAGACAGGGATCCTAAGGGCTCAACTAGACTCTCTTACCGCTACGGTATCCTCCCAGGCTGGTCTTTTGGATGAGAACCGAGTCCTTAGAGATTTGCTTGGTTTAGCTGAGCGAGGTGAGGTTTTTTTCCGTCCTGCGACAGTATTGCGTTCAGGAATTCCTGGATCGGAGAGCCTGTTTTTCTTGGAGCTCGGGTCAGGGGATGGGATTGAAAATGGGGCCCCGGTGGTGAACAGACATGGATTGGTGGGTAGAATCCTGGAGGTACGACAAGGAATGTCAGTAGGTATGGACTGGACCCATCCCGATTTCCGTGTAAGTGCGATGCTTCAGGACGGTCGCACATATGGTATAGTAGAGAATCGGCGAGGAGCCTTCCGAGAAGAGGACCGATTAGTGCTCAACGGGACTGCGTACTACGAAACCGCGTCCGACGATACACCGGTGGTGACTAGTGGGCTCGGTGGCGTGTTTCCGAGAGGGATTCCTATAGGCCGTATAGCTGGTATTGAGGAAGTTCAAGGACAGTGGAGGAAGGCCTATCGACTTTGGCCGATGGTAGAGCCGGGTTCTGTCACACACGTTATTGTCTTCACTAGTCGCGTGCCCGATAACCTGGATCAACTCTGGTCAGACGATTCTTTAAGTACCGTAGAAAAGGAGATTGTGGAGCGCAGGGAGCCATGAGTCACAGCATCAGATTATGGCTCGTTGTTCTATGCCTTTTCTTGGCTCACTTCATAATGCATGTGGGGTTTGGGCTGGGGCCTTTGGTACCGGATATGCTCACCATTGCGCTACTTCTGGCTGCACGAGAAATCGGCATAGGATGGGCCTCTGGACTCGGGCTTGTGTTTGGGCTCGTAGAAGACTCACTAAGTGTCCTGGCATTTGGGGCTAGCAGCGTGGCCATGACGATGACTGGAGCTCTGGGGGCGACTACACGGAACCTGTTCGTGGGTGATTCACTAAGTTTTCAGCTTTCGTACTTCATTCTCGGAAAATGGGCTCGTGAGTTACTTCATTGGATAATGGTGGGTGAGGCTGTCCGTCTCCCATTTCTTGAACAAGTGATGCTGAATGGTCTCTTAGGGGGTGCATACGCTGCAGCTATAGCGATACCACTCATGGTATTGATGGGATGGCGTAGGAGAGAAGCGAGATGAACCTGTATCACCCGCACTCTCGGAGGCAGCGAGCGCGAGGTTTATATCTGACCATGGGGATCTTGATGGGTATCCTCACTGTTGCGTTCTTCAGACTTCAAGTGTTGCGTTCAGATACTTGGGAACTGAGAGCGGAGTCAAACCGTATTCGCCAGCTCCCAATTCCTGCTCCACGAGGCACTATACACGATCGAAATGGCCGTGTCATTGCCGATAATGTTCCGGGCTATGCGATAACACTTCTACCTGGGCCACCAGACTCTATCCGAGCGACGCTCAATAAGATGAGCCAGTATATGGAGATCTCGGATGAGCGTATTGAGTCTCTGCTAGCGTTCCTTACGCGTTATGGTCGACAGCCTCTGGTGGTGGACTCTGATGCTGACTTCCCAGTGGTGAGTGCTCTTCAAGAACGCCGAACAGAGTTCCCGACAGTCTACATCGAAATGAGACCGCGGCGCAGGTATTTTGGAGGTGAAGCAGCAGCTCATGTACTCGGCTACGTCGGAGAAATCACTGCTGATGAACTA
>Ga0257109_1000073_pt1 | contig 25832 bp, 23 predicted proteins | sample LP_taG_8_FD_191566 | JGI IMG/M metagenome (GOLD analysis project Ga0257109, IMG submission 191566) | Marine microbial communities from Northeast Subartic Pacific Ocean, Canada - LP_J_2011_P26_2000m | ecosystem: Environmental > Aquatic > Marine > Oceanic | place: Canada: Northeast Subartic... | reverse complement strand
GTAATCGAGCTTTACCTTGAGCGACGGGCGGGTGGTGTCCTGCGAGCCGATAAAGCCTTTTTTGCGGAGGCCCACCTTGGGATAGGTCACGCCATCAATCGTCACGCTGGCCTCGACGTACGAGTAAGGGGGAGGGGGTGGCTCGAACTTGCGGCTCGGCGGCAGGGCGTTCTCTCGCGTTCGCCGTTGGTAACGGATCTTGTCCCAGTCCGCCCCGGAGAGGGTGATCTTGACTTCAAGCAGGCGATCCTTTGGAAACAGCTCGTCGAGCTTGAGTTCCTTGGCGGGTGCGTCATGGAGGGCGGCGGCCAAGCCGAGGCCAATGGCGATGAATCTCAGGGTGTTAATCATGAATCGATCATTTTCGAGCTACGATACTTGGATGCGGACACACACGAGGGTTCATCGGAATACCGGTACTGTCACGGCCCGCTCACAAAAAGTACAGCCAAAAATATCCGATCAGGCTTGGCCAAGCGCTTGGTTTGAATGTCGGGGCGCGTGGGGCGTCTCCGGCATTGACTCCGGCGGGGGTTCGGTGGATTTTCCCCGCCGTTACTTAACAAATGAAACTTCGACACACATTTGCAGGTTTGGTTGCGCTTGGCCTGGTGCTTGCAGGGACGGTGCAGGCCAAGCCGCTGGATATTTGGATCAGTTCCTTTCAGGACCAGCTCTATTACGAGAGTATGGTCGAGCTGTACAAGGCGAAGGTGGACAAGGCGTTCGAGGCGAAGGTGCAGTCGTTCGGGTTCCGCGAGATGCCGGAGAAACTGGCGGTGTCGATCAAGACCGGCATCAACCCGCCGGACGTGGTGCAGCTCGACGAGGTGCTGTTCGGGGCGTTCCTCGGCGGTGAGGTACCGTTCGCCGATCTCAACGCCCGCATCAAGAAGGCCAAGCTCGACAAGGACATCGCCAAGAGCCGCCAAAGTTTGTTCGCCTACAAGGGCAAGACGTACGGCATCCCGCAGTCGCTCAGCGCGATGGTGGTCTACTACCGCGCCGATTTGTTCAAGGAACTGGGAATCGACCCAGCGACGTTGACGACGTGGGACAAGTTCGTCGCCGCCGGCAAGTCGGTTGTGAAGGATCACGGCAAGTCGATGATCGCGCTCGACCCGACGTACTTCGGCATCCTGCTGCGGCAGCGCGACAGTGACTTGTTCGGCCGGGACGGTTCGGTGTTCCCCGACCGCGAGGCGGCGATCGAGGTGCTGGGCTGGATGCAAAAACAGATGGAGTCCCGCGTCGGCATGGTGCCGGAGCGCGCGTCGATTTTTGATCCGCTGTTTTTCAACAGCGCCATCCAGTACGGCGAGGTGTTGACGGTCGTGGGGGCCGACTGGTACGGGCTGGACATGTTGCAGCAGTTCACGCCCGACCTCAAAGGCAAGTGGGGCGCGATGCCGCTGCCGGCGTGGAAGCTGCCGGACGGCCGGCTGAGCCGTCGCACCTCGACCTTCGCCGGGCAGGGCCTGTTGATCAACAAGGCCAGCAAACAGCAGGACGCAGCGTGGAAGTTCATCGAGTTTGTCATCACGGACAAGGAGTCGAACGCACGCCGGTTCCTCGACGGTAACAGCTTCCCGGCATACAGGCCGGCGTGGAAGGACGAGCGGCTGCTGCAGCCGAACGAGTTCTTCAGCAACCAGAAATTCGGCGAGCTGCTGGTGCGCCTCGCGCCGGAAGTGCCGGAGGTCGTCAGCCACCCGAACCGCGCCAAGGCGGTGTTCCTGTTTCAGGAAACTTTTTTCACGTCGCTCATCTACGGCGAGCTCAAGCCGGCCGAGGTGCTTGACAAAATGAAGACCATGCTCGAGGCGGCCGAGCCGGGCCTGTAAGCCAAGCGCACTCATGCCCGCAGCCGACCAGCGAACTCCCGGGGCGCGCTGGACGCCGTTTTTTTTCCTGCTGCCGTTCCTGTTTTTCCTGCTGCTTTTCTGGGTGATCCCGCTCGTTGGCGGTGTGCAAATGAGCCTGCACGCCAACGGCCTTGGCCACGCGGAGTACGTCGGCTTCGCGCATTACAAGGCTTTGGCCAACGACGAGCGCTACGTCACCGCGCTTCGCAACAGCTTCGTTTACACGCTGGCGTCGGTCGTCGTGATCGTGCCGCTCGCGCTCTGGCTGGCGCACCTGCTCCGCGCGACCTTCCGGCGGCTCCGCCCCGTGCTGACCTTCGCGTTGCTGCTGCCGGCACTGACGCCGCCGTCGGTTTTGGCGGTGCTGTTTTTGATGGTGTTCCACGGCCGCAACGGGCTGCTCAACCAACTGTTTGTGATGCCGCTTGGCTTTGAGCCGGTCAACTGGTTGAAGGATCCGGATTTCATTCTCAGCGGCTTGGTGCTGCAGACGGTCTGGCGCTGGACCGGGTTCATGACGTTCTTCATCTTGGCCGGGATGGAGGGCATCCCGCGCGTGTACTACGAGGCCGCACGCTTGGCCACCGGAAGCCGATGGAGGCAGTTTTGGCACGTGACACTGCCGCAGCTTCGTCCGGTGCTGTTGTTCGTGGCGGTGTATCTGGTGGTTGACGGCTTCTCGCTTTTTTCCGGCGCGTTCGTGCTGCTCGGCGGCTCCGGCGGCACGGCGGATGCAGGGCTGCTGACGGTCACGTATGTCTTTCTGAAAACGCGATTCTTCGACTACGGCAGCGCGTCGGCGATCAGCATTAGCCTGTTGCCGCTGATGGTGCTGGCGCTTTTTGGGTGCCTGTTTTTACGGAGGCGAACAGCATGAGTGCGCAGGGGAAAACTCAGCGTGGCGCTTTGTCGCTGTTGCTGCTCGGCCCGTTTTTGTTGGCGGTGCTGGTGCCGTTTCTGTGGATGGTGCTGGGGATGTTTAAGACAAACAACGAGTTTTTCCAGCCGTTGGCCAAGGCGTTTTTTCCGGCGAATTACGAGTGGCAAAACGTGGGCGAGTTGCTCGAGGGCAAGTGGGTGCCGTTTTGGGATGTGTTCGGCAACTCGCTGGTGGTGTCGCTTGGACAGGCGCTTGGTGCGGTGACTTTGTCGGCGACGGCCGGGTACGCCTTCGCGCGGTTTACGTTTTCCGGCAAGCGTCTGTTGTTCGTGTTGGCCGTGGCGTTGATTCTCGTGCCACGGCAGCTTTTTGCCGTGCCGTTGTTCTCGTGGGTGAACGAGCTTGGCCTGAGTGACTCGCTACTTGGCGTGATGCTGCCCGGCGTGGTGACCGGCCTTGGCGTGGTTTATTTCACGCAGGTTTTTCGACAAGTGCCGGAAGAGTATTTGCAGGCGGCGCGGATTTGTGGTGCGACGGAGCTGCGGGTGTTTTTGACCGTGCTGCCACTGGTGTGGCCGGCGCTGCTCAGTTACGGGATGATCCATTTCATCCTCGCCTGGCACGAGCACCTTGTCCCGATGCTGGTACTCACGACTGAAACCAAGCAGACCCTGCCGCTGGCCTTGGCCAAGCTCTACGACGTCAGCCAGCGAACGCCGCAGGGCGTGCAGATGGCGGCGTCAACCTTCGCAGTGATCCCGACCGCCGTCCTCTTCGCCCTCTGCCACCGCAAATTCAAATCCTCCCTCTCCGACATGCTGGTGCATTGATCGGCTACTCCTCGTCCTTGGCCTGGCTTTGGGTGATCACTTTTTTCTCGAGCTCGTGGGGCATGTACTCGTAGTGGCTGAATTCCTCGGCGTGCAGGCCGCGGCCGCCTGTGAGTGAGCGTAGGTTGGTAGAATAGTGGTACAGCTCCATCTGCGGCACCTCGGCCCGGACGACTTGGAACGCCCCCTCGGCGTCCATGCCCAGGATTTTGCCGCGGCGGCTGGAGAGGTCGCCCATGACGGCGCCCATGAATTCCTCGGGTACGCTGACCTCGATCTGGGTGATGGGCTCAAGCATGCAGGGTCGCGCGGACTGGATTGCCTCACGGAAGGCGTGCCTGCCGGCGATTTGGAAGGCGACGTCCTTGGAGTCCACCGGGTGCATTTTGCCGTCGTAAAAGTCGATCTTCACGTCCACCACGCGGTAGCCGGCGATGATGCCGTCGGTGCAGGCGCTGTTGACGCCTTTCTCCACGGAGGGCACGAACACGCGGTCCACGTTCTGGCCGACGAGGGAGTGGGTGAACTCGACCCCGTGGTCGCGTTGCGCGGGCTCGATGCGCAACCACACCTCGGCGAACTGGCCGGCGCCGCCGCTCTGTTTTTTGTGACGGTACTTCGCCTCGCCGTTGTTCCGGATGGTTTCGCGGAAGGGAATCTTGGGTGCGGACAACTCGATCTCGATGCTGAACCGTTCCTTGATCCGCTCCATGGCCACCTGCAAGTGCAGCTCGCCCTGGCCGGAGATGACGGTCTGGTGCAGCTCGGAGTCGACGTGATATTGGAATGACGGATCCTCCTCGTGCAACGCCGCGAGGCCGATGGCAATCTTGTCCTCATCGCCCTTGTTCTTGGGCTTGAGCGCCTCGTGGATGCTGGGGTTTGGGTACTCGATGGGTGGCACGGTGACCTTGCGCTTGGGGGAGGTGAGGGTGTTGCCGGTGTGGGTGTTCTTCAGCTTGACCAGCGCGCCGATCTCTCCGGCGTTGAGCTGCTCCACCTTGTCGCGGTTTTTGCCGTTGAGGATGAACATTTGGCCCAGTCGCTGGGGCTCGTCGGTGTTGGCGTTGACGATGTCCTCGCCGGACTTGAGCGTGCCGGAGAGCACCTTGACAAAGGACAACTCCCCGATGTGGGACTCGTTGATGGTCTTGAAGACAAAGGCGGCGGCCTCGTTGTCATCGAGGCTGATGGTCACCTCTTCGCCGTCGACGTTCTGGGCAACGGTCTCCATGTGGTCATCCGGCGAGGAGGCGTATTTGGAGATGAAATCCATCAGCCGCGCCACGCCGACATTTGTCTCGCTGGAAGTGAAGAACACCGGGATGAACGTCCGGGATTGGAACGCCTTGTGAAGCCCGCCGCGGAGTTCCTCCTCGGTGATGCCCTCGTCGAAAAATTTCTCCAGCAGCGTGTCGTCCGACTCGGCCACGAGCTCGATCAACTCGGTGTGCAACTGATCCACCTGTTCGCCCTCCTCGCCGGCGGCCTTGGTTTCGTCGTATTTGCCGCTGCCGTCTGTCTTGTAAGTGAGCTTGGCCTTGCGGATGACATCCAACATCTCATTGTAGCCCGGTCCGGGGTTGATGGGAATATTGATTGGGAAGAATCGCGCGCCGAACGTGGTTTTCAAATCCTCGAGGATCGGCTCGTACTGCGCGTTCTCGGCGTCGATGCCGTTGACGACCACCACCTTGGCCAGGCCGAACTCTTCGGCGAAGTCCCACACCTTTGAGGTGCCAATCTCGATGCCGTGCGTGGCGTGGACGACCACCACCGCCAAATCGGACACCTTCAACGCGGCGCGGCTCTCGGCGATGAAATCCAGATAGCCCGGCGTGTCGATGATATTGAATCGGCTCTCCAGCCACTCGGCATGCAGCAGCGATGTGTGGATGGAAAACTGTCTCTCCTGCTCGGCCTTATGGTAGTCCGACGCCGTGGTGCCCTCGGTCACGCTGCCGAGCCGGTTGATGTTGCCGGAGCAGGCTAGCATGCATTCGCCAAGCATGGTCTTGCCAGACGAAGCATGACCAACCAAGGCAATATTCCTCAGATTTGAATGAGTGTAATTCTTCATTATCAGTTAATTAGGTAGAAAAAATGGGCGCAAAGTAGGCTCCGGAACAATGGCATTTGCAAGCAAGAGATATTCACCGCAGGCCCACTCCCCGATGGAGTTGAGCGCAACTGTTTTGTGCCCAGTTAGTTAGCGGGCTATCTTGTTTTTCGTCGCGCTTGGCCAAGTGCTCCCTTACCGTGCCGTGCCAATGGCGATCATCAAGCCCTTCCCAGCCCTTTTGCCCGCTACCGGGCGTGCGTCCGAGATCTGTGAACTCCCGTACGACGTCATGTCCACCGCTGAGGCACGACAGATGGCCGAGGGGCGGCCAAGCAGTTTTCTGCACGTCAGCCGGCCCGAGATTGACCTGCCCGAGGGCACCGATCCCACCGACCCGCGCGTCTACGCGAAGGCCCGCGAAAACCTCGACCGCCTCATCGCCGAGGGCGCGCTGCGTGCGGACGACCGGGCGCACTATTATCTTTACCGGCAAATCATGGGCGAACACAGCCAGCTTGGCCTTGTGGCGGTGGCGAGTTGCGCCGAGTACAGCGACAACACCATTCGCAAACACGAGTTCACGCGACCCGCCAAGGAGGACGACCGCGTCGCCCACCTCGAGGCGCTAGACGCCCAGACCGGGCCGGTGTTTGTGACTTACCCGGCTGACGCCGGGCTGGACGAGTTGTTGGGTCGCATTGCCAGCGGCGAGCCGGATCACGACTTCACCGCGCCCGACGGCGTGCAGCACACATCGTGGACGGTGTCATCGGTGGAGGACGCCCAATTCATCGCGAGCCGTTTCGACGGAATCCCGAACCTGTACATCGCCGACGGGCATCATCGCAGCGCCGCGGCAGAGCGGGTGGCGGAGCGCCGCGCCGGTTCCGGAACAAGTGGCCTGTTTTTAACCGTGCTCTTCCCGCACAACCAAATGCAGATCCTGGCTTACAACCGGGCGGTGCGCGACCTCAACGGCCAATCGCCGGAGGCGTTCCTCGGCGCGCTTGGCCAAGCGTTTGACATTGAGGAAAGTGGCTTGGCCAAGCCGCGCGGGAAACACGAAATATGCCTCTACCTCGGGGGCCGGTGGCGCACGCTGCGGCCCAAGGTCAGTTCGATCGATCCGGACGACCCGATCAAGCAACTCGACGTCAGCATTTTGCAGGATCACGCCCTGGCGCCGCTGCTGGGCATCGACGACCCGCGCCGCAGCGAGCGCATCGCCTTCGTCGGCGGCATCCGGGGCACGGGCGAACTGGAGAAACTGGTGGACAGTGGCGGGTTCGCCTGCGCGTTTTCGCTGTACCCAACGAGCATCGAGGACTTGATGAGCATTGCCGACGGCGGAGGCGTCATGCCACCCAAGAGCACCTGGTTTGAGCCCAAGCTGCGCGACGGGATGTTCAGCCACCAAATCGGCTGATCAGACTGCCGCCTCGCGCACGCGCTCTAAAATCACTTCAGCTATAAACGGCTCGGTGCCTATGCTGAGCGAGTACCAGACGCGTTTGCCCTGCCGCTCGGTGGGATTCACCCAGGTTGGCTTGCCGTCGGTCAGGCGTTGCTGCACGCGTTTTTTTGGCTCGCCAAGTTTCACCGGGATTTCCTCGAACGAGTGCAGGCCGTCGCTGATGAAAAACGGCACGACGACGATGTTCCGCGTCGTCGCCAACTCGTAGCACGACTCAACCCGCGGCTCCTCCTCGAGAAATACCGCCCGCACATCGGCGTACTCGCGCCTGGCCCCGATCAACGCCACCTGTTGCTCGATGGCCTTTCGCGAGTTTTCATTTTTGGCCGTGCCATGCCCGGCGATGATGAGCGTCGTGTCCCCCGGTTTTGGTGCATGGGGGAAGGGGTGCTGCTCGACGACACCCCCGGCGCGGGCCAGCAGCGCGGCGGTCATGCTCGCGTGCGTGCCGACCGGTTCGCAGTAGTGCAGACTCTGCCCGCCGTCTTGGCGGACGCGTTCGAACGACTTGTCATCGTTTGCCCGGAAGCCAAGTTCAGCCGGCAAAATCTTCCCGGTGAAGTACCCCTCGCTGATGAACAGCGGCACGATGAACACGCGCCGGGCAGTAACGCCGCGCAACACGCCGCCCACGTCGGGTTGCTGCTTGAGAAAGCCCACCCGAACCTCGGCGAACAACCGGCGCGAGCGCAGTTCGTCGGCGTGCTGGTGGGCCGGCTTGGCTGAATCGGCGTTCAGCGTCGAGCCGTGCGCCACCAGGACAAGTGCGCTGTCTGAAAAGTCGTCCGGCATGGCCGTTGCAAACCGGAAGTCTACGCCTGGCCAAGCGATTGGCCAAGTGAGCAAAAAAAAACAGGCAGCGTTTCCGCTGCCTGCCGTGAAGTGTTACCTTGTTGGGCTTATTCGCCCGGACCGTCGTCACCGTCGTCGTTGGCGTCGATGACTTCGTCACGCTTGTTCTTGAACTCCTCGCGGATCTCCTTGAGACGGGCGCGGACTTCCTCTCGGTTGCCCTTCATGCCCTCGACCCAATCAGCGCGCAGACCCTTCAGCAAATCGCGCAGGCCGTCTTTGTCGTCATCCGAGGCATCCTTAAGTTGCTTGTGAAGATCCTTGACCTTCCCGTGCTGTTCCTTGGCGGCTGCTTTAAAGGATTCCCGCAGCTCCTTGATTTTCTCGTCGTCGCGAACCAGTTTCCCGAACGCTCCGCCACCCTTGCCCTTGACCTTGTGGCCTTGCTTCTTGGCGTCACCGCGATTCTTTTTGCGCTTTTCAAAGGCGGCCTTGAGGCGCTCCTTGATTTTTGCAACATCGAGCTTCGGGCGTTCCTTGCCACCCTCCTTGGCGTCATCCTTGACATCTCCAACATCCGGCCTGACCGGCTTTGGATTCGCCTGTGCCTGCAATGACTCCGGCGTTGCCAACGCGATGCCGATGGCACCCACGATCAGTAGTGTTTTAATTTTCATAATCAGTTTCCTTTCAGTTTTTGTTATTCAGTTTTTGTTAAATTGACGAGTCCCCCTCGCCACTTGCTCAATCGTAGTGCAGAATGCGTGCCACCTGTGTTATTATTTGTAAGTTACTTACAATGAGTTATTTAAGCGATTTTATCCGTTTTGGACAAGCGTCAGGTGAACGTTCGTTGGGGAGTATTCCCCAATCATGGCGGCGTTCGTTGGGGAGTATTCCCCGATTATGTGCTGGCTTGGCCAACGCGTCGGCTGTCCGTAGGCTCTCCGTCTTCATGAAGCTTTATCATTACCATCGAGTTGTTGCGGCTCGCTTGGCCAGCGGGATCGGTGCGGTGGTTTTGGCAGCGTCGCTTGGCCAAGCGGCGGTTGCCGCCAAGCCGAACATCGTGTTCGTGCTTGCCGACGACATGGGCTTCGGCGATGTGCAGGCGCTCAACGCCCGCTCAAAGGTGCCGACGCCGAATCTCAATCGCTTGGCCGGGCAGGGCATGACCTTCACCGACGCCCACTCGCCGTCGGCGGTCTGCACTCCCACGCGTTACGGCGCTCTGACCGGCCGCTACTGCTGGCGCTCGCGACTGAAGCGCGGGGTGTTGAACGGATACAGCGCGCCGCTGCTCGAGCCGGGGCGGTTGACGGTCGCCGGGATATTGCGGGCGAGCGGCTACCACACCAGCATCGTCGGCAAGTGGCACTTGGGTCTTGGCTTTCAAAAGGGCGCCGACGGAAAGATTGACTACGCCAAGCCGGTCACCGACGGGCCGAACGAGCATGGCTTCGACCACTCGCACATCATCCCGGCGTCGCTCGACTTTCCGCCGTACGTGTACATCGAGAACGGCCGGATCATCGAGTTGCCGACGATCGACCAGCCGTCGGTGAAGTTCCCCGGCTTCCTGCGGCGCGGCCCGCGCCAGCCCGGACTGGTGATGGATGACTGCCTCGACGACCTCACGCGCAAGGCGACCGGCGTGATCGAGCACCGCGCCAAAACAGATCAGCCGTTTTTTCTCTACTTCCCGCTGTCCGCGCCGCACAAGCCGGTGCAGCCTCACCCGCGTTTCATCGGCAAGTCGAAGCTCGGCCTTTACGGCGATTTCGTGATGCAGGTGGACTGGACGGTGGGCCAGGTGATGAAGGCGATCCGCGAGGCGGGCATCGAGAAAAACACGCTGTTGATTTTCACGAGCGACAACGGCTCGTTCATGCACCGCCGTGGCGCTGATGAAAAGGAGGATCACTTGAGCGACCCGACGATTCAGGCGTACAACGAAATGCATCACACCGCCAACGGCGACCTGCGCGGCACCAAGGCGGACGTGTGGGAGGCGGGCCATAGGGTGCCGTTTTTTGCGAGCTGGCCGGGGGTGATTAAGCCCGGCTCAAAATGCGCCCGCACCACCGCGCACGTCGACCTGTTTGCCACCTGCGCCGAGATCGCCGGGGCCACGTTGCCGGACAACGCGGCGGAGGACAGCTTCAGCTGGCTGCCGCTGTTCCGGGGCGGCGACTGGGCCAAGCCGCGTCCGCCGGTGATCAACCACAGCGCGGGCGGCATGTTCGCGTTGCGAAATGGCAAATGGAAGCTGGTGGCCGGCAACGGCTCCGGCGGACGCGAGGCGCCCAAGGGCAAACCGTTCGCCAAACCGTACCGGTTGTTCGACCTGTCGAGCGACCTCGGCGAGCGAAAAGACCTAGCCCAGGCCAAGCCGGAACTGGTCGGCAGGTTGACAGCGCAGCTCGAGGATATCCGAATCAGGGGTCGCAGTCGGTAGCGGCTAACTCACCGGGATTTGGGGGTCGAACCGTGCCGGTTTTCCCCCGGGGATCGGCTGCTTGGCCAAGCGCTTGACCCGCTGATACGCCGCCGGATCGAATGAGTCGTCTTTTTGCCCGGCCGGTTTTTTGTCGCCGGTGATGGTTTTGAGGTCCGCCGGTTTGCCGGTTATCTCCGCCGCCAGGTTGAGGATTTTTTCGTTGGTGTCGACAGTGTCGGCGGCGGGGGCGTATTCCAGCCTCTGAGCCATTCGCTCCCCGGGCCGCTTGAAAATTCCGGACAATATCCTCACGTCGAGGCCGAAGCATCGTGTTCGACCCGCAAAAGTCAAAACCACCCCCCGCGTGCTGTCGAAGGCATGACTCACCCGTGATGTCGCTTGCATGGGCCGGGATGTGTTGTCAGGTTGCCGTTCCGCTGTAACCCAAACGGGTTGTCCGGTGTACAAGGTTTTTTAGGCGACAAACTACAATGAAAAAGTTACTGACAATATTTGCAATAATGGGCTTGGCCTGCACTCATCAGGCACAGGCATCACTCGCTGACCAAATCAACGAAAACCAAACCGATTGGTTGCTGGGGAGTTGGGAGGCGGACATCGATGGAAGAACTCTCACCCTGACTTACAAGTGGGTCGTGAAGGATCATGTGATCGCCTCCCATTTGAAAACCGATGACAATGAGTCGTACAGCCTCATCGCATTGAACCCGAAGACGGGTGAGATCGAGCAAACCGGATACGACAGCAACGGCAAAAAGAGCACCGGCAAGTGGGGGCCGAAAGATGACATGCCGATGGTCACCATCTCGAGCACGTCCGACACGGGAGAAACTAGAAGCATGGCTGTGGCGTTTCGCAGGATCGACGAAAACAACATCGAGGCTCAAATATTCGGCGTTGATGACTCGGGCAACGTGGAAGATTTATCCTCGTTCAGCTTTGAGATGAAGCGCAAAAAAGCCGAGAAGTAACCGGCACAACATATTTCAAGAACGGCTCCCGCGACGGGGGCCTTTTTTGTTGGCCAAGCGGCGTCACGGTGCAGTTGGCCACGTGCAGCACGCCGCTGTTGAACATGACCGCCACATCGCTCGCGGCGATCACATCGCACAACTCATGCAGGCTAGTGCGGCCGGTCAGGTCCAGGAACCGGTCGTGCCCGATCCCGAGGTCGAAGACGCCCTTCGCCGCACAGCAGAAACCCGGTCACCCGATCCCGTTCCCTCAGCGGGCGAACCTCACTGCTGTCCCGAACCATGCAGATGGGTTGAGGCTGTTCGATGCTTGGCGGCGCGATGGCCGTTCAGATTTCGATCTGGCCGGAGTAAACGAATTCCGCAGGGCCGGTGAGTTGCACGTTGGCGAACGAGTCGCCGTCCGGCTCAAACGCCACGCCCAAGTCGTCGCCACCGAGCACGCGCACGCGAACCGGCGAGCCGCAGCCGTGCAGCTTGGCGGTGATCAGTCCCGCCGCCGACACGCCGGTGCCGCACGCAAGCGTCTCGCCGACGCCGCGCTCAAACGTGCGCACGCGGATCGAGCCGTCGCCGGTGAGCTGCACGAAGTTCACATTCGTGCCGGCCGGCGCGTAATGTTCGTGATGGCAAATCTCGTGGCCCAACTCGGAGACCATCGCCTTGTCGGCGTCGTCGACGAACAACACCGCGTGCGGCACGCCAGTGTTCACCGAGTGAATCTCCAGTTCACCGGCGGAAGTGTTGATACGCTCGCCGATGCGGAAATCCTGCGGCGGCGTGAGGTTGACGATGACGCTTTCGCCGTCGAGTCGCGCCTCGATCACGCCAGCCAACGTCTCGAACGAAAGCGACTCGCGCCCGTCGAGATGGCGCTGGGCAAACCGGGCGAAGCAGCGTGCGCCGTTGCCGCACATCTCCCCCTCGCTGCCGTCCCGGTTAAAAAAATCCCAGCCCAAGTCGGCGTCACCCTTGGCCAAGCGCAACAGCAGCACGCCGTCCGCGCCGACGCCGCGCTGGCGGTGGCAGATTTTTTGGATCTGTTCCGATGTCAACTCGAGGCCAAGCGCGCGGTTGTCGATCAGCACAAAATCGTTCCCGGCCCCGTTCATTTTTGTGAAGTCAACCAACACGCACAAAGTTTACCCAAGCTTGGCCAAGCCGGCAAGCGGGCCGATTTTACCGATAATGATCCCGCCGGTGAGTCACTTGGTCGATGTAGCGGCGCGTCGAGGGATAGTCGATGTTTTGCAGGAACGCAGCGCCGTTGGTGCGGGCCGCCTCCTTGGCCCAGCGGTTCACGTGGGCGCGCCCGGCGTTGTAGTCGGCCAAGGCGAAGGGCAGGGGATCGTCGGTGTGCGGATAGCGGTCGAGCCGCGTCTTGATGTAGTACGTCCCGGCGAGGATGTTCGTGCGCGGGTCGTACACGTGCGAGTGCTCGAAGTCGCGCACGCCGTGGTCGTCGGCCCACTCGAACGCCGCCAGTTCCATCAACTGCATCAGGCCGATCTCGCCGGCATCGCCCATCGCGTCCTCCCGGAAACGGCTCTCCTGCCAGATGACCGCCTTGATCAGCGCGTACTCGACACCGAACTCCGCCGCGGCATCGCGGATGATTGAGTTGTATCGCCGCTCCGCCTGGTTGCTCCACCACCAGTAAAACACCGCGGCATCGAGCACCGCCAACAGCAGCAGCCAACGCAGCCAACGGCGTTTTGGGCGGCGGCGGTGCACCGTCAGTAATCCTTTCCGGCCTCACTCGCCTGGCAGGAGGCGCGCCACGCCGCCAGCTCGCCGGCCAGGCGCTTGGCCAAGCGCGGCTTGGCCTTGGCCAAGTCGTTCTTCTCGGACGGATCGGCGACGAGATCGAACAGCTTGAACTCGGCCGTTCCGCCTTTGCGGTAAAGTTTGTACCGGTCACCGATCCAGGCAAGCTGCCCCTTCGACTCGAAGCCGATCGGCTGGCCGCGCTTGGCCAGGTTTCCGTCGAGCAGCGGCACCAAACTCATGCCATCGATCGGCCGGTCGCTGACCGGCTTGGCTTCGAGCAAGTCGAGAATCGTCGGCAAGTAGTCGCTGGTGACGCACGGGATGTCCGTGGTGCGACCGGCCTGCACGCGCCCCGGCCACTCGACGATTCCCGGCACGCGAATGCCACCCTCGAGCAGCGAGCGTTTGCGTCCACTCAGGTTTGCCGCTGTCCCCGGCGCGCTGCTGGCTTGGCCCTCCGGCCCGTTATCGCTGCAGAAAAAAAGCACCGTGTCATCAGCGACGCCAAGCGCGCGCAGCTCCGCGCGCAGCCGCCCGACCTGTTCGTCCAGCGCGGTGATGCAGCCGTAGTAATGCTGCGCGTATTTCGCGTGTCCGGCGTACATCGCCGTGTGCCTCGGCCCGGCGACCACCGGCAGGTGCGGCGCGTGAAACCACACGATGCCGAAGAACGGCTGGCCGCGCCTGGCCGCGTCGCGGATGAACGGGATCGCGCGATCCATGATGACACGCGAGTCGTCGCCGCGGGTGTTCCCGGTGACACTCTCACCGCGCTCGTTCCAGTAAGCCGTGCCGTACGGCTTGGCCTCGCCGGCGGCGGAGACGGCGTCCCACCACTTGCTGGAGTTGTTGCCCTTGGGCCGGAGCAGCGGATCCCATGTCGGCACCTTGGACTCGGTCGAGAAACAGACGTCGAAGCCGTTGGCCTGCGGCGGTGAAAAATGTTTCACGCCGCGCGGGCCGCCCCGGTTGGCGTCCTTCACGGTTTTCGTCAGCGTGCCAACGTGCCACTTGCCGAAATGGCCAGTGGTGTAGCCCTGTTTCTTGAGCAACTCCGCCAGCGTCAACTCCTCCGGCTTCATGTGGCCGCTGTTGGCGAACGGAATGCCGTAGCGATACGGATGACGTCCTGTGATGCAGCTCCCGCGCGTCGGGCTGCAAACCGGCGCCGCCGCGTAAAACCGGTTGAACTTCAGCCCCGCCTTGGCCATCGCGTCGAGGTGCGGTGTGCGGATGATTTTGTTACCGTTAAACCCGACATCCCCCCAGCCAAGGTCATCGCACATGATGAGAACAATGTTGGGTTTCCCGGCGGCAAAGCCACCAGCCAACCCAACAACGAAGAGTAGAGAACAAAAAAAACGGCTCACGCCGACGACGATAGGCGGGAGACTTGTCACTGGCAAAAACCTTTTAACGATCGACGTTGGGCTCAGTAGCGACGGCCGCCCCGGCCGATCGTGGGCCGGCGTCCAGGTGACTTGATGCCGCTTCCGTAAATGTCCCGCTCCATCATGGCGCGCCGCCGTCCGTAGCGGGAATTGAGCTGGGTGACTTTTTTATCGTGCTCGGCCTTGGTGATTTCACCGCTCTTTAGCGCGGTAGCATATTCCCCGAGTTGCGCCTGATAGCCCACTTCAAGTTTGCGCAATTCCTTGTCGGAGGCGCAGCCGGTGAGAAGCAGTCCCGCAAAAACGAGTCCCGCAAAGTTGAAAACCTTTTTCATGCCGCCCGTAGGGTTCGCCTGGCCAGGCGAGTTGTCAAGCGGTCAAGGAGGAATCTCCCTTGATTACGCATGGCCAAGCGCGCAGGGGGCGAGGATGGCGTCGCTCATGCCGTGGATGATTTTTTTGTCGGCGGGACAGATAGTGGCCAGCACGCCGCCGAGGGTGGCCTTGGCCGTGTCAAATTCGCCGTGGACGAAGTAGTACGGGCAGAGTCTCACGCGGCCCTGCATCGCCTGCGCTTGGCCAAGCTCGAAGTCGAACCACTCGGCATCGACGCGAGCCGGCCGGTGGTAACGCTGCAGGATGCGGGGCGACTCGTCGAAGCCCTCGATCGCCTGATCCACCACCGCCGCCCACTCGTCGCGAGGCAGGTCGCTGCCAAGCCAGACGCCACGCGCCCCCCAGGCCTGCTCGGAGTAGCCGGAGATTTTCAGGATCAGGTTGCGCTCCTTTTGCGAGAGGTTCTTGAGCTGTTGCCAGTCGGTGAGGCCAAGGCCGGGGAAGGCGGCGTGCGGCGGAAGCGGCGCCGGATCGATCACCCACGTTTGCGGCAGGAGCGCCTCGAGCGTGCGCTGGAAGCTGTCGCCAAGCTGTTGCCGCCACGTCTCGGCGAGGTTGCGGTTGTGGAACAGCGCGAAGAGCATCTTTTCCTCGAGGAACGCTTTCGGTGGCGGCGTCACGCTGATGCGTTTATCGGCGGCGGCGGGGAACAGCGGCTCGGCGGCGGGCACGTTTGGCAGGTCGAACAATTCAAAAAAACGGTACACCGCATCGCCGTCGCCGAAATCGGTAAAATCCTGTCCGTGGACGCTGAAGCGGCCGGGATCGATCTGCCCGGCGAGCCATTCCATCTCCGGCCGGTACGTGGCGGACTCGTCGGAGACGACCAAGCGCACGTTCGCCGCGTCGCCGAAAATGCCGGCGAAGCCGTCGAGCATGCCGGTTGCGCCGCCGAGCACTTCGGCCCCGGCCCCGGTGTAGGCGCGGTTGAGCCAGGCGGTGAGGCCGATGCCGCCGGGCACGCTGTCCAGTTCGGTGATGCGCGGGCCGTCGTCGGTGAGCAAAATGTCGGGCCGGATGACGCGCGGCAACTCGGCGCGGAACTCTTTGCTGCGCTGCAGGTCGATGATCGACTGCGGCTTGCCGCGATCCAGCCAAGCGCTTGGCCAGGCGGGGAGCCGCCCCTCGGCGCTCCAGCGGTAAATCGTGTTGGCGGCCTGATAAAACTTGAGCAGCACGCGGCCCAGTTGCTCGAGTTGCTGGACGGTTTTTTTGTCGAGCGGAAACGGCTGCGTGGCGACGCGCCACTGGTGTCCGGCGAAGAGCCCGTCGTCGGGCATGCTTTGGCGGACGTGTTGCGCGATTTGTTCGGGCGAAGGTTGGGTATCGGTTCCCATCAGCGGGAGCCAACGTGAAGCCTCGCCCCGTGGCGGGTCAAGCCCCCGCTGGCGGCGCGCTCATTGTGCCGGAGAAAATCTTGACGGCGCGACCGCTCAACTCGACGCGGTTGCAGACCACTTCGCAACAGACAACGCCGCCGCGCTTGGATGCCTGAAAGCCGGTCAATTCGTCGCGGCCAAGCCGCCCCGCCCAAAACGGCGCGAGGCAACAATGCGCCGAGCCGGTGACGGGATCCTCGTCGATGCCAAGCACGGGGCAGAAAAAGCGCGAAACGAAGTCAACGTTGTCGCGCTCGGCGGCGGCGGTGACAATGACGCCGCGCGTGTCGAGCCTGGCCAGGCTCGCGAAGTCCGGCCGCAGGTCGAGTAACGTTTGTTCGTTGGCGACCTCCACGAGATGGTCCATCCGATTTTGGCCGCACCACAGAATCTCTGCGCCAAGCGCCTTGGCCAAGCCGTTGGGCGGCTCGCAGCTCGTCGCCGGTTCGGCGGGGAAATTCATTTTAATCATGTCTTGCTCGCGGCGCACCTCGAGCATGCCGCTGCGGGTGGCGAATGAAATGTCGTCGTCGCAGTCCACGCGGCCGGTTTCCCAAAGCGCGAACGCGGTGGCCAGGGTGGCGTGCCCGCACAGGTCAACCTCGGCGACCGGCGTGAACCAACGGAGCCCGTAGCCATCGCCGCTTGGCCAGGTGAACGCCGTCTCGGAGAGGTTCATCTCGGCGGCGATCTGCTGCATCCAGCCGGCCGGCGGCTCGACGTCGGGGAGGCAGACGGCGGCCGGGTTGCCGGTGAACGGTTCGTCGGCGAAAGCGTCGATCTGTAGAATGGGAATTTCCACCCGGCTCGGCATGTGGGCGCACATGATTGCCGGGCGCGGTGGCCGGGCAAGTCTTTTTGTAAACTTGTTTCAGGGGGAGGCTGGCGGCATGGTCTGCCGCCGCGAACAAGGAACGATGGGCGATTCAGAGTACAAATATGGGCAAGGCAGCCGAGGCGGCACGGGGTTGCTGGTGTTGACCCTGGCGCTGGTGGCCGCGCTGGTGTTTTTTCTCAACCGCGATACCGGCGGCGGCAAGCAGACGTTGGTCGTCTACTGCGCGGCCGGCGTCAAGAAGGCGGTCGAGGAGGCGGCCGGGAAATTCGAGCAGGAGACCGGCGCGAAGGTGTCCCTCGAGTACAGCAGCAGCGGCGTGCTGGCGAACAAGCTCAAGCTCGACAAGGAGGGCGGGTCGCCGCGGGCGGATGTCTATGTCCCGGCGGACTATGTTTATGCCGAGCGCGCGCGTGCCGACGGGCTGACCGCCGAGTCACTGAAGGTGGCCACCTGGAAGGTCGTGCTTGGCGTCAAGCCGGGCAGCGGCCTGGCCCTGGCCAATTGCGACGATGTGCTGGCACAAGAACTTTCGTTCGTGATTTGCGATCCGCTGGCCGGTGTCGGCAAGAAGACGAAAAAGATGCTCGAGCGCTCCGGCCACTGGGCGGCGGTGGACGCGGCCAAGGCGGCCTCGTTCCCGACCGTGACCGAGGCCGCGCTGGCGGTGAAGGAAAACGCCGGGACGCAGGCGGCGTTTGTGTGGGACTCGGTCGCGCGGCAGTTCGGGCTGCGGGTGGTCGAGCTGCCGGAACTGGCGGCGAGCAAGGCGGACATTTCCGCGGCGGTCACGGCCACGACCGACCGGCCTGGACTGGCGCTGCGGTTTGTCCGGTACCTCGCCGCGCCGACACGGGGCGGAGCGGTGTTTGCCAAGCACGAATACCAGCCACTGCCCGGCGACGAATGGGCTGAGGTGCCCAGGCTGCGGGTGGACTGCGGCGGCGTGAACCGCGAGGCGGTGGAGAAAACCATCAACGAGTTTCAGCAGCGCGAAGGCTGTGAGATTGTCGTCGTGTACGCCGGCTGCGGGACGCTGGTCGGCAAAATGCAGACCAGTGGGCCGCCGGACGTGTTCCTGACCTGCGACGCGACCTACCTCGACATGGCGCAGGAAAAAATGGACAACCCCTTCGGCCCGGACCTCAAGGTGTCGAGCACGCGCATCGTGATGCTCGTGGCCAAGGGCAATCCCAAGGGCGTGTGGAGCCTCGCCGACCTCGCTGGGGCCGGACTGAAGATTGCCACCACCGACCCCCAGGCCAGCACGCTGGGGGCGCTCAGCCACGAGTTGTTCCGCGAGACCGGCCAGTACGACGCCATCACAAACAACATCGCGATGATGGCCGACACCGCCCACACGCTCATCCAGACCATGGAGGCCGGGCAGAGGCTCGACGTGGTGCTCGTGTACGAGGCCAACATCCGGCACCTGAGGGACCGGTTTGACAATGTGCCGCTCCAGCCCAAGCGCGCCGTCGCCATCCAGAATATCGCCGCGCGCAAAACCACGCCGTACCCGCAGTTGGCCAAGCGGTTGATGGAGCACCTCACGTCGCCGGCATCGCGGCGGCGGTTCGAGCAGCTTGGCTTTAACTGGGAGGCCAACGGCCAATGAGTGCCCCGTCGCCATCCGGTTATCACGTTGCCTCTGACAAGCCGTTTCTCGTCGGCCTCGGGGTGCTGGGCGGCAGCTATCTGCTCATCATCGCCGCGATGGTCCTGGCGGATCTGGTGTTCCTCGACTACGGCGACAAGCCGGTGCTCGGCAACGAGTTGGTGTCGCATGGCAAATACGCCGGCGAATACGAAAAGGGCGTGCCGATCGCCGTCGAGCCCGGTCGCGCCTATCACTTTCGCGCCGGCAAAAACGAGATTGGCTTGAGGTCGGCCGGACGGCTCATCACGCACAACGGTCTTTTTAATGCGGACGCCAGTGAGGTCGTGCTGTTGCCCCGTGAACCGGGTGCGCCCATCACCGCCTCGCTGCAGCCGGAGGCGCGCGTCGCCGGCATCACCATCACCAACAAGGTCGTCAATGGCGTGACTCATCGCCTTGCGCGCATCACCACGGACGTGCCGCACCGCCTCTTGTGGAAGGAATTCATCCGGCTGAGTGGCACCGGTCAATCCGGCTGGAGCGGCGTTCACGAAATCACCGATACCGACAAAAATGTCATCACCATCGCCGCCCCCACCGACACCGTGCCCGTCACCCTTCAGCTCTCCAAGCCCAACCCGCTCGTGCAGGCGCTGCGGAGCCGCGACATCCGTTTTTCGATCAAGCTGAGCCTCATCAGTTGCACGCTCACGACGCTGTTATCGCTGTGGGTCGCGGTGCCGATCGGGTACATGATGAGCCGGTTCAAGTTTCGCGGCAAACCGGTCATCGACACACTGCTGGACATCCCGATTGTGCTGCCGCCGCTGGTCGTTGGGCTGAGTCTGCTCATCCTGTTTCGCTACATGCCGGAGTGGCTCAGCGACGCGGTGGTGTACAAGTGGCCGGCGGTTGTGCTGGCGCAATTCATGGTGGCGTGCGCCTTCGCCGTGCGGACGATGCGCGTGACGTTCGACCAGATCCCGCAACGCTTCGAGCAGGTCGCCCTCACGCTGGGCTGCAACCGGCGGCAGGCGTTTTGGCGTGTCATCATGCCGCAGGCCAGGGGAGGTCTGCTGGCGGCCGGCACGTTGGCGTGGGCGCGGGCGCTTGGCGAGTTCGGGCCGATCCTCGTCTTCGCAGGTGCCACTCGACAGAAAACCGAGGTGCTGCCGACGAGCGCCTTTCTCGAGCTGCAAGCCGGGCGCACCGAGGGGATGCTGGCGGTGTCGCTCATCATGATCGGTGCCGCCGTCGTGGTGTTCATCATCGCCCGGACGCTGGGCATGAAACGGATTTTCGCATGATTGCTCTTGAGAACATCGAGCTGCGGCAGGGCAGTTTTGAGTTAAGCGACCTCAGCTTGGAGCTGGCCTCCGGCGAGTACGGCGTGCTGATGGGCCGCAGCGGCTGCGGCAAAACAACACTGCTTGAGGCGGTCTGCGGCCTGCGCAACATCGCCGGCGGAAGGATCATCCTCGGCGGGCGCGACGTCACCCAACTGCCGCCGGCCGAGCGCGGGGTTGGTTACGTGCCGCAGGATCGCGCGCTGTTCCCGACGATGCTCGTCCGCGAGCAACTGGCCTTCGCACTCGTGCTGCGCGCGCTTGGCCAGGCGGAGATCGCCGGGCGCGTCGATGAATTGGCGGAGTTGCTGGGGATCACCGGGCTGCTCGACCGCACGCCGGACAAGCTCAGCGGCGGCGAGGCGCAGCGGGTTGCGCTTGGCCGCGCGTTGGCGCACGCGCCGGCTGTGCTGTGCCTTGACGAGCCGTTGGCCGCGCTCGACGAGGAACTGCACGGCGAGATGTGCCGGCTGCTCGAGCGCGTGCACCGCGAAACCGGCGTGACGATTCTGCACATCACCCACAGCCCAAGCGAAGCCAGACGCCTAGCCGGCTGCCACTTCCGCTTGGCCGATGGCAAAGTGACACGCGATGAAAACAGAAGTTGTGCTTAAACGCAGAGAGAGAAAGGACACGGATTCCACGGATTAATTTTCAATCCGTGAACATCCGTGGAATCCGCGTCTAACTTTTTGGAAATGACGTGATGACTGACGATGGACAACTGCCGGAACTGACGGATGTTGAGCGCGAGGTTTACTCGTGGCAAATGACCGTCGCGGGCTTCGGCGAGGAGGGGCAGCGGCGGCTCAAGGCGGCCACGGTGATGGTCAGCCGCGTCGGCGGCTTGGGCGGCTTGGTGGCGTACGAGCTGGCGGCGGCCGGGGTGGGCCGGCTGGTGTTGGCGCACGGCGGCACGCTCAAGCCAAGCGACCTGAACCGGCAATTGCTCATGCGCCATAATGCGCTTGGCCAAGCGCGGATCGACATCGCAGCCAAGTCACTCACCGCGCTGAACCCACGGCTCGAGATCGTCGCCGTGCCGGAAAACGTCAGCGAGGCCAACGCCACCGAACTCGTCGGGCGCGCGGACGTGGTGGTGGATTGCGCGCCGTTGTTCGAGGAGCGCTTCGCGATGAATGATGCCTGTGTGCGGCTGGCCAAGCCGATGGTCGAGTGCGCGATGTACGAGACCGAGGCGCACATCACGAGCTTCAAGCCGGGCAAGACCGGCTGCCTGCGGTGCCTCTATCCGGAGAAGCCGGACGACTGGCAGCGACGCTTCCCGGTCATCGGCGCGGTGTCGGGCGCGGTCGGCTGCCTTGGCGCGATGGAGGCGATCAAGATCATCGCCGGGCTGGGCGAGCCACTCTTTAATCGACTGCTTACCTGCGATTTGAGAGCGATGTCTTTCAATTCGGTGCGGCTGCGGCCAAGGGTGGATTGCACTGTTTGTGGAGAGTAGCGCGATTTTTTATGCTAAAAATGCGTTGGCATTTTGAAGAAAACGGCGTTAGTTTTGCCCGCGAGAAAAAATGAAACCGCTAATTACCTCTCAAAAAAAACAGGGCTTCACGCTGATTGAGTTGCTGGTCGTGATCGCCATCATCGCGATTTTGGCCGCGCTACTGCTGCCGGCCCTGGCCAGCGCCAAGGAGAGTGGGCGCTCCGCCAAGTGCCTCAGTAACATGCGTCAGGTTGGCTTGGGCATCTACATGTACAAGGATGATTATGATGATCATCTGCCCTTCGCCGGTTCGACTGACCGGAACTGGCATGAGGACTGGGTGTGGGGCGGCCCGGGCGATGCGGTTCTACAACGGAACAAGGACTGGAGCCAGTACGACCGGAACATAGCGTTCCACGCCGAGGCGGGATCGATTTTCACTCACGTGACTGGCCAGGACATCCTCCGTGGTAATAGGATGCCCGACACGCGCAACAAGACGGTTTACGGGGTTTACCGGTGTCCGAGCACGGGGCCGATCGGCCTGGCGTTGCGGGTCAACTTTAGCATGACGAGTTACATGAACGGGCAGACCGGCGGCGTGCATCCCGGGGTTAAGTACTCGATTGTCCGGAATCCGTCCGAGAAGTTCCTGCTACTGAATGAGGATCCGCACTCAATGCGCAACGCCAGCTTTCACCCGCACGGAACAGCGTTCGGGAATCGCAATGGCCAGGCCGTTGGAGTCAACGCGATGGGAGAGAAAATTCACACCATGCACAAGACCGGCATCAACGCTGGCTACTTTGACGGCCACGCCGAGAGCATCAAGCATGAGCGGATCATGGAAATCCAGAATAGCCCGCAGTTGATCGACAGGTATTTCAACCCGTTCAAGTGAGGGTCGCATTGAGGAATGATTTTTGGCAAAAAGGGCCGGGCTGAACCCCGGCTCTTTTTTTTGGACAAACCCGAACAACCCAAATGAAACAAACTACCGAAGCGTTTTCAGGACAAAAAAACTGCATGACGCCGGCGGGCATCGCTCGTCGTTTCTTCGCCGCCTGCATGGCGTTCACTCTTTCCGTTGCCCCGGCATTTGCTCAGGAGGAGGGAAAGGAGAGTGGCATATTCGATCAGGTGGATGCCATGGCCGGAACACTGGTGGGCTGGATCGCCTCAGCATTTTTCTTTCCCATTTACACTTCGTCCTCAGGCACGGAAATCCCACTGGTGGTCGCTTGGCTGGTTGTGGGGGCCATCTTTTTCACTATCCGGATGGGTTTCATAAACTTTCGCGGCTTCAAGCATGCGGTCGATGTTGTCCGGGGCAAATACGACAACCCCGACGCCGAGGGCGAGGTCAGTCATTTTCAAGCGCTCTCCTCTGCGCTTTCGGCGACGGTTGGCTTGGGCAACATCGCTGGCGTGGCCATCGCCGTCAGCCTCGGCGGGCCGGGTGCGATTTTCTGGATGATCATCGCCGGGTTCCTTGGCATGTCGTCGAAGTTCACCGAGTGCACGCTTGGCCAAAAGTATCGTGAGACAAGGCCAGACGGCCGCGTGATGGGCGGTGCGATGTTTTATCTTACCAAGGGCTTGGCCGAAAAGGGGTTCGGTAAGTTTGGAAAAGTTCTCGCAGTCCTGTTTGCCATCCTATGCATCGGCGGCTCGTTCGGCGGCGGCAATACGTTTCAGGTCAACCAGTCGCTGAATGCGGTGCAGGAAACGATTCCTTGGTTGGCGGATCACCGCTGGGTGTTTGGGCTGGTTATGGCGGTGCTCACCGGCCTGGTCATTATCGGCGGGATCAAGCGAATTGCGCTGACCGCCGAGAAGATTGTGCCGGCCATGTGCGGCATTTACCTACTGACCTGCTTGGCGGTGCTGTTAAAGCACACTTCAGAAATTCCCGCTGCGTTTGGGACGATCATCGACAGCGCCTTCAACCCGGGAGCGGCCTGGGGCGGCTTCATCGGCGTGCTGGTGATAGGCTTTAAGCGGGCGGCGTTTTCCAATGAGGCCGGTGTTGGCTCGGCGGCGATCGCCCATTCTGCGGCCAGGACAAAGTACCCTGTCCGCGAGGGCATTGTGGCGCTGCTTGAGCCATTCATCGACACGATCATCGTCTGCACCATGACCGGCCTGGTGATCGTCATCACCGGGCACTATGAGGGCGGCTCGGCGGCTGAGGTGGCCAAGCCGTTTGCCGAGGCCAATAACGGTGCTGCCCTGACGTCCACGGTGTTCGCCTCAGAGGTGAGTTGGTTCCCGTATGTCCTGTCGGTGGCAGTGGTTTTGTTCGCCTTCAGCACGATGATCTCGTGGTCGTACTATGGCGAGCGCTGCTGGGCATGGCTCTTTGGCGACGGCTCGTCGATGGTCTATCGGTGGCTGTTCCTGCTAATGGTGTTTCTCGGGTCAATCATTTCCTCGACTAACGTCCTCGACTTCGGAGATTTGATGATTCTCGGCATGGCGTTCCCAAATGTGCTTGGCCTCTACTTCCTTGCCGGCGGTGTGAAGGGCGACTTGAACGACTACCTCGACAAGCTGAAAAAAGGCGAGTTCGAAAAAACCCAGTAGCGCTTGGCCAAGTGCTGCCGGTTCACGGGTTGGCTTCAAACGTGAGACCGATAACTTGAAACTCCCAAGGTGAATCCCTTTCCCATTGTTGGTCGTGAATTGCTGGTGGCCTCTCGCAGGCGGGAAACCCAGCTCATCCGCTTTGTCACGGCGCTCACTGCCATTGTTGTTCTTGCGTGGATGTTCATTGTCATGCGGATGGATAATGCGCCGCCGCATCAATTCAGCCAGATCATTTTAATCGTGATTGCCGGCTTTGCCTTCTTCTTCTGCAACCTGGCCGGCGTGCGGTTGACGGCTGACACGCTCAGCGAGGAGAAGCGCAACGGCACGCTCGGTCTGCTGTTCCTGACAAACCTCCGTGGGCTCGACGTGGTGCTGGGCAAAATGAGTGCCTCTTCGTTGCAGGCGGTGTTTGGCCTGATGGCGGTTGCGCCGGTGATGATGGTGCCGCTACTGATGGGCGGCGTGGATCCGGCGGAGGTGGGCCGGATAGTCGGGGTATTGTTTGCGGCGCTGTTCATGTCGCTCTCGGTGGGTATGGCCTGTTCGGCTCATTTCAAGTCGTCCAAGGCAGCGATCGGTATGACGTTTCTCGTTATCCTCATACTCAACTTTGGGTTGCCGATCATCAGCATCGTGTTGAATGCGTATAACTATATCAACAGTTCAGAGTCTGAGTTTTTGGCCTGTTTCAGTTCGGGGGCGATGTTCTGGTTCGCATTCAGTGATAACTTCCCTGGAAACTCTCATTTTTTTTATCAGTCGCTCACGACAGCACTGAGCGTTGGCTTGGTGTCGCTTGGCTTTTCGGTTTGGTGGACGCCGCGCGCCTGGCAGGACCGGGAGGCGAAGCCAGGCGCTATCGCCAAGCTGCGCCCGGCCGATGCGATGTCACGCCGAACCAAGCTTCTCAACGATAACCCGGCTTATTGGCTGGGAGCGCGGTGGCGTTGGCGGCCCTTGCTGGTTTGGGCGGCTTTGTTTGCCGGGTTTATGTTGTGGTTGTGGGGTTATATGGAGGAGGGCAGGTGGTGGCTGGATGAGGAGGTGCACCTCACTACGCTATGGTGCACGTTTGCCTGTTTCAAATGTTGGATCGTCTCAGCGGTGTGTGATCGTTTCCGGGAGGATCGACAGCAGAGTTCGCTGGAACTGCTGCTGGCAACCCCGCTGAACTTTAGCGATTTCTCACTTGGCCAGGCGCGGCGGCTTTTGTGGCAGTTCGGCTTACCGCTTGGCCTCGTGCTGGCCACCGTTCCGTTCATGATGTTTGACTCGGATGGGGACACTTGGCCCTACTACTTCGTTGGGTTGGCTATACTGATGGCGGATATCTGGGCAATGCACTTTGTCGGCATGCAGCTCAGTTTGACTTCCCGCAAACCATCCTTCAGCGCGAGTGGCGTGGCTTTGCGCATCCTGTTTCTGCCGTGGATCATTTTTTTGGGTGGTATTTTTTTGACCGTTGTCATTGGTGAGCTCTTGAATCCCAGAGCACCTGACTGGTTCAATGAAGAATTCTCTTTGGGACTCTGGTTTTTTATTTGCCTTGCCAACAATCTTTTTTGGGGATTACGTGCGATGAACGACTTGAAGGCCAACTTCCGCCAAATAACCGCTCGTGCCGCCGGTGCCTGACCCTGTGCCCGTGACATGACCAGCCTGCCCATCGTCGAGCGCGAACTCGGGATTGCTTCCCGAAAGATCGGCTCGTGGCTGTCGCGCTGGATCATCGCCATAG
>Ga0257109_1000071_pt1 | contig 25989 bp, 23 predicted proteins | sample LP_taG_8_FD_191566 | JGI IMG/M metagenome (GOLD analysis project Ga0257109, IMG submission 191566) | Marine microbial communities from Northeast Subartic Pacific Ocean, Canada - LP_J_2011_P26_2000m | ecosystem: Environmental > Aquatic > Marine > Oceanic | place: Canada: Northeast Subartic... | reverse complement strand
GATATGGATTTCACATTTATAACCAATGAACATTTTTTCGAGACCAATACATCTTATTCAGTTTACCTATGCTCCGAAAAACTGGTTTCTACAGAAACTGTCTTAATGAATGGTGATGTGTTATATCCACCTGCATTACTAAAACGGATAATCGAATCACAATTTGACAGCGTTCTTGCTGTGGATGTGAAAGAATGTGGTAGAGAAGAAGTAAAAGTTATTGAAGGTGATGGGAACCGGTTAGTTGCTATTGGTAAAGAATTGATTCAGGAAAACTCACTGGGAGAATTTATTGGTGTTGCAAAGCTATCTAAATCGTTTTGCATTGCATTTTCGGCTTCCCTTTCAAGATTAATTGATGCTGGGGGTAAATCAGATTATTTCGAAGCAGCAATTCAGCCATTATTGGATGAATATGATGTTTATTATAAAGATGTTAGCGACTTGCCCTGTATTGAAATTGATTTTGCAGAAGATCTGGATCAGGCACAAGAGTTGGTCCAGAATGATTTGTTTCAACTTTAATTAAGTTTTGCCAAATATATATCCATTTAAGGGCTGGCGGTTCAATACAAATATCGTCAGCGACATCAGTCAGGTAATCGTACCTCCATATGATGTAATTAACGATGCTGATCAAGGTGTATTATATGATCGATCTCCTTACAATTATGTTAGAATAATATTAAACCGTTCTGCAGGAATGGAACGGTATTCAAAAGCAGCAAAAACATTTTCTGAATGGAAAAAGAATGAAATACTAATACAGGACACGGATCCTTCTGTTTATTTATTGTGCCAATCTTTTTTCCAGGATGATCAACAAATTGAACGTACAGGATTTATCACCAAATTGAAAATAACAAAATTGGGTGGGGATGTGTTACCCCATGAACAAACTATATCTAAACATATCAATGATCGGTACAATTTGATGAAAGCGACTAAAGCGAATACCGGTCAGATATTCATGAGTTATCGTGATCAAACACGAACAGTAGAATCTATTCTGGGAGCCTATAAAAATGAGATTCCGCTGATTGATGCAGTGTTGGACGGGATTCAATATAGACTGTGGTGTTTGACAGATGAGAGACAGATAAATACGATCCAGAATGTGGTGGCAGGTACAAAAGCCATAATAGCAGATGGTCATCATCGCTATAAAACCGCTTATCAATACGCACAAGATCATCCTGAAATAAATGGAAGTGACCGGGTGATGGTTACATTGGTGAATGCATATAATGATGGTATGCATGTTCTGCCAACACATCGTATCGTTTGCGGGAAACCAATTGACGATGATCGGTTTATTGAAAAAATAAAGGGACTGTTCGATATTGAAAAAAAACCATCAGCGGCGAAACTGTTAAATGAGTTGGATCAGCGTCGCGCTTCAAATACAATAAACCTAGGAGTCCTTACACGGGTTGGCAACGCCTATTTATTGAGATATAAGGGGGAAGATAATTGGTCTAGTGATTTATCAACTGCATCACAGGCATTGGATGTAAATGTCCTGCATCAGTTGATCTTGAAACCGGCGTGTGGAATTGATACAAGGAACCAACATGATCTTGGGCATCTAGCTTATGTCCGGGGGAATGAACCACCGTTAGAAATGATCAAGAATGTCCCCGACTATGATTTTGTATTTTTTGTTAACCCGCCTGATCTTGATCAGATATTTGACGTGGCTGAAACAGGTGAAACGATGCCGCAAAAGTCCACCTATTTTTATCCAAAGGTTTATTCAGGTTTAGTAACGGCTGGTATCGGGGATTGATGAATAATGATTAAACGCTTGCAAAATTGAACATTAAATTAAATTCTAATGGTATTATTTTTAGTGGAACTGCAACAGTATTTGTAAATTTAATTAGACACTGATGGCTAGCTTATATAATACTTTGGAAGAAAAAATTCCTGTCTGGCGTGATGATGCCGGGTCACTGCTTAAGAATAATGGTTCATCTGTTATAAGTGATGTTACCTTAACCCAAGCCTATGGTGGCATGCGTGGTGTAAAGGGACTTGTTTGTGACACATCATCCGTTTCACCAGATACTGGTTTAATCATCAGGGGTAAACCATTATTAGATATAATTGATATTTTACCCGAGCAGGTATTATTTCTTTTGCTTGCTGATGAAATGCCCGATGAAGACGCCCTTGCAGATTTGCAATCGCAACTCAGTGAGTATGCTGCTGTCCCGGATTATATTTGGACTATACTTAACAGTATGCCTGAAGATTCTCATCCAATGGCTATGTTTAACACTGCAATACTAGCGATGGAAAAAGAATCGGTTTTTAGGAGAAATTATGATAAAGGACTGAGCAAGGAGGACTTTTGGAAACCTATGTTGGAAGATGGGCTTAAGCTCATTGCAAAATTACCAGCTATTGGTGCTGGAGTATATAGAATCCGCTTTCAAAAAGGCGGGTTAATCGAACCTGATGGATCCTTGGATTGGGGATCGAATTTTTCCCATATGCTTGGACTTAATGATCCTGATGGGAATATAAAAAAACTTATGCGCTTGTATTTGATGATCCATTGTGACCACGAAGGAGGTAATGCCAGTGCATTTACATCTTTAACCATTGGTTCAACTCTCTCTGATTTATATTATGCTGTATCTGGCGGATTAAATGCATTGGCTGGACCGCTGCATGGCTTAGCAAATCAGGAGTGTTTGAAATTTGTTCTTGAGGTCAGAGATAAGTTTGGCGGGACTCCTTCCCGAGATGAATTGGAGCAATTGTGCTGGGATCGGTTAAAAAACGGAAGAGTTATTCCTGGTTATGGTCATGCCGTATTGCGCTGTCCCGATCCGCGATTCACCGCTTTTATGAATTTTGGCAAAGAACATATAGAAAATGACGATGTATTTCATATAGTTGAAACACTCTTTGATGTAGTCCCAGAGGTTTTGAGAAAGCATGGCAAAGCCAAAAATCCATGGCCGAATGTTGACGCAGCTTCCGGTGCATTACTGTATCACTATGGTCTTACAGAATTCAGTTATTACACTGTTTTATTTAGTATTTCCCGTTCCATGGGAATAATTAGTCAAATCGTTATCAACCGTGCTCTGGGTATCCCCATTATGCGGCCGAAGTCGGTAACAACGAAATGGCTAAAAGACAACTGCTGATTACATAAAGAATAAAATAAACGATTAAAGCGTTACTTTTTAGGGTACTCCTTTTGTTGTGAAAATTTCTATGTTATATTTTCCCTAAATGATTATCATTCGCACTTTATCAGTCTATTTTATTATTACGATCCATCTCTTATCAGCAGCAGATAATATTTACCAGGAAATTCGTGTATTTCATGCAGATCCCAGTACCTTGCAGTCTTTGAATAATCTGGGAATACCGCTTGATCATGTACGTAAAAATAAAGATGAATCTTTAGATGTCGTGGTAACAATGGAAGAAGCCCATGTTCTTTTGGAAATAGGCATTCCGTTTGATGTGCGGCAGCATGACCTTACGGAATATTTCGTTACCAGGTCTATGCCAGGTATAGAACGTGACTTTCCTCTAGGGTCTATGCTGGGTAACTATACATTACTAGAAGCGATAGCGCAGATGGATACACTTCGTAATATGTACCCTGATTTTATAAGTGAGAAGGATTCAATAGGTACCAGCATAGAAGGAAGAACAATATGGGCCTTCAAGGTTTCTGATTATCCAAGTGTAGATGAGGACGAACCGGAAGTATTGTATACAGGACTCACCCATGCCCGGGAGCCAGTCAGTATGATGAATTTATTTTTCTTCGTACGCTGGCTTTGTGAGAATTACAGTTCTGATCCAACCGCAGAATTTTTGGTTAATCATAGAGAAATGTGGTTTGTCCCGATCATTAATCCTGATGGTTATGTATATAATGAAACTATTGCACCCAACGGCGGTGGGATGCATCGAAAAAACCGTAGGCCTAATCCAGATAATTCGAACTGTAATAACGGTACTCAACAGGGAATTGATTTGAATCGAAATTATAGTTATAACTGGGGTGCAGATAATTCTGGTTCGTCCGGTAACCCTTGTAGCGCTGTATACCGAGGTGCTTCAGCTTTTTCAGAACCTGAAACAGAAGCAATCAGTAATTTCATATTAGCAAGGCAATTCAAGAATGTGCTTCATTATCATACCTATTCCAATGTACTCATTCATAGCTGGGGAGATGGCACATTTCCTGATGAGCCGGATCTTTCAACATTGCGCGAGATTGGCGCTGAGATGACACGTGAAAATGGTTATGCAGTCGGAACGGGTACGGAAACAATTGGTTATGGGGTAAATGGTGATGCAGTTGATTGGACTTATGGTACTGCTGGTTTGATATCCTATACTCCGGAGGTTGGTTCCTATGCCGATAATTTCTGGCCATCAGAAGATCGGGTGGTCCCACTTTGTCAGGATCAGGTACATAGTAATAAAATCTTTGCATTGGTGGCTGGCAGCGATTACATCGTTTATGACAGACTATTTGATAACCAATTTCCTACACTAGAAGATACGGTTGCAATATCATTGGTGATTCAAAACCGTGGTCTTGCAGATTCTGACGGATCAGTATCATTAACTATTAATCCCTTGAATGATGTCAGTCTTATTAATAGCCAAACAGTCATTATCCAAACAATACCTTCAAGAACTACAGATACTACGATTATATTTCTTTCCGTTCCTGCTGGCAGTATTAATGGTACCAAAGCGGGGCTTGTAATTACAATTCAGGATACCAGCAGTTTGGCAAAATTAGATAGTGTGTCAGTTATTTTTGGGACTCCGGAGGTAATATTTCAAGATGGTGGAGAGAATGGTATGACATTTTGGACTGATGATGATGAATGGGGAACAGTGCAAGATGCCGCGGAAGGTATGTACAGCATTACAGATAGTCCAATTGGTGATTATGTTGGTGATTGGGGAACGAGTATTACCCAATTTATTAATCCATTGAGTTTTGCAGGTGTGGTTTATCCTTATGTAACCTTTGAATCGAAATGGAGTATCGAAAAAAATTATGATTTTGTTCAATTTCAAATATCAACTGATGGTATTTCCTGGCATCCATTAAGCGGGAATTACACCACAATTGGTAGCGGTCAAACTGCGCAGCCCAGCAGCGAACCTGGTTATGATGGTTATCAAGAAGATTGGGTAAACGAATTTATCGACCTTGCAATATTTGCCCATGAACCTGAGGTAAATATTCGGTTTATATTGAGTTCTGACGGTTCTGTAGAAGAGGACGGGTTTTATTTTGATGATTTTTCCATAAACGGATATCAGAGATTTCTCAAGGGCGATCTCTATCAGGATCAAATACTAAATGTCTATGATCTACTAGTATTAATTGAATACACAATATTTAACAACACAATACCTGCCAATCTTATACCTATTGGAGACATGAATGCAGATGGGTTTGTTAATGCTGATGATATTGGATCGCTGATTGCCTTGATAATGGGTTATTAGTGAGAAGATATTTTATCATTTCATTTTTAGCTGCCTGTATTGCAGTTGCAGCTGATGTGGACTTCCAAAAACTAAATGAAGCTGTGCGTGAGGATGATAAAATCCATACTTGGATAATGTTTAAGGATAAGGGACCAAATGTTGCCGCAAGAAAACAAAATGTAAACTTGCATCCAAAAACGTTAGAGCGACGAAAAAAATTATTCTCTGAACCAGTGACCTGGTATGATGTGTCAGTGTACCAGGAATATATTAACCGTATCATATCTGTTGGGGCAGAAGTACGCCGTGAGTCAAAATGGTTAAATGCATTATCTGTATTTGCCAGTATGGATCAGATCCAAAAAATAGCAGCTATGAATTTTGTTAAACGTATTCAACCAGTGGAAAAGTTGCATAGAGGAAAACATAAAACAATCAATAATATGACATACACTGGGCGCCGGAATTCTTCCTTAATGGATTATGGACTAGCACAGACACAGATTGAAATGATGAATTGTGATCTAGTTCATGATATCGGTTATTTTGGCCAGGGTGTTCGCATTTTAATGATCGATACTGGATTTGATCTTACCCATGAAGCTTTCGATTCATTGCATGTTATTGATCAGTGGGATTTTATCAATGACGATAACAACACAGCAAATGAAACCGAATCGGAAATACATTATAATCAGCATAACCATGGTACATCTATTCTTTCCATCATCGGTGCTTATGTCCCTGGAACACTTATCGGTCCTGCTTTTCGTTCGGAATATTTACTAGCGAAGACTGAAATCGTTGCTGAAGAAATTCAGCAGGAAGAAGATAATTATGTAGCTGCACTAGAATGGGGTGAAGCAAATGGTGCCGATGTAGTCAATTCATCCTTAGGGTATTTAGATTGGTATTCATATTGCGATATGGACGGCAATACTGCTATCACCACTATTGGTGTTGATATTGCCGCAAGCTTGGGATTGACGTGTGTTACTTCTGCTGGGAATTGGGGTAGTGAAGAACCACCTGAAGATCCCTGTGAATCACTGAGTTATTATATTAGTGCACCGGCTGATGCAGATTCGGTTATTGCCGTAGGTGCAGTAAGTGCGGATAGTTTGCTTGCTTATTTTAGTTCTAGAGGGCCGAGTTATGATGGGCGTATTAAACCGGAAGTATGTGCTTTGGGTGTGGGTGTAGCAGCTGCAAATCCAGCAGGTGGATATTCAGTATTTTATAGTGGCACATCGGCTTCATCGCCTCTTGTTGCCGGTGCTGCTGCGGTTTTGTTAAGTGCAAATCCGCAATGGACCAATATGGAAATAAGAGAAGCATTAATGATGACCGCATCCCAGGCAGATATACCAAATAATGATTATGGGTATGGTCTAGTAAATATTTGGTCGGCCTTATTCTATAATTACAGTGAATCAACCATTACCACGCAACATCCAGCATCCTTTTCATTACATACAGCTTATCCGAATCCTTTTAATCCAGCAGTTACCCTTGCGGTTTCAGTGGCAAGATTATCTATGGTAAACATAACTATACTTGATATAAAAGGCCGTCTTATCACAACTATCTGTAATGAAGTATTGGATGTCGGCAATCATCAATTCATTTGGGATGCTACTACCCAAACAAATGGTATTTATATCGTTAGGTCTACCGCAGGGCAAACAGCCTTGAGCCAGAAAATTACGCTAATAAAATAATTAGAGCATTTACGGTAAATTTACTTGCCTTCCGTTAAAAATTCCTCCAAATTTCATCTCGCCGGGTTGTTAATCTCATGAAAAGAATTACGTATTTAACGGTATTATCTGGGCTATTTGTCTTTGCACCCGTCCAGTCTGAAGATAATGTTTATAGGCAATTAATTGATCTTGAAGCTCATAGCGGTAATGGATCCATTCTGGTTGTCTGGGAAGTGCCAGAGAAGATAGAAGTACAATCGGTGAGGTTATACCGGACCAAGAATTCTTTTTCAAATGCCATATTAGTTTTTGAAGCTAATAGAGCTACAGACCGCTATCTCGATAAAGAAGTTGCAGGAACACGACCATATTTTTACAGCATTGAAATAGAATCCACTGTAGGAGAATTGTTTTCTAGCGTTGCCGATGCGCCTCCTTTCGCGAAACCTGTGCTTGATTATGGCCTGCACCAAACACTGAGTCAATCTGAAAAAATGATAGCTAATTATGATTATAAAACCATAGATCAATTTCATGATCAAATACTTGGTAATGTATTAATCAAACTATTAACAACAATGGACAGCAATCAGGTTGACATAATACGGGCCATGCTTTTTCCGATAGATCCTAGACCCAGATCTTGGATTTCCTATGCAGGCTTTAATGGTGTCAGTGAATTTGAAGGTGTTTTCTCTGATGAATCTTTCAGCGCTTTACGTATTGAACTTGAGGATGCAATGGTGCGGGTTGGATTTTCAGTAAAAAATCAATTTCTTTTAACTTCAGCGGAATGGAAAAACCAGGCAATAAAATTTACCGATCGTATAATGCGTCGCCTATCTACAGTACAAGATTTATTGCATCAAGAAACAGATATACTCAATAGTTCCCACCCAGTATTGCCCTTGGGATCCTGGGTGAATACAGATGGGATCAGTTTTATCAGACTTGGCATTATCGATGCAGAGCTGGTCCAAACAATTGTTTTGCGGGATGACCAGAATGAATTTGTCCTTGACCAGCAGACCTACGCAGATGCAGAAATCATTGATGTGGAATTGGACGATAGTATGGAAAAAATTGAGTTAGTAATAAATGGTGTCCTACAGCAGATAATTCCTTATCCACAAGAAGCGAATGGTTATGGTCTGACCATCGATAATCAGTTCTTCATGTTGGCAGATTCATTGACTGCTCCTCCGCTCATTGTATCCATACCAGTAACTCAATTTTGTTTAAATGAAATTGCAAATAGTCCGGAAAGTCAACAGATTGCCGTTGAAGTCCACGGTAATGTCACTGAGACCCATGTATTAGGTTTATTCATTGATGATTATTTAGTCTGGGAATTCACACCAACGCTTAGCTTCGAGCCCGTATTCAATGACTCAGCATTTACGTGGAATACTGATCAGCCATTTATGTGGCTGGATTTGAAAGAGGTAGATGAGTTTGGTAATTGGCAATTAATTGATACCAGGGCAATTTTTACAGAACGACAAATAACCGAAGGTCGTATACCGGATCACCAACGCTGGAAGACGTATTCATTTTCCACACTTGGCGCACCAAATGATCTAACTCGGTCTGGAGCAGCTAAGTTGATAATACCGGAAATCTTTGCATTATATCAGAATTATCCCAATCCCTTTAATGCTCAGACCACCATTTCTTTTGATTTACTAGAGCCTGCCCGTGTAAGTCTATATATCAATGATGCCGCTGGCCGTATTATTCATCTCTTTTTTGAAGAAAGTCAAATGGGTAAGGGGTTGTACAGTTACTCCTGGAGTGGAGGAAGTTATTCCAGCGGGGTATATTTCATGACAATTCAAGCCCAGATTGATGATTATTTACCGGTTGTTTATAGTCGCAAGATGATTTATTTAAAGTAGGGTGTTATATTTGAGTACAAATCTACATAAATAATTATGACAGAGAACTTCGATGATGAATTAGCCCGCATGGATGAACTGGAAGAACAGGCGGATTCCGCTATTTTTGAGGCTCTTTTGCTTGATGATCCGATCAAAGGATTAACACTGCGGCATCATCCAACAGTTCAGTCAGGTTCTACACTTCAATCTGTTATTGATATATTACGTAATGAAAAAGTTGGCTGTGTTATGGTAGAAAAAGATAACCAGATCATTGGTGTTATGACCGAGCGTGATTTTTTACTCCGTGCTATCGCCAAGGGATTGGATATGACCGCTGTAACCATTGATGATTATATGACAAAAAATCCAGAAACTTTGCATCCGGATGATCCAATTTCCTATGCCTTAAATAAGATGCATGTCTTTGGTATTCGACATATCCCGATCATAGAAGAAAGTGGTGCGATCCGGGGTCTGATTTCCGTTAAAGACATTATTGCTCATATAGGGAACTATTTTGGTGAAGAAATTGTAAATCTTCCGCCGGAGCCAACTCGAAAAGCACTCGACCGTCCCGAAGGCGGTTAATATAATATAATCCATTTAGCCGAGGGTTTAATTATATCCTCTAACCCTTGACTTTAATTTAATATTTAAACGACTTTACAATATGGTTCGGGTTGCTTCTACGCTATTAATCTGTATCATTTTAAATGGTTGCGCATCCCATCCACGAGTTAGCTCCCAGCGAATGGCAGAGGGCGATGTTGAATATGGATATGCCTTTTCAGTAGAAAACGTTTTCCCTTACTTATGGTATCGTAAAGGGATCAGTAAACGTTCAGATATTGGTGTTCGAGTTGGTTTACCAATTTATGGCAGTGGTCTGGATTATAGTCGGTTATTATATGAAAAAGAGAATAAATGGGATATGCTAAACCTTGCCTGGAGTTTAAACCCAAATTACAATTATGATTTTACGTATTACAAATTCAGACAGCGCCAAAATAAAAAAACAGGTGCACTTGGAGGTACGGCTTGGACAGGTATAAGGTTCATGTACATACCCAAAGGCATAAGTGATAAAACTAGTGCACGCATTGGTTTTTTATTTGGTGGGAAACCAGGTTCAAAATTGAGTTATGAAATAGGCTATTTCCATGATTTTTCCAGCATGGAAATAGATAGTGTATTCAGCTATCCCTATGAAGATGGAGTAGGCCGTTTTACGGGATTTGATCACACTACTAAATTTGGTCTTCCCTCAGAACATTCGCGCCTCACTGGCTTTTCATTGCAAGTGTTTTTTAACCTCGGATATAAACGTGCTAAAAAGAAAGAACCTGAAGCTTTTGCGCCTCAAACAGACCGGCTCCCAGTTCCCGCTAAACGAGACTCAACTGTGCTTTCACTTCCCAGGTAAAAGGCAATAGATGGACATTTTGCTGATACTAGGTATATTGTTCCTTTCCAATCCCGGAGGATCAGGTCTTACCAGTAGCCTGCTCTTCCAGCCAGGCGATAAAATATACAGTAATCTGTTTTTATAAAATTTTACTTTTCAAGTGGCTGGATCAAGTTCTCTCAATAATTCCAAAACAGCTGGTTCTCTAGAAAAGAACTTGGCAACTCTCCTACTTCAATCGGCATCGACTATTTATAATGATGCGCCAATTGTTCATCCAGTTGTCTGCATGAATGCTATAAAGAATATTTTAGGTGATGTGCGGGATAGTCCTTCGGAGATACTCTTGACTTATGCTGGCAATTATATTGCAGGATTAAAACCTCGGGAAAAAGACCAAAAAGTTTTGGAGGATATGCCAGAAGATGGCATTGGGCTATCAATATTTATTAGCGATTTGGAAGATGCTTGCCAACAAGGTGATGCTGTGCAAGTGCAGGAAGAAGCTGCGCGGGTCTATCTTGCGGCTGATGGGAGTCCAGCCATTTTGGAGATTTTAGCTGAACTGGCCCTGCAAAATGTAGAAGGTAATGGTGGATTTATTTTTCATTGTTTGCGTGCCTTCGCATTTAAACCAGAAAAGGAACGTGTCTGGTCATTTGTACAATGTATTTTGCAAACAATGAAAAACCAGCCACTGCCTGAACCTAATGAAGGTACGAATAATGGGGCCAACGACCTGGTGCCTATCTTTCTAAAATGTGAAAAACCAATAGACTGGATCACTGTTGCTGCTGTCTGGAGGTTATGGGAATCAGAATACATGCGGCTGCCCGGTTTCAAAAGAGAAATATCCCATTGGATCAGCAATCAGAATATCACACAAAATAGAAACCCGGATGGATCAAATCCTGATAGCATGGTAAAATTCAGGAATGAAGGCGGCAATCATTTTGTGAAATTGGCTGAAGATATAACTCAATCAAAAGGTAATATTGTGGAGAGACTTATTGCATTGGAGGCTTTACGTTTTTTTGTAAAAAAGATGCCAATAGATTGTTTACCAATAGTTTCCAATAAGATTAATTTCCTGATGGATAATAATGAAAGTTGGTAATTATACACTGTATAGTATTGAAACCAGCCAATTTGGTTTGGATGGGGGAGCCATGTTTGGTATCATACCAAAAACATTATGGGAAAAAGAAGCACCAGCTGATAAATATAATCGAATTCAGATGGTTACCCGATCACTTCTTCTGGTTAGCGAGGAACGAAAAATAATTATTGATACAGGGAATGGTGATAAATGGGATGATAAGGCCAGATCCAGATATAATATTGATTTTGGTGAAATAAATTTATCGTTATCCTTAGAAAAATATGGATTTACACCTGCTGATATTACAGATGTATTCTGTACCCATTTACATTTTGACCATGCCGGTGGTAATACAACCATCGAACATGGTAAAGTTGTCCCTACCTTTCCTAATGCCACTTATTGGATTCATCAACATAATTGGGACTTAGCCAATTCCCCCAGTGAAAAGGATCGAGGAAGTTACTTAGCAGAGAACTGGTCGGTTCTTGCTGAAAATGGCATGATCGAATATGTAAAGGATAAAGAGGGATTTATTCCGGGGATTGAATTATTACTGACTTACGGACATACAACTGGTATGATGCATCCCTTGATCAGAGATAGCGAGAATACCGTATTTTATGCAGCGGATATTTTCCCTATGGCTGCCCACGTACCCTTAGCATGGGTAATGGCGTATGATTTAAACCCAGTGCAGACCATAAAAGAAAAACGATCACTGCTACTTAAAATGGTAGATGAAAACTGGACGATATTTTTTGAACATGATCCAGTTAGGCAGGCTGGAAAGGTTACAATAGATGGAAAGAATTATCGTTTGAAGGAATCAGTAATTATTAGTGATTGAAGAAAAGAAAAAAGAGGAGTTATTTTTTGCAGGGCTGCTGGCTTATGAAGAAAAAGATTTTTTCGAAGCACATGAAATGTGGGAAGAACTATGGTCAGAATATTATCTGGATGACAAAACTTTCATCCAAGGGTTAATTCAGCTGGCTGTAAGTTTTGTACATTTAGGAAATGGCAATCTGAAAGGTGCCAAAAGTTTACTTAAAAAATCTACTGATAAATTTAGCAGTTATTCTGGTCTACATCGTGACATAAACATCGATAAACTGAAACAGCAGATTGTAATAATAAAAAATGAATATGAACAATTATTGACTGTAGAAGGCTTTGACTGGACCCATATACCTGATCTGAGAAATATATGAGTGATATTTATCTTTACACCAACGATGTAGAACTTGGTACAAAGCTTACAGATCGATTATTGCAAATAGAGCATTCTATCAGATTTCTTGATTCCCTTATTACTTCTTTCAATAAAAATAGTATAGTGTTGGTTGATTTAGATGACGCGGAATCAACTCCAGAAGTGATCCAAGGGCTAAGACTAAATCATCCAGAGTTACGTTTAATTGGTTTTATGACCCGAATACAAAAACAACGACGGGATGAATATCGTCGATCTGGATGCGAAATGATTTATTTAAGATCTACGCTTATAAAAAATCCGGAATCAATTTTATTTGAAAATGACCCAAAATAAAGCAGTTGCAAGCGCCCGCGCCAAAGAGGTCGTTCGTTTATTAAAAAAGAGATACGCCGCTTCCAAATGTTCGCTTAACTATAGTAACCCTCATGAATTATTAGTAGCGACCATTTTATCTGCCCAATGCACTGATCATCGGGTTAATCAGGTATCGTCAGGATTGTTTAAAAAGTATTCTTCCATTGAAGCATTTGCTTTTGCCAACCTAAATGAGCTATCCAAAGATATATATTCTTGCGGTTATCATAATCAAAAAGCAAAAAGTATCCAGGGATCATCTTTAGCGATACTCAACGACTATGAGGGAGAAGTGCCGCAAACAATGGAAGAATTGATAAAATTACCGGGAGTAGGTAGAAAAACTGCTAATTGTATTTTAGGGGAATGCTTTAATATTCCTTCGATGGTTATCGATACACATATGATTCGAATTATGAACCTGCTACAATTCACAGCATCAAAAAATCCAAAAATTATTGAATTAGACTTAATGGATATATTCGATAAGCGGGATTGGGTGAAATTAACTCATATGATTATTGATCATGGCAGAGTGATCTGTATAGCCAGACATCCGAAATGTGATCAATGTGTATTACATGAACAGTGTCCTTCTGCATTACAATAATTATATTCATTTGAAGTCAGAATTAATCGGAAATGTTTTTATTGAATTACCAAGTAGATATAAATTTAACTAACAATAATATTTGTAGGATACAACTATATGAGCAATCCATTTTTAACAAAGGTCTTTCATTTTAATGCAGCCCATCAATATGGACATAATGATTGGAGCGCAGAAAAAAACTGGGAAGTGTTCGGACCAGATTCGAAAGTTCATGGACATAACTATATACTTGAAGTAATGGTAACCGCTGCTGTGAATCCTGAGACAGGGTTTATGGTAGATCTTGATGAATTAAAGGATATTGTAAAAAAATATGTAATTGATATACTTGATCACAGTCAGTTTGAAATTGAGGTGGACTGGTTTAAAGATAAACAACCGAGTACGGAAAATTTAGTTAAATTTATCTGGACTCAAATCGATCAAAGACTAAAACCCGTTGTCTTACATAGAATCCGTTTGCATGAGACCCCAAGTATTTTTACCGATTATTACGGTCCAGTGAGAAATGAATTTTAAAGATCGTCTTTACCTAATTCTGGCGGGGATCTTCATTGCTTCTTTAGTTAGCTGTAACCTTGTATTCCAAAAGTTTTTTACTTGGACACCATTTGGGATTTATACTTTTGAGATTTCAGTTGGTATTCTACCGTATCCGATCACTTTTTTAGTAACTGATCTTATTTCCGAATTATATGGAAAGAAAAAGGCTGATCATGTTATAATAGCTGGATTGTTTGCCAGCGTTTTTGTTATGGGAATAATTTTAATTGCAGACGCAGTACCGAGTACAATGTGGTCACCCATAAATGACGATATTTTTCACAAGGTTTTTGGATTACAGGGAGCTGCTGTTTTTGCTTCTATGGTTGCATACCTAACAGCACAATTTATTGATGTCAGAATCTTTCATTTTTGGAAGAGGTTAACAAAAGGAAAACATCTTTGGTTGCGCAATAACGGCTCAACTATCGTGAGTCAACTTGTTGATACAGCCGCTGTATTGATTCTTTTGTGTTTTGCAGGCGCAATTGAATGGAATCGTTTTTGGCCTCTTTTGGAGAATGGATTTTTATTTAAGGTTATTGTAGCATTTTTGGATACACCAGTTATTTATGGTGTGATCTATTTATTAAAAGGAAAGATTTCTATAGCACATTATGAAGAGGATTAGTTTATGAAAAACCATGAAAAACTAAAAAAATTGACCTATTCATTGCTTCAAGAGATTGGTGAAGACCCAGATAGAGAGGGTCTGCTCAAAACACCATCTCGTGTAGCGAAATCGTGGAAGTATTTTTCACAGGGTTATGATCAACACTTGGAAGATATAGTTAATAAAGCAATATTTAATGAATCATCTAAAGACATGGTAGTAGTTCGCGATGTCGAATTTTTCAGTCTTTGTGAACATCATTTGTTACCCTTTTTTGGAAAAACACATGTAGGGTATATCCCCAACGGTAAAGTGATTGGATTATCAAAAATACCAAGGATCATAGATATGTATGCACGAAGGCTCCAGGTACAGGAACGTCTGACTCATCAGATTGCAGATGCAGTTCAGGATGTTCTGAAACCCAATGGTGTAGCCGTTGTAATGGAAGGTCGACATATGTGCATGCAAATGCGTGGTGTGGAAAAACAGAATAGTTTGGCCACCACGTCTACCATGCTGGGCAGGTTTCGTGAATCAGTACGGACCAGGAATGAATTTATGTATTTAATAAACAGACCTAATATTTGAGCAATACATTGCCAAAGAAAAAAATAACATTCCTATATATGGTATCATGAGTTTTGCAGGAACACCGGAGCCACCCTATTATGCTGTTATTTTCACCACAATGCGTGTAAATGATCCCAATGATGGTTACGGTGAAATGAGCAAAAATATGGAAAAGATGGTTTGCAATCAGCCTGGATATATTGGTATGGAATCTGTAAGAGAGAGTGACGGATTTGGAATTACAGTATGTTACTGGAAAGATGAAGCGTCGATAACAAATTGGAAAAACAATCTGGAACACCAATATGCGCAAGAGAAGGGTATGGCTGATTGGTACAAAAATTATTTTTTACGTGTCGCCAAAGTAGAAAGAGATAATGGAAGAATATGATCTAGCGATACTAGGTGGGGGCCCTGGCGGTTACGTGGCTGCGATTCGTGCAGCACAGCTTGGTTTAACGACAGCGATAATTGATCAAGACAAGCTCGGGGGCATCTGCCTGAATTGGGGCTGCATTCCCACAAAAGCATTACTGAAGAATGCGGAGGTGTTGGATACCGTAAAGAATGCAAAATACTTTGGAATCAACATCCCATCTTACAAGGTAGATTTTGCAAAAACAATTAGACGTAGTCGACAGACCTCCGCACGCCTCTCCAAGGGAATTGATTTCTTGATGAAGAAAAACAAGATTACCCATATAATTGGCAGAGGGTCTTTTATAACGAAAAATAAAATTGAAGTAAAAAATGGTAAGAAACGGGTTGCGGTACAGGCGAAATATTTCATTATTGCTACTGGTGGAAGACCAAAGATTTATCCAGGGATGGATTTTGATGGCAAACTGGTGATCAGTTCAAAGGAAGCGATGATCCTTAATCAGCCGCCAGAAGAAATGATTATTGTGGGTGCAGGAGCTATCGGTGCAGAATTCGCATATTTTTATAACAGTTATGGTACTAAAGTAACGTTGCTGGAAATGATGGATCGAGTTCTACCTATGGAGGATGAAGAAGTTTCCAAGGAATTAGAAAAGAATTTTATAAAAATTGGTATAGCAATACAAACCAGTACAACGGTAGAAAGGATTGAAACTTTAAAGACCAAGGTAAAGGTCCATACTAAGCGCGGTAACAAAAAAGAATTAATAAAAGGTAGTGTAGCACTTTTGGCTGTGGGTATTACAGGAAATACTGAAGATATGGGCCTTGAAAAAATTGGTATCAAGATAGAAAAAGGTGCAGTTTTGATTGATGATTATGGACGAACGAATGTACAGAATATTTTTTCCATCGGTGATGTCACTGGTCCGCCGTGGTTGGCCCATGTAGCTTCTGCCCAGGGACACGTAGCAGCAGAAATAATTGCAGGTCATCCTACATTTCCGGTTGATTATAGCAACATACCCGCATGTACTTATTGCCAACCGCAGGTGGCTTCACTGGGTTTAACAGAGGCCCAGGCGCGGGATACAGGACATGATGTAAAGGTCGGGAGATTTAATTTCAATTCCAGTGGCAAGGCTATGGCTATAGGGTCTACGCATGGTTTTGTAAAGATCGTTTTTGATGCTAAACATGGCGAATTACTGGGTTGTCATATCATAGGCGCTGAAGCAACAGAACTGATTGCGGAATTAGCTATGGCAAAAGGTCTTGAAGCCACTTGGGATGATCTGGCCAGGACCGTACATGCCCACCCAACGCTATCCGAAGCCATTATGGAAGCGGCTCTGGATGCTTTTGGTGAGGCGATTCACCAATGATTACGCAACCAGAAAATATAGCGATGAGAAAAATAGATATCTTGGATCTCGGTGTTAGATCTTATAAAAAGGTCTGGGACCTGCAAAAAGAATTGGTGAAAAAGAGACAGAACGGTCAAATAAACGATACATTGATTCTGGTAGAGCATGAACCGGTATATACCCTGGGAAAGAATGCGGATGAAAATCATATCCTGCAGCACACGCCTAGAAATGTGAAAACTTACCAAATTGAACGAGGTGGTGATGTAACCTTTCATGGCCCAGGACAATTGGTTGGATATCCTATTTTGGACCTGCATAATTATAAAAAAAGTATTAGCTGGTACATGCGTGGCCTAGAGCAGCTTATTATTTATACGCTGGCTGAATTCATGGTCACGGCGGAACGGAAAGAGGGATTAACAGGTGTTTGGGTTGGTGATGAAAAAATCGCAGCTTTAGGTGTGCGAGTGACACGGTGGATAACAATGCATGGTTTTGCTCTGAATGTAACACCTGATCTAACCTACTATAGCGGCATTATACCATGTGGAATATTTGAATACGGGGTGACCAGTATGGCTAGGCTTTTAACCGATGAGGTAACAGTCGATTCAGTCAAACAGGTACTAATAGAAAAATTTATGAACCAGTTTCGGACTGCTGAATCAATGATTGGATAAAGATGGCCCGCCTATATGGATTTCAAAAAAAGGATCTGATCCGAGTCTATGAAAATATGATGTTGGCGCGGAAGCTAGATGAAAAAATGATGATACTACTTCGGCAAGGGAAGGGTTTCTTTCATATGGCCTGTTCTGGTCATGAAGCTGCGCAATTAGCCGCTGCCAATACCTTGAACGCAGGAAAAGATTGGTCATACCCTTATTATCGAGATAGTGCATTTTCCATAGCAATGGGTATGACGTCTAAAGAACAATTGCAGGCATTTTTAGCCAAAGCAGATGATCCATCATCGGGAGGTCGGCAAATGCCGCACCATTTTAGTAAACGCGAATTGAATATTGTGACACAATCCAGTGCTACAGGGACACAGTATTTACAGGCAGTTGGCTGTGGCATGGCCAGTAAGCTAAATAAGGAAAAAGAAGTGGTATATGTTTCATCGGGAGAAGGGACAACAAGCCAGGGTGATTTTCATGAAGCGCTTAACTGGTCCAGCCGGGAAAAACTTCCGGTTATATTTCACGTTCAGGATAATGAATACGCCATCAGTGTACATATCTCAGAACAAACATCTGGGGGGTCTGTATTTTCGATGGTTTCCGGTTATCAAAATCTTGGTCGATTTGATGTGGATGGAACGGACTTCTTTGAGTCCCACCTGGCATTTAAGAAAGCTGTAGGCCGGGCACGCAAGGGAAAAGGTCCGTCTGTTATTATATCCCATGTAGTTAGATTAGAACCACACTCGTCATCGGATGATCAATTAAAATACCGTACGAAAGATGAAATAGATGAAATGAGAAAAAATGATCCAATTCTGAAATTTAGAAATGAGTGTATTACTAACAAGGTCATCAAAAAGGAAGAATTTGAAAAGATAGATATAAAACTTAAAGACCAAGTGGACCAGGATGCTGATTGGGCGGAAGCTCAGGATCATCCGGAAGTAGCCACAGCTACGAATCATTTGTACAGCAATGAAATGCCTAAGGGTAAGCACATGACGAATACGATAAATGATAAGATTGTAATTATTGATGCGATAAATCATGCTCTTGCGGAAGAAATGGATCGGAATGATAAAATGATCATTTATGGACAAGATGTTGCTGATCCCAAAGGGGGAGTATTCACCGCTACAAAAGGCTTAACAGACAAATACGGGCATGACCGTGTGTTTAACAGCCCTTTAGCTGAATCTTCAATAGTTGGGTCAGCAATAGGTTTAGCAACTGCAGGGTATAAACCAGTAGTGGAAATACAGTTTGGAGATTATATCTGGACCGCAATGATGCAAATCCGCAATGAATTAGCTACAATACGGTACCGTTCTAACAATGCCTGGTCATGCCCTGCTGTCATCCGCGTTCCCGTTGGTGGTTACATTCATGGTGGTTTATGTCATAGCCAATCAATTGATGGCTACTTTATCCATTTACCCGGTATTTACATTGCTTATCCATCCAACGCGGCAGATGCAAAAGGGCTATTAAAAATGGCCTGCCGGATGGATGATCCGGTGATCTTCATGGAGCACAAGGGTATCTATCGCCAGGGTTATGCGGTAAGTCCAGAACCAGATGAAGAATATTTATTGCCTTTTGGGCAAGCAAATTTGGTACAAGAAGGTACAGACATCTCTATAATCACCTGGGGCGCAATGGTTCAGAAATCCATTGATGCAGTAAATTCTTTTTCCCTTGATGATGGAGTTGTAGAGATAATTGATTTACGTACCTTAAATCCGCTTGATTTTTCTACGATAAATAAATCTATTCAAAAGACGGGTAAAGCCCTCGTAGTACACGAAGATAATCTAACCAATGGTCCCGGGGCTGAAATATCTGCGTTGATCGGTGATCGTTGTTTTGAAATGCTGGATGGTCCCATTCGTAGAGTTGCAGCTAAAGATAGTCCGGTGCCCTATAACATGTATCTGGAAGCGGATGTGTTACCACAGGTAAGTGATATTGAAGAAGCGTTAATCGAGCTATTGGAGTATTGATGTTAGTAGATATTATAATGCCCAAGATGGGAGAATCCATCACCGAAGGAACGATAATTGAGTGGCGTAAGAAAATTGGTGATAATGTGGAAAAAGATGAGATATTTCTGGAGATAGGGACAGACAAGGTCGACTCCGAAATCCCAGCATCGGTGTCTGGTATCTTGGTTGAAATACTGGCCGAACCAAACGATGTGGTTGATGTGGGTAAAGTGATCGGCAGAATAAATACCGATACGAAAGCCGCAATAGAGATACCAGTTCAAGATCGAAATGAACCTATTGTTCCAACGGAAACTGAAGCATCCCAAATGGAAAAACCGGTACGAAAAAGCACTGAAAAAAAATTGACTGGCAAAAGAAAATCGTTTTTCACGCCAGTGGTTATGAAAATCGCCCAGGAAAAGAACATACCTATAGCGGAACTGGATACAATCCAGGGTACAGGTAGAGGTGGTCGTGTTACCAAAAAAGATTTACTGGCTTATCTGGATGATCGTAGTGAACCCGTGCCGTCATCTAAACTAAGCATGTCCGACAATATTGAAGAGATGGAATACATGCGCAAGAAGATAGCAAACCATATGCGTTCCAGTCTAGATACTGCTGCTCATGTTCATGTGATGACTGAAGTCGATATGACAACGATTGTAGATTATGTAACGGCAAAAGAAGAATCATTTTCTAGTGGAGAAGGTTTTAGCCTGACCTATACTCCATTTATTGTAACTGCTGTGGTAAAAGCAATTCAGCGATTCCCACTGATGAATTGTTCGCTAGAGGGCGGTAATATTGTGCACAAGAAAAATATAAATATTGGTATGGCTGTTTCAATAGAGGATGGGTTGATGGTACCAGTGATTGAAAAATGCGAAGAGGCTAATTTTCTTGGTTTATGCCGCCGTGTCCGGGATATAACGGTAAGAACACGGGATAAAAAGCTAAGTCCTGATGAGTTACAGGGATCCACATTCTCCATTTCAAATTTCGGTGTATTTAACGTCACTATGGGTACGCCTATTATCAATCAGCCAAATGTGGGTATCCTTGGTGTAGGCGCAATAAAGAAGCGACCCATTGTTATCGAAACAGAAGCCGGAGACACGATTGGTATCCGTAGCATGATGATACTCACCCTGGGTTTTGATCATCAACTCATTGATGGTGCGGGTGGAAGTCAGTTCATCGATACTGTTCGGAAAGAATTGGAAACCATGAATCTAGAACGGCTCTTTTAATGGCAATTGACCACGTATTAAAACTGTATGCGGAAACGATCCGATCACCCTATCTGCATTATGGTTACTGGGACGAACCGGAAAAAGTCAATGTGGATTCATTGTCCATTGATGATATTGCTAATGCCCAGGGGCGCTATATCGAACATTTAACCTCCTTCATACCGGAGGATGTGCGATCTATTCTGGATGTGGGCTGTGGTGTGGGCGGAAACGCAGCGTATTTACAAGAGCGTGGCTTTGATATAGATGTACTATCCCCTGATTCTTATCAGGAAAAAGTGATTAAGAAAAAATTCAACGGCGCAATGCAATTCTTCAAATCTAAATTTGAGAATTTTGAAACTGATCATACCTATGACCTCATCTTGGAGAGTGAAAGCGCTTGCTATATCAAGATTGAACCGGGATTTACTTCAGCAAGAAGGGCATTACGAACTGGTGGATATTTACTGGTGGCCGATTATTTTGTTTATTATCGTAATGAAAGAGGCAGTCCCCATTTAAAATCATCTCACCCAATGCAGGCATATCTGAAAGCTGGTGAAGCAGCAGGTTTCAAATTATTGAAAGAATATGATCAAACTGAAAATACCATGCCTACGCTCGATGCGGCCCATCATTTAATCCAGCGATTTATCCAGCCTACAGCGGAATATGCCCAGGTTTCATTGCAGCGAAAAAATCCATTCACCTACAGATTAATGAAATCACTATTTGGGAAGAACATATCCAGTAAAATGGATCAACTGGATTTAGTGAAGAGTGAAGAGTTTAGAAAATACCGTAAATACATGATCTATTTATTCCAGAAAGTACAACCGAAGTGACAACAGCATTAAAGAATCCTTATAAACCAAAAATCCGGATGCAGATGGGTGCGGGATACCGATTTGTTGATCAGGTCGTTAAAACAAATAATCTGCATACGGTTTGTGAAGCAGCTCGCTGCCCCAATATCTATGAATGCTGGGATCGACGCACGGCGACGATCATGATCCTGGGAGATGTATGCACCAGGGCTTGCGGATTCTGTTCTGTTAAAACCGGGAAGCCGACTTGGGATGATCCGTTGGAACCGGTACGAACTGCCCTGGCTGTGAAGAAAATGGATTTGCGCCATGTGGTGATCACGTCAGTGGATCGAGACGACATCAAAAACGACTATGGTGCGGAAATCTGGGCAGATACAATTCGCCAGGTTCACCATCATGCATCAGATTGTACAGTAGAAGTGTTAACACCGGATTTTAAAGGAAGAAAGCCAGCACTATTAAAAGTATTTGCAGCAGAACCTGATATTTTTAGCCATAATTTAGAGTGTGTAGAAAGGATCAGTAAACAGGTTCGGAGTCAGGCCAATTGGCAACGCAGCCTGGATGTACTGAAGTATTCAGTAAAACATGGTTTACAAACAAAGACTGGGATGATGGTCGGTCTGGGAGAAACAACCGTTGAAGTATTGGAAACTATGAAACAAGTAGTTGATACTGGTGTTTCAATATTTACTATTGGGCAATATCTACAGCCCACTGGCGGTCACCTGCCAGTAGAGAGATATGTTTCCGAGCAAGAATTTGAAGAATATAAATGCAGAGGTTTAGAATTAGGATTTTTAGTAGTGGAATCAGGGGCTCTGGTACGGAGTTCATATCATGCTGACGAACAGGCCCGACTGGCTCTGGCCGCTGTGTAACTCTGTACAGATGAATAGCATGAATACTGTTGTTATCATGACTCTAGTTCCGGTGTTATCCTAGGCAATTGGTGTTACGCGGCCAGCCTGAAATTGGTTAAAAATCTTGAAAAGAACGTATTTATGGCAAATAATCCGGGAAAAAACTTGAAAAACATGACAAATATACATATTGATATGTTTGGTATGTTATTTGCCTTCAATAGGTGAAAATTAATTGAGGAATTATTATGGCTGAAAAATTTGACAAAGAATTAGAATCAACACCGCCCGCTGATGACCATGATTATCCGGTAATGCCGTTGCGCAATACGGTACTTTTTCCGCAACAGGTTATTCCGATCTATATCGGTCGGGAAAAATCTCTGAAACTTATTGAAGATCTGGGTCCAGGTGATAAACACATTGTGGTTGTCGCTCAGGAGGATGGCTCCATTGAAGATCCTAAACCGGAAGACCTTTATGCCTATGGCACACTTGGTGTTGTACTGAAAGTATTTGATATGCCAGACAATAGCAAATCAGCTATTGTTCAGGGCGTAGAACGGGTCAAGCTGCTCAGTTTTGGAGATGCCGAGCCTTACTATACGGCGGTAGTTGAACGGATCAAAGATAATCTGGTCAGTGATGACCTGGAACTGGATGCACTAGCCAAGAATCTCAGGGATACCTTTACGGAACTTATCCAGGTAGCGCCAAATCTAACCGAGGAACATTCCGGGATGCTTTCCAATATCCAGAAACCCTCCCGGTTAGCGGATCGTGCTGTTTCTCTGCTCACCGTGCCAAACCAGGAAAAACAAGAGGTTTTGGAAGAACTGGAAGTAAAAAAGCGGGTGGAAAAAACCATAACATTGCTGACCAGAGAAATACAGCGAATTAAACTTGGTGAGGAGATTCAAACTGAGGTACATGACGAGATTTCCAAGACACAGCGGGAATATTACCTGCGGGAACAGATGAAAGCCATTAAGAGAGAACTGGGCGAGGATGAGGAAACAGTAGAGATCAAGGAACTGGAAGATCGGATTAAAGCAGCTGGTTTACCTGAAGAAGCAGAAAAGGTAGCCATGAAGGAACTGGATCGTCTGACCCGAATCCCAACACAATCTCCCGAATATTCTGTATCAAGAACCTATATCGAATGGCTAGCCGACTTACCTTGGAGTAAATCAAGCGATGATCAGATCAATGTTAAAAAAGCGGAAAGTATTCTGGATGAGGATCACTATGGATTGGAAAAGGTCAAGGAACGTATCCTGGAATATTTGGCTGTCCGGAACTTGAAGCAGGAACGTAATCCCGATGGTGTCGTGCGTGGTCCCATTTTGTGTTTTTCGGGGCCTCCAGGTGTGGGAAAAACATCTTTAGGTAAATCAATTGCCAGAGCTATCGGTCGCGAGTTCGTACGTATGTCCCTTGGCGGCGTCCGGGATGAAGCAGAAATTCGTGGACACCGCAGGACCTATATCGGTGCCTTGCCCGGCAGGATTATTCAATCGATGAATAAGGCCGGGACCAATAACCCTGTTTTTATGCTTGATGAGATTGATAAGCTGGGGTCAGATTTTCGTGGTGACCCATCATCAGCCATGCTAGAAGTTCTTGATCCGGAACAGAATGATTCCTTCAGTGATCATTACCTGGAAGTGAATTTTGACCTGAGTAAAGTGATGTTCATTACAACGGCAAATTACCAGGATGCCATACCACCGGCATTGCGGGACCGGATGGAGATTCTTGATTTCAGCGGTTATATCGAAGATGAGAAGATCAAGATTGCCCAGCGCCATTTAATTCCAAAACAAATTGAAGAAAACGGTTTAACCAAAAAGGAAGTTTCGCTAGATAAAGCGGCAATTAGTGAACTGGTCCGTTCCTATACAAGAGAGTCAGGTGTACGTAATCTGGAACGGGAGATCGCTAATGTGCTGCGCAAGGTGGCCCGTGATATGGTAGAAAAAACTATTAAAAAAATACGCATAACCAAGGCCAAGGTTCTGGATTATCTCGGAGCGCCCCGTTTTTATTCAGAGTTGGCTGAACGGACTACGAAACCTGGCGTTGTAACTGGGTTAGCCTGGACTGCAGCTGGAGGTGATATTCTCTTTATAGAATCATCAAAAATGAAAGGAAAAGGTAATCTGACTTTGACGGGACAGTTGGGGGATGTGATGAAGGAATCAGCAACTGCAGCGCTTACTTACGTCCGTTCACATACTGATATCTTGGGCATCCCCGAAGATTTCCATGAAAAGACGGATATACACGTGCACGTGCCCGCTGGCGCAATACCAAAGGACGGACCATCTGCCGGTGTAAGCATGTTTACGTCTCTTGTATCATTACTAACCAGTAAACCGGTAAAGGATAAGCTAGCGATGACTGGTGAGATTACGCTGCGCGGCAATGTGCTTCCTATTGGCGGAGTTAAGGAAAAAGTAACCGCGGCACATCGTTCCGGCATCAAGCATATTATTCTACCGGATCATAACAAGAAAGATCTAGAAGAGATACCGGAGCATATTAAAAAGGACCTGGATTTCTATTTTGCTAAAGAGATCATGGATGTGATCGATGTAGCATTACCAGGTTTAAATGGTAAAAAGCAAAAACCTGCACCAAGTAAAACCAACTCGAAACTAAAAAAAGTATCTTAATTTCCCTCGTTTTTCGGGCGCTTAGCTCAGTTGGGCAGAGCGCCGCCCTTACAAGGCGGAAGTCATAAGTTCGAGTCTTATAGCGCCCACTCTTCAGAAGCCATCGATTTAATGTCGGTGGCTTCGTCTATTAAATAACCATTCATTTAGTCAGCCTTAGTCGTACCGCTATGTCAAATATATATCAATAAGGGGAACACCAATAAGGGGAACACGGTACACCAAGGCGGTAATCATATATATACAGGTGTATATGTCTTAATATTTTCTGAGCATTTGTTCAAATAGCTGTTACCAATGTTCACCCAACCACAAGTTTCCGCTATCCGAATCAACCTAAAAAGCACTGGGCGGATTGGTTTTTTCAACCTAATTCGTACCCACCAACAGTTCATCGAGGGGGGTAGGGTAAGGAATAATAAGCGCACCCACATTGTAGAATAATTTTTGT
>Ga0257109_1000068_pt1 | contig 26182 bp, 26 predicted proteins | sample LP_taG_8_FD_191566 | JGI IMG/M metagenome (GOLD analysis project Ga0257109, IMG submission 191566) | Marine microbial communities from Northeast Subartic Pacific Ocean, Canada - LP_J_2011_P26_2000m | ecosystem: Environmental > Aquatic > Marine > Oceanic | place: Canada: Northeast Subartic... | reverse complement strand
GTTCCAGGCCCTTGGTCAAAAGCTGATTTAAAATACCAGGCTGAAAATATTGCTACTCAAAAACTTCATAATGGTAGCTTCAATTGCATCGCCAGCCAAATTCTTGTTTTACCAGAAATCTGGGATTCAGTAGATGATTTGCTTGCTGTAGTTAAATCAACAATATCAACTGCCACACCTAGAAAACCCTATTACCCTGGCGCACATGATCGGCATGAAAGCGTAAAACAAGTATACCAGAATTGCGAAGATCTGGATGATTCCGATGCCTGTGAATTGCCTAGGCTTTTGATTACCAATCTTGATAATGATAATGCGAATGAATATTTGTTTAATCAGGAGGTGTTTGTTGGTGCCTTGGGCCAGACGTCTTTACCTGGAAGTAATCCAAGTGAATACCTGAAAAATGCCGTACAATTTTGCAATGAAAATCTGTGGGGAACGCTCGGTGCAAATATTCTTATTCACCCAAAAACAATAAAGGAACTAGGGCCTGATTTCGAAAATGCCATTGCGGACTTGCGTTATGGATCTATTGGCGTGAACACTTGGTGCGCATTAGCTTTTTTAACAGCTGAATGCACTTGGGGAGCTTTCCCTGGCCATACAAGTACTGATATTCAAAGTGGTAATGGTGTGGTACATAATACCCGTTTGTTTGAAAAGCCGGAAAAGACAGTAGTATATGCACCCTTTACTCCATTCCCACGAAATATTTTAAAAGGTGAGTTGCACATGTTTCCCAAACCGCCCTGGTTTGTTACGAACAAACAAGCGCATAATGTTTCAAGGCGCTTTACTTATTTTCAGGCTAATCCAGGACCACTGCATTTGCCTGGACTATTTTTCGATGCCCTTCGCGGTTAAAATACTTTTATAATTCTTTCGCTTTTTTATACAAGCTGTCCCGGATTGTATCGAATCTTTCTCCAGGGATAGCAAAAAGAAAATAAATATAGTGGATAGTTGCCAAAGTAAGGAATGTACCGTGTTCCCAAAGCTCCATTCGATCTCCAAATAAGATATCAAAAATACTGAATAGGAAAAAAATAACGATAATCATTTTCATATTTAGTCGGTTCCAATCAGAGTGAATATTTCCAAATGTTAACACCAACAATAAAGATAATCCCAAGGCTGTTTCGATAAAACCCATGGTGTAGAGAGCAGTCAAAGCCATCCATTTTGGTAAATTTAACCGTTTGAAATATCCGACCATTTTAGAATCCCTGTTTACACCAAACCATCCATACGGTTCAACCGGTTGTATTTTATACACTTCTTTTCCATCCATGTTATAGATAATAGAGCTGGTTGCATAGGAATTAGGGTTTGGAACAAAGTCACCATTGTAAAACTTATCTAAACCATTTAAAAGCCAGAACAAACCCCAGAAAAGCATTAATATTTTATAGAATGATATTTTATTATTTAAATATTTAATAATGTTCATTCGTTTGTCGTCGTATAATTAGTTAAGGAGAGCAATACAATGATTTAACCCAATTTACATTTTTTTTCGATATTTTTCCGCCTAATGTAGCTGCGGTGTTAACCTGGTTTATATTACGCTGACCAAGTAGAACGCAACCTGATGATGCGTCTGTTAATAGTGTATCAATTATCCCGTGCATCACAGGATATGGATGATCAGAAAATCTATCCTCAAGCAAGATCTTATTTGTCTGCATTTTTTTAATTATATCTATTTTAGTAAAATCATTCACATTTGCGCGAAAATCCCCAGTACCAAATGTTACGGGCTCTGTGTATTTACCCGTCAATAATCCGTGCTTAATTGGTGAAAAGAAACATACGCCAGCATTATGTTCATCGATCCAATCTTTTAGGCCTGATGGGCCATATGTATCATCCATAACATTACGATAAGGTTGCACTACGTCTGGTTGTGCAGCATCTATATACTTCATGATTTTGAACAGGTCCCAATCAGATAAACCCACAAAACGTGTTTTACCTTCTTCCTGAAAGCGACGAACCGTTTCTAAGGCATCATTAAAGTATTCGTCTTGTTTTCCAAAATTGCAGTGATGCAGGTACAGCAGGTCAACACAATCAGTCTGCAGGTTAATCAATGATTGTTCCATTTGTTTACGCATATGCACTGGATGGTAAAGATGCCCATAATCACCAATATCCCAACCAACTTTTGTAGCCAAAAAAATATCGGTTCGCGGAATCTTCCCCCATAAAGAACCGATCACCATTTCTGATCGCCCGTTACCATAAACATCTGCCGTATCCCAGTGATTAATTCCAATTTCATGACAACGTAGCAACGCATTAATAGAGTCATTATCCTGTTGCCCTTCCCAACCAACGGGTATTTCCCCTTGTTTATTGGCGCCACCATATGACCAGGTTCCTAAACTTATTGCTGACACCTCGGCACCTGTTTTTCCTAATATGATTTTCCGCATATTCTAGTCTTTTATATTTTTTACAGCTTTAGCAATCGATAAAGCATTTGGTGTATCACTATGAATGCAAATTGTTTGCGCATTAATCGATATAGTATTGCCATCCGCAGAAATAATTTCCCCCTTTTTTATGATCATCATTGTCTGCTTTGCAGCCTGAACAGGATTTGTTATCAGTGCATTGCTAAATTTCCGATCCCTGAGTGAGCCATCCGTTTCGTATGTCCTGTCCGCAAATGCTTCTCCTGCTACAATTAAACCCATATCCCGCCAGGTATCAATCATTATTGAATCTGATAAACCCACAATAGTTAATTGTGGATCAATTTTCTTTACCGCTAAACCAATTGCATGCGCAATGGTGCTGCTTTTTGCTGCTTGATTGTACAGTGCGCCATGAGGTTTCACATGTTTTAATATTGTTTTTTCTATTGTTGCAATCTCAAGTAATTCCTCTATCTGTTTCATGACAGTTTCAGTTATATCAGGTGGCTTCATAGGAATTATTTTCCTGCCAAAGTTTTCTTTGTCTGGATAGCTGGGGTGTGCGCCAACATTCACGTTCTTCTCAATTCCCATACGGATCATGGTTTTCATGAATTTGTAATCACCGGCATGGCCACCACAGGCAATATTAATCGAAGTGATATAATCCATTAATTTATAATAAGTGCCATCTTCCAGAAGTTGGGTCATTTCACCCACATCACTGTTTACATCAATCATGGTGCAAGGAATGTATAAATTTTTCTTGATCGACCTTTAATTTTTCTGCCCTACTAAAACTGGTCAATTCAAACTGAAAATAATCTCCTGGTTTTAATTGCCCTACTTTTCTGAGATCAGCGCTTATGACATTTGCAATAATTGGGTAGCCACCGGTTGTTTGATGTTCAACAAATGATATGATCGGCTGCCCATCACCGGGTATTTGTATTGCTCCCAACGGTATCCCCGCAGTAATTATCTCACTTTCTTTTTTGTTATTAATCGTATTTCCTATTAATCGTAAACCCATGCGATTGGACAAATCTGTCACCCGATATTGGTGCTGGAAAAATTTATTTTTTTGTTTTTCATGGAACCATAACCACTGTATTCCCTTTGTAACCCTGATAATTTTATTGTCCGCTGTTATTGATTCATTTAGCTTTTGTACGGGATTAATTGAATCGTCTAATGTTCCAAAATCCAGTTCATCCAGTTTTTTTAATATTCTGCCATGAGTCCCCCCTATTCCAGATGTCAGGTGTGTTGTTTTTGCGCCCATTACATCCTCAACATTAATGCCGCCTGCTACACAGAGGTAACATCTAGCTCCGGTTTTGGTGGAACGAATATCAAGGATCTGGCCTTTATTTATGGGCCACCCCTGCCAAAATAGAATGGGTTTGTTATCCAATTCTGCTTCGAACTCACTGCCCGTTAAGGCAATGTAGGCATCAGATTTAAAACGATATTTATCCCCGATTATAGTCATTTCAATACCAGCATATTGTTTCGGGTTACCTACTAACATATTTCCTATTCTAAGCGCAAAATTGTCTGCTGCTCCTGATGCAGAAACCCCCAAATGGGCGTACCCAAACCTTCCTTGATCCTGTACAGTTGATTGTAAACCCGCTCTTAAAACTTCAAGCCCCATTGGATTACTTTAATAGTTCATATTCATTTTTACTGATAGATTTGAACTGCACCTTATCGCCCATTTGAATCAGACTGTTTTGGGGATTTGATATATTGAAAATTTTAAGTGGAGTTCGGCCAATTAAATTCCAACCTCCTGGCGAAGGGAATGGGTATATACCCGTTTGTCCTCCTGCAATTGCTACAGATCCTTGAGGAACACGTTTTCGCGGTGTTTGTATTCGTGGCGTTGTTAAATCTTGATCCATACCACCGAGATATGGAAATCCTGGTGAAAACCCCAAGAAATAAACCAGATAATTTCCGGTTTGGTGACGCTGTATTATTTCACCTTCACTTAGTTTTGAAAATTGTACTACCCGTTGTATATCCTTTCCATAATTGCCGCCATATAAAACTGGAACTTCCACTAATTTTCCTTCCGGCGGTTCATTATTTTGAACCACATCCAAAATATTTTCCACTACCCTTATAGTGTCATCTATATTGGCCATTTTATCAAGTGTTAAGAGAATTGATGAATAACCCGGATGTATGTTGACAACGCCATGTATAGGGTTACGAATTAGGTGTGTAATAAGTGTAAATATTTTTTTATGCGTGGATTCTGAAATCTTATGACCCAATTCCACTAGGATTGTGCAATCAGAAGCGGGGGTAATTTTCGGATAATTATTCAGAACGAGTTTTAGCCAAATTATTACGCATTAATATCATTACACATCAGCAATATTTTACTGTTTATTAGTGTTATTAGTTCATGAAATTATAGTGAGTTAATAAAAACAATTTTATAAATTTTAAGAATCAGATTTATGTTAAAGGTAATTGATATTGGACATAAAAACTATGGACTTGATACGGCAATAGCGGTCCTGGAAGCAGAGGTAAGTAAAATAATTTATAATGGTGAATCGAAGGCAATGAAAATAATTCATGGTCATGGTACTGGTGCCTTAAAAGATGCGGTGCGTGAATGGTGTGCTGGCCAGTCAGGACGTTTTAAAGCGGTAATTTTTGGTGAGGATTATGATATGTTTCATCAGGATTCTATGGCTATGCGTTCTACATGTGGATTACCAGATGATAAGGATTTTGGCCGCCAAAATAGTGCAGTAACCTATATTTGGTTAAGGTAAATTTCATAGTTAGTGCAGGGAATATGATTAAATGATTTCAGGCTATGAAAAATTTGATTACTTACTTTATAATCTAAAACCAGATACCATGTAATAGATTCGATGGGAGCTTTATACCCAGCATATTACGAAAATAAATATCTATTCTTTTTCAAAGGATAAAAGCTAAAGTTTTGAAATTTTTTTCTTTATTCTTGATCATTTCAACATTCGTTATCCTGTTCTATAGTTGCCAACCGAGCTTGAAGACTTTGTCTGTGACAGCACCAGATGTAGTGGTAGCTAAACAGGATTCGCTGTTGGCTTTGAGTAAAGATAGGCGCCCTGAGTTTGTAACTATTTTGACGACAGCGCACATAAACATTGCGCGCCGCGCAGAAAGCACGGGTGACATATCTGCTGCTGTAGATGAATATCAAAAGGTATTGAAAATTGATCCGACAAATAAGACTGCCCGCTATGAATTATTGGTGTTAGAAGGATTGAATCTCTACAGGAAGGGAAGTAAATCTGCACTATGGGATGCAATAGAACTTTTCTCTAAGGCAGCTTCTATTGACATGGACAGTGGTGTAGCAAACTATTGGATAGCTAAATCGTATGACAAGAAAGACAGTAAGGATTTTGAATTAATTATTGAGGCGTATGAACAGGCTTTGATTAAAAAATTACCTGATGATCTACGCCAAGATGCTGAAGATGCGAAAAATATTGCACACAAAAACAAAACCACTTTAAATAAATTTTGGAAATAAAATACCCACCTTCCGGTAAATACAATTATTAAAACTTCTAATAATTTTGGCTTTGTATTTTCTGCACGAAAAATTAATTGTTTAATCATCTATTAACATCTTCTATTGTCAGGGTGAGCAGACAGTGATATATTTACATTCGGTGAAATCTAATTATTGAGAATAAAAAGCATTAATAAGTGATGAAAATATTATGAATGTTTTTTGACTAATTAAAACCGAGGAATTACCGGTATGAAAATCCACACACCAAACAACAGTATCCTTCTTTCAACAATATTCCTTATTGCCTTCAACTTTGTTCAAGGAAAAGATTACGATATTTCTGGAAAGGTAGTCGATAGTAGTGGTGAAAAAGTTGGTAAGGTAACTGTACTTCTTTTAGATAAGAATGAGTTAGAGGTACAAAGTACTAAGGCAAAAGGTAGCGGGAAGTTTAAATTCAAAAAAGTTCTCTCTGGGCAATATATAGTCAGTGTAGATGGCGGTGAATTGGGTAAGGGCAGTGCTTCAGTTACTGTAGAAGAGGATGATGTAAAAAATTTAGAGATAGTAGTGAGTGTTCAAAAACCACCGACAGTGGTTGAAGAAGCTCCTGCAGCACAACAAGCAGTTGCAGCAGCAGAGTCACCGATCAATGATGGTCCGCTAGTACCCGAGGCTGCCGCTGAAGATGAATCCGGTGACGTTGGTTCAACGTATATCATGAATGAACTCAGTTTCGAAATAAAGAAATTATCGGCTGAAGTAAAACACATTAGTTCGGAACTAGAAAATTTGAAATCACTCAGCAAGATGTGGGTGAATCCGCTAGCAATTTATTCCAAAGAAATCATTATGAAAAACGGCAGCACAATTTTTGGAAAGATCGTTTATCAGGATGAGTCGGAACTGAAGGTTGAAACATTGGTAGGGTATCTTATTATAAAACGGGACAACATAGTACGAGTTATTGATAATGTAATTACTGAAGATACTCAAGAATATGTACCTGAACAGGTTCGTGACAGTTATTCCCCTCCGCCCATGCCGCGCCTTTCAGAGCCCAAGTATACATCTGCAGATCCTTTCGGTAGAAGCGCAGGAAGAAAATATGCTGCAAACTGTGTTTTGGTTGGTAATATAACTGAAAAGAAGGACAATCAAGGTAATACAATTTTTACGGGCGAGATAAAAAATATTGGAGGGCGTCGTGCCGATTTTGTGAAAATGGATTTTGTTTTTCGAAAGAATTGGAGTGGAGAAACAAAAACCCTGACCACGTTTACAAGAGGCACCTATCATACCTTCGATTCCGGAATAACAACAGATGCCACATTGTTACCAGGTGCTATGGGAGCATTTGAACTTTATGTTCCCCATGCATTCGGATCATTTATAGGGTATTCCTATGTCATTGATTGGGAGGAATACGAATAGTAGTGGCAAGGATCCGTAAAGTAAATTATTTATTCTTTGTATCGTTTTTAAGTATAATCACTGCGCAGTCATCAACTTCAATATCGGAGATATTTTTTCTTGACCTTGGAATTGTCATTGAACCATCCATTGGAAATGAGTCTTACAATAGAGTTGTTGAAGCACCTACAGAAGAAATTGCCTTTCAGATCAAAAAGGCAGCAAGCGGTTCAGTTTATATGGCTGCTTCATCAGAAATGCTGGCCAGTTTAGATCGTATCAATGATCGTATTACATTACTTGAAAAATCATTTCAGCAGAAGTTTGGCGTCTTACAGGAGGAAAACAAAAACCTGAGGGATATGATAACGGATATTAATACCGGCACTCCTGTGGCACCTGTAGATCCGGGGCCATCTATAGCAGAAAATCCGGTGGAATTATCAACTGCATCGAAAGAAGACGCGAAACCAGTGGAAACAGAATTGAAAATACCTTTGGTGTCTGAAACAGTAGAGCTGCCTGCAGGTACACCTGCAATTCCTAGTTTTAGTCAGCAAGATTATATGGCTGGTGTTTTTGCTTATCAACGGGAAGATTTCCCGATGGCTATTGATTATTTTTCGAATTTAGTGTTGGATAAGTCAACAAAAGATATTGTCAATAATGTTCTCTATTGGATGGCAGATTCTTACCAACAGCTTGGGGATTTTAAAAATGCATTAATTTCACTCGAAAAAATACTAAAGGATCCTGACTCTGATCATGCAGATGATGCCTTAATAAAAAAAGGTTTACTACATCGTAAACTAGGACAACCGGAGGAGTCGTTAATCGTATTTAATCAGTTGGTAAATAATTTTCCTAGAAGTGAATATACTAAACTTGCGCGAATGGAAATTAAACGAGCGGAAATATATCAATGAGGTTGAAAGCCTTTTTCTTAATATTTGTTATGGTTATTACTTTTAATGATATGTCTTTTGCTGCTACACGCGTTGCATATACCAGACCCGGCTTAATGATGAAAATACCATTTAGCACCGTTGGTAGATCTCCATATTTATTTAGAACGGGATTTGGAACTGAACTACACAATTTTAGCCCTTTCAATAGTACTGCTGGAATTTATTTTGATATGGAAGTTGGAAGAAATTTTTCCCTGGGCTTTTCTTCAGTACAAACTGCAGATACAACCAACTTAGCCAATCTCGATGTTTCAACTTATGCGCCACCTGTTGAATTTGGTTTTCACCTGCAACAGCGAGTATTTATTTACAATGATGTGAGCGTTTCTGTTGGTTTACAAGATATTGTTTTTCAAAACTCTGAATCAGAAAGCGGGTTAAGTTTATCTCCTAAGCAACTATCTTTTTTTGTTGTAGTTAGTAGCGCTAAACCATTGGGATCTTATCACCTGCAAACTTTCCTTGGTTTTGGTACAGGTGGTTTTGGCGCGCAAGATTCTTTGCCGACTACAGATTCAACTGGTGCACCAGCAGGCGTATTTGCTGGATTTCATTTGAACACTCCATTCTTTAATAAATGGGGTGGATTGGATTTTGTGGGTGAATTTGATGGTATAGGTATCAATGTGGGACTCCGCATCCCCCTTACCTCGGATTATCGCCTGAACATTGGGTTCACCCACATAGATAAACTACCAAGCTGGAAAATACGTTATTGGTCAGGGCACCCGGCATTAACTGTGGGATTTGATATGGCTGTACCACGAAGAGCAAGACGGGTGATAGGTGATATTGCCGGCCCATCTCCTCTCATGACAGGTGCTGACTATATGCCTGTTTTTGACGATCAATTTTCAGATCAGTTTGATTCCACTTTAGCAATGGCAAACTTCATGGTCAGTTCTTTGCGTGATTCTGTAGTAATGGTGAATAATGAAATGCGTAATCTTATGGTTAGATTGTCAGCAATGCAGCAAAAGTCGAATTTTCTTGAAGATTCGCTGAAATCATTTAAGCTTTCTAGCAATGTTGAAGGTAAAAACATGAATGAAGCTATGCGCCACTTATCTAGATCGCTCCGTTATTTTTATGGCGGTGATTATCGGGCATCCCTGCAAGAGGTTGAATCCGCACTGGATCTGAATCCAAATCTTGCGCTTGCTTATGCACGGAGGGGATCTATTTATTATAAACTTGGAGATGTGCAGCGGGCAACAATTAACTGGAACCTCGCCCTGCGGATGGATCCAGAATATGATGATGTACGAAATATTTTAAAAGCGCTGCACGAGAATAGATTAAAGACCACGAGTTTTGTAAGGGAGTAAATTGGTATGGATATTGCAACCCTAATAGGTATTGTTTTAGGACTTGGAGCTATCGCAGGTAGTATATTTTTAGCGGCAGCAGAGGCGGGGGCTAGTACTGCAGGCTTTGTTTCTGGTCCAAGTTTTGCAATTGTATTTGGAGGGATGATTGCTTCTGTATCTATCGCGTTTCCTCTTTCTGATGTATTAAAATTAGGCGCCGCTATGGGTGCTGTGTTAAAAGGAGGCGAAGTTAAATTAGGTGATGTTGTTGATGAGGCTGTTGAAGCCTCAGACGTTGGTAGAAAAGGCGCAGCAGATCTGGAAAAGCACGTTGATTCAATTAATAATTATTTCTTCCGCGACGGAGTGCAAATGGTAGTTGATGGATATTCATTAGATGAATTAACAGAAATATTAGAAACAAGAATAGAATACAGGGAAATACGTGAAAAAACACAGTCATCCCTTTTTAAATCTATGGGTGTCATGGCACCGGCCTGGGGCATGGTTGGTACATTAATTGGATTGGTGATTATGTTATCAGGTTTTGGTGGCGAAGGTGGCGCGGATTCATTGGGCCCCGGAATGTCAGCAGCATTAATAACTACATTTTATGGTGCTGTTTTTGCTAACCTATTTTTCTTACCAATGGCTGATAAAATAAATGTTAGAATTTCAACGAATACAACCCTTCAGTCTTTACTTGTGGAGGCAGCTCGGTTGATACATCAGAAAAAACACCCCCTGATTGTTAGGGAAAAACTCAATTCATTCATACCACCTGCAGAATGGAAGACAGAGGGATAGTATAAATGGCGAAAACTGCTGGCGAAAAAAAAGCATTTAAGGCTGGTATCGTAAAGGGTAAGAGTCTAGTAGATGAAGGATTACCTGGGTGGTTCGGTACATTTGCAGATATGATGACCTTACTTTTTGCCTTTTTTGTATTGTTAGCTGCGTTATCAACAATGGACCCTGTAAAGATTATGGAGATGGCAAACTCCACTGGTAAATCATTAGGAAGTAAGATAAAAAAGGAAGGTGCAGCTGAACTAGAAGGAGAGTTTGATAAAGTAGCGACAAAACTTTCGCAAGTAAAAGCATCATTAGATGAAATGGTAGAAAAAATTGAAGCAGAAATGAAGGATAGTAAAGGAGATCCTCCCGTTGAAGTCACCACTAGTTCTAAAGGTGTTACATTAGAGATTAGCGGTGATTTTAGTTTTGGATCTGGAAGCGCTGGAATAAGTCCAGGTCTAAAGAAATTATTATTAGAAAATATAGTACCTGAGATTAAGAATTCAATCTTTCAAATTGAAATTGCAGGGCACACAGATAGCGATGCATTGCCCAAAGCATATCAAAAACGGTTTCCATCAAATTGGGAGTTGTCTACGGCACGTGGCTCGGCAGTGGTAAGAAATGTTATTGATCAGGGAGTTAACCCGACCCGGTTGGTTGCTGCGGGATATGCTGATTGGGTTCCAAGGGGTCAAGCTCAAAACCTGACACAGCAAATAGATAGAAAAACCATTTTGGAATTGAATGATACACCGGAAAATAAAGGTAGGAATAGACGAATTGAAATAACATTTTTGAAACCCTCGCATCATACAACTAGTTATGTAGAAAATGATGGGTAAGAATTAATTAAAGTATGTTTAAGAATTATACAAGGAGTGTAATATGAAGAAGGGGTATAAAATACATCCTTTCATTTGGGTTTTCTTATTTAGCCTGACTTTATTGTTAGGCCAGCAAACCTCCAGTTATTTAACCCAGAAACTAATGGTTGAAAGCGGTCTTAGGGAACGCATAGGCGATGCGCTTTCCAAAATCATTGATGATCAAAAGTATGTAATTGATGTGGATGTTGATATTGAAATTACTGGTGAAAAGGAAGAACAAATTACGATTATACCAGGTGACCGTCCCATTTATGATGAAGCATCTGCGCTAGAACAACTTACAACCATAATTGGTGAAGCGGCTCCAAGAGATGGATCTGCTAAAGATACTGAATTTTCCAGCATGGGGCTTCCTATTCCCGGTTTTGATTTTGAAGTTGAAGCTGAACCGCAAGTCTCTCAGGAATCTGCAACACGGGGTCAGGCCGGTCCCGATATGGTTGTACCAATCCAAGAACCCACTATGGCTGGCGAAAGAGTACAATCAAAGACACTAACACATAGAGTCCCTGCTGTGGCTGCTGTGAAACGTATTCAAATTAGCATAATTTTACAAGAGGGTGCTGCCCCGGAGTTAATCGAGAATATTCGCCAGGTTGTAATGGTAGCATCACGATTTGACCGTACTAGAGGTGATGTGTTAAGCATAATGACCGCATCCTTCAAGGAACGCCGCGATGAAAAAAGTGCGGAACAGGTACTCCTCAAGAATATTGCTGATAAGCTAGAGCAATTACAAGCTGGGGAAAGTGGAGGTATGAAAAAGTCCATAGAGGATGCCGTAAGTGAACCTATGACAGCATTTAAGAATCGGCTAAATGAATTAGAACAAGCGAACCTAAGAAATAAATTCGAATATGAAAGAAAAACTAAATTGTTGCGGGATTCATTGCAACTAGGGGATCTAAAAAGCGAAATTATTTCTTTGAAAGATGCGTTAGTATATGCCGAGCAAACACAAAAGACAGGAATAGATTCACAACTTACGCAGAAAATTTCTATGCTAGATTCTGTTCAACTCGATCTGGAACAGGAACTTGAGAAAGTAGAAAGCTCTTCCGCGATGATCATATTGGTTTCCATATTGGGCGCTCTGGTTTTAATACTACTTGTTTTGGTTATTGTGCTACTGTTTAATAAAAAGAAGACGCCACCACCACCACCGTGGTTTTATGGACCTCCTCGAAGAAGAAAAAAAAAGGGTAAAAACGACGGGTCAAAAAATGGCAATCTAGCTGCTAAGAAAAGTGTTGGCTCTCAGGTAGCAAGTGTGGGACAAGAACTAGAGGATGATCCAGATGTATTGAGGAGCGAGATTGGCGAGATGCGCCAATCAGTTGTATCTATGAGTGTAGGACAACCTAAAACTGCCACACGTATTGTCAAAGAATGGCTGGAAGATGATGTCGTCCCTGAGCCAGAACCACCGCCAGAAGAACCAGAGGAAGAGGATTCTGGTAAAAAGAAGAAAAAGAAGAAATAAAGAGGTCAGTATATGATCACCGATGTAAAAAGACTGTCTGGCTTACAAAAAGTGGCTATTTTGTTTACTATTCTTGGTGAAGGTCTATCAATTACACTTTTAAAGGAACTATCAAAGACAGATATAAGGAAAGTTCGTTCAGTTGCACGGGACCTAGATAGCGTTTCTTTTGGCGTTAAAAAGCGAGTTATAGAGGAATTTTACTATAGTTTTGTAAGTGAGAAATTCCAAGCCGAGGAAGGTGGCGAAGATGAACCTAAGAAACCGTTTGAATTCCTAGATGAATTAACCGATGAACAACTAATATCTATGGTGTTACCAGAGGATACAAAAGTTAAAGCAATTGTAATGGCTCAGGTTAGTGCTGAGAAACGAAAAAAAGTTTTAGATCGTTTGGACCCGGAAGAAAAGGGTCGCGTACTTATTGAAATGGGAACACTAAATGAGGTCCCTTTGGGAGCAATAGTTAGTGTTGCTTCAGACCTGCAAGAGAAATCTCATTTTCTACCAAAAACAGTTGATTTTTCACGGGGTGGTGGTAAAGAAGTTGCGGAAATATTAGGTGAGATGGAACCGGATGACGAATCCAAATATCTAGAGGCTATTTCACGGGAGGCACCAGCTCTCGCTGAGGAGATAAAGAAATACCACCTAAAATGGGAAGATATATTTGAATATTTTCCAGATAATATTATTCGTGATCTTATGAATTCGGTAGAATTGGATCTTATTGCTATGGGGATGAAAGGCATGGAGGAAGCAGTAGTATCAAGAGTGATTGAAAACTTACCGCAGAAAAAACAGGCTATGTTCGAACCAATCGAAGGGGCAGTATCTAAGCGGGAAGTAGATAATGCTCGCAAAGGCATTGTACAGGCCGCTAAGCAGATGGAAAAAGATGGCGCATTTAATCTGGAGGATTATGTGGGTGGTGGAGAAATGGTGGAATAAATCCTCAAATAGTTCAATTAAAACTTTTGACCCCTTTTATTGTAGGGGTTTTTTTATAATTAATTGAACCATGTAGTTTTTTTGAATTTTCAATGGGATTAAAAGAAGAAATCAAAAGCGTAATACTAGCACCCCTTGAAGCAGGGGATGAGAGAATGATAGGTGTTGAGCTAGAGGATTTTATTTATGACAAAAAGAGCAAACGGATACCGGTAAACCCTGGTAATGAATATTCTGCGTCTGATTTACTTAAGAACTTAATTGATCTTCAAGTAAATGATAAGTATAAAGCATATTATTCAATAGAACCTGGAGGTCAAATCGAATGGGCATCCACCCCTCGACGGTCATTGCATGATGTCCAAATTGAGTTAAATAGTCACCAAAAAAGATTAAACCATCTTCTCACTGCTCACCAACTGGAAAAAATTGATTTATCAGTTGAGCCAATCTATTTACCTAATGAGATAGATTTTATTGATCATAAGAAATATGAGTTAATGCATGAATTATTTTTACGGACAGGGAAACATGGACCTTGGATGATGAGAAACACAACAAGCTTTCAAATAAATATTGATATTTTATCCAAGACAGATGCTGAAGAAATGGCTTTCCTAGCAGATTGTTTAACCCCTTTTTGTGTGTTACTGTTTGCCAATGGTCCGTTTATGGCTGGAAATCCAGCTAATAATTCTAATCATCGTTATAACTTTTGGAATGATACAGATCCTTCAAGATGCGGTAATTTGTTTGATCATGGTATACATAATAAGGATCAATTATTAGATAAATTTGTAGATATAGTATTAGATGCGCCATCAATTTTTACTGTTTCGATCAGTAACGATATAAAAAAGTTTGATGGTTCTTTAAAACAGTGGTTGCAAGCTTTAGAACAATCTGATGTACTAGATGAGCATAAAATAAATATTGCTCTGCATCAGATATTTACACATGTTCGATTTAAAAAACATGTTTTGGAAATTCGGGGTACTGACAGACCGCCCACAGGTTTTGAAATAGCACCTGCAGCTTTTTGGGTTGGGTTACTGACTGTTGATTCAATTCGGGATCAATTAGTGAAAATATTTTCTCAGTGGTCTTTAGATGAAAGAAAAATTGCCAATGCGAATGCATCTAGTCTAAGTATTTCAAACATTGGTCCAGCTGGGAAAAATATGATGGAATGGATCAATATATTTTCCGTTTTAGCCATCGATGGTTTAAAGATAAGATCTGAAAGTCTACATATAGATAATGAACAAGATTTATTTACTCCATACCTCAAAATGATTAATGAACGAGGAATTCCAGCCATATTTATGCAAGATGATTTCGATAAAAGCAAAAAACCGCTTATTGAATTTCTGAGAGCCAAATAATGAAGAAACCACTGATAGGATTAAATCCATATTATTTTGAATATAGTGATGCTATGTGGAATGGTTCAAAAGAACGCTATTTCACTGCAATATGGGCAGTTGGAGGTATACCAGTTACGCTCCACTATCCTAATCAAGATGACTCGATCAATGAAATTGCCCAAGCCATTGATGGATTACTTCTAGTTGGAGGTCCTGATATACCTAATGATATATATAATGGTAATCACCCGGAGTTCCTGGATTCAGATGTTATGGGGACAGAACGAGAAAAATTTGATAGAAATATTTTCCTTGCGATGTATAATTTAAGAAAACCGGTGTTGGCCATATGTGTTGGTATGCAGCACATTAATGTGATTCGCGGCGGCACGCTTTATGAAGATTTGAACGAACAATTAGATGGTTCCGTTAATCATGGAGAATTTAATGGGGAGTATGCACACCACACGGTAAAGCTTGAAAAAAATAGCTTAATAAATAAAGTTATTGGTGGTGATGACCCAGAAATAATAAGTACCCATCATCAAGGAATTCGCACCCTAGGTAGTGGTTTAAAACCGGTTTCTTGGTCCAATGATGGATTAATTGAAGCAATAGAAGATACCAAATTTCCTGATGCATTTTTAGCCGTTCAGTGGCATCCTGAATTTATGCTAGATGATGAGGATCAAATAAATTTATTCAAATGGCTGGTTCTGGAGTCCCTATCCAAAAGTCAGCGCACTAGTCCATAACCACTGCGGCGCGTATCTCCCACAGCATTTGTAGGTGTAACAGCATTTACACCACCAAAAAATAGGTTTTTTTCGTGCCAATGGTGTATTGTTAACCAGGGAAAGTTTAATTTTTTTGTATTAATCCCTGACTCACAGTGAATTATATTTTCCTCTAAATGAATTCGCGGTGCTTGAATTGCTTCATCTAGATTCATATTTTTTGTGAATTTATTAAGTATTACTTGTGTAATTGCAGATCGTATACGATTGCTGCCTCCGCTTCCAAGTACAAGTTCAGGACCTAAATCACCAATAACAATTGTCGGAGACATCATTGTTTCCATTCGTTTTGTCGTTTCCCAATTATGGAATCCGTCAAGATTTAAGTCCTCTTCTCCGAGTATATTATTCATCATAATACCTGTGCCTGGTATTATATGTCCGCAACCTTCTCCATTGGTGGTCGTTACACTTGCTGCATTACCTTGTGAATCGATAATGCTTATGTGAGTAGTTGACCCAGAACCCGGTTTTTCTTTATTCAGTTTGACGGAAATTTTGGAATCAAAAAGGTCTAAATACCTTTTGAAATAACTTGGACTCAATATTTCTGCTAACGAATCTTTTTTATTTTTTGCGGAAATAATTTCGCTTCGTGCAGTTTGTACTAAACGCATAACAAGGGTTAATAATCGATTATCTATTTCTTCCCCAGGGAATTTCAAAGATATGATTTTTAAGGCGAATGCTATAAGAGTACCACCCGGAGATGGCATGGGGTTAGTAATAATTGTTTTACCCTTGAAATCAATTTTCAAAGGTGTTCTTTCAATCACTTCATAGTTCGATAAATCCTTTGTTGTTAATAGTCCTCCATTCCCCATAAAATCATCAATATTTTCTGTCAAATCGCCGTTGTATATAAAATTAGAGCCTTCAACAATTATTTGTTCGAGGAAATTTGCAAAATCCGGGTTACTGAACCGTTCACCGGCTTTTATTCTTTTTCCATTTGGTTTGAAAAGAGTTTCTCCAGTTTTGGTGTGACTCAGAATTGGGTCAAGAATTTTAAATAGGTATTCATGTGCATTATTAATAATTGCACCAGACTTGGCAGTCCGTATAGCTGGTTCAAGTACGCGCGATAATGGCAATGATCCCAATCTAGAATGGATATGTAATAAACCAATTGTGTTTCCAGGTACGGCAACAGAACCTTTCCCAATATGAAAAAATTGCGTTGCTGGACCAAAATCAACCGCTATACGAAAAAAATCTAAATTCTTAACCGATTGTATTTCAGGTGTGTGTACAAAAAAATCGAAAACTATTGGTTCTGATTCTTTTGGATATGCCAGCATAACGCCCCCACCACAAGCGCCAGTTAAGGTGTATTCCGACGTCATAGAGGTAAATACAGCACAAACCGCTGCATCAAATGCATTACCGCCGTCTTTAAGAATTTCCATTGCAGCTTTAACAGTAGTTTTGTCACCTGCAGCTATGCTACCATACTTCATATAAATAGAAAGCTAGTAGATAAATATTTTTTTACCAAGATGTTCAATATTATTTTATCACAGATACTATACCCTATAAACTATTTCTATATATATCTGGTAGTAATTAATTTCATGTAATTATAGATTATCATTTCTATCGTGCATTCTAATTCCTCATTTATCATACAACGTACATACCTCTGTTGGGTTGTACCGCTGTGGTATGAATTAGACTTTTCAAATTTTGTTGTATATAATACTCAGGCAATGGTATCCCGTACCTTTACTTCTCTGGTAGAAATTAAATGATTACAGATCATGATATTGTCATGGTGGGCGGCGGCGGAGCAGGACTCCGAGCAGCTATTGCCATTGCCGAAACGAACCCAAGCTTGAGTGTCGCGGTGGTGAGCAAGGTCTATCCCATGCGGAGCCATACTGTGGCGGCAGAGGGTGGTGCGGCTGCTGTTATCAAAGATAACGATTCTCTGGAAAACCATATCAACGATACCATTGCCGGAGGGGACTGGATGTGTGATCAGGACGCCGTGGAACTTTTTGTGAACGAAGCTCCAAGAGAATTGATTCAGATGGAGCACTGGGGCTGTCCGTGGAGTCGGGAAACTGATGGGACAGTGGCGACTCGACCCTTTGGGGGGATGAAGATTGAGCGAACATGGTTTGCTGCAGACAAAACCGGGTTTCATATGCTCCACACCCTTTTTCAGACATCTCTCAAGTACAACAATATTACCCGGTACGACGAATGGTTCGCCACAAAAATTCTGGTAGAGAATGGCCGGTGCCAGGGAGTAGTTGCCATCGAACTTCGTTCCGGTAAGGTAGCAGCGATTACCGGCAGGTCGGTGATAATGTGCACCGGCGGGGCCGGCCGGGTTTTTCCGTTCACGACCAATGGTGCCATCAAAACAGGTGACGGGATGTCCATGGCATACCGAGCTGGCGTACCCCTCAAAGATATGGAATTTATCCAGTACCATCCCACCGGACTCCCCGGCACCGGTATTCTTATCACGGAAGCAGCCCGAGGGGAAGGCGGAATCATGGTGAATAAAGACGGCTATAGGTATCTTCAGGATTATGACTTGGGCAAGCCGCTGGATATTAACAATTCGAAGCATCCAGTAAAAAAAAGCATGGAACTAGGTCCCAGGGATCGCCTGAGCCAGGCTTTCGTGGCGGAAAAAGAAAAAGGAAGAACTATATCTGGCCCATATGGTCACGTAGTTTATCTCGACATCCGTCACTTGGGTGAAAAGAAAATTGATAAAAAGATTCCCTTCGTCAGGGAGTTATCCAAAAATTACGCCGGCATTGATCCTGTATACGAACCAATCCCAGTGAGACCCGTCGTTCACTACATGATGGGAGGTATTGATACTGATCTCACAGGGGCGACTGCTCTCCCCGGTTTTTACGCGGCCGGAGAGTGTGCCTGCGTCTCTATCAACGGGGCCAACCGTCTGGGATCTAACTCCCTGACGGAACTTCTAGTGTTTGGTCGTCGCGCAGGTAAGGCAGCGGCCCAGTTTGCATTGGAGAACCCCCGTCTTAACGTGACCTCACTGGAACTGCAAGCTGCCGAGGAACAGGAACGTATCAGCAGAAAATTTTATAGAAAAGAGGGAGGGACTGAAAGAATATTTACTCTTAGGAAAGAAATGAACGAAACCATGGAAATGAGTGTCGGCATCTATCGCTCAGAGATTAGTTTGAAGGAAACACGCAATAAAATAAAAGAACTTAAAGACAGGTTTCCCAATATTATAATGGAGGACAGAAGTTTCAATTTTAACACTGAACTGACATCAGCGCTGGAACTTGAGTTCATGTTGGATGTTGCAGAAGCCATCACCTACAGTGCTCTGAAAAGAACGGAAAGCAGGGGTTCTCACCAGCGAACTGACTTCCCGGATAGGGATGATAAAAAATTCTTAAAACATTCTTTGGCATACCAAAATGATACTGAACCCCGCATTGATTATAAAGATGTGGTGATTACTAAATGGCCGCCTGGTGAGAGAGTTTATGGAAAGGAAGAATAAGGTATAAAAAATGACAGAAACCATGAAATTGGAAATCTTCCGCTACCGCCCAGAAAAAGAGAGCGAACCCACCTTTCAGACATACAAGGTTCCGTTCCGTGAAGACTGGGTGGTGCTGGACGCCATCAATCACATTAAGGATGAAATCGATGGAACGCTTTCCTACCGCTGGTCCTGCCGTATGGGGGTCTGCGGCAGTTGCGGCATGATGATCAACAACGTTCCGAAATTGTCCTGCGCCGCATTTCTCAAGGATTACTACCCAGATAAAATTCGTATAGAACCATTAACCGGCTTTCCCGTAGAGCGGGATCTAATCTTCGAAATGGATGATTTTATGACAAAACTTAAAGATATACAGCCATATATCATTCGGAAGGAAGGTGAAGAGAAGCCACTGGATGAAGGTGAATACCTTCAGTCCCCCGCTGAACTGGCTCACTTCAAGCAGTACTCCATGTGTATTAACTGTGTGCTCTGCTATGCTGCGTGTCCCGTGTATGCCCTCGATTCTTCCTTTATCGGACCAGCCGTTATCGCTCTCGGCCAGAGGTACAATATGGATACTCGGGACCAAGGTAGGGAAACCCGTCAGGAACTCATCGCCAGTCACGAAGGAATCTGGGAGTGTACTTTTGTAGGTGAGTGCAGCGCCGTCTGTCCGAAACATGTGGATCCGGCAGCGGCAATTCAGCGGGCAAAAGTATCCAGCACTGTTGACTGGTTTAAGGATATTTTGATCCCGTGGGGAAAAAAGAAATGAGTACCTACCACAGACTCGTACCTAACACATGGTGGCTTCAGCGCAGACCGTACATTTTATTCATGATTAGGGAGCTAACCAGTGTATTTGTTGCTGGGTATTGTATTTTTCTACTGGTTTTGGTTTACAAACTGACACAAGGGGCTGATGCATATGGCAATTTCATGGCTGCTCTGAAGTCGCCCAGTAGCGTGTCGCTGCATCTCATTACCCTCGTTTTTGTGCTCTATCACACCATTACCTGGTTTAACCTAACACCAAAAATCCTTGTGCTTTACAGAGGAGAAGAGCGGATTCCTAAAGGACTGATAGCTGGGACGTTCTATGCTGGGTGGGTAGTAGTTTCCATTATTGTTGCATTGCTGGTATTGGGAGTTTAAAGATGGCGAAGTCCAACGAACCGATCTGGTGGTCACTGTTTTCAGCTGGTGGCATGGTAGCTGCTATGATTTTTCCCATCCTGATCATCATAACGGGTATCTTGATACCGTTTGGATTGGCTGGTGACGATCCTCTGAATTTCGAAAGAATTCATACAGCCGTGGCCCAGAATAACTATGTAAAGATGATCTTTTTTATAGTAATTAACCTGCCGCTCTTCCACTGGGCTCACCGCTTCCGCTTCACCCTTGTAGATGTGGGACTGAAATCCATGAGCTCTCTCATATCTATCCTTTGCTATGGTGGAGCGATTGCTGGAACAATCGTCTCAGCAATTGTATTTTGGAATATTTAAAAGATATAATTCAAGGGAAAGTAAAGCATTAATCCCCTGGATAAATAGGATAGACGTCTTGTGGCAAGATATTAGGTTATATTTTTGATGATTATAAAAAGCCCTTTAGGGCTTTTTCATTTTAATCTAAAATTAACAGGTATTGATATCCAAACGCCAACTGGCCTTTCACGTTGTTTCGCGGGTCTAAAACGTGTTTTGCGGATTGCTGAAATCGCTGCTTCATCCAAACCAGTATTAGGGATTCCTTTTAATATTACAGTGTCCTTAACACGTCCTTTTTTATCAATAAATACCTGTACAACAACCGTTCCCTCAATGCCGGCTTCCTGGGCTATTTCAGGGTATACAGGTCTGATTTCTGTAAGAGGTTGTGGTGGATCATCATAAGGTATGAATTTCACTCGCGGTCCTTCTGGCGGCGGCGGCGGCGCATCCCAAGCTTCAAAATTATCTAGATCTGTTTCTTCAATTGTTAAATCATCTGCAATGTCCTCATCTTCAGATTCTACAGGTACAGATGGGCGTGCAGGAGGAGGAGGGCGTTCAATTTGCTGAGTTTGAGGTATATTCTCGATCAGAATCTCTTGTAATTCAACACCTTCCAGCTCAAGGATACCCAAATATCTTGGATAAATTAAAAATGTAAAGATTAGTAGCAACACACTGCATAGGGTAGTTAACCTTATTGTGATCGGGTATTTGTATTTAATAGGTAAAGTTGCTTGTCCAGATAACATTATTTATTAGTCTATAGCCGTTTTTGACGAATAATTAAGCATAAGGGCATCGGCTTTCCGCAGTTCAGTGTGGATATCAGAAATTAAACCCATTCGTGCAGCTTTATCTGCTTTGATGGATACAGTGAGTTGCGGATCAGCAGCCCGCTTGGTGTACATTATATGGCGTACATTACTAGAGCGAACCAATTTATCCTCAATTGAAATTTGACCTTGTTTTGATACCCAAATATGGGCAGTATGCCTTTTTGATTTTAGTTTTTGTATGCGTTTAGCTTTGGGCAATTCCACATCTAAGCCAGAGTACTCGCGTAGCACAGTTGTAACCATAAAAAATATAAGTAGCATGAAAATAATATCGGGCATGGATGCAGTAGGGATATCACTGCTGATTTTCACTTTTCTGTTAAGTTTCATTATTCTGAGTCGGCAATTGATATGCGCGTTGCGTTGGCACGTTTTAATTGATCAATCACCGCCACGTAATCTCCATACTTTGTTTTTTCATGAGCCTTTACTGATATTATTAATTTATCATTTTTGGCAAGCCTGCGTCGGACCTCACGATTAACGTCTTTAATTGCGATTGGTTTTCCACCGAGCAGAACATTACCCTGGGAATTTATAAGACAATTAAGGATGTTTGTTTTTTTGATCTCAAGCTCTTCACCTTCCGCTGGTAAAATAATGCCGAGACCCTTATCCATATCGATGGTAGTGGTAACAAGAAAAAATATAAGCAGTAAAAAAGCGATATCTGCCATGGATGAAGTAGGGATTTCACCCCCCTTAAATCTTCTTCTTGCCATTTAAATTAAAGAAAAACCTTATTGAATTAAGGATATTCTAGCTTTGAGCCAGCTTCTCATATTCCAAATGTAGCTGATCCATAAACTTTACCGAATTTTCTTCCATATCTAATACCAGTTTATCAATCATGGAAACAAAAAAGTTTTGAAATATCTGGATAATCATTGCGACAATCAAACCAAACGCAGTTGTGAGCAGTGCTTGTGATATACCACCGGCAACAACAGCTGGAGAAATATCATTGGCTGCAGCTATAGCATCAAATGCATTAACCATGCCAGCCACTGTTCCCGTAAAGCCAAGCATCGGAGCAATAGTAATGACTGCATTCATCCAAATCATATTTTTTTCGAGGAAAGACATTTCCAATCCACCGGCATCTTGGACTGCTTTTTCTACTTCTCGAAGACCACGATGGAATCTTGAGAGACCTGCGTGAAAAATTTTAGCTACCGGCCCTGGGGTATTATTACAAAGTTCAATGGTATTATCAATACCATCATTATCCAAAGATTTAATAACGTCATCAAAAAATTCCTTTGTATTTGTAGATGACATAATCAAAGAATAGAACCGTTCCCCGGAAATGCCAAGTCCTGCAATCAACAGTATTAGTATTGGCCACATAAAGGGCCCGCCGTTTACAAAATATTCTACCATTATTTTTTTAACCTCCGTTTAAATATATCATTATTTATTTTTAACACCAGCTCAGAAATTTAAATGCTATTTGATATGAATGCACTAGCTTTTTAAGAAAGCAATATTCATTGATTAATGATTTCTATGTTAACGCTTTGATTGCCTCGTCTTCGCTAGTATAAATTTTCGAATAATTAGTTATTCCCATGATATTAAATGTTTTCTCAACGATTGGCGCAACATTATAGTAACCTATTGTTCCATTAACGCCCTGTAAGTCCTCTATAACTTCTATAAGAATGGATACACCGATGCTATTAACCATTTTAGTATCCTTCATATTAATTAATAATTTTCTCTTACCTTCAGATATTCCTTGTTTACAAATAGAAGCCACTCGGTCTCCACCAAAATTATTTAAGTACCCACTCGTTTCCAGGATGGTTATATCACCTTCTTCACGAACTTTAATATTAAAATCACTCATGATCTGATTTTCCTCCCTTTTATAATTATCTATTTTTTGTCATTGTGACAGTTGTGCCATCCTCGCCGGATTGAAACTCCACTGTGTCCATTAGTTCTTTCATCAATTGAAGGCCCCAACCCCGCTTATTATCAGAAATAATTTTCTCTTCGATTTTAGGTATAGCTACAACTTCAGCATCAAAGCCAATACCCTTATCGCCTACTTTTATTATAAGTTTTTCTGGGTCAATAATGTATTGAATGAAAATATTATCTTTGGATTTAGAATGTTCAAATGCATTAATGCAGGCTTCAATCAATGCCATACTGATCTCGTCTGTTTTCTCTTCATCCAAATCCATACGGTTTGCGATAACTTCTGCAGTTTTGGTTGCTGCAAGCTCCATGTCTTGCATCACAGGCAGTGTGAGTTCTACTGTTGGATTACTCATATGTACATTCCTCCATAAAATATTTAGGCTTGTGCAACTTTTTTAAAATTCTTTTCTTCCTCTAATTCTTTCTGTGCTTTCTGATCTCCATTCTGCTGTTTTTCAAAAACTACAAACGTGATATCATCAGGATTTTGAGAACCATCGAGCCAATCATCAGCAAGGTCAATCATTGCTTGTTTAACTTGCGATGCCCCTAAATGCGCTACTTTTTCAATACAGTCCATTACCGGTTGATAATCTAACAAATTTCCTTCCAAATCTGGAGCTTCGGGTAGTCCATCTGAAAGAAGTACCAATATATCTCCCTTATTAAATGATCTCTCCACTAGCTCAAATTGTTCATTATCTAATCCGCCTAAAGGAAGATTTCGGATCTCGATTTCTTCTACAGATTGTGTTTCTGCTGAGTATAGATAAGCTGGTGGCATCGCAGCTGCACTTATATAAAGTTTGTCATTTCTAAAAATACACACACTTAAGCTCATACGTAGACGGCCAGTGTCAACTCGGCGTACTACTTTATTGAGCCGGTTAAGAATATCATCAGGCGAGTTAGACTCTATACTTGCAAGACCGGCCTTGGTTATTGAGACCATCATACCTGATTGAGAACCGTGCCCTGTGGCATCTCCACAGACTGCATAAAAACTTCCATCCTCCAGTTCGAAAAAGTCATAGTAATCACCACCAACTTCGGTGGAGGTACGCATAAAAGCCTTAATATCCATCCCTTCATAATCTGGTATTTTCTTCGCGATCATCCTCAACTGAAATTCCCTGGCCTCTGCGAGATCCAGGTCTTTGCGTTTATTTTCTAGTGATTTACGTCTTAATCGGTCTACTCCATAAAACCCAGATGTACTAAGTCCGACGAAAGCAAAGAAATAAAATGTATATGCATACCATGTCTGCCAAATTGGTGGTTTAACGCGGATTTCTATTGAATAAGGATTATTATTCCAAATACCATCATTATTACTTGCCCTGAAATGAAAATTATAATTATCTGGCTCAAGGCGTTGGAAAGTCACTGTCCGATTGGTCCCATTATCCACCCAGTTGTTTAAGTAATTATCTAGCGTATATTGATATTGATTTTTTGAAGACTTGTTATAAGAAAGTCCAACAAAATTAATATTCAATGTTTGAACTTGATGATTAATCGAAATCTGGTTATTTGTGAAATCGATGAAATTTCGGTTACCTTCGTAATCTATAGTCTCGACCAAATTGATAGCTAATTTTGGCATTATTTCATTGATTGTTATTTCTGAGGGATTTACTCGAGTAAGGCCTTGTACGCTTCCAAAGTATAATATTCCATTATCATTAATATCCACAGCACCAGTATTAAAGATATCAGCGGGTAAGCCATCACTATTATCAAACACCCTTACACTGCCGTCGGTGTGCAAGCGTGCAATTCCTCTTCTGGTACCAAACCATAAACCACCAGAATTATCAGAGAGAATTGATACTACTGTCGCGCTAGGTAAACCATTATCAATTGACCAGCGATCAAAATTGTCATTTTCTCGATTATAACGAAATAATCCTTCACCCGATGTTCCAATCCAGATATTATTATTTACATCACTAACAATTGTATTCACAGAATTTGATGAAAAACTTTTCGGATCATTTTTATCAATAATATAATGTTTCACAAGTTCAAATTTTTCATATTTTATCTGACGGTCGTTAATATATCTGCTTGAAATTTCCATCTTTACTCTGAAAAGGCCGTTTGATTCTGTGCCAACCCACAGCTCATCAGTCTCTAGATCCCGGAGGATTGCTGATGGCCTGGATAGATAATCATTTTGAACACTATCTTCATATTTGTAAATAGAGAATTTCAGCGCATTTTCTGGATGTTTGGGCATAGTGCATTTGATTATCCCTGCCGTGGTTGCAAACCATATATTTTCATAGCTGGGCCCATTTGGATTTTCAACGTATTCTTGGAAAATTGAATTGACTTTTCCCCGAAGTATTGATCCGGATGTTTCATCAATAAATTCATAAAATCGTTGATATGTTTTTGTAATTGGATTTATCAATGTTGCTCCTAAAGACTGACTTGCAGCCCACACCTGCCCGTCATGTAAAATTG
>Ga0257109_1000060_pt1 | contig 27584 bp, 20 predicted proteins | sample LP_taG_8_FD_191566 | JGI IMG/M metagenome (GOLD analysis project Ga0257109, IMG submission 191566) | Marine microbial communities from Northeast Subartic Pacific Ocean, Canada - LP_J_2011_P26_2000m | ecosystem: Environmental > Aquatic > Marine > Oceanic | place: Canada: Northeast Subartic... | reverse complement strand
GGTCTTATCGTACATCCATGCCCCTGGAAATGTGCTACCTGTCTGCTTTGCTTGTTCCTGTTTACACTCGCTTTCAACATTATCGTTCTCTGCAGAACTGGTTCTTTTTTGCAGGTTTTGGTGGTTCATTTTTTGCACTTATTAATACCAATTTATCCGAGATGGCACAAATTTATATGTCCATTCACTATTTTTTTGCCCATGGCCTTGTCATTTTTGTAATGCTTGCACTTGTGATAGATGGCTATCGGCCACGATGGGTTGACTATTTCAATGCTATAAAATGGACAACGGTCCTTGTTTTGTCCATCATTATCATTAATCTGATCCTTGGAAGTAATTATATGTTCACTTTTGAAAAACCACCGGGGGTTAATTTTACGTTGCTGATGCCGGAATGGCCCTATTATTTTATGATTATATTGTTTATTGGCCTTATGTTTTATACTCTATTAATGCTTCTATCCCTGGTGCCTCAACAAAATGAAGATTGATGAAACAAGTAGCTGTAATACTAGCAAGGCAATCAAGGCTTAAACCCCGCCCAGTAGCGGGGTTTTTTGTTTGTGGCAGTTTATTAATTAAAGACTATTGTAATTGTTTATAAAATAATTGTTTTAATTAAGCTAATACTGTATGAAAAATCATTTAAGTTTTGACAATTAAAATAAAGGATAAATCCATGTACAGAATAGTTACTATCGCTTTAAGTCTCTCAATTTGTTTTGCCTCAGATAATATCCAGTCAAGAATGGATAAATTGATGCGATCTCTTCAAGAAAAATACCAGATCTATTCACCCAACGATTTCCACAAATTAAAATCCCGATCCCTTGCTAAAAAACGATCATTTTCATCAAGGGATATGGATGATTTATTTGGAGAATGGTTCATGGTAGATGCAAATAATGAAATGGTTGTAACAGTTGGGTCTAACCAGTCTATGCCAAACATGATGCAAATGATGGCTATGGTAGAAGCAGAAGGTAATGTCACTGCAAGTGCTAATAACTATACAACAGAATTAACATATTTTTTGGATCCAAGTATGTTGGAAATGGATGATGACGGTGATGATGATGATGATACTTATTCTTATGGCCCTCGAATAGGTATGTATTTAACAGATCTAAATCCTGAAGATGGGGGCGCGGTTTATTTTGATGAAACTGATACATTGGCAACTATTACTTTTGTGGATATACCTCTTTTCGATGACTCTGGGTCTCTAAATACTTTTCAGGTCCAGCTCATCTATTCTAGCGGTGAAATTATAATTAGTTATAAAGATCTTTCCTTAAGTGGATCCAATACAGGACAGGCACCAGGTGGCTTGGCTATAGGTATCGCAAATGGAGAAGGATATTACGATGACATTGATCTAAGCGAATCTGCAGGGGAATCGTATTCTTCCCCTGTAGAAGGGTATTCTGATTCTAATGAATTGGATCTGGCATATAATAAAATCACATTCACGCCAAATTCTGATTTTTCAGAATACTCAGTCACAGCAACAACGATCACTGACCTACCAGCATCCTATTCGAATGAAATAACTGTAGAAGATGATGATTATTCAGAACAATCCTTGTCTTCATATTTTGAATTTTATGGCAATAGTTACAATCAAATCTACATTAATAATGATGGGAATATTGGATTTGAAGATGGTGATGATACTTGTGTCTGCTGGGTTTGTGATGACGGTGATGGAGACTGTGCCGCAGAATATTTGTCTGGTGGAGAAGGGGAAGGCGATAATAATGCAGCTGATGCCTTAATCTATGCGCAGGATTATGTTAATGATTATTCCAGCAATCATGGTCAATCATCCTTTGACCTTGAGTCTGAGTTCAATCTGGTGATAGAAGGTGATGATGTATCTGGAGGTCTTGGTGGAAATGATCCAGGGAACTGCGAAATAAATTGGCCTCAAGATCCATACAGAATGGCTGTATACTCATTTGTTTCCGAGTATGTTTTATTAGAGGGATCGAGCGTTGGGTGTTTTGTTGATGATGTTACCTTAAATCAAACTTTTGCCTATGTGGCATTAGAGATGGAGTCATGGTGGCTAGAAGGGGGTGATGGAAATGATGGTTCTGGTGGTATAATAATGAATCTTAACGTTATGGAATATTTTACAGTGATGGCGTTTGGTATCCCACCAGTAAATGTAGAAAATCCGCTAGTTGTTATGTTTGAAGTCGACCCAACAAATACTGTCTTGGAAGTAAACGCTATAGAGATCTCTGCAAATGGTCTTAATCCATTATTTACAGATTCAGCAGAGGTTGCAAGTAATGTAGTATTGGACACGGTGGATAATACAGTCACATTTGACAATCTGTTCCTATATGACTCCACAGAATCAATAGCTGTGACTCTATATGGAACCATTGGACATGGTATGATTGATTTAATAGCAGATGTTCCTACAGAGGTACCTTGGTTTGGGGATATAATAGAAGGAGATTTAGAAGCACCCGAGACGTACCTGGTTTTCAATGAAGATTCAACCGGTATGACAATAGAGATTGAGGAAGATGAAGATTATGGAGATATAATCGATACTTCCTACTTTGATTGGCTCGCTACTAGTGACTCTCTCTGGTTATTTGAAGATGCATGGATTTGTGGTGGAGAGGATGAATCATATTCATCGGAAGAAGAATGCAACGAGGATTGTGATACAGAATGCCAATATGATGAAGATGGCGAAGCAATCTCCCTATCCTATGAATTCAGCGATGACACTCTTTTTGTTAGTGCAAAGCAATATCCATGTGAAGAAGAAGGTGTTGATACTTATGATGAGTGCATTGAGGAAGAGGAAATGGGTCTTTTCCTAGGATATTTGGAAGATATACAAGACTTATATATCTATAGTACACTCGTTATGCTTCCAACAGGTGATGATGTTTCATTGACTGATATTACAGTTATGCCAGAAAAATTCACGATCCATCAGAACTACCCCAACCCATTCAACCCAGTCACAACACTGCGCTACGATTTGCCAGAAAACGGTAATGTTAATATTACCATTTATGATATGCTTGGTAGGCAGGTAAAGACCCTAATCAACCAAAACCAAAATGCTGGATACATGTCAGTTATCTGGAATGCTACTAATGACTACGGTAAACCAGTGAGTGCTGGTATTTACATATACCAGATACAGGCTGGGGAATACATTAGCACTAAGAAGATGGTGCTGTTAAAATAGATTATTTAATTAGTAAAACATTAAGCCCCGCCCATTAGCGGGGTTTTTTGTTTATAGACATTTAGGACTGGTGGGGTGTAATATTAGTTATCTAGGATGTTGAAATTAAAATTGTTAAATAAGATGAGATAATAGATGAACAAAATCACATTTAAAATCAGTTTGCTATTTGCACCGCTTGCTTATGCATTTCATCACTGTGAGGAATCCATCATCTTTAATTTTAGAGCGTGGCGTTCTCTATATTTCCCTGATAATAAATTGCCTTCAACAGAACTGATGATAGTCATTCTCATGGCAATATCGTTGGTGTACATTATTCTACATTTCATCGTCCAAAACAGAGCCAGTGCACAGTCGGTAATTATATTTTTAATGGCAACTCAAGTGAACAATACGATTTTTCATACCGGCGGAACTATTGTGTTTCAAGACTTCAGTCCCGGTTTAATTACGGCCATCTTATTGTACATTCCTGTAAATATTATCATTGCGCAAAAGGCGCTTCAGGAGGGGTGGATATCTAAACGTTCGTTGATAGTGCTATTCTTATTGGGAGGTATCATTTTCTGGTCATTTGTAAAGTTAGGTCTATTTCTTATGGTAACAGTGCTACTCATATCTTATCTATGGATTGCTTATGAAACATTTAGAATTAAGCGTGCTCCAAAAATCATTCAGTAATTGGTGGTATTCCATCTATATCATCAAGACGCGCCAAGTAGCGGGGTTTTTTGTTTATACATTGAATAGTAGAATTTTCTTTAAATCCATTTGCATCATTTAATATCAAATAATGTCAAATGAGCAAGAAAACAGACAAACTGATAAAAAATACACCACCGGCAGTTTTAAGATTCCAACTGTTTCTTAGCGAGGGATCTTACTAAGACTGCTTCCCAACTGTTAAAATTATAATTTGCGATATAATTGAATATTGCCCTAGCCTTTGTATCCTCTCCAGTTGATTTTAAAGCTAGAGCTTTGAAGTAAGCATAATACTGATAATTTTCCGGATTAATGTTATCTTTAAAATAGCTGAGGGAACCTTGGGCATCTCCACTGAATAAACGAACCATCCCCGATAGGGCATTGTAATTATCTAATGCAGAAGGACTCTGTATTTTATTAGCAATGGGATATAGTTCTGCAAGTTGTTCTTTTGCTTTATCGTATTCTCCGAAAAGGATATAGTACCAAGCTTCCATTTGGGCATTATAAGCATCAAAATTTCTTTGTCTGACCTCATCTACATCCATAAGTGCCATAGCAGCAGCAGCATAATTTTTACGTGTATTCAATGCGCTATAAGCTTCTTCTTTTTGCTGATTGTTAGCGTAAGATAAAAACTTTGCAAATTCAACTCTAGCTTTTTGTTGGTTTAGTGATGCTTCCGTAAATCCTAGATGATTTAATTTGTTATAGAGATCTTGAGCGAGGAGCAATGCGCCTTCATAATCGTTTTGAAATAGATACGAGTTCAGTTTGTAGAAAGAGAGATTAACTACCGCTATAGGGCTTTTTGCAAGTGCAATTGCTCGGTCATAATTTTCTCTTGCCGTTTCAGCATCGCCACTGAACAGGTAATTATGTGCCATCACATTATAGGCAGAACCTTTTAATGTCGAACCACTTTCTTCAGCAATATCCACCATTTTCTGGTAGAGTGGTTTTGCGGCCTTGAAATTACTATACTGACGTTCCACATTTGCCCTAACCTGATAAGAGAATGCTGCTTTGGGACGTGTTTTAATCATGCCTTTCGTATATTTCAGCGCTAGTGCCTTGGTCTGTTGTTTTTTAGGTAGTAATAGGTTTCCTCCGATTTTAACCTGATGAGACGCTAAACCCCGCCAAGCTAGGTACTGTTTAGAATTTATTGTTAACGCTTTATTATATTGAGCAATAGCGTTATCAAAATCTTGTACAGCTGTATAAGCATTACCCAAAATAGTATAAGCTTCGGAACTATTAGGATATTTGTTAACCAGCTCTTTTGAAATATTAACGGCATCTATTAAACGACCATCTCTATCTGCAACGTACATATTTACACGTAATCTTTCAGCTTCGCTGCCATTGTTTTTCTTGGCAATGGCGTGATCCCGGTAATTTTTTCTTTTGTTTGGATCTGTTTCGGGAACATATAGATTAGCAAGTATAAGTTCAGGATCTAGACTAAGTGCTTGTTCAAATAAATTTTTTGCTTCTAACCCTTCGTTCTGAGTTAAATGATTGTAACCGCGATTATACAATTCTAATGCTTTTTCATTGGCAGACGTAATTGGTAAGGGTACATCCATAGTTTTGGAACAGCTTATAATCAAATACGGAATTAAAAATGGAATAATAATTCGGGGAAATAATATCATATTAGTTTACCTCATTATTCTGGATTAAGAATTAGTCCTATAATCTATATCAGAAGAACTATTGCTCAACATCACTTTGTAAAAAATATGGATAATTCTATTAAATGGAACCAATTATCCATGGCATGTTTTTTGTTTATAGACATTTAGTAGTTGCACTACGTACATTTATTCTGAATGTTGAAATCAAAAAAGCTGAAAATTTCCGTAATTAGTATTCTTGTCATCATTTTGACCGGTATTTACGTCTTCAAAATGCTCTTTCCGACTGGTCCGGTTTTAGATCCAGTGCCCAACCCCATTTCAGATAAAACACGAATTAACAAACAGGCAGAAGAAGCGCAATTAAAACCCAACCGCTTGCGAAACCTCTATTTTGGCGACTTGCACGTACATACATCTTTATCACTGGATGCATATATAGGAGGCACATTAGCTAACCCCGATGATGCCTATAAGTTTGCCCGGGGGGAAGCGATTGAAATATTTGGGAAACAGGTGAAAATTGAACGGCCTCTCGATTTTTCCGCTGTAACAGATCATGCTGAAGCCATGGGTGAAATGATGACTATCCAAAACTCCGGAGAACCTGCGCATAAGGCTTTTGTCCCCCGAAGGTTTCGAGCAATCCATGAACCGGATGAACCAATTTATTCTGTTTACAATCCCGATTCCCCCGTATACGTTGACACTTCAAACCAACTACAACTCTTTAAATTAGCCCTGGAACAAGTAGGTCATGATGATCGAAAACATCCATCCTTTTTTCGGGGATACGCCACTACAACAAAAGCATGGGATATCATTCTCGATGCAGCTGAAAAGCATTATCAGCCTGGCAAGTTCACGACTTTCGCTGGTTTTGAATGGTCTCGATTCATTGGACGGGCACACCTTCACCGTAACATTATTTTTCGTGATATGATGGTACCGGATTACCCTTTGAGTTCTTTCGAATTGAAACATGAAGAAGCACTATGGAAATGGCTTCAACAAATTACTAATGATGGTGCCACAGCAATGGCAATACCTCATAATTCAAACTTGGCGGATGGCGGTGCATTTTCAAATCGGGATAAAAATGGGAACCCTATGTCAAAAGAATATGCAAAACTGCGACAAGATTTTGAACCATTGGTAGAGATCCATCAGGCGAAAGGAAATTCTGAAGTCCATGCTGCTTTCTGGAAAAATGATGAATTTTCCGGTTTTGAAAACTATACCCACCATCCGCCTCAGAAAAACAATTATGTGCGCTGGGCCCTCAAAAAAGGACTGGAACATGAACATACTCACGGGGTGAATCCATTCAAATTTGGTCTGATTGGTAGCACTGACACCCATACTGGTACTCCAGGGAAAGTAGAAGAACATAGTAATACGGGCAATAATGCTATGGCGGATTTATTCCCGGAAGCTCGTGCAACCCAACGGTGGCCTTTAAATGAATCCTTCCAAGTGTACGAAGTGGTCAATCCCGGAGGAATGGTGGCTGTGTGGGCCGAAGAAAATTCCCGGGGATATTTGTACGATGCCCTGAAGCGTAAAGAATGTTATGCCACAAGCGGTACCCGGATCCAATTACGTTTTTTTGGCGGTAGTGGTTTTCAAAAACACTTTAAATCTGATGAAGATTTACTAAAAGATGGATATATAAATGGGGTACCCATGGGCAGTGATCTAGATAGTGAAAACACCCAAAAGGTTGAATTTCTGATTTGGGCAAAGAAAGATTCAATCGGTGCCAATCTTGACCGAATCCAGGTTATCAAGGGCTGGCATAAGGATGGCCAGTTGCATGAAAAGATATTCAATGTTTCGCTATCGGATGGCCGGGTGGTGAATGACGATGGAACTGTACCGGACAACGGTGCCACCGTTAACCTGGATACAGGCGAATGGTCCAGAGATAAAGGTGCTGAAGAACTATTTGTTGTTTGGCAGGATGAGGAATTTGATCCTGAAGCGAAGGCCTTTTATTATGTCAGGGTGATTGAAATTCCCACCGCCAGTTGGCAACTGTGGGATCAAATCAGATATGGTACCCAATATCCAGATCATATATCCATGACAGTTCGGGAACGTGCCTGGTCATCCCCCATTTGGTACTCTCCCTGATCCCCACTGCAGCCTATATATTTTATTGGTATAATTGATACTTTCACTGCCAGGTGACCTGAATATCCGCCCATTAGCGGGGTTTTTTGTTTATTGGTTTAGTCATTAAATTCCCTTCATGGATAACACCCTCATTCTCTATCCGATACTGCCCGTTGTTTTCCTGAACTTTTTTGTCGTTTTCCATATGCGCTACGTGATCGAAAAGGCGATCAAGAAACGGGAAGTGCGTTTTAGATGGTTTCGAGTTTACGAAGGATCGGCCCCGGAGTATATGTTGGCGGCTAGGCATCACTATAAGAATTATTTCGAAATACCTATCCTGTTTTATCTCTTATGTATCATACTCCATGTTATTGATGACGTCCGTAATCTGGACCTGTGGATCGCTTGGCTGTTTGTTGTCTTCAAGTTTATCCATAGTTACATCCGACTAACGTCAAATTATGTCCCCAATAGGGCCTACGCCTTTTATATCTGTGTGCTGCTATTGCTGGGGGGATGGATTTATCTGGCTATCAGGATATTATAAATTGGTAAAATACTTGCCGAGCATGTCCTGCAATCAGCTCGGCGATTGACTTTAACTCGCTCGGGGAGTACATTCAACTTACACAAACTTGGAGTAAACTATGAAGGAGCAGGAAATTGGTTATGTATCGAAATATTTCGGCCAGATATCGGTTGCTGCCATTGAAATTACCGCTGGAAAAATAAGCGTCGGTGATACGATTCATATTAAGGGACATACTACTGATTTAAATGATGAAATTAAATCTATGCAGATCGAACATGATGATGTGGAAAACGCTAAGAAAGGCGACAGCATTGGTATTAAGGTGACGGATAAGGTACGCCGTAAAGACAAAGTGTTCAAAATTAGCTGACTAAATCGGATTCCAGAGCGACTGCAATAAAATTAAAAATGATATCGACGCTGGAACTATCCAGTATAGTGATAATGAGTATTTTCTATGCAAGTGTCGGTATTAAACATTTTACAAACCCTTTATGGTTTGTAAAGATCGTGCCACCAGTTTTACCCTACAAGTTATCCCTGGTCTATATCAGCGGCTTCTTTGAGATCACTTTCGGCGTGTTATTACTTTTTCCTTCGTTGAGATATTTTGCTGGCTGGGGACTGATCCTGCTTCTGATCGCTATTTTTCCCGCGAATATCTATCTTGCACAGACCAACGGTGCAGCATTGAATACCACACCGCTTATCGCTTGGGGTAGATTGCCGTTTCAGTTTGTTTTTATTGCCATTGCATACTGGCACACAAAATTATGATCAATAGCCAGTGGCGTGGCATTGTGTTACTCACTATTGCGTCAGTACATGCCCAGGGTCAACTTGCTGATCCTGGATTAGTATACCCCGCTTACACACCTAAAGCTACAGATCTGATACTGTCCCGATCAAAATATATGGATCAACTGCAGGGTTTTTGGCTGACCCAGTGTATTGCTAACTGGACGGGACTGATCACGGAAATGGACAAGATTGAGCCGCCTTTTTATACGGATGAGAACTGGAACGGCCCTGATGAGCGAAATATCTGGGGTAATTTTGTTCCCACATCCAATAATATCATTGAATTTTATTTTGTCCATGCTGGCGAGACCTGGTCCGCGGACGATGACACGGATATCGAATATATGTACCAGCACCTGCTGGACGTCAACAATGTAAGTATATTGACCCCAGAACAAATCCGCGATGGCTGGCTCAATCATATTTATTCCAATGAGGACGCGCCCAATAATGAGAATTTTCTATGGGTCTCAAACGAGACCGCGTATTACCTCATGTTGAAGGGTCTGTTACCTCCGGCAACGAGTACACCGGAGAATAATCCCAATTATGAGATGATCGACGCCCAGTTGACAACAGAGATTTTCGGTCTTTTAGCTCCGACCAGGCCGGACTTTGCCTTACGTATGGCTCACTTACCTATCCGGACGACGGCCAAGGACAATGCCGAATGGGCAGCGGAATTTTATGTGGTCATGTACGCCCTTGCTTCTTATGTGGAAAATGAGTTGAGTATGAAAGAAAAAGTATTCTGGCTGGCCGAACAGGGACGCAGGCGGCTACCGGATGGGACCCCGGTTGCCGGAATGTATGATTATATCAAGGCAGCCTATGACACCAATCCCGATAAGAATGACTGGGAGAGTACCCGGGATGCGGTTTACGAGCGTTACCAGGTTGGCGGGGGCAACGGCTATGTCTACAACCAGTCATTTGATGCAGGCATAAACTTTGCCGCCAGTCTGGTAAGTTTGTTTTATGGGGAAGGTGACTTGCCGCGGACGATCAGAATTGGATCACTTACCGGCTGGGACTCAGATAATCCCACTGCAACCTGGGGTGGATTACTAGGTTTCATGCTTGGCCGCAAGAATGTGGAGTGGGTATTTGAGCAGGATAACCTATCGGAAACGTATTGGATCAGTAGAACGCGCCGAAATTTTCCGGATCGAACGCCAGGAATCGATGGTGAGGACAGCTTTCCGCTTATGGCGAAACGGGGTATCTATATTATCGATCGGGTAGTCATCGAAGAACTGGGAGGCGGAGTGGACCTGGATAAGGATGTCTGGTATATCCCAGATCATGGCGGCGAATTTTCAACTGGAATTCCGCTGCAAAAATGACTCCTGTTGGGCACAATATTTTGGGTAACATTATATAGGTATTTAGCGGATTATAATCAGGAATAAAAAACCCCGCAATTTGTGGGGTTTTTGTTTCTAAAAGTCAAAAGCCAGGTCACCTTTTCCTTTGACAGATCCAGTAACCTGGCCTTTTTCCTGACTTCTTTTAGCTCTTACGAACTACCAGTTTACCTCCACTTTCGCTTCGGTCTTGTCAGGCTGTGAAAGTCCCAGATTTTGATGCTATCTTATTCTGTTCTCATTTCACATTAGACGTTAATTGTATTCAATCCACAAATCAAGTATTTTTTAAAAATTATTTTGTTTTTCTCACTACATTTTGCTGGTTCGGTTAAGGAATTTATCATCAAAAAACATGGTCAAATATAGCGCAATTTACTTTCTATTATTCTTGATCCAGGTAATTCATGCCCAGAACACTGTCTGTTTCGACATTGAGGCAAATCCTAATGCCGGTTTAACTGCTTTCAGTAACTTTACTAAATACGTTCGCGTATTGGACTGTTTCAGCGTATATGCGGAATCTTCTATTTCGGATGCAAAGGTATTACACGCCGCCGCCGTGGCTGCAGAACTGCTAGATAACGATGAAAATGGGGAAGTGGATGATCCCGTATTGAAAGCGGAATTGGCTTCCAATGGCGCCCTTATACCGATCTTTGCCTATGACGGTTCACCAGCCATGGATAATTTTTTTGACCATTACAATGGTGATGGTGCTGCGGCCGTATTATGGCGCAATGAGATTGATCCAAGTAATCCCGGCTATTGGGGATCTGATGCCACTGTGGAAGAAGTTATCCACGTGATCAATGCAATAGGTCACACCAACATTTACCCCATTGCTTTTGCAGTGGAACCCAATTCATCCCTGCTTACTACCGCTATGGATATAGCCAGAGGCGGTCAGTTCATACAACACCCCAACAATTATCCTCCAGAAGCATGGTATCACTATGATGATTATACTTGTGATTACGAATGTATGGCTATTGAATATCTTTACTGGTGTATCGTAACAAACATGGGGATTCTTGCTGATGCTGCCACCTGTGCTGGTATTGTTGATGAATGGGAACCATGCACTCCAGCGCTTTTTGAAGAGACGGATACCCTTATGCATGCACTAATCACGGATGATTCCTATCTACTGCCTCAATTAGCCCCAGACGGGAATTATTGTCCAACCAGTATAAATATTGCCAATGGGATGAATCCCTATAAATTTGAACTCGACGCTGCTTATCCCAATCCCTTCAATCCTACGACTGTTATTAGCTATAAGGTTCCAGTTGGAATGAAGTTCACAATAGGAATATTTGATGTAACAGGAAAATTAGTCAAAACACTTATTTCTGGAATGCAGTCAGTGGGTCAAGGCATTGTACGGTGGGATGGTCAAAATGATGACCAGGTTATTTTACCTTCTGGTGTATATTTTTATCAAATGTCATCTGCTGATTATACTGAAACCAGAAAAATTATCTTTCTGAAATAAATATAACAGAACAGATTTAAGCAATTATAGTCAAACACCAAATTCTATAACCTATGAAACAGTTATTGACACTTATTTGCGGCGTTTATTTGTTCCTTTACATCCTGGGATTTATGATACCTCAGAAAACAATCCACCCAATATTACAGCGTTTATCTAAACCTGTTACTATTGCTCATCAAGGCGGCAATAAGGTATATCCGGATGAATCACTACTGGCTTTTACCAACGCAATAAATATGGGTATTCAAGTGATAGAATTGGATGTCCACCGTTCCAGGGATGGTATCATCGTGATTAATCATGATGATACCATTGATCGCCTTACAGATGGTACCGGATTGATTCGGCAAATGTCCTGGGCAGAATTACGGCAGGTGGATGGTGCCTATAACTGGTCTCCTGATGGTTTGACCTACCCTTATCGCGGTAAAGAAATTAAGATTCTATCCTTGATTGAAGTGATGGATGCCTTTCCCCAACAGGTGTACGATATTGAAATTAAGCAGCATGATCCGCCCCTGGAAAAGGATCTTTGCGACCTACTACGGCAATATGGAGTTGCAGCTGATCAGGTTATAGTAGCTTCATTCAGAGATGAGACGCTCACCCGATTCCATGATATTTGTCCGGAAGTGGCAACGTCTTTACCTGTAAACCAGGGCACTATTCTATATATTTTAAGCAGGGTCGGTCTTGAGCGGCTACTTCCTTTGGATGCAGTGGTAGCGCAATTACCTACTACATTTTCTACAAAACTGGGACAATTGGAACTGGATCGACGTTATATCAATGCTTTTGCTAAAGGGGATCGCCAGGTATGGGTATGGACTGTAAACGATTCGATTGAAATGAGGCGGATGGTGAACATGGGCGCCCATGGTATTATTACTGATCGCCCAGATATTTTAATGAATTTTGTACAGTAAAATTCGCACCTGATACCAATAACTAATCCACTAGAAAGCCGTGATAAAGGCCCATGTAATAGGGTAGGAGAAACACAGTTCCACTTGATAGAACCCGACCATCAGCGCCAGTATCCAGTCGCCATGGATCCCGGTTCCAGTGGTTGAAATGTGATTCATCCACTTGTATGACCTTGCCGTTATTGCGATAGCCGCTGGTACTCATATCATTATCATCAAATGTTCTAGTAACAGGGTGGAACCTGGTAAGGTCTATCCGGTGACTGTTGGTATGCTTCCAGTTAAAGCGATCCAATGGGAAACGGATCAACGTTTCAATGGATTCATCTAGCCATTCGCTGTGAGGTTCCAACTCATAGACTCCCCAAGGATCTTCGAAACTGAGTCCCTGACAGGCGGCCATGAAGGCAAAGTTAAAAAATGGATTTAATTCAGGCGCTTCCTGTTGCCATGCCAGCCAGAATGAAAACGCATACCGGGAACGCAGTTCCGGATCCTTTTCGTAATTCACTAAGTTATAGTAACACATGAAAGCCATTTCATCATCGGACTGATTTCCTGTGCCAAAACCGCGCTGGAACTTCATATCAATCATATTCTGTGCGTAACCATGTTGATTTACGAGTGTGCTTGCTATGTCTCGGTATTTATCATCACCGGTGATATGGGCCGTTGTGATCAGGTAGGATAGTATACTCAATGAGTTCAGTCCCCGTTCCACAAACCAATTTTTACTAAAATTCATTTCCCTGGGACTGTACCGGGCCCAGCGAGTGGGACGGCCATCGTGATCCATCAGTTGAAAATCATGATCAATAATATGATCCGTCAAGCGACGTACATGTTCCCGAACCCGTTCCTTTTCTGATTCCGTATCCGCAACCAGATCATAATACAATGCATACAGGAAATAATGACCATCTAGTTCATCTGAACTTGTATCCGTTTTATAATACCATTTGCCATCCGCACTTTTAGGCCAGCGTGGTTCATAGATCTTCCACATTGCATCATCTGTTTCTTTTTTATACAGGTCCCGTTTGATCCGGCCAATATTGGGGTCGGGACCGCTGGTAGGCAAAACGGTGCGAGCCACAAAACCTGGCGGTGGTGAATGCTGGTTTCCCTGGGTAACATCCCCGAGAAATTTCATAGCATCAAAAGCCTTCTTGGCCCGTTTTTTTGACTGGATATCACCGTTAGCTGCATAGGCAAAACACTCACCTGCACCATACATACTGGTCCAGAGACCATCATTATCGCTATCGTGCTGTTTCCAGTTGCGTTTTGTACCCGGTTCTTCCATATGTACTTCCAAAACAAACTCATAGGGTGTCCGGCGATGATAATGATCAATCTCATCTTCATACCATTTTGCCTTTTCTGCCAGGGATAGGGGGCGGTGCTGGATGACGCTTACGCCATTGGCGGTAGCAAACCAGGCGTCGCCGTTTGGGGTAACCGTAATACTACGTACATGATCATCCGGCAACCAGCGTTTTCCCTGACGGTATTCCCAATTTTCGCCATCAAAGTGCACGGCACCTTTACGTGTTCCAAACCACATATCACCAACATTACCTGGCGCCATCATAGTAAAGTCATTGTAGGGCAATCCATCATGCCCAGTAAACAAATGCCAGCCTTCATCATAATAACCTACACCCTGAGTACTGGCAAACCACAACCGTCCAAACGCATCTACAGTCACACCGCGGGAATCATGCAGTCCCCAGCTGTGCTGTCCATTTCGGGGCAATACCGGAGACCAGCCTTCTTGCAACGATGAAAAGGATAACATGGCAGAGTCGGTGGCGGCATATGTTTTTCCTGCACCAGTGACGGTAATTTGTCGAATTTCCGTTGCGGGAATATGCAGTACTACAGGACGAGTATTGGGGGTAAATTTTGATCCTTTAGATGATCTTTTATAAATATTCCCATACCTTCTTTCCAACAGTATGATATCATCTGTGGTGCCCAGCATAATATTATTGCGGAAACTGAGGTCATTTCTTGAAACGGGCACCTTGACTCGCGCTGGAAGCGTAATGGTCTGATCCAGCCAGTCCCTGTTGAGTAGATAGATTTTGCCTCCGGCCACGATCTGGTCCTTTTCAGTGCCACCAAAGACGGCCAGTTCGTTACCTTTAGCAGCCAGCATCCAAACATTCACATGTTCCATTTGTTCTACAACGGACCATACATCACCAATGAACACCGCTAGTCCTTTGGCTGTAGCCGCAAATACTGTACCATCTTCAGTGGCAGCAATATCACGGATATCATTACTGGGTAAGCCATCATCTACATTATAAAAAATGCGCTGTTCCTGCTGAAAAACACCAACTGAAACATATGTTGGGATGTTGGCCAATAGTATTCCGGCGAATAAAAAGTAAACTACAACTATGGATCTCAGAAATGACTTCATTGGGATATAATTCATATTGAATTTAAATGTTTACCAATTAAATGGTAGACATATAGATATCGTTTCAGGTTTCAAACCGATGATGGTAATTTATTCTACTACACCAGTAGTGAATGAACCAATAATAATGACCAAACCATTTCTTAACATGATTCAAGGCCTGTATCTGGACCCGTCATTCTTTCCTGTTACCATTGTATTTGTTGTGCTGGTATTATTTTCCTTTTGGCAAAAATTGGCACGGTACGTTCCCCATTTAACCGTTGTTTATCTTGCTTTTTTACTATTTACCGCAACTTCGTATCGAGTCACACCAGCATTTCCCAAAGAAGAAAAGATAAATATCATCGAAGAATCCATGAAATTAGAAGTAAAGACGGCCAGACCAATAACAGTGAAAGACGATAACGCTGTTCAAAACGCAGATGAAAATTCCCTGGCTTCTTCAGGATTGGAAGTCAAACAATTTGTGCCACCCCAGGAACCGCAGGATAATAAACCAAAAGCTATATCTGTTCAACGCCTGGTGGTTTGCGAAAATATTAACCTCAAGCAGCGCAAACCAATACTCATAAGAGACGTATTTATTGATACAACATCCAAGATATACTGCTTTGTTGGTTTGCGTAACCCGGAAAGATCCGAGAATATAACCCACGTCTGGAAATTTAACGGCGAACCTTACGCTAAAGTTCATATGAATATAAGTGTATCTGATTATTTTCGCTGCTGGTCCTATATCACTCCCCGGGAGGATGCTGTCGGCCAGTGGAGCATTGCTGTTCTAGACGATGAAAGCAACGTTTTGAAAGAAGCTGACTTCACTATTGTACCGATAAATGCCCCATGAACTGCACTAATGCCTTGAGAAATTTTTCGTTCCTAATTCTTTGTACGGTCATCTTTTTATCATCATGCGCGCGCAATGGGAAGTCTTTTTCAATCATTACCATGCACTGGGAAATTGTTGAACATACCACTCCTGAATTACCCACAGGTATCATTATATTGTCGGGCAGAAATGATGAATTACCGCTCAATGCCTGGGCGGCAATAATCGACCCAGCGAACCCTGACGTTGACCTGGATGTTATTGTATCGGAAGACCTGGACCGTCGGGAAACATTGACTCAATTTTCTAAAAACAAGAAAGCCAGAGTTGTTGTCAATGGCGGTTATTTTTTAATGGACAAAAATCCCACAGAACACGTTGGTCTGCTCTATGTAAATAACCGTACCGTAGCGCCAGCCACAAGATCTATACTACGCAACAACAAACGTTATTACACCACCCGCGGCGCCTTAGGCTTTCTGGCTGATGGTGGTATTGATATTGCTTGGGTAACCAGCCGCAATGATTCCTTATTTAATTTTCCTGAACCGCTGGAAAACCGTCCCGAAAAACCAGTGGGCTCTTTTGATTTTTCAATAGCAGAAACCTGGGAAGTTGATGATGCCCTCCATGCGGGACCGGTATTGATGCACGAGGGTAAGATCAGGGTCACATCTGATGAAGAAGTTTTTTTTGGTTCCACAATTCCAAACATACATCCCAGGACCGCCGCAGGATACCGTAATAGCGGCGAACTGGTTTTACTGGTTGTGGATGGACGGCAGATTGACAGCCGCGGTGTTGATCTCCAAGAGTTGGCCATACTGATGCGGGATCTAGGTTGTGTTGAAGCGATCAACCTGGACGGTGGTGGTTCCAGCGCTATGGTTGTGGATGGCAAACTATTGAACCGGCCTGCGGGAACCACCAGTCAGCGTGAGGTTATGTCCGCTATCGCTGTATCCGTAAATAACTAAGGAGGCCTGCAATACATGAGTGAAGCACATCACATTTCCATGCTGGGTACCGGATTTATCGCTGATTTTTATACTGGTACACTCCACGGTCAGCGTACGATGGACCGGGTGCATACAGTGTATTCTCGTTCCGCAGCTAGTGGACAAGCATTTCAGGATAAATGGGATGTACCTAACAAGACGACTGATTTGAATGAAGCAATACAGAATGATGCTATTGATACGATTATTATCGGACTACCAAATCATCGACATAAGGAAGCGGTTCTTGCAGCAGCAGACGCTGGTAAGGCCATTCTATGCACGAAACCATTGGGCCGAACTTCCCAGGAAGCGCTGGTGATGCTGGAAGCGGTGGAAAAAGCTGGCGTATTCAATGGTTATCTGGAGGATCTTGTTTATCCGCCAAAGACACTGAAAGCTATCCAATCTGCTGTCGCTGGAGCGATTGGTAAGATTATGTGGGTTCGATCCAGGGAGGCCCACCCGGGACCCCATAGTGACTGGTTCTGGGACAATAAACTGGCTGGGGGCGGCGCGATCATCGATATGGGCTGCCATTGTGTCGAGATCATCCGCAATTTTATCGGAAAAGGTATCCGTCCCGTGGAAGCCATGTGCTGGGCAGACACATTGGTACATCCTATTGAGGGGGAAGACCATGGCATTGGCCTGATCCGCTTTGAGAATGGCGCCATTGGGCAATTTGAAGTCAGCTGGGCGTTTCGTGGCGGGATGGATCTTCGCGATGAGGTCGCTGGTTCAGAAGGGACGATCTGGCTGAATCACTGGCTGCGTACTGGGTATGAAATGTTTACTACTAGCGGGCAGGGCGGTTACGTAGCTGAAAAAGCGGAAGCGGACCGTGGTTGGATATTTCCCGTTGGCGATGAGGCCGCGGAACTGGGTTACACCGAGATGTTCAAGGATATGTTCAATTCCATGGATAGTAAGCAAACACCCATAGAAACATTCTATGATGGTTATGTGGTTAATGCCATTATTGACACCTGTTACATTTCTGCAAAAAGTAAACAATGGGAACCGGTACAACTGGATGTCTGGCAGGGTGATGAACAGGTACAGCATATTCGTACCATGGAAGAAATAGATGGTATGATCCTGATTAAAACAGAAGTAATGCCTGACGGGAAAACAAAACAGATTCTGAAAGATCCGGAGTCGGGAACCATTTCTGAAAAGATCGTGTAAACCATTTATCTTGTACCAGTGAACTACCTGCGCAGACTATACGACTGGATCCTGCATTGGGCTGAAACCAAGTATGGTGTACCGGCCCTGTTTTTACTGGCATTGGCGGAGTCATCTTTTTTCCCAATTCCGCCTGATGTACTTTTGATTCCTCTGGCCTTAGGCGCCCGTTCAAAAGCGATCCGTTTTGCCCTGGTTTGCAGTGTGGCTAGTATCGTGGGCGGTATAGCTGGGTATGGTATTGGGTATTTTGCCTGGTGGAGTGGATCCGAGGCATATTCAGTAGTTGCCCTGTTCTTTTTTAATCATATCCCAGGTTTTACTGAGCAGGTGTTCCTTAATATTCAGGAAAAATATGAGATCTATAATTTTCTGATCGTTTTCACAGCCGGTTTTACACCCATACCCTTCAAGATCATTACCATTTCTGCTGGTGCATTTAGCGTCAATTTTCCCATGTTTCTCCTGGCTTCAACGGTAAGCCGATCGGCTCGTTTCTTCCTGGTGGCACTGTTAATTCGCCAATTTGGTGAACCGATCACCGCCTTTATTGATAAGTATTTTAATGTTTTATCGATCATATTCACCCTTTTACTGATCGGCGGATTTCTGGTGCTGAAAACACTGATTTAGCTATTTCAGTTTGAATACCAAATAAAGTAGATTACTCTCCGTTACATGGTTCCAGGATCAATTCTTTCGGGGTGTAGCGCAGCCCGGTTAGCGCGCGTCGTTCGGGACGACGAGGTCGAAGGTTCAAATCCTTTCACCCCGACAAAACAGTCATGAGCAGGAAATACGATCATTTAGCCATAGAACCGAAGTGGCAACAGTACTGGGATGAAAATAAGACCTTTAAAGTCGAGCTGGATCCGCAAAAGCCCAAGTATTATATCCTGGATATGTTTCCCTATCCTTCGGGAGAGGGACTTCACGTAGGACATCCTCTAGGCTATACAGCCACGGACATCCTGGCCCGGTATAAACGGATGCAGGGATTCAATGTACTTCATCCTATGGGTTGGGATGCATTTGGGCTGCCAGCAGAGCAATATGCCATCGAAACAGGTACGCATCCGACAGATACAACTAAAAAAAACGTCAAACGGTTCAAATCTCAAATCAAGAGTCTTGGTTTTTCCTACGACTGGGATCGGGAGATCAACACCACTGACCCGAAATATTACAAGTGGACACAGTGGATCTTCCTGCAACTCTATAAACGCGGTCTGGCCTATCAAGGTGAAGTACCAGTGAACTGGTGTCCGGAACTGGGCACTGTACTGGCTAATGAAGAAGTTATTGATGGAAAATCAGAGCGGGGAGGACATCCAGTGATCCGCAAACCTATGCTCCAGTGGGTGTTTCGCATTACCGAATACGCTGAATCACTCCTGGCTGGTCTTGATGATGTGGATTGGCCGGAAAGCGTCAAGAACCTTCAACGCAACTGGATCGGTCGGTCGGATGGTTCCAATGTAGAATTTGAAATACCATCTATAAATGAAACAATACGTGTATTTACAACAAGACCAGATACTCTTTTTGGGGCTACATACATGGTGTTGGCTCCGGAGCATCCGCTGGTGGAAATACTGACTGATGATAAAGCGCAAGAAACTATTACTAACTATGTAAAATCTGCGGCAGGAAAGTCTGATCTGGACCGCGGAGAACTGAATAAGGAAAAAACCGGAGTTTTTTTAGGTACCTACGCAATAAACCCACTGAATAACGAAGAAATCCCGATCTGGATTTCAGATTATGTGCTCATGTCCTATGGAACTGGGGCAATTATGGCCGTGCCGGGTCACGACCAGCGTGATTACGAATTTGCCAAAATATTTGATCTGCCCATTGTGCAGGTTGTTGCCGGCGGTGATATCAGTTCGGTAGCATTCACTGATACGGAAACAGGAACCATGATAAATTCAGCTACGTCTGACGGTTCTTTTTCTATCAATGATCTACCTGTAAAAGAAGCTATCGAAAAGACCATTGAGTACCTGGAAAAAATAGATAAAGGTGAGCGGGCAGTTGAGTATAAACTGCGGGACTGGCTGTTTTCCCGGCAGCGCTATTGGGGTGAACCGTTCCCCATTATACACGTCGACGGCGAGCATAAAGCTATTCCTGAGCACGAATTACCCTTATTGTTACCGGATGTTAAACAATATGAACCTACTGGAACCGGCGAATCACCATTGTCTGCTATACAGGATTGGGTCAATACCAATGATCCGGAAACTGGTACGCCAGCCCGACGAGAAACGAATACAATGCCCCAATGGGCTGGATCTTGCTGGTATTATCTGCGTTTTCTTGACCCGAACAATGAGGATCGCCCCTGGGATACAGCTGTTGAAAAATACTGGATGCCCGTGGATCTGTATGTCGGCGGGGTAGAGCACGCTGTGCTCCATTTGCTTTATTCACGGTTCTGGCATCATGTATTGCATGATCTGGGTCTTGTATCAACGAGAGAACCATACAAAAAACTATTTAATCAAGGGATGATCCAGGGAGAAGATGGTCAGAAAATGAGTAAATCTCGGGGCAATGTTATCAATCCCGACGATGTTATTGAAGAATATGGTGCTGATTCCATGCGTTTATATGAAATGTTTATGGGCCCGCTGGATAAGTCCAAACCCTGGTCGACAAAAGGATTACAGGGTTGTGCCCGGTTTGCCGAAAAGATCTGGCGAATATATAATGATACTGCCAAACACAGCGACCAAGCAGATGAAAAGGAAACTACACAATTATTACATCAAACTATTGCCAAGGTTACCAATGATCTAGAAAATATGCGTTTCAATACAGCTATATCCCAAATGATGATATTATCTAATCATTTGCAAGGATTAGACATTATTAATATAGAAACTCTTAAAACATTTCTTTTACTGCTGAATCCGTTTATTCCGCATATGGCCGAAGAATTGAACGAGCAAATTAACGCGTTTGGTTCATTATCCTATACAACATGGCCGGAATTCGATGTTGAACTGGCCAAAGAAGACTTGATCACTATAGCAATTCAGGTAAATGGCAAGTTACGTGGTAATTTACAGGTACCGGCAGAAACTGATAATAAAACACTGAAAACTGAAGCTGCAAAGGTTGATGGTGTTAGAAAACACCTTGAAGGTAAGAATATAATAAAAGAGGTATTAGTGCCAGGCAGACTGGTAAACTTCGTCGTAAAGTAACATTTACATATATATATAATTATACATAATATATATTATACGACATTTATATGTGAGAAGGAAACTTGTCCTTAAATTGTTGTAACTGCCTCTTTTGCCCCATGACCATCACAATATGATCTGCACTAAGCTGTAATTCGGGATCTGGATTAATTTCGTAACTGCCATCCCCGTTAACTAACCCCACGATAATCAGGTTAAATTCTTCCCGAATTTTTGAATCCTTGATCTTCACCCCATGAAATGAATTCAAATTAGTCAGATTTACTTCATCTATCGCCAAATCAACAATACCCTGTTTAATGCTTAAGGATACGGTATCTTCCAATTCTGGTGAGATCAGCAGTTCAGCCATCCTATGACCACCAGCTGTATAGGGATTTACAACTTTATCTGCCCCAGCCTGTTTCAGCTTTGGTTTATTATTTATCTGACTGCAGCGACTAACCAGGAAAGCATCATGGTTCAAGGATCTAGCAGTTAAGGTAACGAACAGATTATCTGGATCGTTGTTCAGGCATACCACAATACCAGCCGCCTGGTGGATACCTGCTTCTTCCAGTGTTTTTTCAAACGTAGCATCCCCTAGAATGGATTGGTAGCCGAGTTCTGTAATTTTATCTACCTTCCCTTGATCCAATTCCACAATGACAAAAGGATAGTCCTTGTCATGTAATTCTTTGGCAATTACCGCACCCATACGACCGTAGCCGCAGATTATATAGTGGTTTTTCATCTTTCTAATCTTTCTTTTCTTTTGATTTTCTTGATAGACCCTGAATTCGATAAGTTCAGCGCCAAATTCTGATATCATATACAGGAAACCGCTGACACCAAAAATTATAACAAAACTGGTCCATAACCGACCCAGATTGTCTAGGGGATGTACTTCTCCAAATCCAACGGTTGTTAGTGTTATGATGGTCATATAAAAGCTGTCAATTAATGACCATCCATCGCCCCCAATTACGTAAAAGCCCAGCGTTCCCACTGTAATAAGGATAGCAAAATAGCTCAAAAATTTTGATGATTTACGACTAAACATCTCGATCCCCTACTGTTTTGCGCACTGCAGCGGTCATCCAGTCAAAATACTTTTCAGAACCATTTGTTATTGGCAAGGTGACTAGTTCAGGTGTGTTATAGGAATGCACAGCCTGCACCTCCTCGTAAACTGCGGCTTCCAGATCCTTGGTGGTCTTGATAAGCAATAAAACCTCTTGCTCGGATTGAATTTGCCCTTTCCACCGGTATACAGAAGAAATATTGGGGATAATATTGACGCAGGCTGCAAGCTGCTTTTCAACTAGTAAATTGGCTATTGACTGCCCCTCTTCTACCGCTGACACGGTTGTCAGTATAATCGCAAAATCCACAATAATAAATTATTCAATATCGTTTTATAATTACCTCCGGATAAAGTTTTTCATAGGTTTCTACTACTAGGGCCGGACCATTTTTTAAATAATGATCGAAAAATTCTCTAACAGCTGAATTGGTGATTTTGCGAATTCTTGTTGCCGCTATCTCGCCGGAACCATACTTTTTTGTTAATTTGCTGAACTGTGAAAAATCGGTGAAATCATAATGTGTTGCACCTTGCACATCCAGTCGCAGCGACCAGGCGCTATTATTTGCCGCCAGAGTGTCCAGTTTCAAGTAATTGTCTTCTTCTTTCCAGCGCACCTGTCCCAAATGAATAAACGGTTTTTTGAGGTCACTGTTGAGAACGTTTGAAGGAACCGGTAAAAACCAGGCGTCCAAACCAAAACAGGCATCTATTCGATCATCTACTGATGCCACAACAATACTCGTACCGCCGCCAAATGAATGACCAAATACACCGATATGCTCCAAATCTAGACTATTTTTTAACGATACGCTGAGAAAATTCCCCTGGGCCATTTCATCCAGCATAAATTGTATATCTGCAGCACGATAATCTAATTGTGCTCGGCGCATATTCCACTTTTCCTCTTTAGTCAAATCATCCGGTATAGCTGTTTTACCAAAAATTATTCGTTCACCAGGAAAAATGGACACACCAGCATCATAAGCATGGTCACAAGAGAATACCACATAGCCGTGACTAGCCATTTCTTCCATCTGGGTTGTGTTCTGGGTTTTTAGACCGCCAATGCCATGAGAAAAAATTATTACAGGGAATTTTTCATTTACAGGCTGGGCCTCTGACCAGGAATTCCCGTTGATATTGCTTAAATTTTTCATCAGATACTTGGGTATACCAAATCCTTCAGAAACCATGTCCCCGATCAATTTTTCATTATATAAATACGGTGCCTTTAGATCACCTTCCTTCGGCTGTGCTGGATACCAGACGCGAACCATTATTTCCCGAGGGTTGCTGCTTTCTTGTCCATACCAGGCTGAGCGATCATTGTCTACCATATGAATAACCTGGGTACCTACCTGATATTCTCCAGTAGGTTTGGCCACATTTTCCAGGGGAATTAAAACAGAGACAAGTGCAGCACACGCAGATAACCAGAAAACGGTAATAAGCAACGATATTTGTCTAATTAATTGCATTACATACTACAAAAGTGATGGTAGATAATAAATAATCCAATGGTTGATTAACAATGCAATTCAGTCCTAATTGCGAAAGGTTTTAAAGGGAATCCCTGCAGATTCTTAAAGTAAAGCCTATTTGCCCGGTATCTTCTTTTTTACTTCCTCGGCTCTTTCTTTTGAAACAGCAAATGCACTGTCAACCGTAAAGGCCATCATGTAATAGTCATAAGCGGTTTCATAATCTTCCATATTCTCCAAGAATTCGCCCATGGAATCATATGGGTTGGGATGACCACCATTATTGGTAATGTAATCTGAAAATGCTTCCTTTGCTACAGTCATATTCCCTGCTCTCATATTGGAATATCCAATCATATTTAGAGCAGGAACAAAGTCAAATCTTTCCCAAATTTTAGTATAAAGATTGGAAGCTTTTTCAAATTCATCTTTTCTAAAGAAATTGCCTGCTTCTTGGACCATCACCAATAGCTCAGTGGGATATTGGGATTTTAGTCTATCTATTTTAGGAGTCAGGTCTGCTTCTGGATTTTCTCTTCTAAAAAGATTTAAATCTATAAGAGCTTTTTCAAAGGAATTTGCCGATGAAGATAAGCCTTCTGCTATTTTTCTTGCTTCCTCACTTCTGGCGCTATCGCCGGGCGTTAATACAAGATATAGATAGGGCATAGCAAATTCTGGATCGATTTTAATCGCTTCTTCGAATTTTTCTCGAGCTTTATCCCAATGTATATTATAAAATTGCCAGACACCTGTTTTAAATGCAGAAACCGCATTTGCACTATCACTTGACCATTCTATTTGTTCAACTTTATTGCCAGCTTCTTCTTGTTCTATACGCCAAATCTTCCTTTTTGACATCATAAACTCGGGATCATTGCTTAGCGCATTTTCAAAATATTCTTTTGCCTTTTGATTGTCTTTTACCTCAAGATAATAATCACCCATAGAGTCGTAAGGATTTGCTAAATCGCCTCCTACTGCTATTTGGCGATCTAATACAACTTTAGCTTCATTCATTTTTCCTTGTCCAGTATATAGATAGCCTAATGAATTCAACGCATCCGGATTTTCCTCAATTGCTAAGGATTTTTTATAATAAGATTCTGCCTTTTCAGTATCGCCATCACCATTTGCAAAATTACCAAGCAAGTTGATATACCGTATTTCTTTAGGATATAGTTGGGTAAAGTTCTGCAGCCATTCGAGCCAATTCACGTCGGCACCCGCCAGTGATTCTGCCATAGGATCAAGCATAGTTCTTTCACCATTATTAGCGCTTTCTAAATACTTTTCGCCCTCTTTCACTATGGCATCTTGCTTTATTCTGTCTGGTGTGATCCACGCTAAACAATAATAAGCAAATGCAAATTGAGGATCTTCATCAATTGCTTGCTGGAAAGTTTGTCTGGCATGTTCGAATGCAAAATTATCTTGATACCTTAACCCTGTATTAATTAATTCAGCGGCTGCACTGCTCGTAGTGGAATATTCCATTTTGTCGCTTATTTTCTTTGAACATCCTCCTATAAATATTGCGGAAATAATTAAGGATGTCAGAATAATATTATTTTTCATGTTTTTCCTCTTATGTGTTATTTGTTAAAGTACGCCCGACAGGATTTGAACCTGTGACCTCTTGCTCCGGAGGCAAGCGCTCTATCCAGCTGAGCTACGGGCGCATAAGACGAAGAATCTCTACGAGAAATGGCGTTATTACAATGGCTTTTTATGACAAATTGGATTATTACTTACTTGTTCGCGAGTTATACGCTGGCTATTTCAGCAACAGCATCTTGCGTGTACGGATGAATCCGTTCGTCTGGATTTGGTAAAAATAAATCCCACCACTGACCATTTGTCCCTTGGTATTACGTCCGTCCCACTGTATACGATAATAACCTGCCGCCAGGGGCTGATCAACTAGAGTTTGTACTTGTCGGCCCATCAGATCATAGATAATTAAGCGCGTATAGCCAGCTTCCGGCAAATCATAGAGCATGGTGGTTACCGGATTAAAAGGATTGGGATAATTATAATGCAATGCAAATTCTTCAGGGACAGCCTTCAATTCTATGTTTTGAAACCCACGGCTTATTATTTCCTGGTCAATGCCATAAATCGTGTAATTGATAGTTATATTGGAATTATCCCGATCAAGAGAATAGGCATCAAATGTTACCGCTCGCAGACCATCCTGGGAAAGGTCAGCCCACTCCACTAATATTTGCCCCGTATTCTGGTCATTTTTGCTCAGGTATATTTGTTGTTCTGTGGTCACATCAGCCGCAGTGGCTAAATTTTTACTGTTTGGTGGATATTGAATAAATACCTGCCCGGCGACAGCGCCCTCTGGCAACGTGACGATTAATGAACGATCTTGTTGTTCAATTGGTAATAATCCACCTACATTTGCCAGCGAGGCCATAGTAAGGGGATATGTCTGGTGATACCAGTACCACATCTGCACAAAAGCCATTACGTCACGAAGATCATAAACATTGTTTGGTGTGGGGATAAAATGTGGAACTGTACCCGTTATAGGACCAAGTTCATAACTGTAGTCACTATTCCCCCAACCAGTAAGGTAGGCAGCTAGATCAGCAGCGTCGATTTGGAAATTCTTGTCGTAGTCAGCTAGCATATAGGTCGTGTATGAAAATTCCTTTGTATCCGTACCGCTGCCTGACCAATCAAGGATATTGCTTATTGTAAGGGTGATTGAATCAAGCGATGCATAGGGTTCATTAAACTGAACTATTATCGATGTATCAACTGCAGAATAACTTGTAGTTAAATCCATATCTGCATAGGCAATAGTTGTCACTGAAGCTGCACCAATATCTAATAACGGCTGTGAAAAATGAATTGACAGCTGGGTATCCTCCGCATCCAGAACATTCGTCGTATCGGGATCCACCCAGGTAATCACCGCCGGTTGTGGAACACCCATCACATCCGCAGTGAATGCACTCTGATTACCGGGTATATCAGTTGCACTAATGCGCAAGTAATAGGTAGTACCATCTATAAATCCCGGCATAAATGCTTCTGTCGTAGAATCAGCTGTGGTAGACAGCAACGTAGTAGGATTCATATCTGTGCCACCATAAATGGAATAATGATCGAGGTCAAGTTCTGTGTTATTAGTCCACTCCAGGTAGATCCGCTCGGAACTAAACCACCCTACAAGATTCACAGGTGCAGCGGGAGCAGATAGATCCACTAATACACCATCACTCATAAGTACGTCACCTACATTATCTACACTATCAATTCCACGCACATGCAGGCTATAGGTCTGGTTCTCTAAGAGCTCCAATCCGCTAATAACACAGGCCGAATCCAATGTCGCTGCCCAAGATGTTACATACTGGGAATTATCGTTATCAAATAGCGCGTATTCATGGGTCTTAAAACCGGATCCTTGTTCAATAAAGTGCAGCCAATAGCCGCTGTATGTATCGGTGAAATTCTGCCGATCAATATCGCTGGATTCCCCATCGATAGCCCAGGTACCCTGTGGCCCA
>Ga0257109_1000053_pt1 | contig 28929 bp, 37 predicted proteins | sample LP_taG_8_FD_191566 | JGI IMG/M metagenome (GOLD analysis project Ga0257109, IMG submission 191566) | Marine microbial communities from Northeast Subartic Pacific Ocean, Canada - LP_J_2011_P26_2000m | ecosystem: Environmental > Aquatic > Marine > Oceanic | place: Canada: Northeast Subartic... | reverse complement strand
GCTAATAGAACTGGTAGAAATGGAAGTTAGAGACCTTCTTACTGAGTATGGCTTCCCAGGAGATGACACTCCTATAATAACAGGCTCAGCCCTGAAAGCTCTAGAGGGGGATGCCGAAAATGTCGAAAAGATCAAAGAGCTTGTGAACTCTTTGGATTCTTTCATACCAGAACCAGTAAGAGAGCTAGATAAACCTTTCTTAATGCCCATAGAAGATATTTTCACTATCCAAGGTAGAGGTACTGTAGTTACTGGTAGAATTGAAAGAGGTGAAGTTAAGGTTAATGAAGAAATAGAGATTGTTGGTATAAGGGAAACAAGCAAAACCACTTGTACAGGCGTGGAGATGTTTAGAAAACTTCTAGACGAAGGTAAAGCTGGTGAAAATGTTGGAATCCTTCTTAGAGGAACTGAAAGAGATGGAGTAGAGAGAGGTCAGGTTTTAGCTAAGCCAGGTTCCATTACTCCTCATACAAAGTTTGAAGCTCAAATCTATGTATTAACTAAAGAAGAAGGTGGAAGACACACGCCATTCTTTAAAGGATATAGGCCCCAATTCTATGTTAGAACCACTGACGTAACTGGAGCCGTTGAATTACCTGCTGATGTAGAAATGGTAATGCCTGGGGATGATTTAAGTATATCGGTAGAACTGATTTCTCCTGTAGCAATGGAAGAAGGAATGAACTTTGCTATAAGGGAAGGCGGACGAACGGTAGGTTCTGGGGTAGTTTCTAAAATTATTGAGTAGGCCAGTAGCTCAATTGGCAGAGCGGTGGTCTCCAAAACCACAGGTTGGGGGTTCGATTCCCTCCTGGCCTGCCAACTTAAGCTTCTAGCCTAGAAGGCAAGAAATGAGAAATGGAAGTTAGATTAGGAACTATGCAGAATTATTTTCGTTGGTCAGTAGGTTTATTCCTTATAGCAATAGCTGTTTATGGTAATTCTTATTACTCACTAGAACCTCTCTTATACAGAGTGTTGGGAGTCCTAGTTCTTTTGGCTTTATCAACTGTTATTTTGCTTACAACAGTCGAAGGTAAAGAGGGCCTAAAGTTGATACTGGAATCAAGAACGGAAATTAGAAGGGTTGTTTGGCCTTCGAGACCTGAAACTACTCAGACTACTCTAATAGTAATAGTAGCTATAACAATTGCCGGTTTAATTCTCTGGGGACTCGATTCTTTATTTGGTTGGGCAACAGCTTCTTTATTGGGATAGTTATGACTATGGAATGGTATGTAATTCACGCTTATTCAGGTTATGAGAACAAAGTTCGCGAAGCTCTATTAGAGAGAATTGAAAGGTTTAGCATGGAAGATAATTTTGGTGAAATTATGGTTCCTTCAGAAGAAGTAGTCGAATTAAGAGGAGGGCAAGAGAAAAGAATTCAAAGAAAATTTTTCCCCGGATATGTGCTTGTTAAGATGGAGCTAAATGATTCAACCTGGCATCTAGTCAAAGATACACCTAAGGTAATGGGTTTTATTGGTGGCTCTAGAGACAAACCTATCCCTATAAGTGAAGAAGAAGCTAAAGGAATAATGCAGCAATTGGAGCATGGAGCTGAAGTTGCCAAACCAAAAATTACCTTTGAACCAGGAGAAATAGTCAGAGTTATAGACGGGCCTTTTAATGATTTTAGTGGAGTTGTTGAAGAAGTTAACTATGAAAAAAGTAAAGTTAGGGTCGCAGTCCTCATTTTTGGAAGATCGACTCCTGTTGAATTGAGTTTCAATCAAATAGAGAAAGCATAATGGCCAAACAAATTAATGGTTATATAAAATTACAAGTACCTGCTGGAGCTGCCTCTCCAAGTCCTCCTGTGGGCCCTGCTTTAGGTCAACATGGATTAAATTTAATGGATTTCTGTAATGCTTTTAATGCGAGAACTAATGATATAGAAAAAGGATTGCCGGTTCCTGTTGTTATAACTGTATATGAAGATAAGTCTTTTGACTTTATTGTTAAGACCACTCCGGCATCAATACTTATAAAGAAAGCAGCTGGATTAGAAAAGGGTAGTGGCACACCTAACAGTCTAAAAGTGGGGCAAGTTACTAGAGCTCAGCTAGAAGAGATCGCTAAAATTAAGGATCCAGACCTTACCGCAGCTAATATGGATGCTGCTGTAAGAACCTTAGAAGGAAGTGCTAGAAGCGCAGGAATCGAGGTGGAAGGCTAGTGGCAAAACTAAGTAAAAGGCAAGAGTATTTGAGTACTCTAGAAGAAAGAAAGTATTCAGTTTCTGAAGCGATACAATTCTTGAAATCTGGACCTAAAACAAATTTTGAAGAATCTGTGGATGTATCAGTTAATTTAGGAATAGATGCTTCGAAATCTGATCAGACTGTAAGAAGTGCAACTTCCTTACCTGCTGGCACAGGAAAAACTTGCAAGGTTGCTGTTTTTGCTGAGGCAGAACAAGCAAAAGAAGCATTAGAAGCTGGGGCTGATGCTGTGGGTATGGAAGATTTAGCAGAGAAGATTAAAAAAGGAGAAGATGACTTTGATGTTGTAATCGCAACTCCAGTAACTATGAGGATAGTGAGCCCCCTAGGAAAGATATTAGGACCAAAAGGGACAATGCCAAATCCTAAAACTGGGACTGTAACTAAAGACATAGGGAAGGCCGTTAAGAATGCAAAAGCTGGACAAATTAGATATAGAGCTGATAAGAGCGGAATTGTTCATGGAAGAATAGGTGATCTTTCTTATAGTTCTGAACAGATTCAACAAAACATAGAGACCTTATTAGTAGATATCATAAGAAATAAGCCAGCTTCTTCTAAAGGAATATTTATTAAGAAATTATCTTTAAGCTCGACTATGGGAGCAGGTATAGAGGTGGATATGGGTACATTAAGTTTTTAGAAATGAATATATTTAAAAAAGAATCTTTAGGTAAGGTGCGGTTTGTTCGCATTTATCGAAGACCGTAGGTGCAAAACATTTGTTTTGCCTAATTATCAATGCCTACGCAGATGGAAGTGATCATAACGAATGTTATGTTTTTACATCCAATTTTCTAACTAAAAAAAATTTAGTTAGAGGAGGATAAGAAGATGCCAATGCGCATTGACGATAAGAAAGTAGCAGTAGAAGAGTTAAACAAAATAGCAAATAAAGCTATTTCAGCTGTAGCAGCTGATTATCATGGTACCTCTGTTTCTGAATTAACTAAATTAAGAGAAGAAGCTAGAAATTCTTCTGTTCATTTAAAGGTTATCAGGAATACGTTAGCTAAAAGAGCTTTAACTGACACCAAATTTTCTTGTTTTGATGAGCTTTTAGTTGGTCCAACTATCTTAGCTTTTTCTTTGGATGATCCTGCTAGCGCAGCGAAGTTGGCAAATAACTTTAATAAAGTTAATTCCAATTTCAAAGTTAAGGGTTTGTCTATGGGGGAGACCTTATTAGAGTTAAGTAGATTGAGTGATATAGCAAATCTTCCTACTAAAGAAGAAGCTATAGCTCAGTTGGCAGGTTTGCTAAATGCCCCTCTAGTTAAGTTGGTTTCATTGATTAATGAAATTCCAACCAAATTAACTAGAACTTTAGAGGCAGTTAAGCAACAAAAACAACAGGCAGAATCTTAGGTTTTATAAATTTATTGGAGAATAAAATGGCATTAAGCAAAGAAGAAATTTTAGAAGCTATTTCTGAAATGAGCGTAATGGATATAGTTGATTTAATTTCAACTATGGAAGAGAAATTTGGAGTATCTGCGGCGGCTCCAGTAGCAGCTGCAGCAGCAGCGCCATCATCTGGTGAAGCTGAAGGCTCAGATGAAGCTGAAGCAGCATCTGGAGATCTACTTTTGGCGGAAGTAGGAGATAAGAAAGTTGATGTTATTAAGGCAGTTAGATCAATAACTGGGTTAGGACTCAAGGATGCAAAAGGGCTTGTTGATAGCGCTCCTTCAGTCATAAAGGAAGGAATACCTAAAACTGAAGCTGATGAATACTTTAAACAACTAGAAGAAGCAGGAGCTAAAGCAGAGTTTAAATAAGAATTAATCATTTTTCTTAATTTTAAAAAAAAGAGGTACTTATGGCATTTTCATACACCGAGAAGAAGAGAGTAAGACGCAGTTTTGAGAAGATATCAAGCGTTATGGATTTACCCAATCTTTTAGCTACTCAATTAAAGTCTTATGAGCATTTTCTTCAAAGAAAAGCCGATCCTTTAAAGAGGAAAAACCAAGGACTAGAGTCTGTCATTCATTCAATCTTTCCTATAAAGAGTCATAATGGACTTGCAAGAATGGAATGTACTAGCTACGAGCTTGGCGAACCTATTTTTGATGAGAGGGAGTGTAAGTTAAAAGGAATTACCTATGAAGCTTCTCTTCACATAAATTGCGATCTCTTTTTTACTGATAAAGAAACTGGAAAATTAAAAGAGGGAAAATCTCAAAAAGTTTATATGGGCACAACTCCATTAATGACTGATCATGGATCCTTTGTCATTAATGGAACAGAAAGGGTTGTAGTGTCCCAGTTGCATCGTTCTCCAGGGTTATTTTTTGATCATGATAAGGGTAAAAGCCATTCTTCAGGGAAAGTTTTGTACAACGCTCGAGTAATTCCTTATAGGGGTTCATGGCTTGACTTCGAGTTTGATGCTAAGGATCTTGTGTATGTAAGAATAGATAGAAGGAGAAAGCTTTTTGCATCAATTCTTCTAAAGGCCTTAGGGTTTTCAAACCAAGATATTTTAGAAAGTTTCTACGAAACAGAAATATTTAAGATAAAACCAAATAATACCTATCAGCTCCAATTAATTCCTAAAAGGTTAATGGGGCGAATTACTCCCATGGATATTTCATATAGAGATGAAGTGATAGTTAAGAAAGGCGAAAGAATAAGCGCAAGACACATTAGAAAAATAGAAAGTACCAAAATAAAACACCTGGAATACGAACAAAATAGCATGGAAGGACTTGTTCTTGCTAAAGACATAGTAGATAAGACAACAGGTGAGATCTTAATAGAATGTAATTCCATAATAGATGAAGAGATTTTAAACACTTTACAAACCTTAGGTTTAAAAGAAGTAAAAACTCTTTATATAAACGACTTGGAATCAGGACCTTATATGGCAGATACGTTAAGGGCAGATTCAACCACGAATGACATAGAGGCGCTAGTTGAAATCTATAGGATGATGAGACCTGGAGAGCCTCCTACCAAAGAAGCTGCCACAACATTATTTAATAGTCTTTTCTTCAATCCTGAAAGATATGATCTTTCTGACGTAGGGAGAATGAAATTTAATAAAAGACTAGGAAGGCCAGCTATTGAGGGGAATAGTGTTCTCGAAAACGAAGATATTGTTGACGCACTAAAAACTCTTGTTGCAATAAGGAATGGAAAAGAACAAGTTGATGACATTGATCACCTGGGTAACAGGAGAGTTAGATCAGTTGGTGAAATGGTTTCTAACCAATATAGAATTGGTTTGATTCGTGTTGAAAGAGCAGTTAGGGAAAGGTTAACAACAGCTGAAACAGATGATCTTGGGCCTCAAGATTTAATTAATGCAAAGCCTGTTTCTGCTGCTATTAAAGAATTCTTTGGATCTAGTCAACTATCTCAGTTTATGGATCAAGTAAATCCTTTAGCTGAGGTCACTCATAAGAGAAGGGTTTCTGCCTTAGGCCCAGGTGGACTTACAAGGGAAAGAGCAGGATTTGAAGTTAGAGATGTACATCCTACTCATTATGGAAGAGTGTGCCCTATAGAGACCCCGGAAGGACCAAATATTGGGTTAATAAATTCTTTAGCTGCCTTTGCAAGAACTAACGAATACGGTTTTTTGGAAAGTCCTTTTAGGAAGGCTAAGGATGGAAAAGTTACTAATAATTTTAATTATTTGTCAGCTATTGAGGAAGGAGATTATGTAATTGCGCAAGCCAGTGCACTTTTAGATAACAAAAATAGATTTACCGAAGAACTTGTGCCTGTCAGATATAAAAATGAATTTTCACTTATGCCTCCTGAAAGAGTTGATTATATGGATGTGTCTCCTCAACAAATAATTTCAATTGCTGCTTCTCTTATTCCTTTTTTAGAACATGACGATGCAAATAGAGCTCTAATGGGATCAAATATGATGAGGCAAGCAGTTCCTACCCTCCAAACTGAGACACCTTTGGTAGGGACAGGGATGGAAAGGATAGTTGCAAGAGACTCGGGCTCTTGTGCTATAGCTAAAAGAGGAGGAGTTGTAGAAAGTATTGATGCAAGCAGAATTGTAGTAAGGGTAAATGAGAAGGAAATAAATCCTGGGGACTCAGCGGTTGATATTTATAACATTATAAAATATACAAGATCTAATCAGACTACTTGCATAAATCAAAGACCTATAGTTGCTGAAGGAGACAAGGTTAGCAAGAACGATATATTAGCTGATGGCCCTTCAGTAGATTTGGGTGAGCTTTCTCTGGGTCAGAATGTTCGAATTGCCTTCATGCCCTGGCATGGATATAACTTTGAAGACTCGATCCTTATTTCAGACAGAATTGTCAGTGAAGACAAGTTCACTAGCATTCATATACAAGAACTTACTTGCATAGCAAGGGATACAAAATTAGGAGCAGAAGAAATTTCAGGGGATATTCCAAATGTTGGTGACTCTGCCTTATCTAAACTTGATGAATTTGGAATAGTTTATATAGGTGCTGAAGTTAAGGCTGGAGATATCCTAGTCGGCAAAGTAACTCCTAAAGGAGAAACTCAACTAAGTCCTGAGGAAAAGTTATTAAGAGCTATATTTGGTGAAAAAGCTTCAGATGTGAAGGATAGCTCTTTAAGAGTGCCTTCTGGAGGTGATGGAACAATTATTGATGTTCATGTCTTTACAAGAGACGGGTTAGAAAAAGATGGAAGAGCATTAGACATTGAAGAGTCTCAATTGAAAGAGATAAAAAAAGACGTAGATGAAGAACTGAGTATTATTGAAGGTGCAACCTTTTCTAGATTAGAGAATATTATAATCGGGAAAAAAGTAGCATCTTCAAAAGGGATTCCTAAGGGTTCAGTCATTAAAAAAGATCATTTAGATGCGATACCTAAAAATGACTGGTTCAAGATCCGTTTTAAGAATGAGGCTATAAATAAACAACTTAAGCAGATTGAATTAAATCTTAATGAGTATAGAGAAAATCTTAAAGAGATTTTTAAAGAAAAGAAATCTAAGGTATCTGGTGGAGATGACTTAGCTCCAGGCGTCTTAAAAGTTGTTAAGGTTTATTTAGCAATCAAAAGAAGAGTTCAACCAGGAGATAAGTTAGCAGGCAGGCATGGAAATAAAGGAGTGATTTCTGTAATTATGCCTATGGAAGATATGCCTTATGATGAAAATGGTGAGCCAGTTGATATAGTGCTCAATCCTCTTGGGGTGCCTTCTAGAATGAATGTTGGTCAAGTTTTGGAGACCCATCTGGGTTGGGCTGCTAAAGAACTTGGCTCAAAAATAAAGGATTTAATTGATGAAGGTCGTAAGGTTTCAGAAATCAGATCTTTATTAAACAAGATTTATGGAAACGATACCAATAAGAATCTAGATTCTCTTGATGACAAAGAAATTCAAGAGCTGGCAGGAAATTTAAGAAATGGAGTTCCAATGGCTACTCCTGCATTTGACGGAGCTAAAGAATCTGAAGTAAAAGATATGCTTGAGTTAGCAGGATTACCTTTAAGTGGTCAATGTAAACTCTTTGATGGTAGAACAGGAGAGGAGTTTGATAGACCTGTAACCTTAGGCTACATGTACATACTTAAGTTAAATCATCTTGTTGAAGACAAGATGCATGCTAGATCTACTGGAAGTTATAGTTTGGTAACTCAACAGCCTCTGGGTGGTAAAGCCCAGTTTGGAGGACAAAGATTTGGTGAAATGGAAGTATGGGCTTTGGAAGCTTACGGAGCCGCCCATACTCTTCAAGAGATGTTAACAGTTAAGTCTGATGATGTAATAGGAAGGACAAGAATTTATAAGAATCTTGTAGATGGAAATTTTGAGATGGATGCTGGTATTCCAGAATCTTTTAATGTATTAACCAAGGAAATTAGATCCTTGGGTATTGATTTAGAACTTGAGTCAGTAGAGAAGAAGTAGGAGAGCAAAATGAGAGATTTAATTAATGTGTTAAGGGATCAAGGTCATGGAATTGAATACAATAGCATTAAAGCTTCACTTGCTTCTCCTCAACAAATAAGATCCTGGTCTTACGGTGAAGTAAAAAAACCTGAAACTATAAACTACAGAACTTTCAAACCTGAAAGAGACGGGTTATTTTGTTCCAAAATATTTGGTCCTATAAAAGACTATGAATGTATTTGTGGGAAATACAAAAGAATGAAGCACAGAGGAGTGGTTTGTGAGAAATGTGGTGTAGAAGTCACTTTATCCAAGGTTAGAAGAGAAAGAATGGGTCATATAGAATTAGCAGCACCTGTAGCTCATATTTGGTTCTTGAAATCACTGCCTTCTAGGATAGCTTTGGCTTTAGATTTAACCTTAAGAGATTTAGAGAGAGTTCTTTATTTCGAGTCCTTTATCGTGACTGACCCTGGCATGACAGATTTAGAACCATGTCAATTACTTTCAGATGAAGAATATTATGAATCATTAGAGCAATGGGGTGATGAATTTGGTGCTGGAATGGGAGCAGAATCTGTCCAAAACTTATTGAGAGACCTTGATTTAGATTCCGAAATTTTAAGACTTCAAGAAGAAATTCCAAATACAAAATCAGAGGCGAAATTAAAGAAACTTACTAAAAGACTAAAACTATTAAAATCTTTTAAAGATTCAGGTAATAAGCCTGAATGGATGGTAATGGAAGTCTTACCAGTTCTACCCCCTGATTTAAGGCCATTAGTTCCTTTAGAAGGAGGAAGATTTGCAACTTCAGATTTAAATGACCTTTATAGAAGGGTAATTAATAGAAACAACAGGCTCAAGAGACTACTAGATCTTAATGCTCCTGACATAATCACTAGAAATGAAAAAAGAATGTTGCAAGAATCCGTTGATGCTCTTCTTGATAATGGCAGAAGGGGTAGGGCAGTTACTGGTTCCAATAAAAGGCCGCTTAAATCCTTAGCTGACATGATTAAAGGAAAACAAGGAAGATTTAGACAAAACCTTTTAGGGAAAAGGGTAGACTATTCAGGAAGATCTGTAATAGTTGTCGGCCCCACTCTTAAGCTACATCAATGCGGCCTTCCTAAAAAGATGGCTTTAGAGCTTTTTAAGCCTTTTGTATTTGGAAAGCTACAACAACTCGAGTTGGCAAGTACCATCAAATTAGCTAAGAAGATGGTAGAAAGAGAAGAGCCAGAGGTTTGGGATATTCTTGCAGAAGTAATTAGAGAACATCCAGTATTATTAAATAGAGCCCCTACCTTGCATAGATTAGGAATTCAAGCTTTTGAGCCTGTTTTGATTGAAGGTAAAGCTATACAACTACACCCTTTAGTCTGTAAGGCTTATAACGCTGATTTTGATGGCGACCAAATGGCAGTTCATGTGCCGCTCACATTAGAAGCTCAACTTGAATGTAGAGCGCTCATGATGTCTACGAACAATGTTCTTTCTCCAGCAAATGGAAAGCCAATAATTGATCCTTCACAAGATGTGGTTCTAGGCATTTATTACATGACAAGAGAGAAGATAAACGCAAAAGGAGAAGGTCAAATTTTATCTTCTCCTGCAGAGGCCAATAGAGCTTTTCAGTTAAATGCTGTAGATCTTCATGCAAAAATTAAAGTTAGACTAAAACCTAACAATCTTCCTGATGAAAAAACAGAAATAATAGAAACAACCCTTGGAAGAACTTTATTGTATGAATTGCTGCCTGAAGGAATGCCTTTTAATTTAGTTAATAAGACTCTGGACAGCAAGAAAATCTCAAATCTTATAGATATTTGTTATAGAAAATCTGGTTTAAAGAAGACTGTAATATTTGCAGATAGATTAATGTACATGGGTTATCAGTTCTCTACGAAGTCAGGAGCTTCTTTATGTATAGATGATTTTGTTATTCCTGAAGAGAAAGAAAAATATGTAATTGAAGCTGAAAATGAAGTCAAAGATATTGAGGCTCAATTTGCTTCAGGCCTTGTCACCAAAGGAGAAAAATACAACAAAGTCATTGATATCTGGTCAAGATCCAACGAGATGATAGCTAAAGCAATGATGGATAATATTTCTACTGAAGAAGTAAAAGACTCAGAGGGAAATCTTGTTACCACAGATTCTTTTAATTCTGTTTTCATGTTTGCTGATTCTGGGGCTAGGGGTTCTCCTGCTCAGATAAGACAACTAGCTGGGATGAGGGGATTAATGGCAAAGCCTGACGGATCAATTATAGAAACTCCTATTACTGCAAATTTTAGAGAAGGTCTTACAGCCCAACAATACTTTATTTCAACTCATGGAGCTAGAAAGGGGTTAGCTGATACGGCACTTAAAACAGCAAACTCTGGGTATTTAACCAGAAGACTGGTTGACGTAGCTCAAGATCTAGTTATTAGTGAGGATGATTGCAAAACTTCTACTGGCATAGTTATGAGACCTATTATTGATGGAGGTGAGGTAATAGTTCCTTTAGGAGATAGAGTTTTAGGCAGAACAGTTTCCAAAAATTTTTTAGGGCCAGATAACAAAAAAATCTTAATAAAAAAAGGTACGTATATTGACGAAGATTTGATCGAAAAATTTGATGATCTTGGTGTCTATGAATTAAAAGTAAGGTCAGCTATCCATTGTGAAACTGTTTATGGTGTTTGTTCTAAATGCTACGGAAGGGACCTTGGAAGAGGCCATCCATCAAATATAGGAGAAGCAGTAGGAATAGTTGCGGCACAATCTATAGGTGAGCCTGGTACCCAGCTAACAATGAGAACTTTTCATATAGGTGGAGCAGCTTCTGGAACTTCAGCTCAAGACAATGTTGAGGCAGGCATAGATGGTAAGATTATCTATGATGGTAGAACAATTAAAAGAAAGGATAATACCTTTGTTGTTTTATCCCAGTCTTCAGAATTAAGCGTTGAAGATAAAGAAGGAAGAACAATTGAAAGATACAAGATTCCATACGGAACAACTCTTAATTTTTCAAACGGATCAAAAATTAAACAAGGAGATATTCTAGCTAAATGGGACCCATTGACTAGACCTATTATTGCTGAGGTAGGAGGTAAAGCTAAGTTTGTTGATATAGATGAAGGAATAACAGCTAGACTGAAAACTGATGATCTTACTGGTCTTTCTAATATAGAAATTATTGATTTAACTGAAAGAGCTAAAGGTGAAGCTCAAGAAAAGAAACCTTCTATACATATAGTGGATGCCAGAGGAAAAGAGAAAACTATTCCAGATTCAGAAGCTCCTGCCATTTATACTCTTCCAGGCAATGCGTTCATTGGCTTAAATGATGGGCAAGACATTGAGTTGGGAAGTGTAATAGCTAGAGTTTCACAAGAGTCCGCAAAAACTAAAGATATTACGGGTGGTCTACCTAGAGTTGCTGATTTGTTTGAAGCTAGAAAACCCAAAGAGCCAGCAATCCTAGCTCAAGAAAGTGGAATAGTAACTTGGGGTAAACCTACTAAAGGTAAAGAAAGATTAATTATTACTGATGAATCAGGAAATGAGTGTGTAAGACTAATACCTAAGACCAGACATATAAATGTATTTGAAGGAGAGAGAATAGAAAAGGGTGACATTGTTTCAGATGGTGCTTTGAGCCCTCATGACATTTTGGAATTACGGAGTCTTGAAGAACTTACAGAATATGTCGTAAGTGGAATACAAGAAGTTTATAGGCTTCAAGGTGTAACCATTAATGAGAAGCATATTGAAGTCATCTTGAAGCAAATGTTAAAGAAAGTTGAGATAACTAACGCAGGTGATTCAGACTTCATAGTAGGAGAACAAGCTGAATTATCTAAGGTAAAGGAAACAAACAAAGAACTTTCTAAGGATAAAAAAGCAAAAATAAAATATAAAAGAATATTATTAGGAATAACTAAAGCTTCTCTTGCTACTGATTCATTTATTTCAGCTGCTTCTTTTCAGGAAACAACTAGAGTGTTAACTGAAGCTGCAACGACTGGAAGAAAAGATAACCTCAGGGGCCTTAAAGAAAATGTAGTAGTAGGCCGTTTAATACCTGCTGGTACTGGCCTCGCTATGATGAGACAAGAAAAGGTAGAAGTGGAGGATGATCCGGATTCAATGGATCTCGAGGAAGCCCTAAGTCAAGCGTTAAGTGAACAAGAAGTTGAGTAATTCATTGACGCGGATAAAACCAATAATTAAAATGCGCGACCTTAAATTCTACAATTTATAAAAGATGTCTACAGTCAATCAACTTATTAGGAAGCCAAGAAAAAGGAAGAAGCTTAAGACTGATGTGCCTGCTTTAAAAGGCTCTCCTCAAAAGAGAGGTGTTTGTACTAGGGTTTATACTACAACACCTAAGAAACCTAACTCAGCATTAAGAAAAGTTTGTAAAGTTAGATTAACTTCTGGCTTTGAAGTGATTTCTTACATAGGAGGAGAAGGACATAATCTTCAAGAGCATTCTGTTGTTCTTATAAGAGGAGGAAGGGTTAAAGATTTGCCCGGAGTTAGATATCACACTATAAGAGGTACCCTAGATACTGCCGGTGTAGATGATAGAAAACAGAGAAGATCAAAATATGGCGCTAAGAAATCTAAATAGAGAAAATAATGTCTAGAAGAAAAGCAGCCCCTAAGAGAAAAATATTACCTGATCCTAAATATGGGAATTTAAAGGTGGCCAAATTCATGAATCAGATTATGAAAAATGGCAAGAAATCCATTGCAGAAGGTATTGTCTATGGAGCTCTATCAGAGATTGAAAACAAATCTAAAAAAGAACCTGTAGAAGTTTTTGAGAAAGCTCTTGAAGAGGTAGGTCCTGTGGTGGAAGTAAAAGCAAGAAGAGTAGGGGGTGCGACTTATCAAATACCCTTGGAAGTTAGAACTTCAAGACGCCAAGCGTTAGCCATGCGTTGGCTTGTAAGCAGTGCTAGATCAAGATCTGAAAAAACTATGACTTTAAGACTAGCCAATGAGTTGATCGATGCCTCTGAAGGAAAGGGAGAAGCAATTAAGAAAAAAGAAGATACTCACAGAATGGCAGAAGCGAACAGAGCTTTTTCGCATTTTAGATTTTAATTATTAAACAACATACTTAAAAAATGGCAAGATCTACTCCATTAGAACTCTACAGGAATATCGGTATTATAGCTCACGTAGATGCTGGTAAAACCACTACTACGGAGCGAGTTCTCTTTTATACAGGAATATCCCATAAGATAGGCGAAGTTCATGATGGAGCAGCCGTAATGGACTGGATGGAGCAAGAACAGGAAAGAGGAATTACTATTACTTCCGCTGCAACAACTTGCTTTTGGAAAGGGTCAAGTCAGCAATTTACTGAACATAGAATTAACATCATAGATACCCCTGGTCACGTTGATTTTACTATTGAGGTGGAAAGATCACTTAGAGTTTTAGATGGGGCCATTGTTGTCTTTTGCGCTAGTTCTGGAGTTGAGCCTCAGTCTGAAACTGTGTGGCGCCAAGCAAATAGATATGAAGTTCCGAGAATAGCATTTGTAAACAAAATGGACAGAGCAGGTGCAGATTTCTTAAAAGTTGTTGATCAAATGAAAACAAGGTTAGGTGCAAACCCAGTTCCTGTTCAGTTACCTATAGGAGCAGAAGAAGATTTTAAAGGAGTAATAGACCTAATAAATATGAAGGCTATTTATTGGAGCGAAGAAGACATGGGAACTTCATTTAGCTTGGAAGAGATACCTGAAGAGTTAGTTTCTGAAGCAAATAAATGGCGAGAAAATATGCTAGAGATAGCAGCTGAAGCAAACGAAGCTCTTATGGACAAATACTTAGAAGAGGGAGATCTATCTGTAGAGGATATTAAAGCAGGATTGAGAGAAAGAAACTTATCTTCTGAAATTGTTATAACTTTATGCGGAGCTGCTTTTAAAAATAAGGGAGTGCAAACACTTCTAGATGCAGTGATAGATTTTCTACCTGCACCAAATCAAGTTAAACCTGTGACAGGCGTATTGGATGATAAAGGAACAGTAGGCATTAGGAAGGCAGATGATAGTGAACCTTTTTCTGGGCTTGCTTTTAAGATAGCGACCGATCCCTATGTAGGATCTCTAACTTTTGTAAGAGTCTATTCTGGAACTCTAAACTCAGGGGATTCAGTCTTTTTACCCTTGAAAAGAAAGAAAGAAAGAATTGGGCGAATGCTTCAAATGCATTCAAATAAGCGTAAAGAAATAGATGAAGTCCGCGCAGGGGATATTTGTGCAGTTATAGGTTTAAAGCAAGCTGTTACAGGAGAGACTCTTTGTGATGAAAAAAATCAGATAATTTTAGAGAAAATGAATTTTCCTGATCCAGTAATTTCTGTTGCAGTAGAGCCAAAGACTAAAGAAGATCAGGAAAAGATGGGCATAGCCTTAGGAAGATTAGCTCAAGAAGACCCTTCTTTTAAGATGAGAACAGATGAAGAGTCAGGCCAAACAATCATTTCTGGAATGGGAGAACTTCACCTTGATGTTTTAGTAGACAGAATGAGAAGAGAATTTAACGTAGAAGCCAATATGGGAAAACCCCAAGTAGCTTATAGAGAAACAATTAGAAAATTAGTCGAACAGGAAGCTAAATTTGTAAGACAATCAGGAGGAAGAGGTCAATACGGGCATGTATACATAAAAATGGAGCCCTTAAAATCAGATGAAGAAAATTATGAATTTGTAAATAAAATAGTAGGAGGCACTATTCCTAAAGAGTTTATTCCTGCTGTTGATAAAGGCTGTCGGGAACAAATGGAAGCTGGGGTAATAGCAGGATATCCTTTAGTTAAAATTAAAGTTACGCTTTATGACGGCTCATTTCATGATGTAGATTCTAGTGAAATAGCTTTCAAAGTAGCGGGCTCAATGGCTTTTAAGGATGGAGCTTTGAAAGCAGATCCAGTCCTATTGGAGCCCATTATGAGCCTTGAGGTAGTAACCCCTGAAGAATATATGGGTGATGTGGTTGGAGATTTAAGCAGAAGGAGAGGAGTTATAGGTGGTATGGATGACGGTCCTTCTGGCAAGGTTATTTCCGGAGAGGTGCCTTTAGCAGAAATGTTTGGCTATGCAACTGATCTCCGGTCAGCAACACAAGGAAGGGCAACTTTTACTATGGAACCTCTTAAATATTCAGAAGTACCACCCAATGTTGCTGAAGCTGTAATTAATAGGAAGGAATAACTAGTTTTAATTAATCTAAAACCCCTTTATTAAAGGGTTTTTTTATATATTTATGTTGACACTTTGGCGTCACAAACCTAGAATTTGCGCTCTTTTTTGATGGTTGGGCTCTAATCATGAATTTTTGCTGATTTGAGCCTTTTTTAATAGTAGTTTTGCCCTTTTTTTAGGCAAAATTTTTTAACTCTTCTTAGATGAAGTGGGAATTGGATTGTGGCAAACCAAAGCATAAGAATTAGGTTAAAAGCCTTTGATCATAGGCTCATAGATAAGTCTGCGAAAGAAATCGTAGAAACAGTAAAACGCACGGGAGCTATAGTTAAGGGGCCAATACCTTTGCCGGTTAAAATACATAAAACAACCATCCTGACCTCCCCTCACAAAGATAAAGACGCCCGCGACCAATACGAAATAAGAACCCACAAAAGAACGCTAGATATCATGGAACCATCAGAGAAAACTTTGGATGCATTAACTAAATTAGAATTAGCTGCTGGGGTGCTTGTACAGATCAGTCTAGATGAGGTTTAAATCATGTCTTTAGGATTAATAGGAAAAAAACAAGGAATGACCCGAGTCTTTACAGAAGAAGGGAGGTCTCTACCTGTAACTGTGGTAAGTGTTGATGCTAATACTATTACTCAAATAAAAACTGTAGACAATGATGGTTATAGTTCTGTTCAAGTAACCACAGGTAGGAAAAAAGAAAAACACTTAACTAAATCAGAATTAGGACACTTCAAAAAATCTTCTGTAGATCCTGGAGAGGGTTTATGGGAATTTACTATTGAAAACACAGAAATTGAGAAAGTAGAAATAGGAAAAGCCATATCTTTAGCATTATTTAGAGAGGGACAAGTAGTAGATGTTTCGGGTGTATCGAAAGGAAAAGGCTTTGCTGGAACTGTTAAAAGATGGAATTTTCAGATGCAAGATGCAACTCATGGTAATTCTTTATCTCATAGGGCGCCCGGATCTATAGGTCAATGTCAAACCCCAGGAAGGGTTTGGAAAGGAAAAAAGATGTCTGGTCATATGGGATCAGAAAAGGTAACTGTCCAGAATTTAAAAATTATTTCCATAGATTTAGAGAATAGTTTAATACTTATTCAAGGTTCTATCCCTGGTTCAACGGGCTCTCGGGTGATACTAAGGCCTGCGAGAGGTGAAAATGTAGAATTCCCATTCGAAGAAACCCAACCAGAAAAGACCCAACCAGAAGAAAAAAAGTCTAAAAATAAAGCTGAGAAAACTGAATCAGAATAAAAAAATGAAAATGCAAGTTATAGATCAAAATGGAACTAAAGGATCTGAAATAGAGTTCCCAGAGACTATTTTTGCTCAAAAATATAATTTTGATCTAGTTCATCAGTTAGTTTCAACCTACATTCATAATTCTCATCCAATTACTAAAGCTCAAAAGAATAGATCTGCTGTAAGAGGAGGAGGAAGAAAGCCCTGGAAACAAAAGGGCACTGGAAGGGCCAGAGCGGGAACGATAAGAAGTCCTATTTGGAGATCAGGGGGGGTTACCTTTGCACATGTCTTTAGACCATCAAAGAAGAAAAAGGTAAATAGGAAAATGTATAGAGCAGCTTTCAGATCTATAATTTCTAGATTAATTAATGAAGAAAGGTTAGTTGTTATAGATAGCCTAGAGATTAACGAACCCCCCAAAACTTCAGAATTAAAAAACTTACTCTCAAAGTTAGGTTTTTCGAATGCTGTATTTGTTTTTAAAGAAAGGAATCAAAACTTTGAAATTGCTTCTAAAAATTTATTTAACGTCAGTTCACAAACTATTAATTCATTAAATCCTGTTGACCTTATAAATGCTGAAAAAGTAGTGTTTACAGCAGATGCTCTCACTTCATTAGCTGAGGTACTTTCATAATGAAAAAGGACATCTATAAAACCATTAAAGCGCCTCACCTTACTGAAAAGGTTACCAATCTTATGAATCAAAGTAATCAGTATGCATTTAAAGTAGATATTAATTCTACAAAAAGAGAAATAAAGAAAGCTGTGGAAGCATATTTCTCAGTTGAGGTAAATAAAGTCAGAGTTTTGAAGGTAAAAGGAAAGACAAAGCGTTCTCGGCACAGAATTAAGCAAAGACCAAATTGGAAAAAAGCTTATGTAAGCCTAGCAGAAGGTCAATCGATAGATGTAGGAATAGAATAGATGGCAAACCAAATAAAAAAATCTAAACCCACTTCACCTGGAAGAAGATTTAGAGCTTGGGTTTCTAGAGAAGGTCTACATAAAGGATCGGGCTTTCAAGCATTATTAGAAAGTAAAAAGCAAAAATCAGGCAGAAATAATAAAGGCCGTATTACTTCAAGACATAGAGGGGGAGGTCATAAGAAAAATTATCGTGTTATAGATTTTAAACGTGATAAAGATTCAATAAAAGCTCGTGTTGAAAGATTAGAATATGACCCGAATAGGTCTGCCAATATAGCTCTTGTTCTTTACCAAGATGGAGAAAGAAGATACATAATTGCTCCTGAAGGTTTAAACGATGGAGATGTTATAGAGTCAGGATCAGCTTCTTCAATTTCGATTGGGAATTGTTTAAGCCTCTCAGATATGCCATTAGGAACTTCAGTACATTGTATTGAAATGTTTCCTGGAAAAGGAGCTCAAATAGCTAGAAGTGCTGGTTCTTCTGCTCAGATATTGGCTATTGAAGGAAGATACACAACTTTGAGGCTTCGTAGTGGAGAAGTAAGAAAAGTTCTTTCTAATTGTAAGGCCACTATCGGGGCCGTTTCTAATTCTGAACATGCTTTAAGGTCTGTGGGGAAGGCTGGAGCAAAAAGATGGTTAGGGAGAAGACCAAAAGTAAGAGGTGTTGCAATGAACCCTATAGACCACCCTCATGGTGGGGGAGAAGGAAAAACTTCTGGGGGCAGACACCCAGTGACTCCTTGGGGTGTACCTACAAAAGGGTTCAGAACAAGGAAAACTAAACAACGAAGTAATCGCCTAATAGTTAGGCGTAGATACCAGTAAAGAATTATGCCTAGATCATTAAGAAAAGGACCCTTTATAGATTTACATTTACAGAAGAAAGTAGATAAAGCAGTGGCTGAGAATGATAAAAAGCCAATTAAAACCTGGTCAAGAAGGTCTCTCATAACTCCTCAAATGGTGGGTCTTAATATTGCTGTACATAATGGAAGGCAGCATGTACCCATCTTTATTCAAGAAGATATGGTTGGTCATAAATTAGGAGAATTTGTTTTAACGAGGACTTTCAGGGCTCATTCAGGGGATAGAAAGTCAACCTAAAGAAGAAAAATGACAGAAGTAAATGCAACATTAAGAAGCGCTAGAGTATCTAGTCAGAAGGCTAGGCTGGTAGCTAATCAAATTCGTGGAAAACAAGTTGAAGAAGCTTTAGATATTCTGTCCTTTGAGCTACAAAAATCAGCCCCTATTATTAAAAAGGTCTTGGAGTCTGCCATTGCCAATGCTGAACACAACCAAGGTCTAGACATTGATAGATTATTTATTTCAAAAATCTTAGTTGATGAAAGTTTTACTATGAAAAGAATTAGACCGCGTGCAAGAGGTAGGGCAGATAGATATTTAAAACGTAGCTGTAACATCAAATTAATACTAGAGGAAATAAGTTAATTATGGGTCAAAAAGTTCATCCTATAGGTTTTAGATTAGGGATAACCAAAGATCATACCTCTCATTGGTATGCTGAAAAATCTAAATATACTGCAAATTTGCTTAAAGACATTGAGGTAAAACAGCACTTATTTTCACAATTAAACCATGCTTCAGTAAGCAGAATAGAAATTGAGAGGACAGAAGATAATGCAAGAGTCTTAATTCATACTGCAAGGCCAGGTGTGGTAATTGGGAAAAGGGGTGAAGATATTGATCGTATGAGGGAAGAAATAACATTAATGATGGGTATACCAGTTACTTTAAGTATTCAAGAAATTAGGAAACCAGATCTTGATGCAAAGCTTTTAGCCGATAATGTTGCGCAGCAATTGGAAAGAAGAGTTATGTTCAGAAGAGCAATGAAGAGAGCAATACAAAATGCAATGAGACAAGGAGCTCAAGGTGTAAAAATTAGAGTCGCTGGAAGGTTAGGCGGTGCTGAAATAGCCAGAGCAGAATGGCACAAAGAAGGAAGAGTTCCTCTTCATACTCTAAGAGCAGATATTGATTATGGTCAATCAGAAGCGAAAACAACTTATGGAATCATCGGTGTAAAAGCTTGGGTCTTTAGAGGGGAAATTCTAGACAAAAAGGCCAAAGAGAAAAAAGAAAAATAGTGAATTAATATGTTTCAACCTAAGAGAACTAAATATAGAAAACAGCAGAAAGGTAGAAATACAGGTAATGCAATGCGTGGCAATACTATAAGTTTTGGAACTTTTGCTCTGAAGGCTACTTCTCGTGGGATGCTAACTTCAAGACAGATTGAGTCGGCCAGAAGAGCAATGACAAGGAAAGTAAAAAGAGGGGCAAAAATTTGGATAAGAGTTTTTCCAGATAAGCCCATAACTAAAAAACCTCTGGAAGTAAGACAAGGAAAGGGTAAAGGAAATGTTGAATATTGGGTTTGTCCAATTAAGCCTGGAAAAATACTTTACGAAATGGAGGGAGTGGATGAAGACTTAGCTAGAGAAGCCTTTGCTTTGGCCTCATCAAAAATACCTGTCTCTACTAGTTTTGTGAAAAGGTCTTAAAAAATGGCTAAGAAAGAAAAAATGGCTAAGAAAGAAACTTTTTTATCTAAAATTAGAGAAGACTCCTCAATCTCCCTAAACGAAGAAGAAATGTTGAGAAAAGAATTATTGGATTTAAAGATGTCTCTTGCTGCCGGTCAGTTAAAAGAGATACATAAAATTAAAGAAATTAGAAAATCTATTGCTCAACTAAAGACCGTTCAAAGAGAAGCTATAAAAGAAGGGAATAATGACTGAAAAAAATAAAAGACAGATGACAGGGTTAGTTGTTAGTTCAAAAAGAGATAAAACCATTACTGTTTTAATTGAAAGGAAAGTTAAACATCCTCTCTATAAGAAAATTATAAGAAGATCTACAAAATTACAAGCTCATGATGAGGGTAATGAATGTTCTGAAGGAGATATAGTTACTATTGAAGAAAGTAAACCTTTCTCCAAGACTAAAAGCTGGAAGTTAGCGGAAATAGAAAAAAGAGTTAAAAATCTTGGTTGATAAAAATGATTCATGAAAATACTTATCTAGAAGTAGCTGATAATAGCGGTGCCAGAAAGCTTATGTGTATAAGGGTTCTTGGTGGATCTAGGAAGCGTTACGCTAAAGTAGGAGACATAATTAAGGTAACTGTAAAGGAAGCCATTCCTACAGGAAGAGTAAAGAAAGGTGAAGTCATAGATGCTGTTGTGGTCAGGACAAAGAATAGATTGAGACGTTCTGACGGTTCTGCTATCAGGTTTGATGAAAATGCGGCAGTTCTAATAGATGCTCAGAAACAACCTATTGGTACAAGGGTATTTGGACCTGTTTCAAGGGAGCTTAGAGGTGAAGAATTTATGAGGATAATCTCTTTGGCACCGGAGGTTTTGTAAACCATGTTAAAGATTAAAAAAGGAGATGAAGTAATAGTTATTGCTGGTAGGGATAAGGGCAAGCAAGGCACTGTTTCTGCCTTAGCACCTAATAGTAAATGTTTTGTTAGTGGAGTAAATCTGGTGAAAAAACACACTAAACCTAATCCTCAAGCAGGCGTACAAGGGGGAATAGTTGAGAAAGAATCTTTGATAGATCTTTCAAATATTACCATTTTTAACCCTTCTTCTAAAAAAGCGGACAAGGTTGCTATAAATGTCTCTGAAGAAGGTAAAAGAACAAGAGTTTATAAATCTTCAGGTAAGGATATTAAGTAGATGATTTCTTTAAAAAAACATTATTCAGATAAGGTATTGCCAGAACTGAAACAGGTTATGGGTTTAACAACTGATATGGGAGTACCAAAAATTACAAAGGTAACTATAAATATGGGAGTAGGAGAAGTTCTTATTGATAAGAAAATTCTTGAAAATGCTGTCGAAGATTTAGCTTTAATAAGTGGCCAGAAACCCTTGATAACTAAGGTTAGAAAATCAGTAGCTAATTTTAAGATAAGAGAAGGCATGCCCATTGGATGTAAAGTGACCCTTAGAGGCGATAGGATGTTTGAATTTCTACAGAGATTATTGGGCATTGCTATACCTAGAGAAAGAGATTTTAGAGGACTTGATATTAGTTCATTTGATGGACAAGGTAACTATTCTCTAGGGGTAAAAGAACATATTATTTTTCCTGAAATTGATTATGACAAAGTAGACAAGATACGAGGAATGGATATCTCAATTACAACATCTGCTAATAGTGACCAAGAAGGAGAATTATTATTAAGAGCTATGAATTTTCCATTTAAAGATTAGAGGTAGATATGGCAAAAGCATCAATGATTGCAAGAGAAAGAAAAAGAGAGAAGACCGTTATTCGTTATTCAAAGAAGAGGGCAGAACTGAAAGAGATGATTAAAAATCCTAATACTTCAGATGAAGAGAGGGCTCAAGCTCAGGTTAAATTACAAAAACTACCTAGAGATGCTAACCCTATTAGAAAGCAAAGGCGATGTGCAATAACTGGCAGGCCTCATGCTGTTTATAGGAAATTTGGTCTTGGGAGAAATAAGTTAAGAGAATTAGCTATGAAAGGAGATATTCCTGGATTAGTTAAATCTAGTTGGTAGTTAGTATGAGTATGCAAGATCCTATCTCAAGCCTTTTAACAGGAATTAGAAACGCTCAGGCTAGAAGAAAGCCAGAATTTATTGTTTCTTCGTCTTCAAAAAAAATAGCTCTTTTAGAATTGTTGGTTAGAGAAGGTTATATTGATTCAATAACTGTAGAGGAAGGAAAAAAACCTGAAGTTTCAATCCTTCTTAAATACTATGAAGGAAAACCAGTAATCAGAGAAATAAAGAGACTAAGTAGACCAGGATTAAGAGAGTATGTAGGAAAGAAAGATTTACCTTCAATTAATGGAGGTTTGGGTATTGCAGTTGTATCTACTAGTAAAGGATTAATGACAGACAAGCAAGCTAGGGAAGCTGGTTTAGGTGGCGAGTTACTTTGTTCAGTATTTTAATTTTATGGCTAAGACTTTTTTAAAACCAATCGATATACCCTCTGAAGTGTCTTTATCTTGTAAGGACAAATCAATTTTAGCAAAAGGTAAATTGGGAGAACTTGTATTAAACGTGCACTCTGATGTTGAGCTTTTAATTGATGATGAAAAAATCTCTTTTTCCCCATCCAATGAATTACCTCAGACGCTTGCTTTAACTGGCACTATGAGGGCGCTTACAAAAAATATAATAGAGGGTGTTTCAGTTGGTTTTGAGAAAAAATTAGAGATTAATGGCGTTGGTTATAGAGCTAAATTATCAGGTAATAAATTAGAATTAAGTTTAGGATTCTCCCATCCAGTAGTTTATGAACTACCTGAAGCAGTTTCAGCTGAGGTTCCTAGCCAAACCGAGATAGTTTTGAAATCAGCTGACAAACAAAAGATTGGTCAAGTCGCAGCAGAAATAAGAAGTTTTAGACCTCCAGAACCTTATAAAGGAAAAGGGGTTAGGTACAGTAATGAAAGAATTAGAAGAAAAGAGTCTAAGAAAGCATAAAAATGAGTAAGAAGAATATATCAAGGTTAAGAAGAGCTAGAAAAACTAGATCTAAAGTTAAATTAAAGGATATCCATAGGCTAACAGTTTTTAGATCAAGTATGCATATTTATGCACAAGTAATGCTTAATGATGGATCTGAAGTTGTAACCTCAGCCTCTTCAGTTGAATCAGAAGTTAAAGGGCCGAACAATGGAAATATTGACACTGCTTCAAAAGTGGGAAGGCTTATAGCAGAAAGAGCTTTGGAGAAAGGCATAAAACAAGTTGCTTTTGATAGGTCTGGATACAAGTTTCATGGAAGAGTAAAAGCCTTAGCCACGGCTGCTAGAGAAGCTGGGTTATCTTTTTAGGTAAGGATTAGAAATGGAAAAAAATGTAGTAACAGACAACCTAAGTTCAGAGGTTCTTGAAGAAAAACTTGTGCAAGTAAATCGAGTTGCAAAGGTAGTTAAAGGAGGAAGAGTCTTTGGTTTTACCGCTGTTACCGTAGTTGGAGACGGTAATGGAAAAGTAGGTTATGGCAGAGGTAAAGCCCGTGAGGTACCTATAGCAATTCAAAAAGCTCTTGATAATGCCAGGAGAAATATGGTTTCTATAGAGTTGAAGGGAAATACTATCCATTATCCTGTAAAGGCAAAGCATGGATCTTCAATTATTTTTATGAAACCCGCAGCTCCAGGAACAGGAGTTATTGCTGGAGGGGCCATGAGGGCGGTACTAGAATTAGCAGGCGTTCAAGATGTTTTAGCTAAATGTTACGGTTCTACAACACCGTTAAATGTAGTACAGGCAACTTTAAAAGCTCTTAAAGAAATGGAATCACCGAAGGGCGTCACCCAAAGAATTGGAAAGAAGTGGAATAAATGAGTACAACTGAGATAGAAGTGAAATTGATTAAGAGCTTAATAGGCTCTAAGAGCTATCAAAGAAATTCCATCAAGGGCTTGGGATTGTCTAAATTAGGGCAAGTAGTTTTTGTAAAAGATACAGACCAGAACAGAGGGATGATCAATAAAGCAAAACATTTACTGGAAGTTAAGGAATAAAAAATAATAAGACTGATTATGAAATTGTATACCTTAAAATTAAATAATTTGATTCCCCAGAAGAGCCTTTCTTCAAGAACAAGTAAGCGGAAGAGAAGAGGTAGAGGACCTGGAAGTGGCCTAGGAAAAACTAGCGGAAGAGGGCACAAAGGTCAAGGTTCCAGATCTGGAGGAGGGGTCCGTGCAGGCTTTGAAGGCGGGCAAATGCCACTGCAAAAAAGGATTCCCAAGTATGGGTTCTTTTCAAGGAAGAGTAGATTCTCTGAAGAAATAAGATTAAGTACTCTCATAAAGTTAGATAAAAAAGAGATTAATATTCAAGTTTTAAAAGAAGAGGATTTAATTAAACAAAACACTTCTAAGGTTAAGGTCATTAAAGATACAGAGTCTTGCCCCAAGTTGAATTTAAAGGGAATAAATACAACTACTTCTGTTAAAGGTCTGATAGAAAGTGCTGGAGGGAAAATCGAGGTTTAATTATGTCTGCTAATCTTACAGGTCAACAAACAAAAGGCCTTTCAGAGCTTTGGAAGAGGTTGAGGTTTGTTCTATTTGCTGTCATTGTCTACAGAATTGGCACTCACATACCTGTGCCAGGCATAGATCCAGATAAATTAGCTTCTATATTCCAGCAAGGCCAAGGAACTATATTAGATTTATTTAATATGTTTTCTGGTGGAGCACTAGAGAGAATGAGCATTATGGCTTTGAACATTATGCCTTACATAACTTCATCGATAATAATGAGTTTAATGGAAGGAACAAATCCTTCTTTGAAAAAAAGATTTAGAGAAGAAGGAGAGGAAGGAAGAAGATTGCGAACGGCTTATGTTAGATACGGAACAGTAGCATTAGCATTGCTACAAGCTACTGGTTTGGCACTTGGGCTACAGAATCAAGGTTTGGCATTAGATCCAGGACCTATTTTCCAGCTTATAGCAGTTGTTTCTTTAGTAACCGGAACAGTTTTTTTAATGTGGCTAGGAGAATTAGTTACAGAGAGAGGAATAGGAAATGGTATTTCTATTATAATTTTCTCAAGTATTGTAGCAGGATTACCTCGAGCAATAGGTCAAGCATTTGAGGGTGCCAGACAAGGAGATATAAACCTGCTTCTTTTGTTATCTATAGCATTAGTAGCTGTAGTCGCTGTTGCTTTCATAGTATGGGTTGAGAGAGGGCAGAGACGAGTTACAGTAAATTATGCTAGAAGGCAGCAGGGAAGAAAAATGGTACAAGGACAAACTTCTTACCTCCCTATGAAGATTAATCAAGCTGGAGTTATCCCAGCAATATTTGCTAGTAGTTTATTACTGTTTCCTGCTTCAGCCTCAACCTGGTTTGGTCAAGGGCAAGGGTTTGAGTGGCTTCAAGAAATTTCTCTAGCTTTAAGTCCCGGCCAGCCTTTGTATGTAATTTTATTCTCATTTTTGATTGCTTTTTTCTGTTTTTTTTATACCGCGCTTCAGTTTGATTCAAAAGATATTTCTGAGAATTTAAGGAGGTCGGGTGCTTACCTACCAGGAATAAGGCCGGGAGAACAAACGGCTGATTATATTGACCAGGTAATGACAAGATTGACTGTGTGGGGTTCGGGCTATTTGATTTTAGTTTGTTTAATGCCTCAGTTTTTAATTGTTTCTGCTAGTGTACCCTTCTACTTGGGGGGAACGTCTTTATTGATTGCAGTAGTCGTGGTAATGGATTTTATGGCCCAAGTTCAATCACACTTGATGTCTCAGCAGTATGAATCCCTTCTTAAGAAAGCTAATTTAAAAGGTTATGGAAATAATCCTTTAGGTGGTAGGTAAATCATGAAGGTTAGAACATCTGTAAAGAAAATGTGTAGAGACTGTAAGTTGGTCAAGAGAAAAGGACGAGTTTACGTAATATGTGATACAGAACCCAGACATAAGCAGAGACAAGGATAGGAGGAACTATGGCACGTGTAGCAGGTATAAATATTCCAGACAATAAACATGCTGAGATTTCATTAACTTATGTTTTTGGTGTAGGGAAGACCAGAGCTTTGGACATTTGTTCCAAAACAGGAATTGCCCCTACTACGAAAATAGGAGACTTGAAAGAAGCGGAACTTGAGCTGATAAGAAATGAAGTTACAAAGTATTTAATTGAGGGAGATTTAAGGAGAGATATAGCTACAAATATAAAGAGGCTTCAAGACCTTGGAACTTATAGAGGAATCAGGCATCGTAGACATCTTCCTGTAAATGGACAAAAAACTAAAAATAATGCAAGGACATGTAAGGGTCCTAAGCGACCAATCAGAAGGTAGAATTTATGGCAAAAGGAAAAAAATCAACAAAAAGAAAAGTGAGTGAGGGGATAGCTCATATACATGCCTCGTTCAATAATACTTTAATTAATGTAACCGATAAACAAGGAAATACTTTGGCTTGGTCAAGCGCAGGCGGTCAAGGTTTTAGGGGTTCTAGGAAGAGTACTCCATTTGCAGCTCAGAGAGCAGCAGAGGTTGTAGCGGAACAAATAAGATTAAATGGAATAGAAAGTTTGGAAATTGAAGTTCGAGGGCCTGGATCAGGAAGAGAGTCAGCGATAAGAGGTTTAAATTCTATGGGATTTAAAATAACCAAAATAACGGATGTCACTCCTATCCCTCATAACGGTTGTAGACCACCAAAGAGGAGGAGAGTTTAATATGGGTAGGTACTTAGGACCAAAAAGCAAGTTATCGCGTAGAGAGGGAAGAGATCTTCTGCTAAAAAGTGGCATAAGAAGTTATGAATCAAAATGCCATTCAGAAACCTCTCCCGGCATGCATGGAAGAAGAAGAGGAAGAATTTCTGATTATGGCATTCAACTTAGAGAAAAGCAGAAAGTAAGAAGGCTCTACGGGATAATGGAAAGACAGTTTAGAAATTATTATAAATCTGCTGCTAGAAAAAAAGGGGTTACTGGTGATAATCTTCTACAACTTCTTGAGAGCAGACTAGATAATGTTGTTTATAGACTGGGATTTTCTTCTACAAGAGCTGAAGCTAGGCAATTAGTAAGCCACAAATCTGTAGAGGTAAATGGCCTCACTGTTAATATACCTAGTTACCATTTGTCACCTGGAGATATTGTAAGCCTTAGAGAAAAAGCTAAAAATCAAAAAAGAGTTAAAGAGGCCTTAGAGATCTCCTCTTCTAGACCAGAATGTGAATGGCTAGAAGTAAATAAACCAGATTTTTCAGGAGTATATAGTTCAGCTCCAGAAAGAGAATTTCTAGATTCTGATATTAATGAGAATCTTATTGTTGAGCTATATTCAAAATAATTTGAAGAGGAATAATATGACTGATAATTACGACATAATTAAAGATTTTCTTGTACCAACTGAAATTTTGGTAGAAGAATTAGGGCCAACAAGGTCTAAGATAATTCTTGAACCTTTAGAACAAGGTTTTGGACATACACTAGGAAATGCCTTAAGACGTATCATGCTGTCTTCAATGCCAGGAACTGCTGTCTCAGAAGTAAAAATAGATGGAGTTTTACATGAATACACCACTATTGAAGGAGTCCAAGAAGATGTAATAGATATTCTTCTGAATCTAAAGGAGCTTTCAGTAAGACTACTAGAATCAGAAGAAGCTGAACTAAAAATTTCTAAGAAATCTAAAGGAAAGGTGGTAGCAGGAGATATTGACACTCCTGCAGGCGTAGAAATAGTTAATCCCGATCATCTTATAGCCACCCTTACTGATAAAGGATCCCTTAATATGTTATTAAAAGTGACAAGAGGCAGAGGGTTTGTTCCAGTAAAACCTCTTTCTGAAGATGAAGGACAAGAAACGGGTCTTTTAAGATTAGATGCTACTTATTCACCAATAAAAAGGGTTTCATATACTGTAGAAGATGCCAGGGTTGAGCAGAGAACGAATCTAGATAGATTAATCGTTGATATTGATACTGATGGTACTCTTGATGCAGAAGAAGTTTTAAGAATATCTGCGACTATTCTTCAACATCAACTTTCAGCTTTTGCAGAGCTAGGAAGATTGGAAGAGGTGATAGAAGAAAAAGAAGAAGCGTTGATTGATCCTGTAATGATGAGACCAGTGGATGAGCTAGAACTAACCGTCAGATCTGCAAACTGTCTAAAAGCTGAAAGTATACATTACATAGGAGATCTGGTTACTAGAATGGAATCAGACCTGCTAAGAACTCCAAATCTTGGTAAAAAATCTCTAAATGAAATAAAGGAGGTTTTAGCTTCAAGAGGACTTTCTTTAGGACTGGTACTGGAACACTGGCCTCCCGAAACTACTTAAAATATTTAACATGAGACATAGAAAATCAGGAAGAAAACTCAATAGAAATAGCTCTCATCGGACTGCTCTGATGAGAAGTTTAGCTATCTCTATTATTCTTCGTGAGTCTATTAAGACCACTTTAGCTAAAGCTAAAGAAATCAGAGGCTTCTTAGAACCTTTGGTGACTCTTGCCAAAGAGAATACTGTAGCCAATCAAAGAAGGGCCTATTCAAAATTAAGAGACAAAGCTGCTGTGGCTAAGCTATTCTCTGAAATAGGACCTAGATTTAAAGAAAGACCTGGGGGTTATTTAAGGGTCATTAAACGGGGCCATAGGACTGGAGATAAATCTCCTATTGCCCAAGTTGAATTTCTGAAAGAAGATAATGAAGTTTCCGAATCAGAAGCACTTGAAGAAGCATCTAGTTAGCCACTTTTGTTACTTTTGATATTTTCTTAGTTTTTAATACCTTGCGAAGATAGTTTCCGGTATAGGAAAATTTTGATTTAGAAACTTCTTCAGGAGAGCCTTGTGCAACTATTTCCCCGCCCGCATAACC
>Ga0257109_1000052_pt1 | contig 29066 bp, 29 predicted proteins | sample LP_taG_8_FD_191566 | JGI IMG/M metagenome (GOLD analysis project Ga0257109, IMG submission 191566) | Marine microbial communities from Northeast Subartic Pacific Ocean, Canada - LP_J_2011_P26_2000m | ecosystem: Environmental > Aquatic > Marine > Oceanic | place: Canada: Northeast Subartic... | reverse complement strand
TACTGATAAGATTGGGCGTTTTCTCGATCTAGTCTCAGAAGTAGGACCCTCGCATCTACAGCCTGATCAAGTTCTTCTCGTGACCATCCCATCGGAAGTAGCAGGAGCGGTTGTGGCCAGGTCGGCGACACAGTTGCTCGAGAGCGGGGTACCCTGTATTGGCCTTATAGGCAACATGGCCGGGTATACTCAGCCAGGCCAAGATGACTTGCTACCCCTCTTTACCGGCCCGAGTGCTGGAGAGATTGCGGATGCGGTCGGCCTTGAACTATGGTCGGAAATTCCATTTGATCCGGTATTAAGTTCGAGGACTGACCGGGGTGACCCGGTTGGAGGGGAGGGCGATTCTATTGTAGCTCAGGTATTCACAGATCTGGCTGAGCGAGTAGAGCACGGTCCCGGAGGAAGGGAGGAGAAAAAGTGAAATTTCTCTGCATTCAATGCGATGAGGTTATGAGTTTTTCAGATCGCGACTTGCCTGGAGATGGGACGATTACTGCGTTATTCAGGTGCGGCGCCTGCGGTCGTGAAATGGCAATGCTCACAAACCCCATGGAAACTCAACTCGTGACATCTTTGGGTATTGAGATAGGTGGCAGGACTGTCCCAGAGCAGCCACTTCAGCAAACTCGCAGTAGGTTGGACACTCCCCGTGACGACGCTTTTTCGGATGAGGAAGTGTCATCGGGTGGGGGTGAGGGAAGTTCAAGCGCGACCTCAGTTCCTGATCAGGAGTTTGTCAGGATTCGTGTAACCTGGTCTCCCGAAGCGAATGATCGGCTTGGAGGTGTCCCTAGATTTGTTCGTGGCATGGTGAAGAGGATCTACACGGACTACGCTCAGGAAAAGCAGATAGAGGTCATCACGCCTGATGTAATGGATCGAGCTAGATCTGAACTAGGTTTAGAGGGGATGTGAACAGCACTACGGCCGATGAGACGGTGGCCATGAACAGTGGGTTGATCTCCTTGATCAAGGTCTCCGGATTGCATTACCGCTACGCTTCTGGCCCCCCGGTGCTTATCGACATCGATCTGGAAGTGTCAGCGGGTGAGATAGTTGCCCTATTGGGCCCTAACGGTGCCGGTAAGAGCACGCTATTACGCATCCTGCTGAACGAACTGACCCCCGAAAGCGGAACCATTGTGGGCCCGCTCTTGAGCATGAAGTCAGGCCGAGTCTTAATGGGCTATGCAGGGGAGGAAACTGCGCATTTCAATTCGTTGACCGGTATCCAGAATGCACATTTTTTTGCTCGAGCAGCAGGGGTTGAGAAACATGAAGTATCAGAGATGGTTTCTGGTCTCATGAACTTGGTTGGTCTATCGAATGAAGCTGATAAGGTTGTGTCCTCGTACTCATTTGGGGCTAAACGGAAGCTGCTACTACTTGAGGCGCTTGTTCACCGGCCCAAGCTGCTTTTACTAGATGAACCGACTGTCGGGCTTGACCCCGTCTCCAGAGATGCTCTGACCGACATTTTGCGCAAATGCAGCCAGGAGGGTTCGGCGATCGTAATGGCCAGCCACGATCTGAATTTCTTAGAACAATTAGCAGACAGGATTCTTGTAATCGATGAGGGTCGAGTAGTCTCATCTGGTTCTCAGATTGAGCTGCTTTCTTCCCTTGGAACAGCGACACGTTTCCAGGTGTCGGTGGACACAGCCTCGATCGAATTGCCTCAGTACTTCGGGGAGGATGTAGAGTTGGTGGACGACTCTGGTCCGCTGGTGTTTGAGACAACCAGGGGACAGGCTGCACTGCCAGAGATATGGGCTGCACTCATATCAGCGAGAGTGAAAATCTTAGGGTTAGAGGTGAGAGAGCCAGGCCTAGCCGAGCTCTTCCGAAGAGTTACTGGACAGGAACTGCCGGGATGAAGTTTCTTGTAACAGTGATGGAGTTTCGCATAGCGCTAGCAAGACCTCGTTTGTTAGCGTTGAATGTTATGGTGCCCGTTGTACTTGTACTGGCAATCTCATTGGGTGGTGCACCAGAATTTCATGCTGCTGCCGTCTATACGGTGCTCTTCACCCTTTTTGGGACATTCGGATCTGCGATTCCCCTTGTGCGTGATGCCGAAGCCGGACTTTTCGGCCGCATTATTAGGGCTGGTGTTCCGCCATCACATTTTCTTATCGAGCGAGCCGCAGGTGGCAGTGCTATCGATGTACTTCAACTGTTACCAGCCCTCACAATCGCAACACTGGGTTCTATCTCACTGAATGAGTGGATTAGGGCTGTACTCGTTCTTTGGTCCTCCGTATGGATTACGAATCTGTTAGGTAACTTAGTAGCGGCGGCAGCGAGGTCGCTTGCTGAGACGGCACTATTTTCTGCAGTCACGGCGCTCCTTTTGCTTCACTTATCAGGTGTATTCAGGACGCCCCTGCCTCAGTCCCCGTGGGCAGTGATAGAAGCTCTTAGCCCGTTCCAGGCTCTCCACGAGACTCTCCTTACGGTCTCAGTCGGCACCAGCACTGAGTTTCCACTAGGGCTCGTTGTTTGGGTGCTAATTCTGCCTGCTGTAACTGTACTGTTAGCGAAAGTAGTCACCAGGTCTTTGGGGACGGTCAATGAGGGATGAGGATCCCTGCAATCGCACCGAAAGAAGCTTTGGAAAGCTCTGCTCAGCAATGGATATTTGGTGCTCCTAGGCGGCGCTTCAAAGTTGGTTGCCCGAGGAGAACACTGTAGATATAATTTGTGGCGGCTTTCTTGTGAAAGATGGTGCGAGCACTGAGAAGTCCTGTAATACAGGGCTTGTCATGCTTGTAAGGAACGTCTGTGTTGAGGCACTTGTCAGTAGTGATTGTTGTTCAACAGAAAGAGTTCTCCACGCTCTATGAAACTTGAAGTCTAGCCAGGAAGGCCCGGGGGTTTGGTCCACCGGGCCTGTCGCACATGTAGCCGTAAGCAGAGCAGATAAGGCATTGGTCAGAGGTAGCGCCGGGGGGGGGGCAAAATCCCCTTTGTTGTACTGGCACCCGCGTTGGGAGTCAGCTAAAGATTCTATAATCCGAAGGCAAGCATGTATCGAGAGATCCTAGTTCCAGTAGACAACTCCGATCACTCGAATTGGGCCGTCGCCAGGGCGATCGAAATCTGCAAGCGTGCCGAGGGTCGAATCACCGGTAACCACGTGTATGCTGCGCGTCTCCATGATGTGCGGTTCCGGCAGCTCGAGACAGGCCTCCCCGCCCAGTTTCAGTCGGCGAAGGAGATCAAGCGTCAGCGGAAGATTCATGACAAGCTGATCGAGAAGGGCCTGCAGCTCATCTCGGACTCGTTTTTGGACGAGACCGACAAGCTCTGCAAGGCGGAGGGCGTTCCGCTCACGCGGCAGCTCCTCGAGGGCATCAACTACGAAGAGATCATCCGTGAGGCCAACGGCGGCGAGGGTCGACTCCCGAGCTTGATCGGCTTCGACCCGAACATCGCCGACAAATACGATGGCGGAGACAAGGTGCGTGGTGACGTCCAGATCGACGAGAAGGGTCGGATCATCGCTGAGGACGAGGACAGTGATGAGAAGCTCGCCGGGTCCAGCGGCCGACTCTACGACCTGTTGGTCATGGGCGGGCACGGAATCGGTCAACAGGAGTTCTCGCAGCTCGGCGGCGTGATTAGCCGGGTTCTTCGCAGGGTCGAGAAAGACACCCTCATCGTGAGGAACGGCGAAGCGCTGGAGGGTGGCAATTGGATGGTGTGCGTCGACGGCTCAGCGTACAGCTACAAGGCGATGCGACTCGCGCTCGAGATGGCCAAGGAGTACGGCGCCAAGCTGTACGTGTGCTCGGCCTTCGATGTCGAGTACCACCACGTCGTGTTCGGTAATATCAAGGACGTTCTGTCTGTGCAAGCCTCGAAGATCTTCAAGTTCGAGGAGCAGGAGGAACTCCATAACAACATTATCGACAAGGGTCTACTCAAGCTCTGCAAGGCGAACATAAAGCGTGCGGAAGTCATGGCTGAGGAGTTCCCAGAGGTCGAGGTCGAGACGCAGATCCTGATCGGCAAGCCGTTCGACTGCATCCTGCGCTGGGCAGGCGAGATCGAGCCCTCGGTGCTCGTGATTGCGCGGCACGGCAGCCACCGCATCGACGGTACGGACCTCGGCTCGCAGTCCGACAACCTGATCCGGCTCACGAAAGCGAGCGTGCTGCTCGTGGGCACGCAGAACGTCGATCCGGAAGAAATCCCCTGGATCGAAGAGGATGGCGAGACGGGTCTCGAGTGGGGCCCGGACGCCGAAGTGCGCATCCTCAGGGTCCCTCCCTTCGCGCTGGGTATAGCGCGGCGGGCCGTGGAGGAGTTCGTGCTGGACAACTACGGCGCGGGCGCCAACGGCACCTACAAGGACGAGCGACCTCGTGAGGCCGTGAACGGCAAGCTCGCGTCCAGCGTGAACGGCATCACAAATGGAGATGGGGCGGCCAACGGCAACGGAGCATCGGCTCCTGACACGAACGGTGAGGTCCAGGTAGCAGCGGTGCCGCCTCTGGGGACGAACGGCTTTCCCATGGTCACGAGCGAGCGGCTGGACGAGGCGATCACCAAGCTTCTCCCGACGCACATGCAGCTCATCATGGGCATCGGCACCGCCGAGGAGCTCGTGCTCGCCGAGGTGAAAGCCGAGGAGGCCATGAAGCGCACGCTCGTCGAAGGCCACGACGCGGATCCTGAGCCCGAGACGCCCATGATCTCGGAGAAGTGCCCGTACACCGGGCACGTTTCGAGCCGCGAACGGCTTGCAGGTGATCCTGTCGTGTGGACCGAGGAGGCACGGGGGCGGCTCCAAGCAGTGCCGTTGATCGCGCGGCCGCTTGCGCGGAACACCGTCGAGCGTTTCGCCCGCGATAACGACTTCTGGCGTGTGACGACCCTGGTCATGGACGAAAACAAGGAGGCCATGATCGAGGCCGACGAGTTCGACATGGACACCATGCTCGTCATGTTCCGCGAACTTCAAGCGAAGCAGCTGCGTGCTACGGCGGAAGGCGTGGACGGCCTCTCCGACGAGATGCGGAAGTTCATCGAAGAGGCCAAGGCCAGCGGGGTGACAAGATGTCCTGTTCGTGATGTCGCAGAAGCTGCCGACGAATGTCCGGTAGATTTCAAGACCGCGACGCCGGAGGAAGCGAAGGCGGCGGTCGAAGCGTTCATGACGGACCAGGACGCTGGGGAGTGAAGCCAGACACCTTCCCGGCTAGTGCAGATTCGGCTATGAGGGGGCAGGAGGCGCTTCCTGTTTTGGACTTCCCTGTGGAACCAGCTCATCTGTCCCAGAAGCGTGATCCCGAACTCGAAGCTGCACAGGTCAACACTGCGATTCCCCATGTAGTGGCATGGAATATCACCCGCCGCTGCAACCTCGAGTGTTCACACTGCTATATATCTGCCGGCTCTTGGCAGAGTGCGGAGAGCGAGCTTTCCACGAAGGAGTGCCACCGCGTGTTGGATGACGTGCTTGCGGTGAACCCCGCTGTGCTCTTGATCCTAAGTGGAGGAGAGCCACTGGTACGTAATGATCTGGAAGAAATAGCAGATCACGCGTCGTCGGCTGGCGCGACAGTAGTGGTCGGTACCAATGGCACCGGCCTGAGCAATGAACGAATTGAATCTCTTAAGGAGGCGGGTGTTCGGGGTGTCGCTGTGAGCATCGACTCATTGAACCCAGCCTATCACGACCGCTTCCGACATGGCGCAGGATCTTTATCCGCAACACTTGATGCGGTAACGCGTCTAGGTGAGCAGGAACTCGATTTCATTGTTCAGACGAGCCTTACTAAAGGGAATCGCTCCGAACTTCCCGATCTTGTAGAGTGGGCTGCTGAAAAAGGTGCGGTGTCGTTCAATCTCTATTTCTTGGTTCCTACCGGGCGAGGGGAACGTATGGAGGGTCTTTCACCTTCGGAAAACGAGGAGGTTCTGGTTGAACTGGTAGCGCTAGAGCAAGCTAATCGCGGACGAATGATGGTCCGCTCGAAATGCCAACCTCAGCTGATGAGGCACATAGTTGAGGCCGACGAGGAATCCCCCTTACTGAACTACGCTACACGCTGCCCATGTGGGGTCCAATACTGCAGGATTACTCCCGAGGGCAAACTGACCCCTTGTCCTTATATGCCTGCTGTGGCTGGGGATCTGACGAAGGAGTCATTCGGAGATATCTGGAGGGAGTCGTCTTTGTTCGCAGCGTTGCGCGGGGGCAAACTCTCAGGGCGTTGTGGACGGTGCGAGTACCGCGGAATCTGTGGTGGCTGCCGAGCACGTGCGTTTGCTCAATCGGGTGATCCCCTTGGACCCGATGAATCATGTGCTTACGATCCACCGGGTGACCGTCCTTTTGTGGAGCCCCGCCGGCAGGTGACCTATGGAGCAGCAGCTGCTAGAGAAATGGTGTGGACACCAGAGGCGGAAGAACGGATCTCTCGAGCTCCTAGTTTTGTGCGCGGCGTGATAACTCAGCGAGTAGAGGATTTCGCGCGCAGGCATGGCTACACCGTGGTTGATCTTGAGGTAATGGCTGAGGTGAGGCGGAAAATGCCCGTGGACTTCTCTAAGCGACTGCCTTTTTTCTTAAGGGACCGCGAGAAGGGCCCTGAGCATGGGGAGACGACGGATGCTTAAGCGTAGTCGTGGGCGATGGTCCTGGCTGCAAGCTAGCTTGCCAGTGGCAATTGTGGTCGCGGTTGGATTATTAGCGATTGCGATGGAGCCATTGGCAGCACAGGGCTACACGCCTCGGGAATACGGTGACTTCCCGGTCATCGGGAGTCGGGCCGCGATCTGGATCGCCGCCCAGCTCCACCTCTTTTTCGCTGCATTTGTTCTTGGCGTACCCATGTTTGCGGTTGTTGCTGAGGCGATTGGGATCTTCAGTTCCGAAGAGCGATACGACAAGCTAGCGAAGGAGTTCACGCGGCTGTTGCTGGTTTCTTACTCGGCGACAGCGATGTGGGGTGCGGTCCTCGTCTTCGGGCTGATCACACTTTATCCCGGGTTATGGGGTTATCTATCAGAGATTTTTGCCCCGTCGATGTGGGTTTACGTGGGGATCTTCTTCTTCGAGTCGTTCACGCTTTACCTCTACTACTATGGTTGGGATCGGTGGAAGAAGGGTCGGGCAAAATGGGGCCATTGGGGCCTAGGTATCCTTCTCAACCTCTGGGGTACGGCGGTGATGCTGATCGCCAATTCCTGGCTCACATACATGATGAGTCCGCCCGCCGAGGTTACCCCGGATACGGCTCCAGGAATGGTGCAGTTCTGGAGCGCATTTGCGAACGCGACGTGGATGCCGATCAATATCCACCGGTTCATAGCCAACATCGTGTTCGGTGGCGCGATCGTCGGGGCATATGCTGCCTTCCGCTTCCTTTCAGCGAAAACTGATGAGGAGCGTGCCCATTACGACTGGATGGGCTACATCGGGAATTTCATCGCGATCAGCGCGCTCATCGTGCTCCCCTTCGCCGGCTACTGGCTTGGCCGTGAGATCTACGAGTTCAACCAGCAGATGGGCACCACGATGATGGGTGGGTTCATGAGCTGGCTGTGGGTGGTTCAAGCCTTCCTGATTGGTGTGCTCTTTCTCGCTGGTAACTACTACCTCTGGGTTGGCATGGGCCGGATCCCAGGTGCGGAACGCTTCATGCCGTACACGAAGTGGATGTTACTCGTTCTCCTGATTGGTGCGGCCGTTTGGGCGACGCCACGAAACATGATTGCGAACCGCGCTGAGATTACTGCCATGGGTGGGCAGTTCCACCCATTCTTGGGCGTACTCGGGGTCATGAGCGCAAAGAACACTGCTGTCAACTTTATGATTCTGACGACGTTTCTGTCATTCCTACTCTACCGTAGAGCCAATAAGAAGGCGGTTGTGTCCTGGGAGAAAAGGGGCACTACAATCCAGGGAGCTCTTTTCGTTATTGCTGCCGCTGTGGTCCTTTTCTACGGAGTGTATGGGTACTTCGTCCCCTCGATTGTGCGCATCGGATTTAGTGTTTATCAGGTGCTTGCAGTGATTACCGCGATCATCCTTATCGTTGTGATTGATATGTTGATGATGCGTGGGGCCAAATCGCGAGGGGAAATCCGCTGGGGTGAGATGCCAGAACGTTCCCAGTACGCTCTTTTTATCCTCGCGGTGACTTTTACTTGGCTCATGGGCTTGATGGGCTTTGCCAGGAGTGGAATTAGACAACACTGGCATGTGTTTGAGGTTCTGAGAGATACAAGTGTGGATGCGGCTACCCCAGCGCTTGGTTACGCATCAATCGTGATTTCCGTATGTGTACTCATCTTTCTCAGCATGGTCGCCTTTATCTTTTGGGTTGGTGGCCTAGCTGAAAAACCTGTGATCTCGGGTGTGGGAGGTGGAGCAACGGGTTCAGCTCCAGCGGCCAGGGACCAGGAGATATAGGATGACGAATATCAAAATCCTTGGGGTGATGATCGGCACTATTTCCATCTATACATGGATCGCGAATGCGATTCCGCAGATCGAATCAGTGGTGCCTGAAGAGCTCAGCTTTTCCTCAGATGTTAGCGAAGCCGAACTCGTAGCGGCCGGAGGGGAACTCTATAACGGTGGCGCTGGGTGCACGACCTGCCACGGGTTGGAGACTCGAGCCCCAAACCTCCTCACGGGCTACAACGGCGAGGGTACGATCGGAACACGATGCGGGACTCGGGTCCCGGGCCAGGACTGTAAGGCGTATCTCCATGAGTCGATGATGAACCCGATGGCTTATGTGGTTGAGGGTGGCTTCGATCCCATGGTCTTCCAGGCACGAGTGTTTTCGGGGGCACAAATCTGGGCGCTTGTCGCTTTTCTCCAAGACCAGGGAGGTGTAGTGACTGTCACGGGGGCAGACGTGGCTGCAGCAGCAGAAGCTGATGCAGCAGCACCTGCGGGGGGGCCAGCAGTAGCGTCGACTGACCCGCTTGAGATTATGCGCGGCAATCTCTGCCTCGCGTGCCACATGCTGAATGGGGAAGGAGCCGAGCTTGCCCCGCCCTTTGATGGGATGGGTTCCCGCATCGAGGCGGATCGTATCCGCCGGGGCATCATCGATCCCGGAGCTGAGATAGCGGAAGGGTTCGACCACTTGGCGGGGTCCATGCCGCTAACTATTCCGGACCTGCTAACGGCTCGGCAACTTGAGTTACTCGTGGACTTCTTGGCGGGACAAGGGGGCTAGGGTATGGGCGCTTTGAAGTCTGTCTTCCGCCTGCTAGGTGCTCCATTCCGTCCGATAGGCTCATTGATGGGACGATTCCTCAATACGCCTTTCCGACAAGCTACCGCTGTCTTCTCACTTGCCTACGTATTGATTGAACACGGTATTCCGCGCATACCACCATTGTTTGGTTTACCCAGCGCGCCTGTACCAAACACGGTGGTTCTCGAGTACCTGGTCATTGCGCTTGTGGGCATCCTTCTTTGGGTGAGCGATAACGAAGAGCGCTGGTCGGAGTTCAAGCAGCCAATTCACGACGTCTTGGTGCGACCAGATCGGCGAGTCTGGCGTGGTGCTCTTTTTGTCATAGTTCCCGCTCTGGTGGCAACCCAGACGTACCTCAGTGCCCGGCCTGATGTGTCTGCTCCGCCGAGTTTCCGAGCAATTCACCCAGCTCCCCCTTCAGCCATCACGTTCCAAGGCGAACAGATGGTTCTTGATGGACTTGAGAATCCTCTGAGGTCGACAGGCTTGCTTGAGGAACACTATGAGGAAGGCAAGCGGGTTTATTACCAAAATTGCCTCGCGTGTCACGGTGATGGCCTCCAGGGTCGCGGGCATTACGCGCAGATCTTCAACCCCGAACCGATAAATTTCCAGGATGGCGGTACGATCGCGATGCTCACGGAAAGTTTCGTTTTCTGGAGGATCGCCAAGGGTGGTCCAGGGCTGCCAAATGAAGGAAACCCCTGGAACTCGGCGATGCCGGCGTGGGAGAACTTCTTGACTGCGGATGAAATTTGGTCTGTGATCATCTTCCTTTACGAGCAGACGGGGCGTGATCCGCGCACGTGGGAACTGGAAGAGGAAGAGCACTGATGCCTGTGCTGCCGAATCTCCGCTCCTGTGGTTGGTTTAAAGGGCTCCTCTCATCTCGACACATAACCTTTTCGAGCCTGCTCCTAGCAGCGAGCCTACCGTTTGTGCCCGCCGATCTTAGCGCGCAGGTGGACGGTGAGGTGGTATACAATCAGTGGTGTGCCGGGTGCCACGGCGAGGACGGTGCTGGGGCAGGGCCCGCCGCCAATACGATGCTTCCTAGGCCGAGGGACTTCACGTTAGCCCTCTACCAGGTCAGGACTACGTCGTCAGGCGAACTGCCGACCGATGCGGATATGCTCAAGGTGATCAATCAGGGCATGCCCGGCACGGCAATGCCCGGTTGGGAAGAGGTGCTTACGGAAGCCGAGAGACTCGCCTTGGTTGACTACCTCAAGACATTCTCACGGTTCTTTCAGGGTGACCCGCCTACTCCACTCGATTTCGGTAGAGCCACGAGTGGAGGCGAAGACGCTATCGCTCGGGGCGAAGAGGTATACCAATCGGTTGAGTGCTGGCGCTGTCACGGCCAAGAAGGCCGGGGTGACGGCGAATCTGCGCCGACGCTTAACGATGACGCTGGGTTCCCGATTGTTGCGGTAGACCTGACTGAGAACTGGAGATTCAACGGAGGCGGCGAGGTAGAAGAGATATACCGAGTCCTAAGAACCGGCCTCGACGGGACACCGATGCCGACCTTTTCCGATATCGTTGACGCGGGAGTCATCACGGACGAGGAGCTTTGGAGTCTCGCACACTACGTAAGGAGCCTCTCACCGGAGGATGAACCCAGTGTAGAGGAGGTCGTTACTGCGAAGCTTCTGACCGATACACCCCTTCCTCAAACGGTCGAAGATGCAGTCTGGGAAGAAACCGAAAGTTTCTATGTGCCGCTGTCTGGTCAGATTATCATCAAGCCTCGCTGGTTCAACCCACGGGTAGATGCTGTATGGGTGCAGGCAGTTCACGATGGTCGGGAGTTAGCGCTACTCGTGAGTTGGGGTGATCCATCAGAGAGCCCTGATACACTGTGGACCGACTTCGGTGGCCAGGTTGTAACCACGATGGGTTCGGAGGATGAGGGGGCGGCGACTGGGTCAGGTACTGCTGACCAGCTTGTAGTGCAGTTTCCACAGCAATTATCTGAAGGCCAGGAACGACCCTATTTCTTGCAAGGGGATACCCGAAGACCTGCCTACACTTGGACCTGGCAGAGCGATATAGCAGGAGCCTTTGAGAGCATTGCCCGGGGCATGGGTACCGCGGCCAGACAGCCAGATTCTGAGCAACATGTTCGCGCAACTGCACAACATGCTAATGGTCAGTGGAAAGTTCTTTTCGTGAGACCCCTTGATACTGGGGGTGCAGAAGATTTAGCGTTGACCGCTGGTCAGGCAGTACCGATGGCGTTCCAAGCATGGGATGGTGACAATGGTGAAAGTGGCAGCCAGGGGGCGGTAAGTACTTGGTACTTCTTAGTTCTCGGGCAGCCGACGCCGGTTGCTGTTTATGTTGCACCGCCAATAGCACTAGCGCTCACACTCTTATTCGGCCTTCTTGTTGTGCGCCAAGCACAGGTGGGAAGCGGGATGTGGCGGGAACCGGACGCTGCCGCACGGGCGAAAAGAGCAGCAAAAAGAAAGCAATGGGCGGGGATAGGAGTGGGTGTAATCTGGCTCGGAATGGCATTCGGATCATATCAAAACAGCAGAGCTGGTTGGGAAGCCGGCTATGCGGACCTGGGCTTTTGGTGGGCGATCATTGGGGGACTTCTGGCGATCGCCGGGCTTGGTGCGCTGATTGGGACCTGGATACACACGAGAACCTCGAAATAGGTACGGAGGAAGCATGAGCGAGAGACTTGGTGAGCTGCGGAATACCGCGCTCTTGGTAAGCGTGTTCGTCATTGCCGGTTGTGGCGGTGGCGATGGAGGTGGTGGTGATGCTGGGGCTGCTGATGCTGCTCCCGCCGAGTCACCGGTTGACGCGGCGACTGCCGGAAATGTTGCTGGCATTGTGACTTTTTCTGGTACGACCCCGATGATGGCTGAGATCAACATGGGCTCTGAGGCCACTTGCGCCTCGAAGCATTCGACAACTCCCACAGAAGAAGGCTTTGTCGGCGGTGAGAATGGTGGGCTGGCGAACGTATTCGTTTATGTAAAGGAAGGCCTGGAGTCTCTGAGCTTTCCAACACCAACAGCAGCTGTGGTCCTGAATCAGGACGGCTGCATGTACCGTCCACATGTGCTTGGTGTTCAGGTGGGTCAGGACATCACAATACGTAACAGCGATGGCCTCCTGCACAACATCAATGCCTCACCAACAGAAAATCGGGGGTTCAATGTCAGTCAGCCAGTCAACATGGAAACGAACCGGTCATTCCCTGTTGCCGAAGTGATGGTCCCGGTGCGTTGTGACGTACACGGTTGGATGAATTCCTACATTGGGGTAGTTGATCACCCGTACTTTGCTGTTTCTGGTTCAGATGGCTCTGTGTCTCTCGACGGGCTGCCGCCGGGTGACTACGTGATAGAAGCATGGCATGAACAACTCGGTACGATGACGAGTAACGTTACGGTTACGACTGGCGGAACGACGGAAATCTCTTTTGAGTTTACTGAAGTAATGGCTGGTTCACCGGTGCCAATGGGTGAACCGATCGACTTGCTGCACCCAGACGGCCACCAAGCGGTGGACCACTAACATCGAGGACTTGTCCAGAGGGCAGGCCTAAGCTCTCTCGCTGGAGAAATCAATGAACTGGAGTTGGATACTACCTCCGAGCTTTTCGACTGTCTCGGGTGATATCGATGGGATTTACATGGTGATCCTGTGGATCACCGGAATCACGTTCTTTATCACCGAGGGTCTGCTCTTCTATTTCATCTTCAAGTATAGACACAAGGAAGGGCGTAAGGCGACGTACGATCATGGAAGCACCAAGATGGAGATCGCTTGGACGATGATCCCACTCGTGATCGTCCTGTGGATTGGCGCCCTAAGCAAGGGTGTTTGGGACACCGTTAAGGTTGATGTGCCACCTGCGGGGCTAGAGATCATTGTGACGGGCAAACAGTTTGAGTGGACTGTGACATATCCAGGCCCCGACGGTGCATTGGGGACGAGCGACGATTTTGAGACGCTCAATGAATTGCACGCTCCGGAAGACCAGGCCGTAGTAATCACACTCCGTTCGGAGGACGTGATCCACTCGTTCTTCCTTCCAGAAATGCGCATCAAGCAGGATGCTGTACCTGGGCAGGACATCACCGTCTGGTTCGAAGCTATCCAGCCCGGTGATTATACCATCGGCTGTGCAGAATTGTGCGGAATTGGACATACGACGATGAACGGTACGCTGACCGTGTACACTGCTGCCGATTTCGAAGCCTGGTCTAGTTCCCAGGCCCAACAGCAGCAGCCATAAATGAACTCGCTAACCCTAATCAACAGCTCTGACCGGAAGACGAGATGAGCACGATCGAACAAGAGATGGTACGCACGGCCGAGGGTGGACATCACGACCACCACGAGCTGCCCTTTATCCGGAAGTATATTTTTGCTACCGACCATAAGATGATCGCGAAACAATTCATGTTCGTGAGTCTTTTTTTCCTGGTCATCGGTGGCCTGCTCGCTACGATGATGCGGTGGCAGTTGGGCTTCCCGAATCAACCGATGCCGGGCGGAATGCTTTTGCCGGATGCGATGATGGCTCCGACTCCGAATGGGGCGATCATGCTCCCGGAGTTCTACAATTCGTTACTGACGATGCATGGCACGATCATGATTTTCTTCGCGATCATGCCATTGCTCGTGGGGCTCTTCGGGAACCTTCTCATTCCGCTCCAAATTGGTGCCGAGGATATGGCGTTTCCGCGGCTCAACATGATCTCATTCTGGCTTGCGGTGCCTGCGGGTATCCTGATGCTGGCGAGCTTCGCGGTGGAAGGGGGCGCGGCCGGTGCGGGCTGGACCTCATACGCGCCACTGAGTGCGTCGGGTGAATGGACCGGGGTCTATCTTGGCCAACAGCTTTGGCTGGTTAGCCTCACCATCCTCGGATTCTCATCACTTGTGGGCGCGGTAAACTATATCAGCACCGTGATCAATATGCGGGCGCCGGGAATGACTTGGTTTCGGTTGCCGCTTTCAACGTGGGCTCTCTTTATCACTGCCATTCTGATTCTATTGGCGATTCCGATTCTTGCCGGAGCACTGATCATGTTGCTGTTCGATCAGACGATCGGAACCGGGTTCTTCAGGCCCGAAGTTGGGGGTGAACCACTGCTTTGGCAGCATCTCTTCTGGTTCTTCGGCCACCCGGAGGTCTACATCTTAATCCTTCCGGCTATGGGAATCGCTTCGGAGGTTCTCTCCAACCGAGCGCGCAAACCCATCTTCGGATATCACTCGATGGTGCTGGCGCTCATCGGCATCGGGTTTCTGGGATGGATCGTGTGGGGTCACCACATGTTCATGAGCGGCATGAACCCGCTTTTGGGCACATCGTTCATGATCTCGACGATGGCCATCGCGGTGCCTTCAGCGATCAAGACGTTCAACTGGTTGGCGACCGTATGGAAGGGGGATCTTCATCTCGACTCGCCGATGTTATATGCACTTGCATTCGTGTCGATGTTCATCATCGGAGGTCTCTCGGGGATCTTCATGGCTTCGACGCCCGTGGATATTTACATCCACGACACATACTTCATTGTCGCACACATCCACTACGTGCTTTTCGGTGGGAGCCTATTCGCGATCTTCGCGGGGATCACCTTCTGGTATCCAAAGATGTTCGGACGGATGATGAACGAGCGAATCAATAAGATCCACTTCGCATTTACCTTCGTTCTGTACAACCTGGTCTTTTGGCCGATGCACAACCTCGGCCTGCAAGGCATGATGCGGCGTATTTATGATTTCACACAGTACGAGTACTTGGCCCCACTACAGCCGATGAACCAATTTATCTCGATCTGTGTGTTCCTTTTGGTAGCAACTCAGGCGCTTTATGCCTTTAGTTTCTTCTGGAGCATGTTTAGGGGAGAAAAGGCAGGAAACAATCCTTGGGACTCGAACACGCTTGAATGGACGGTTCCTTCACCGCCTCCACACGGGAACTTCCCTGAGATGCCTGTCGTTTACCGGGGTCCGTACGAGTACAGCTCGCCCGAGTCTGAGAAGGACTTCTACCCACAGACGCAGCCGCCGAGTAAGCCGCCCGTTCAGGAACTGATTCCCGAGCCCGTTACCCCGACTCCGGAAGGATTCTGAGGGATGACCACTCAAGCGATGACTGCTGGCCGGGCGCCAATGCCCGGAATGAAGGTATACAACCTCAAGCTGGGCATGTGGATCTTCCTCTTATCCGAGGTGATGTTCTTCACGGGCCTCATCGGATCGTACATTATTTTGCGCTTTGCGCATCCCGAGCAGTTTGCGGAACCCGGTGAAGTGCTGAACGTACCCCTGACAGCATTCAATACATTCTTACTGATCTGCTCTAGCGTAACGATGGTGAAAGCGTATGCAGCCATCCAGCAGGGTGACCAGCAAGGCCTGAAAAATTGGCTTCTCGCCACGATCGTGATCGGTGCGTCGTTCGTTGGCGTCCAGGCTTATGAATACATCCAGCTTGCTGGTGAGGGCTTCGTGCCCATCGCCGACCTGTATGCAGCCGGTGAGGCACACGGTGAGCTGATTGGAGGCCAACTTTACGGGTCCACGTTCTACACGATGACCGGTTTTCATGGCACACACGTATCGATTGGTGTGCTGTGTCTCTGCTTCACCTACTGGCGGGCAGCCAAGGGAGCGTACACGGCTGACAGTCTTGGTGGCGTAGAGATCATGGGTCTGTACTGGCACTTCGTAGATTTGGTCTGGATCATCTTGTTCACCATCGTCTACCTCATCTAGCCTCTAACACTGTGGAGACTGATAACATGTCCACTGGTGAAGCCCATAAACCACCACCGTACATGGCTGTTTGGTTCGGACTATTTGCGCTCACGGTAGCTGAAGTTGGACTCGCATTGATGGCTTCGATACCCAAGCTTTGGCTTGCGATAGGATTGATGGCGATGGCTTTTTACAAGGCCTTTCTGGTTGCGGCCTACTACATGCATCTGAAGTGGGAGCCGAAGCGGCTTTGGCTGCTTGTTGCTTCACCGATTCCCCTGATCATGATCCTGATCTTCGTTGTGCTCAACGAGATTTTTGTCCCATAACGGCGTAACGACCGATGTCCCTAATCGCTTTCCACCGATTCTTGATTGCTGCGGCGATTCTGTTCTGCCTCGGCTTCGGGTTGTGGGAATTGCTGGCAGTACGTGATGGCGGTGGAGTGGGCGCGTTAGCACTCGCGTTGATTTTCACCCTACTCGGGATCGGACTTATCGTGTACCTCATGCACTTGGGACGCTTTCTGGGATATGATGAGGGATCCGCTCCGCACGAGTAACTGTGAGCGGGATTGATTCTGGGTTTGAGGGTGCTCTAGGTACGGATTGTCTTCTATGAGTCGCTTCTCCTTTCTTCTACACGACCGGGTTGCCACAACCGTAATTGTACTAATTGTGGTATGTGCAGTCGTGTTTATCTGGGCTTCGCTAGAAAGGCCGGAGGTTCCAACGTTCATGCCCACGGTATCAGCGCCGGCGGAAGTAGGAACAGAACAGGATATGCGCACTGTGACAGTAGACGCGTCTGATCCCGGAATATGGCGTTTCTTTGATTTCTCAAGAGGATCGGTCGTGGAGGCCCCAGGAGCGGAAGAGTGGGACATCGCGTTTCGCCGCTTCCAAATCATTGCGAACGGCGGCCGCGGTATGGAGGGACAGGGCGGTGCTGCCTCACTTGAGGACATGACCTTCGAGTCAGTGTCGAGTGTTCCAGAAACAGGCTATGTAGTGGCCGAGAGGAGCGATTCCGTGAATGCTGTTCTCGAAGATTGGTACGATTACAGTTTCACGAGCCATTTGCTTGAACCGAAGCCGATCGTCTACGCTATACGGACTGCAGATGGTCGCTATGCCAAGCTAGAGATGCTCGGCTACTATTGCGTGGGTGCGCTTCCCGGTTGCACAACATTCAGGTATGTCTACCAGGGAGGGGGTGGCACCGATGTCGTATCAAATTAAGCCGCTACTAAAGCTTTGTTCTCTCGCCTGTGCATCCGTACTCATCAGTTCATTGTCATCGTGTGGTATCCCAGCAGACGGGAGTTCTCTAGGAGAGCTAAGAGGGACGGTAATGGAAGTGCCGATCCGTAAGCCCGATCTCGTGCTTACGGATACCGAGGGGGAGCTATACGACCTGCGCGCTGAGACGGACGGATATCTGTCGCTTGTCTTCTTTGGCTACACGAATTGTCCGGATGTATGCCCAGTCCATATGGCTACCCTTGCCGGTGTCTTCGATGAGCTTGCTCCGGAGGTCCGGGATGCCATGAAGGTGATTTTTGTGTCCACGGATCCAGAGCGTGACACCCCAGATCGTCTTCGTCAGTGGCTTCGTGCTTACCATCCATCTTTCCTGGGTTTGAGGGGTGAGATGGAGACCATCAACGCCGCCCTCGCTGAGATGAAGCTACCTGGGGTAGCCGTGGTTCCTGGGCAACATGGTTCGGAGCCAATCATCGGGCACCCTTCAGCTGTTTTGGCATTCGGGCGCGACGGACTCGCACGGGTGCGCTACCCCTTTGGAGTGCGCCGGGCTGATTGGGTCAACGACCTACCGCTCCTGCTAGGCGAAAACCCTTAGTGCCCCTTCTCTATGCCCCGCGTCAGGGGGTTACTCGCGATATGAGTGAGAACCACGAATGACTTGGTGGTGCTTCGCACAACCGGGGACTGCATGGACCTGGCAATGGCAGCCGCTCGTGGGTGTGTGGCTGGCGATGGTGTTGCTGATCTGGGTATACCAGCGTGCCTTGAGCCGAATAGATGATTCCTATGAATCCTCTCGACTGCGGAAGAGTCGGCGCGCCGCCTTCGCGTTAGCCATCTTTCTTTTGTGGGCCTCACTGGATTGGCCTTTGGGACCACTCGGGGCGAGTTACCTGGCGAGTGTGCACATGGTGCAGTTTCTGGCTGTTGGTATCGCTGCTCCCGCATTGCTCTTGCTGGCTCTTCCAGGTGCAGCTTATGAACCGCTCCGCCGTCACCCTAGGCTGATCAAAGCGCTCTCTGACCTTACGCATCCTGTCTCTGCATTTGTCATCTTCAATCTTGTGATGACTGCCACGCACTGGCCGGGCGTTGTGGATCTACTCATGCCGACCCAGTTGGGATCTTTTGTGCTTGATGCTGCCTGGATGTTGGGCGGGTTGATCTTTTGGTGGCCACTGATTGTTCCTGTGCCGGAACGTCCAGGTTTTCACTCACTCGGCAAGATCGCGTACCTAGCACTTAATGCGTTCCTTATACGCCCACCTTTCGCGATGATGATCTTCAGTGCATCTCCAATCTACGCGATCTACGAACTTGCCCCCCCGCCCGCTCGGGATGCGTTAAACGACCAACAGCTAGCAGGAGCCGTTATGAAGATTGGCATTGCTTGGATAATGTTTGCTGGTGTCTTGGTCATATTCAGAAACTGGATGCTATTGGAATCGGACCGGCCGGAATCGGCCTAAAGGCAGGAGCATGGACTCAGCAGCACTCACCTGTCAGAGGGATCAGTTCAACATCCCAGCCGGACTGCATTATCTGAATTGTGCCTATATGGGGCCACTCCCACGTGTGGCTGAAGAGGCGGGGATATTGGGACTTCGCATGAAGCGTGATCCTTCTTCGATCCTGCCTCACCACTTCTTCGATACCAGCCTTGAGCTTCGGAGGCTCTTCTCGCGCCTTATAGGCGACGCTGATCCTACACGAATCAGTATTGGTCCGGGCGTTTCCTACTCCGTAGCTATAGCAGCGAAGAATCTGCCCCTGTCATCTGACCAGAATGTAGTACTCACGTACGAGCAATTTCCTTCCAACATGCATGCTTGGGCCAGGAAAGCCCAAGGTGCAAACGCCGACTTACGAATCATTGGCCCACCTGATACGATCCACAGGGGTGCCAGCTGGAATGAAGAGATCCTCACTGCGATCGATTCAGCTACCGCAGTAGTCTCCTTGCCGACAGTCCACTGGACCGACGGAACGATATTCGATTTGGTCGAAGTTGGCCGCAGGTGTCGAGAGGTCGGTGCAGCCTTGGTGGTGGATGGCACCCAGTCAGTTGGAGCACTGCCATTCGATGTAAACCGAGTGCGACCAGACGTACTCGTGTGTTCTGGGTATAAGTGGTTGCTAGGACCCTACTCGGTTGCGCTTACCTATTTTGGGCGACGTTTTGATAATGGTGAGCCATTGGAAGAGACTTGGATCGGGAGAGAGGGGAGTGAGGATTTTGAGCACCTTGTCGATTACAAGGCAGGTTACCAGCGGGGAGCGATTCGCTACGATGTAGCACAGCGGTCCAATTTTGCACTCTTGCCGGTTGCGGTCGCTTCACTGCGCTTGATCATCGAGTGGCAACCAGCCCGCATTCAAGCGTACTGCAAGGGTCTTACTGGTAATTTTTTCGAAGAGGTGGAAGAGCTGGGTTTCACAGTCGAAGACGCTCACTGGCGCAGCGCGCATCTATTCGGACTTAGGATGCCGCAGAATTTAGAACTGGTCGAGCTCCAGCAGGCTCTTACGGTACGCGGGGTTTCAGCGTCACTACGCGGTAGCGCACTCCGTGTATCACCGAATGTGTACAATGATGCCGAGGATGTATCAGCCCTACTAGAAGGGTTGAGGCAAGCAGTGGCGGTTTAGCGTCCCGCGCGAACCCCAAAAGCAATTTCGGCTTTGTCACCGATACGAATAGAATGTTCCCGGAACCAACCTTGGCGTACCTCGAGACCAAACATTGCTGGAGCTGCACTCGGGTAGGAATCCGTGACTAGAGGCTCCATTGCAATGATGTCGACGATTACGTAGGAAGGATCCATATATGCGATATCCAATGCGACGTAGGTATTCGCCATCCAAAATGAGCGAACCTGGTTATCGGTGAACACGAAAAGCATGCCGGTACCATCAGGTACCTCGTCCCGATACATAAGGCCCTGAGAACGCTCTTCCGCAGTGGCGGCCACTTCCGCGACGACTGTGTCATTGCCGAATATCACCCAGGCATGGCCTGCTGGAGGTTGAGACTCAGAGTCTGTTGTCACTCGAGCCGATCTGACCTCACGGCCAAACGCCTCACCTTCAGCATTGCTGCAGCTTGATGCGATCAGCAGCACAGCCGGCACTAAGAATGAAAGCCGATACAAACGTCTGGTTGTGTGCGGATTGAAGTTGTTGGATTCCCTCACGAGCAGGCTCCCGTTTGTTTACTTACCCTCTTAGTTTAACCAGCTATCGTCGGTTTTTAGAAGGGTCCAGCCACCCGGACGCCGGAGGGTCAAGTATGTTAGATCCAGAGTTACTCGAGATTCTTGTCTGTCCTGAAACCAAACAGCCGATTCGGCTGGCTGATCCTGTAGTTCTCCAGAAGCTCAATGCGGCGATTGCCGAGGGTTCCGTAAGCAACAAAGGCGGAGAGCCCGTCTCAGAAAGAATTGAGGAAGGCTTGATCCGTGAGGATAATCGTTACTTGTATCCTGTACGCGACGACATTCCCATCATGTTGATCGACTCAGCGATTCCTCTCAGCATGGATACGGCGTCGGACTGATGTCATCAGGGTCGAGGAAGGCGCGCTACGCGCTGCCTCTTCTGATCTGGAGCCTTACTGGATGTTGGACACCCTCGCCAAACCTTAGCCGTGGCGAAGCACTGTTTGATACGTGCAGACTCTGTCACGGATCTGATGGTTTGGGCAATCCGGGTCTTCAAGCACCAGCGATCGCTGGCCTACCACAATGGTATATCGAGGCGCAGCTGGAAAAATTCCAAACGGGTATAAGAGGAGCTCATTCTGAGGATGCCCCAGGCATGCTCATGCGTCCATCCGCAGTAGCACTACGTCAGGAGGGTGATATTGAAGCAGTGGCTGAGCACGTGGCCTCACTGTCTCCGGATAGAGAAGTAACCGTTGTTCTAGAAGGGCAGGCAGAAGCAGGCGCCGCAACCTATACCGGCGTCTGTAGCGCCTGTCACGGCCCAGATGCTACCGGTAACGAAGTTTTAGGTGCACCCCCGCTCGTGCTTGTAGACGCTTGGTATATGCTTGCGCAGTTGCGGAACTTTAAGACGGGAATTCGTGGTAGTCACCCGAGAGACACGTGGGGTATGACCATGAGAATCAATGCCGAGGCGCTGTCGGATGATGATATGAAGGATGTTATCACCCACATCAGTACGCTACGCTGATAGGGTCCGGATTTCTTGACGTAAGATCTCAGGAGATATTGCGCCGCTTATTCCGCAGAAAGTCCATCATGATGTACTGACCCAGGGTCATTGTGTTTGTGAAGTATGCCTTCCCTCGTGCGATTTCTGAGACTTTCTGGACGAACTGGACCAGGTAGGGGTCGTTTGCAAGCATGAACGTATTGATCAAAATTCCAGCCTTTCTGCATGCGGTTACTTCTTGGAATGTCCTCTTCAATATGTTCGGGTCGAGCGCTCCGGAGTTCGTATAAACTCTTCCGTCAGGCAAAGTCATCGCACTTGGTTTACCGTCCGTAATCATGATGATTTGACGCATATCTTTATTTTGGCCCAAGAGCAGGCGGCGCGACATCTCGAAGCCCTCCGCTGTATTTGTGTGGAAGGGGCCAACCTGGGCTTTGGAAAGCTGGGAGAGCGGGATTTCTTGTGCCCTATCCCCGAACGTGATTACACGCAGTGAATCTCCTGGGAACTGAGCACGGATCATGTGGGACATAGCTAGGGCGACCCGCTTCGCAGGAGTGAAGCGGTCTTCGCCATACAGGATCATCGAATGCGAGACGTCGAGCATCAAAACCGTGGCGCATGATGAGCGGTACTCAGCTTGGTGGACCATTAGGTCCCCATACTGGAGCTCCAGGGGGATAGAGAGGCCTTCACGTTCAATGGCCTTCTTGAGAGTTGCTGGAATATCTAGGTTGAGTGTATCTCCAAACTCGTAGGGCCTTGAGGCCGCTTCCGCTTCTATGCCTGTCGCAAGATGCGGGGTGTCGTGCGCACCCGCGCTCGCTTTACCGATCGCTGACATCAAACTCTTTAGGGCACTGTGCCCGAGAAAGTCCATCCCTTTTTGTGTGAGATTGAACTGCATCTGCTGAGCGGCCTGCTTCGCTTCGTCAATCTTACCATGTCCAGTGACATCGTAGGTCGCACCCGGTAACTGAGCGTTACCAGTCTCGAGGTTGATGTAACCTGCTTCGACCATCCTCTGGATGAGGTCGTCTAACATCTGGGCGATCTGCTGCTGTACACTTTGATCACCCTCCCCCTCACCACGGAGTTCCTCGATCATATCCTGCGAGAGTTGCCCACTTTCTATCAGCGCTTTCAGGAGGGCATGCTTGAGCGAGTCTGTACTATTGGGATCCTCTGTGCCGGACCAACCCCAATAGGGGTGGTAGTGTGCTCCGCCCGCGAACCCGCCATCCATTAAGAAGCCGGAGAGCATTTCGAGAAGAGATTCTAGGTTTAGGGCATCGAGCCATCGGCCCTTGTACTTAGAGTAGGTTGTGAAACGCATGACACCATGCTAGGGCTAGAGATACTTTGCCGCCATGAAGCAGCCTACAAACACCAGTTCATCCGGACCATCACCCGACGAACTGGGTGATTTTCGTAGCTCTCTCCTTCAATATTATGATCGTTTCCACCGAAACCTTCCCTGGCGCGGAGAGACGGATCCGTACCGTATTCTGGTCTCGGAAATCATGCTGCAACAGACGAGAGTGGAAACGGTAGTCCGGTATTACGAATCTTGGCTGAAGCGGTTCCCAACCCTAGGGGCACTTGCTTCAGCTGACTCTACAGAGGTCCTCAAGGCGTGGGAGGGGTTGGGCTACTATAGGCGTGCGAGGAATTTGCATAGAGCCGCGCGGCGTATTCGAGAGCTACCGGGTGGGCACTTCCCGACTTCTTATAGGGATCTTAGGCAACTTCCAGGAGTCGGGCAGTACACAGCAGGGGCTGTTGCCAGTATTGGCTTTGGGGAGATTGTTCCAGCAGTGGATGGCAATGTGCGACGTGTTCTCGCCCGACTCTTTGATAAGCGTGAGCCTAGGGATCACTGGCTGAATCGCACTGCCGCCGCCCTGGTCGATAAGGATCGTCCAGGGGACTGGAACCAGGCTTTGATGGAACTGGGCGCAATGCTTTGTTCACCAAAGAATCCTCGATGTGAGGACTGCCCGGTACAACGCTGGTGCACTGCGCACGAGCAGGGTACACAGGCCCTGTCTCCTGCGGGAATCCGGAGAGTGCCTGCACGGGAAATCTCTTTCTTATTGGTCATACTCCAGACAGAAGAAGGTGAGGTAATGCTTGTGCAACGGCCCCGCGAAGGACTTCTCGCTGGTATGTGGGCTTTCCCTGAACAGGAACTGGCCAAGCCTTTGGACTGTGTGGCCACATCTAGAGATAGGGCGATCGAGCTCGCGATGTCGCTCGGGGCTGAGGTGGTGGGGAGTGCTTCAGCTTTGGCAGAAATTCAACACCGCTTCACACATCTCCAGGCCAGATATCGACCCTGGGTTGTGCCCGTGGCGAAGCTGTTCACCGGAGAGGGAAATGTGTGGATGACACCCGGAGAGCCAGTAGATTTTCCGATCCCTGTTGCTCAGCACAAAGTTCTGGATGCATTAGCCGAATGTGGAGCAACTCCAGGCAGCTCAGAGTCACACGCAGGCAATCCCAGTTGAATTAGATAGTTACGTCGCCTGGCTCGTCGAAGCCTTGATAGTCCTCTTCAGTCTTCGGGCTCTGGTATGGTGCGCGAGTATATCCGGCTGAGCTTCGAGCGATACGCTTCTGTGACACAAGCGCCTCGAGCACGAGTTCACAGGCAGCTGATCTCACACCATTCCCTGCTGACACCTTAGCCAATCCTACATTCTGGATTAATTCAATAAGGCCAGGAACAGTTTCATACCCTTGAACACAGGCCGATGCAGAGGCGTCTTCACCCACCTGCAGAGCACCTCCTGTCTCGAAATACTCTATGATCTCTTCGACATCGGCACCGCCTGCCCGGATGTCAAAAGTGAGGGAGGAACTTTGCTGAATGAGTTCACGGGCAATCTTGTCAGCTCCATGGAGTTCGCCCTCGTACTCGAGTTCCATCTTTCCAGTGATTGCAGGGAGAGCAGCGTATAGGTCAGCGATGCGAGGAACCGTGATATCCTCACCGTGCCGCAGTGCGCGGCGCTCCGCGTTCGATACGATTGTCTCCATAATTGTTATTGGCATGCGTTGGCTGACACCCGAGCGCTGATCAATCCGTCGGTCGTCACGAGCTAGAAACGCGATCCGTTCGACAGTTTCTTCAACAAAATCAGGGATTTCGACGCACATGCCGTCACGGGCTACCCAAGCTTCTTGGCGGGTAATATCGATTCCGGTTTCAATCTCGTCGGGGTAATGCGTAAGGATCTCCGCGCCGATCCGATCTTTCAATGGAGTGATAATTTTACCGCGGGCTGTGTAATCCTCTGGGTTCGCAGTAAAGACCATAAGCACATCTAGAGGCATCCGGATCGGGTACCCCTTAACTTGCACATCCCCCTCTTCCAGCAAATTAAAGAGGCCTACCTGAATTTTTCCCGCGAGATCAGGAAGTTCGTTAATTGCAAAAATTCCCCGGTTGGCCCGTGGGAGTAAACCGTAGTGGATTGTCATCTCATCTGCGAGGATGTATCCGCCGCGGGCAGCTTTGATTGGATCAACATCACCTAACATGTCAGCGATTGTCACATCTGGCGTTGCGAGCTTCTCCACATATCTACTGCCCCGCTGGACCCACGCCACTGGCGATGTGTCACCATCCTTCTCGATAAGTTGGCGACCATACTTTGAAATTGGAGCGAGTGGATCATCGTTTACCTCGCTTCCAGCCAAGGCGGGCACTTCTTCATCCAAAAGTGCCACGAGCTGACGTAGAATACGGCTTTTCGCCTGACCACGGAGTCCGAGGAGAATAAAATCGTGCTGTGCGAGAATCGCATTCACGATTCTGGGGATGACGGTATCCGCATAACCTCTTATTTCTGGGAAAAGCGTTTCGTTCTTATCTAATTTCTTAAGTAGATTCTCACGCATCTCCTGCTTAACTGAGCGTGTCTTGTAGCCTTGTGACTTTAGCTCACCAAGCGTGGACGGGCGTTGCTCGCTCATCCTTTTAGAACTCCTGACCTTCGCGGTCTGTAACTGATGAATTGGCTAGCGATCCGCAGCTAGGGTAGAGCACGGTGCGCAAGTTGGCGATCTTATAAGGTTGACATGGTACACGCATCTGGACACCCAGGTCCGGGTGGTTCGTTTTTATTCACCGCACCCTGTAATACCGGAGTGAAGATGCCGACAGACCCTCACCATGTAAGCGGTTCTGTCAAATTACTTGAGGTACAGCCGACTCTCCCGGGTGAGCGCTTTCTGGTCGCTGAGCCACCGGACTCAGAGGCGGTGCCGATGGATGTGGTCTTTGTGGGTGGAGGACCAGCTGGTCTTGCAGGGGCTATAGAGCTGGCTCGGCTCGTTCAGCGTGATCGTGAAACTGGTGGTACCCTCGGTGAGCTTGAGATAGGTGTCCTGGAGAAGGCCAGCCAGCTTGGCGAGCACAATCTCTCCGGCGCAGTTGTGAATCCGAGTGCTTTTCATGAACTATTTCCTGAGCTCTCGATTGATGATTTTCCGCTGCGTCGGCCTGTTGGTAAAGAGTCTGTATATCTACTTAAGCAATCAGCCTCTATCCGGGTTCCAGTACCGCCCACCATGAAGAACCACGGGAACTATCTAGCCTCCATCTGTGAGATTGTCCGTTGGCTTGGAGCTAAGGCTGAGGAGTATGGTGTCAATGTATTCCCAGGGTTTCCGGTTGATTCACTGCTCACCGATGGGGGTAGGGTCGTTGGGGTTCGTACGACTCCTGCTGGATTGGGACGAGAGGGGAAACCTGGTGGTCCTGAAGCAATGCCAGCTATGGATCTGAGTGCAAAGGTTACCGTTCTGGCAGAGGGGACACGGGGCCCGCTTTCGCAGGCCTGGCTCAGGTGGCAGGGTATTACATCGGAGAACCCACAGATTTTTGCACTTGGAGTGAAGGAACTGTGGAGGGTCAAAAGCCCACTCGATCGTGTGGTGCATACGATGGGATGGCCGTTATCTACCAGGACGTTCGGGGGCAGCTTCATGTATCCTTTGGCGGATGATCTCATCGCTCTTGGGCTTGTTGTAGGTCTCGATTATCCAGATGCGCGCTTTGATGTGCATGAAGCGCTTCAGCAAATGAAGATGCACCCTCTTTTTCAGCGATATCTTGCGGGCGGTGAAATGATGGAATGGGGTGCCAAGACAATTCCGGAGGGAGGGTATTACTCAGTGCCTTCCAGGCGTCATGGAGATGGCTTGTGCATTGTGGGAGACTCTGCCGGGTACGTTGAGGTGTCCTCGCTCAAGGGCATCCACTATGCCATGCACTCAGGGATCCTGGTTGCTCGGCAAATCTTCGAGGCCCTTAAGCTGGGTGATACATCAGAAGCAGCTCTCTCTGGTTACTCATCCGCAGTCGATTCTAGCGTAATCATGAGAGATCTGAGGAAGCGTCGTAATATGAGACTTGCGTTCAAGGACGGGCTGTTTGCTGGAGGACTAAGGGCCGCCCTGATGACGCTGACAGGAGGGGCCATTCCGAGTGGCAAGATTACGATTGAGGAAGACGCAGCGAAGATCCGTCAGCTTGGAGAGGTGCAGGGGCAATTCAGGCCTGATGGGGATCTGACATTTTCAAAGGCTGATGCGGTGTACAAGTCTGGGAATCAAACCCGTGATGACATTCCACAGCATCTCATCGTTGGGGAGGATATTCCTCCTGAGGTGGCAGAGATGCTCGTGCATATGTGTCCGGCAGGAGTATACGAGCGTGACGGGACAGAGCTAATTGTCAACGCTCCCAATTGTATTGACTGTAAGGCAACGGATGTAGTTGGCCCACGGTGGACACCCCGAGAGGGTGGTAGCGGTCCGGCTTATCGACAGATGTAGTTGATGGGCTGGTTTGTCGGTCAGCGTCCAGTATTTTCCGGTTCGATGACCCCGTCAGTTGGAAAACTAATGCTTCCTCCAAGCTGCAGGGTTAGGGGAGCAGTATCCACATAGTCAGCTGCCCGCATGATGCGCCCACCCTCTAACTCGATGATGGTTGCACCATTGAGTACGACCTCGAGGCCAGTCACGAATGGAACTTGATCGCCCATGGGTCGATTCTGGACAGCGGAAAAAATCCATTCCCCCACAGCCATGGTAGAGCCAGTGTTTATACGACCCATGTTCATATAGATATCGTCACCCCACTCATGTGCGCTGGTTAAGTATCCAACAATCTCTAGGATTCCCTGGTAGGTAAGCTGATTAGCGAAGTCATCGTATGTTGCTTCCGGCCAAAAAAGATCAGCAATCAGGGCGGTGTCCGCACGTTCAACTGCAGTTGCCAACATCAAGATCTTGAGTTCAGACTCAGGTGCAGTGGTCGAGCTAGTGGAGGTTCCGGACGGCCCGCACGCGATGGCCACCACTACTGATAGCGACACTATGCGCATGATTATTTGTTTCCCGATACTAGCTGTTTGGAGCACGTCGGGTGATGCCTTGATCACACTTCTTATTACAAGCCACTTAGGTGACCAAGAGTTTTTCAAGATTCCTCCTCACTAATCTGTAAGCGGACACCCTTCTCAGTGAGAACTAACTTGGGCATCAACGTTGGAATAAATGTATCCCCTATTCCTCGAAGGGCATCTCCGACCGTTGTATAATCGGCAAGCCGTTGGAGTGTGTCTATCGTAGGAAAGATCATAGGCAGGGTTCCTCCCTGGTTGCGCGACAAAGCTTCTTTCGGGCTGAGCCAGAGTGCCTCCCTCATCTCTCGTGGATCAAAGATCGGTTCTGCATCTGCTTGAACACGTGCCGCAAAGAAACGTGTATCGAAGCGGCGGGGTTCTCGCTCTGGTGTGATCCAATGCGCGAGGTATTCGATAGAGGATCCGTCGATACGACAGGACAGGTTTTCCAAAGCCTCATTGAAGGATACTGATCCCTCCATTAGACCATTTCTTAGAACTTCAACCTCGACATTTTCCGCTGCGGTAGGTGGAGCCTGAGCATTAGGCCCAACACCCACAAGAATCCCGGTCTCTTCAAACGCCTCACGCAACGCAGCGATATAATACGCAATAGCTGGGGGGCTAGTACCTGCAAGGCCGAGACGGGCTGCGGCAGTTTCAGTTGTCAGCCCGTCGACGCTTGCGAGCGTCTTCTTTGTCCAGTCATCTGAATCAACCCGCCCGCCTGGGAACACATAAGCGCCGGGTACAAAACTGGCGTTACGGTCTCGCTTTAACAGCAGAACTTCCATCTTGGACGGCGAGTCCCTTAGGAGAGCGATTGTTGCCGCTGGCTTTGCCGGCACGGGCGGATGAGAAGGGTGTTTGAGACTCTTCATGAATCTTTTGGGTAGATTCTCGAAAGGGATTAGGAAGCCTGAGTCGGTCATTGGTATTCCAACTGAGCTAGCTCAATGTCGAATATAAGAAGTCTCTCAACTACTCTGCTTATTCTTAGGATAACGCAGAGCCGGTGGCGCGATAAGGAAGAATATGTCAAGCTAATCGCTGCTACTTCAGTGAAAAAGTGGCACGGTGAAAACGAGCGTGACTGTCACAATGGCAGTCTTTCCTGCGTTCTGGGCACAGAAATGACTCTGATTTCTGGCAAGAAACATGCAATGACGTAGATAGGCCACCGAGAACAGCGACCCACCATCGATTCCGGAGATAAT
>Ga0257109_1000051_pt1 | contig 29170 bp, 26 predicted proteins | sample LP_taG_8_FD_191566 | JGI IMG/M metagenome (GOLD analysis project Ga0257109, IMG submission 191566) | Marine microbial communities from Northeast Subartic Pacific Ocean, Canada - LP_J_2011_P26_2000m | ecosystem: Environmental > Aquatic > Marine > Oceanic | place: Canada: Northeast Subartic... | reverse complement strand
CAGCCTTTGGATATTGCCATGCAATCGTACCATTCGGGTATTCTGGGTTAAACTCCGTGTATACCGTATCAATTAATAATCCAGTCTGGGTTAACTCAAGTTCTGCGCTACGACGGGACTGCCCAATTAGGTTTGGAACCGCCACAGATCTTTCAGGTTGAGCAATTATTAACCTTACAGTCCTTCCCATTTTCACCCTAGTGTAAGGTTTTGGGTATTGATCGACTATAGTACCAACCTGAAATTTGTTTGTATAAAGAGTATCAGATACTTCATACCTGTAATTCTCAGATTTGAGGAGACTTACGACCTCATCCAGCATTTTATATTGTACATCCATCATAATTCTATTCTGATTATGTCGTGTATATACGGGCATGACTAAAAATTCTGCAATCAAAGAAAAAATGACAATCATGCCGCCAATCGAAACAATAGTCCTAATGAAATTCATTTTCCAATATGCCTTAGGCGTACAGCAAACATACCAATTACGTTATCGCGCGGTGGAAAAGTCTCCATAACGCCCGGTTTTTTAAACCACTTTTTAGGTAAGTAATGATCTGAAGTATCTATTTTATATCGATTATTTAATTTAAGAAAAGCCTTGATTACATCCCAATTTTCTTCCTTTTCCAATGAGCATGTTGCATAGCATAGTATGCCACCATCTTTTACGTAATTTGAAACGTTAATCAAAATTTTTAATTGCTGCATTTTGAATTCTTGCAGTTGATTCAATTTTCTACGCCATCGGATTTCCGATTTTTGTCCAATCGTGCCAGTTCCAGAGCAGGGAGCATCAATTAAAACTCGGTCAGCCTTCGGAAAGACATCCTTTGCCGCATCATTTATCTTCCACTTGATCCAAGTTTGATTATGACGCATACTGTCTTGTTCACATAACTTCATGCGTCGCTCACTATTATCAGTGGCAATCAATGATCCTGTGCCCTGCATCATTTCAGCAATATAAAAAGTTTTTGTTCCTGGGGCAGCACAAACATCTAAAACAGTTTCTCCAGGTTTAGGATTTAGTAATTCAACTACTGCCCCAGCGGCTCGATCTTGTACAGAAATTAATCCTTTCTGAAATAATTGGTGTTTTAATAAAAGACCTGCCCCCTTTTCTACAATATAATAATACTCGGTTAGAGGAAATCGTTTAACATGAATTTTATCATCCAATAGTTTCTGAACCAGCACGTCGTGCTCAATTTTTAACCAATTTCTACGAACCATCATTTGACTTGGACCATTGAAATATTCACAAAGTCTAATCGTATCATCCATTCCATAATAAGTACCCCATTTTTCTACCAACCAATTGGGATAGGATAAACCCACAGCAATATTCTCAGGAAACTTTCCATTGAAAACATATTTTCCGGAACCTGATATTTTTCGTAGAACAGCATTGATAAGCCCAGTTATATGGGGACCAATATTTCTCCTACTTAATTTCACATAGCTATCGACAACTGCATAATCAGGGGAAAACTCATCCATTAAAAGCTCATACACTCCAAGTCGCAATAAATTACGTACAGGAAATTTCAGTTTGACCAAAGGCTTATGTAAGTTAGTATTAATTATCGTATCCAGAAGTCTTTGCCATTTAACCACTTCATTAGTCAAAACCGTGGTACGTTCGCGAACCAATCTGGGAGGGGTTTTTATACCAAAATAATCATTGCGGACATTTCTGAGCCAGCGCTTTGACTTTTCAAATTCTAATAGTATTTCAAATGATAATAAACGTGCGTCCAAAATTAATTTCCGAATCTATCACCAATATTCAGAGCAAAGCCGTTCATAAAGGAACCGATATCCATTGTTTTTTTCCCTTCCAATTGTACACGGTAAATCAACAAATGTCCTTTACCCGTCTGAACGGACACGATACTCTTTTTAATGGCTGTAATTTCACCAGGTAAATAGTTGGATCCATTATCATAGTTATCCACCCGAGTTTCTTGAATTTTTATTCGTTTACCTTTAATTATAGTGGTTGCGCTGGGTGTCGGTGTAAGTCCACGTACAAGATTATGTAATTCTCTAGCAGGTCTACTCCAATCTATTATTGTCATATCTTTTGTAATTTTTGGAGCCAAGGTTGCCTGGTTATCATTTTGTTTAATAGCACTGGCGGCACCACTTTCAATTAGGTTAATTGTTTCTACTAATAGATCAGACCCAAGAATACCCATTCTTTCGCTTAGCGTACCATAATTATCACTGGGGCGTATTGATAACCTATCCTGGCAGATAACCGCACCTGTATCCACTTTTGGCGTGATGAAGAATGTACTCAATCCAGTCTCCTCATCCCCATTGATCAAAGCCCATTGAATTGGTGCTGCGCCACGGTATGCGGGCAATAGTGAACCGTGCAAATTGATGGATCCAAGTTTCGGGATAGAAATCAATGATGTTTGTAAAATTCGAAAGGCTACGACCACAAATAGATCAGCATCTAACTCCTCTAACTCCCTTATAAAATGACTACTATTTAGATCTTGTTCCTGAATAACATCTAGACCCATACTTTTAGCTTTAATTGCTATTGCAGTTTCGCGCATCTTTTTCCCCCGGCCCATTTTCTGAGGCGGATTAGAGACAACAGCTACAATTTGGTAATCCGATGCTGCTAATTTTTCTAGCGCAGGTACGGCGAAAGCTGGGTTACCCATGAATACGAGGTTCATGACTTACTCCGTTCCATGTTTATTGATTTTCGCACAGAAACAGTTGATGTTTCCATCGCTGGTGGCAGGTTAAAGGTCTTAGGTAAACAATATTGATTAAAGAACGAAACTTTCCTTCGTGCTACGGATTTTTCTCGATTTATTAGAGTTCATTTTAATCTCTTTTAACTTTTTCTTATATTGTAAAGCCATTAAAGAAGAAACACGATCGATGATAAAAACACCCTTCAGGTGATCAACTTCATGTTGAATGGCACGAGCTAGTAATCCACCAAACTCTTCGGTCTGATCCGACCCGTCTGGTAGTTGATATTTAAATCGTATACTTTCTGGACGCTTAATAGGCAATCTTATTTCTGGAATTGATAGGCACCCCTCTTCCACTTCTGATTCTCCGAAACTGTCCAATATTTTCCCATTAACGAAGATATGTGCTTCATCTACTTCATCAGTGTGAGACACATCAATTATCATCAAATTCATATCTATTCCAACCTGGTTCGCAGCTAAACCTATCCCTTCTTCCTCATACATTGTGTCAAACATATCCTCAATTATCTTGGGTAAAACAGAATAATCGGTGACCGGTTTGCATTTTTTACGCAAAATCGGAGCACCGTATTGCACAATATCCAAAACAGCCATTAATTTTGAGCCTCTATTTGTGTATCCTGCTCAGTTACACTATCTGCTAATCCAGCAATCCCTGACCGGTTGATGTTGATGTTCAAATTCTTGTCTATTTTTAACACAAGAATTTTGCCCTGATTTTTTATACCAGCTATTGTACCATGAATACCACCAATAGTAATCACTTTATCGCCTTTCTTTAAAGCACCTAACATGTTCTTCTTCTCTTTCTGTCGCTTTGTTTGGGGCCGGATCATTAAGAAATAAATTATAACCATGATCAGAAAGAAAGGAAAGAAAGCAGCAATTCCTCCACTTCCCTGAGGCGCATCTGGATTGGCAGCAAAAGCGTAAAGAATTTCCACAAATATCTCCTAATTATTGGAAAAAAATTACCGACGGTTGTAAGTAATCACAAGTTTTGCTTTGAAGAGAATTAATTTGGTTGTGGTAAAGTAATCTCTATCGTTGTGCCGTCACCAATTTTGGATTTGGCTACCTTAATTGAACCACCATGTATTTCTTTAATTATCCGCGATGTAAGTGACAGACCTAGTCCCCACCCTTGTTCCTTACTGCTGAAACCAGGTCTAAAAATATTTCGCCAGTCTTTCCTGGGAATTCCTTTACCCGAATCCACTATCTGTATAACCACATTATTGAAGTTCTTCCTCATTTTAACACAAATTTTTCCATTGTTGTCAACTGCATCTATCCCGTTTTTAATTACGTTTTCAATGGCCCATGATATTAACACACCATTAGCATTTATTTTTATTTCGGAGTCAATCTCATTACTTAATTCTACAGTTTTCCCCATTGACGGCAGTCTTCGGTCCAAATAGGAAACAACTTTTTCTACTATTTCAGATAAATTTATTTCTTCCAGTTTCGTTTCGGATCCCATTTTGCTAAATCTGTCACTAACCTGTTGTAGTCTATTTAAATCGAGATCCATATCACTCAGGATTTTGTCCCCATCTTCTGGTTTTGTTTTAAGCCACTCTATCCAACCCATTAACGCCGAAATTGGTGTACCCAATTGATGGGCTGTCTCACGCGCCATTCCTACCCAGATATTTCGTTTTTCACTGTTCCGAATAATTGTAAAACCAGTAAATCCCAATAATATGAATAACGCTACTGCCCCAATCTCCAGGTAGGGCAACCACATTAATCTTCGGATTTGTTTCGAATCACCATAATGCAAATGTCCAATAATTATTGATTCACTTGTGTTTGGATTAGAAAAACGTAGGGCTATGGGTTCATTCTGCTGATCCATGGTTTTTTGTATTTTAATTAGCTCTTGAATTGCCGGTTCCCCAACTATATTTTTTGAATAAATCGGTTTATTGTCAACACTTGAATAAATAATTGGGAATTGTACTTTCTTAATAATTTCGTCAAACACAAAATTCAAGTTAGCGTCACTTTCGTCAGATACGGTTTTTGCAATGATCTCGGCATAAAGTTTTACTATCTCACGATTGTCTTCTCGTAACTCATTCACTATATGTTGGGTATATCCCAGCAACCCGGCTATAAGCGCAAAACCAATAATAAACAGTCCTGCTTTTATATTGCCTGTATGTTTAAAAGGATCCATTATAATGCCGGTGATTTAACCCAACCGAAAGCAATGATCCCAATGCATAAAAGAAATGCCACTATAGATATGGTGATGCCTTTTCTGAAAGAGGATCTGTCATAAATAAATTTAATCTCGTGGTTTCCTGGGGGTACAATTAAACCTCTGATTACTCCATTTGTCTCGAAATATTTAACTTCTTTACCATCAATCTTTGCCTTCCATCGTAGAGGATAATATACTTCGCTGATTACTAAAAAACCTTCCGCTGTGGATTCGGTTTTGACTGTTAACTCATGCAATGAATACTGTATATCAGTTACGCTTCCTAGAGTAAAAGATCTGTTTGATCCAATATCAGTTTGGCTTATGAAAGCAGTTCGCCCAGGATCGAACGATTGGGCAGTGAAAGTGCCCCAAGGCAGGTTTTTCCCCGCATGAACTTCCACATTCTCTACAAACCATGCCCTGGGCTGGAAATCATCCAATTCGTATAAAGTAACAGGCAAATTCCCTCGACCTGTTTTCATTTTCCCCTGTCTAATTTGGATCAGTCCTGGAAAATTAATCGGTTGCGGACTTAGCAGATATTTGACGTTCAACATACGCATCAGCGGTAAGGTCCCAGCATTGTTTGTTCTCTGCAGAAAATCATTGTAGATCTTAAGTTTAGCAGGATGATAACCGCCAACTGATTCAATCCCAAAGGCGAGAATACGTGATTCGTTAAAAAGAACGCCCGCGGGGTAAACACGGAAAGGTTTTTCACTATCATCCGTCAATATCTTTGTGATTTGGTCATGTTGGAAATATCTATCAATGATCGAACTGCTCATTAATTGAGAAGCCCGCCCAGACTGTTTATCGGGTTGGATAATTTTTCTATCTACTATACCAATATCCGTTAAGGCCAACAGTGTAACAGCAATAGTAAAACCATTTTTAGCAATCTTCTGATTAATGAATGCCCAGGTCAATCCAAAAAATGCAGCAAGGATTAACACCATTGTCCATGCATCCTTGAGCCACATATCCCATCGTAATGAGTTGATCGCTTGGATAGTGCTGGGATCTTGCGTTCGGGGTGGGGTGAAGCCAGACGAAACCAATTGCTGAAGGAATGATTGCCCAAAGGTCAAAATCAATAAATAGAATGCTAGTAATCCTGTACAGGTCCAAAACCATCTTGGTATAACCTGCTTATGAAGTGTTAATAAGTAATTTAGTCCTAGGGCGGCCATCATGGAGGTATTGAACTGCACTAGAATTAAAATCATCGCAGGAACACGAAACTTGTTAAAGTATGGGAAAAAACTATAAAATATATCATAAATGATGCTCAGATTTTTCCCAAAGGATATAAAAATAGCCAATATGGACGTGCCCAGTAGAAACCACCTTAATGGGTCTCTACTATGTACAAAACCAATCGCGGCCAACACCAGTATTACAATACCCATATAATTTGGGTAATCGGTAAATGGCATATTACCCCAATAAGTTTGACCCCCAAAACCCAAAGCCGATGGAATAATGAAGGTTAATAATTCCTTTGGTGAAAATGACCAACTGGTGGCATAATTATAATCGGCGCCACCTCCAACACCTCCGCCACGAACAGAAAATGGCGTGTATTCGATGGATGGCAGATAGATCAATAATGCAATTCCAATGCCCAGCAGCGACGCTGCTAAAAATCCACCTAGACCAAGCCACTTTATTTTCGTTTCTTTAGTGTTTTTAATATTCCATAGCAGATAGAACAAAACGTACGCACCGGCCAGCATCCACGTATAGTAAGCGATCTGGGCGTGGGCTCGCTGCAACTGAAACCCCATGAGAACTGCTAGCAATCCTACACCGTAGAAAGATGGCTTGGTCATGACCTTTATGGTCATCCACATAATCCACGGTAAATAAGCAGCTGTCATCATTTGACTGCCATGCCCAAAGACAATCATGGTAATCATGAATGGGGTAATCATAAATGCCGTGGCACCCATGAATGCAACTAATTTTGATAATCCTAGGAACCTTAAAAAAACAAATCCGCCCAAGCCGGTAAAAATTAAATGCAATAATTGAGTCAGATGACTTGATTTAAAAAGCAAATTGAGAACATAATTGGGAAAATATAGAGAACTAATGTATGTGAAAGCATCCGCGGTTGGCATACCGCTAAATATCCAGGGTTGCCATAATGGAAATTGACCATCAGCTTTCCTGCTTTGCTCCAATATCATACTAGAGCTACGAGGGTTTAGCGAGTCAGGAGATCCAAACGTTTTTCCTTCAAAAACTATCGGGTAAAACAATACCAATACAATTATTGTTATTCCACCTATAATTGCCCAGTTTTTTTTATCTGTTATTCGTTTACGCATTTATTGACTATTTCGAAATTTACTGGCCCATGTTGCTTTTAAAGCGGAAACTACCTGTTTGTCATTATCATCAAAACCCATTAACAAAAGTAAAATAAAAAAAGAAAAAACTACAACAATCGTTGCTGCCACTAGTGTAATTACTGTATGAAAAGGCATTATTATAAATTTTATCTGTGTCAGTAAAATCCAAGTAACTATTCCTGCCATCACTGGCTTAAATAACTTTACACTCACAGGCTGTAATTTTAAAATGTACCAAACTTCAATTGTTCTCAAGAAACCTAAAAAGCTCATTGAAATGAGCGTCGCAATGGCAGCGCCAAAGCCTGCATAAGCCGGTATGAGAATAATATTAAATACTAGATTTACAATAAGGACAGCTATCGAGTTCATAAAATTTATTTTTGGAAACCCAGTCATAGTAAGTGTAGGTCCACCAGGCCCAATAAACGACTGAATTAAAACAGCTGTTGTTAAAATAGCTAATATCATATGGCCTCCTTGATATTGGGGTCCAAACAATAACATTACTTTTGTTGGAAATACAATAATCAATAAGAATAAAGGGATAGCAATCGTCATTATCCAGCGTACAACTAATTGATATAAATGCACCATACCGCTTTGATCCTTTTTGGCAAATAAATCTGCTAACATGGGTGCAAATATCCCCATAAATGCTATAAGGATCATGCGCAAAAGACCGGCTGTTCTGGCAGAAGGAAGATATAAACCAACTGTCGTATTATCAAAGAAGTAACCTAGCATATAAATATCCATCCAATGCATCGCAGTACCAATAATGGTGACAAACATCAGTGGATAGGAAAAGTTTAACAGATCTGCTCTAAATACGGACGTTTTTACATCGTTTAAATTGATTGTTACAAAACGCTGTAAGAAATAAAAGATAAATCCAAACCCAATGATTGAAGAAAATAGAATTGGGATAGTGATAGCAACTTGATTTGAAATCTGCAAACCAATCAGCATGGCGATAAGATTCAAGATTGGAACTGCAATATTGATCACCAGCGCATTATATTTTAAAAGTTTAAATGCCTGGGTTGCGCTGGCAATTATGAGCATGGTCACCGAAAAAGGCAAGCCAATAGCATTACATATCAATACTTGTCGCAGTAATTGACCACCAGAAAAAATATCAATAGCCAACCATTTTGAGAGAATAATCAATGTCGCAGTTGCAACCAGTGATAAAATAAATCCCATTTTAATAGATGACCTGATAATATTCCTGGCCTCTTCAGTCCTATTTTTTCCAAGATTTTCAGTGACATATTTCAAAACGCCATTATCCAATCCCGCTTTTCCTATTACTTCTGCAAATCTCATTAAAGCGTTCGCTAAGGAGAAAACCCCTAGATATGCTGGCCCCACCCATCTTGCCAGTATAAGGACAAATAGGTACCTAACCCCCGAGCCAAAAACCATACTCGTGAAGGAAATAGTTGCTTCCTTCGCAATTTTCTGCGGTAGTTTCACGACCGTTTCATTAAATGCTTTCAGTTAAATTAAATATAGCTATGTAAATTAAACTATGTATTAGGGGATCAACCCCAAAAAGATTCACCATTATCAATAAAATGAATATCATTTGGTTTTCAGAAATAAAATGGGATTATCTTAAAACGAGAAAGCAACAGATTCTTTCTCGTTTTCCAGAATCCAGCTCTATTTATTTTTTTGAACCAATCTCAAAAGCACTTCCTAATCATTATTCCTCGCGAAATTTTGATCATGTTAAGGCAGTCACCATCCCACAAATTCGCACTGTTAGTGGGGTCATTATTAATACACTCCTGAGCTTTTCTTTCATTCGCACAATTATTAACGCTTTGGCGGGGTTATGGTTCAAAATATATTTTTCCAGGAAAGTTGATACGACTGATATTATAATTACATCAAATGTTTTCTGGGCAAAAACAATTAGACGTTTAAAAGATAATAATCCTAACATACCAATTATCTACGACTGCAACGATAATCCGCTAGCTTTTCCTGGGTCGCCTGAGTACACGAAATATTATTTCTTGGAAACATTAAATCTTGCTGACAAAATTATCATACCCCATACTAGTTATATTAATTTTATCCCTGAAAACTTTAGATCTGAAGTTGCAATAATTCCAAATGGTGTGGACTATGAATTATTTCAAAAATCAGTAATAACACCACAAACGCTAAAGAAAATTAAAAAACCAATAATCATGTACATTGGTGCTATATCAGAATGGTTTGACTTCCAAATAATTAGAAATGCAGCAGAAAATACGGGGTATAATTTTGTTTTAATTGGACCTGTGAGCTCAAGCATGAAAGCTGAGATAAACCTGTTGACTGTAAATGAAAGGATAACCTACTTAGATCCCATTGCCCATGAACAAATACCAAATTATCTATCTAAAGCAGATCTTTGTATTATACCCTTTGTCAAAAACAAACTAACTGAATCTGTTTTACCAAACAAAATGTTTGAATATGCTGCGGCCGGTAAATCCTGTGTTATGACGGAATTCAACCCAAGTTTAAAAGAATTTTCGGATCTCGTATCGATTGCATCAAACACAGAAGGATTTATTTCCGAAATAAATCAAAGAATTAATACAGTAATACCTTCAGATCGAATGAAATCATTCGCAAAAAAATATGACTGGAGTATGATCAGTAAAAAATATTATGAAAGTTTAGAAGCGATAATACTAACTAGTAATAATTGAAGAACTGAATGGTACTAATTCATATATCTGAATTTTGTCATAGATAAGTCGAAGAAGGGGACGAACCCCTCTAAAATAAAATGTAACAGGATAAACTCGAAAATAGTTCTCCCGTAAAACCTTTAACCCAGCCGCTTCAAATAATACTTGGATTGAATTCTTTGACATTTCATGAAAATGCTCTTCTGACCATAATATTCTCGGTTTCGCCAATGGTGTCGACAGGATCAAACGCCCATTAGGGTTTAATATATTTTTTATCTGCACAAGGTTAAATAAGGGATTGAATAGGTGTTCTAGTACTTCAAATGATGTAACCAGGTCATATTTACCTTTTAATTCTAGGCTATCCAGATCGCCTTTCGTGTTATCAAAACTGACACTATATTTGTTTTCCATCATTTCAGTCAAACCGGTACGATCACCAATATCTAATGCACTTTTAAAGTTTTGCGACCTACGCATAAACTCTAATGTTTTCTCCCACCTTATTTTGGTAGCAGGTTTATTTGCGTAATCTTTATCAATTTTATTTTTAAAATAATTTGTCATTTATCTAGATAGATAATCAAATATTATTTAATTACAGTAATTTAAACTTAATCTAAATTCTAAATGCATTACCACACTCACAGCTATAATTAATAATGAATATTAGGAAAGACCTTTTTATCCACCTACACATACCGAAGACTGGTGGGACAACTTTAAGGGATATAATTCAACGCCAATATCGAGCGGAAAAAATATTAATGATTCCAAAATTAGAGGAATCTGAAAATATACTTAAAGAAGTCTCAACTTCACAGATAAACCAATTAAAATTAATTCAAGGTCATTTAAAATATGGAATACATAATCATTTTCATAGAAGAGCAAAATATTTTTCAATAATTCGGGATCCAATAAACCGTGTTCTTTCAACATATTATTATGTTTTAAGTCAGAAAAATAACCCACAGAATCTAAGCACTTCTAATAATCAAATGACCATATATGACTTCGTTCAAAGTGGCGTAAATCCATTTCTAATTAATGGACAAACTAAATTAATATCTGGTAAAACAGGTAACATTGATAATCCTATAATTGAATCTGAAGAACTTTTTTCTTTGGCTAAAGAAAATATAGAAAATGATTTTTTGTTTCTTGGAATAACTGAAATGTTTGATGAAACTATTTTGATTTTAAAAAATATGTTAGGATGGCATATGCCGTATTATTCAATCGCAAATCGCACAAAGAAAAAACCTAATTATGACGCAGTTAATCCAACTATAATATCTTTCATAAAGGAGCATAATCAGCTTGATATAAAATTATATAATATTACAAAAACTTCTCTATTAAATAGAATTGCGAAAGAAAATGATATTTTTCAAAATAGAATTAATAAGTTTAAAAAAATTAACAGATTATTAAATCCTTTGTTTAGTTACAGTAGAGCAATAAGACTTATACGTAAATATTTTTAATTAAATGAAAGGTCCTATCCTCTTCACTGGCTACAGTTACTCTCAATGATTATGGAATATATAATTACTATATTTTCCTAAACAAAACTGTTCCCCAAACATCCGGTATTTCGATAATTAATTCAGGTTTATCCTGCATAAACTTGTTAACTGCACTTGAAACTGCATAATTCGATTCTGGACTATTATAATCATGGACAAATAAGTATCCACCTCTTGATATCTTAGGATAAAAAAAGTTTAATCCCTCTAATGTTGGTTTGTATAGATCCATATCAATCAAAACAAAACAGAACTTTTCATGTTCCAACCCTTTGGCTGATTCAGGGAAATAACCAACGCGGAATTCAATGTTTCTGATATCACTAATATTATTTTTCACATATTCAAGACTTGTATTATTGAAACGATAATCTTTATCCACTTCTAAATCCTTTTCTGGAAATCCCTCAAATGTATCGAAAAGGATAATTTTTTTATTAGAGCACAATCTTTTTAGGAATTTACTTGTTTCACCACGGTAAACTCCTAACTCTGCGATAGATCCAAATATTTTCTCCTTTTCAATCCTATGCAATGCTAACGCAATGGCCTCATAGCGAATTGGATCTAATCTTGAAATTACATAATTATGCTTCTTTTTTCCGTATGGTGGATACTTTATAAATAACCGTTTTCGCCAAAAGAATAAACGATATATATATCGAATTACATTATCTAAACCAAGTTTAAATAGAATTGTCTTAAGCTTCTGTTTCATTTAATATTAATGAAAATAGGTTTGAGTTATCGTCCAACCTTAAATATCAACTTTAGCAATACTATAATCAACTGAATAGGCAATAATACTATCAAGGTTAGCCATTGAACTAGATTAGCATGTTTTTTAATAAGAAGAAATATGCCTCTTGCTTTACGAACTATCTTACCGAACGAAAACGCGCCGCCGAGGGATGCGGATACTTTATGCCATATTTTTGAATCAGGCACAAACCAAACCTGTTTACCTGCTGCTCTTATCCATAAGGAAAGGTCCACATCCTCCGAATACATGGGAAAGGTTTCATCAAACCCGCCAAACTCTTTAAATTCCTCATAACGCATGCAAAAACAACAGCCAGTCGCATATTTTGTTTTACGTGTTTTACTGTAGGCTGGACCATCATATTGACGAATCCCCAAGTGATATATTGATCCTGTCCATAAATTAACAATACCGCCGGCGTACCATATCAATTTCGGATCATTTTCGTAATATATTATTGGCACAGTCTGACTAGCCTTCTTGTGGGTCAATAACTGTTTCACCAAAGGTTCAATAAAGTTTTCATCAACAATTGTATCATTGTTCAGAAAAATCACAAATTCGGGCTGATCAGGTTTAAGCGAATCGAATCCGCGGTTATTTCCACCGGCATATCCCAAGTTTTTTTCTAGAACTAAAATGGAAACTTCTGGAAAATTTTCCTTTAACAGTTCTACTGATCCATCGGTTGAACCATTATCAACTACCAAAATGTTAAAATTTGAATAATTCACCTGCTTTAGTGATTCTAGACATTCAATCGTTAGGTCCTTACCATTCCAATTAAGTACAATAACAGTTACAGATGGTTTTTCCATTAACTGATGATATTTTCAAGTTGATGAATGAATTTGTTCCACGTAAAACGCTGTTTGTAGGATTCAATCTGGTCAGCAAAGTCTACTCTTTCATAATCATTATAAAATTGCAGAATCCCATTAGCAATACTTCCGGCGTCAGGTTGCACTACATAACCAGTTTTACCATCGTTTACGATTTCACATAATCCCCCCACATCGGTGACAACGACAGGTTTATTGAAATGATAGGCTATTGGAACAATACCACTTTGGGTTGCCGATTTATATGGTAGGACTACAACGTCGGCTGCAGAAAAATAAAGATTCACCTTATCATTAGGGACAAATTCCATCCGTAAATCAAATACATCGCTAACACCATTTTCCTTGACAAGGTCAGAATATGGTTCTGGATTTTCATAGCAATCCCCGACAGCTAATATTTTATAATTATCCAATTTTTGATTAAGTAGTTTTGCTGCATTAATTAATAGATCCAATCCTTTATAGGGTCGTATAAGCCCAAAATAGAGCAACACTTTCTGTTCCGTGATCCCCAGGGAAATTTTCGCTGTATCCTTCTGAATACTTGCACCAAATATGTCGTATAAAGGATGAGGTGTGTACAAATAGTCGGCCCCTGGATAAAGAGAAAGTAGATCTGCTTCAACGGATCTGGACATAACGATAAAATAATCGATATTATTAAAAAAGTATTTTGTAAGCAGTTTATCAAGTGGACGGCCTTCGTGCGGAATAATATTATCACATATGACCAATGCTTTTGTATTGAGATTTCTCTTTACCTTTTTAATGATAGTGCCGAAGGATGGCGCAAAAAAAGGCATCCAGTATTTAAAAATAATAAGGTCAGGGTTTATTTCAATGATTCTATTCGCTGTTCCCTGCCATGTTAGTGGATTAACCGAGCTTAGAATTCTGTCTGCTTCAAATTCTGTTGAAGATTCTGATTCAATGTATTGTGATTTACCGGGAAATAATATATTAGGGTATTGTGTTGTGAAATTAATTGCAATTACTTCATGATTATTTGATAACCTTTCTGCGAGCGTTTCGTAAAAATTAGCTATACCACCACGAAACGGTGGGAATACACCAACTATTACAATTTTCACAGTGGTAGGATCATTTTGATTTCTGCTAATACTTTTTCAGCAGATATTTCTTCTATACAAGATCTTCCATTGATGCATTCAGGTAAGTAATAACAATCACAGTTCTTATCCGGTCCAACAATTTTAGAAAGGGCAAAAAAATGAAATTCATTCGGATTAAAAATGTTATTCAACAGAATAATTGGTTTACGTAAACCAATTGCCACATGCATTGCCATTGTTACTGTTGACACTACAGCATTGCATTTTGCCACCAAAGAAATGAATTGTTTAAATGAGAAAAAGCCCATGTATTCTGCGCCCGATTCACCGGATAGTTTTTTATTTTGTTCATCTTCATCCTCTCCGCCCAAGAGCAATACAGTATAACCCTCTTTTTGAAGTAGGTTGATTAGTGTAAGCCATGAATTATTTGGCCATTTACGTGATGTCCACCGACCACCACATCCTGTGTTCAAACCAATTACTTTCCCATCAACATTTTTTAATTCAATGTTGAATTCATTTGGTTCATATTTGGGCAACAAATACTCTTCATCCTGATATTCCCAACAGCATAATTCAAATATTTCTTCCAAATAATGTTTAGTGTTTGACTTACTGTAACTATCAGATATACCGGTTAAAAATTTATGATTAGCATTTTCATTTAAGGGGGCAGGCATACCTTTGGTCAACCCAAAACCATATTTATTTTGAATATTTAATTGATTCATCAGTGCACATGCTTCTGGTTCCTTATCGAGATTTATTGCCATTATGAAATCTAAGGAACGTAACCAGACCAGATCTTCATTTCGAAAACCCATAGGTTGATCAACACTTTCTGGTAACACTTCTGGGAAATACGTTAACCAAAATATTTTCCCATTAGGATATTCATTTTTCAATCGGGTAATAATAGGTGTCGTACGTATAACATCACCCATAGCACCCAATTTAATGATCAGAATATTTTGATCAATCGAATCTAAATATTCACAATTAGAATTGCACTCAACACCATGTTCTTTATGTGGTATACACGGTATGGTACCTTTAAAATATCTACAATCGTAGCGTACATCCATTACTAATTATTTTTCTCGGAAATTGTAATAATTATTTGATTAGTTGTTGTACTCTATTATCATTTTTTTGGTTGGTGCGGGTATGCATCTCTCCAAGAAGACCAATAGAGAAAAATTGTATACCAATTACGATGATCATTACACCAAAAACCAAAAGGGCCATGTGCTTTTGAAACGGTTCACCTAACCCATATTTAAGGTAAACAACATAAATTTCAATGATAAGACCAATTAGGAAACTGAACAATCCAAAAAATCCAAAAAGGTGTAAAGGCCTTTGGTCAAAACGATCAATAAAGAGTATGGATACAAGATCAAAAAAACCATGTAATAGACGTGATCCACCATATTTTGTGATACCAAATTTTCTTGGGCGATGATTCACCTCAATTTCATCTACTTTGAAATTTTTTTGTCCCGCCAATGCGGGTATATAACGATGACGACCACCGTAGATTTCAACAGCCTTTACAACAGCTCGTCTGTAAATTTTTAATCCGCAATTAAAATCATGTATTTTCACTCCAGTCATTAGACGGGTGACCCAATTAAAGAATTTGGAGGGCCAACGCTTGGTCCATGGATCAAGTCTTACTCTTTTCCAACCCGATATTAAGTCGTATCCTTCATCCAGTTTTTCAACTAAATTTTTTATTTCCGATGGATCATCTTGCAGATCAGCATCCATGGTTACAATGTAATCTCCAGTAGCATGGTTAAAGCCTTCAGCTAAAGCAGCCGCTTTACCATAATTGCGATAGAATTGGATTAGAGTTACATCAGGGTATTCTTCCGCCATTGTTTGGAGTAATTCTGTTGTTCCATCTGTACTGCCATCATCGATAAATAAAACTTCTCGCTTAGAAAATGATCCAGTAGCAGCTCGGATTTCACTGTAAAGTTCTTCCAATGATTCCTTTTCATTGTAAACGGGTATGATAATTGAAATAGTATTGCTCATTTAACTATCATGGATTAACAAATGGTATAGATTCCGGGATAACTCGTACCAAATGAGGATAACTTGTACCGAATTCTCGCTGTGTTATAATCACTTCAAAATTATCGGAGTTGATGCCATGTGAAAAAGTAATTTTTCGAGTTAAAGATCCCACACGATCTCGCTCGGATTCAAAATGGATATTAGTATTACTGCTTTCAAATTCTAATTTTGTATTTTTATCCGTATCAATATCAGGGACAATGCCCCAAAGTACATTTGTCAAACCGTCTGGCTCAAGAAATTCAAGGAATGGGAAAAGTACTACCAGCGCTATTTCTGAATATTTTTCATTTTGAATCATATCCCAGGCACTCAAAGAGGAATTATTTATTTCCATAAACAAGGTTTTACGCCCTAACATATCCCGAAATTGTAAAAAGGTATCATGACTATCGGAGGTGAATGTAAAATTAAATTTTCCAGATCGTTTCCCTGTAACAGTCAACCTCCCTGCACCCCGTACTTGACCATAAATAGACACCAATTTTTCCATGGTCATACTTGGTTTTGTGGGTGCTAGTATATCTGGCAAATCATTTTTTATTTTGCTGCAGCTGAAAATAAATATAAATGAAAGAAACCAATATTTAATCAGGAATTACTCCTGCTTTTTGTTTTAATAAATCATTATTCTTATCCAGATCCAAGGCTCTAAGATAAATTGTTCTGGCCTCATCCGGTTGTTCAGCAGCAATCAACACATCACCCAAATGTTCCAATACCACCGCATTTTCATCCTCCAATTCAATTGACCGGCGAATGTAGTATAATGCTTTTTGTGCATTATTCAGTTTAAAGTAGATCCAGCCAATCGTATCTAGATAGGCCGCATTATCGGGTTCCAAATCAATTGCTTTTTTGGACATTTCCAGCGATTTTTCTAATTGGATATTGCGCTCTACTAAACTGTATGAATAATTATTAAGAGCTTGAACATCATTTGTATCAGAAGCAATCAATCCTTCATATAGAGAATCCGATTCACTCCAATATTGCATTGCATCGCTTGCGATTGCCAAAGTGTGGCGGGCGCCCCTTGAATCAGGATAAATTGTAAGTGATCTTCTTAATATTTTGGTGGCTTTATCATATTCTTTCAACTGCTGGTAACTACTGCCCAATAGATATTGAACAGAAAATTCTTTCGGAAACTTTTCACTTACTGGGTCTAAAATATCGATTGCACCACTTGGATTTTCTCTATTCAATTCCACCAAAGCTGCATCAAGATAACCTCGTGGATCAGATGGAAAATGATCCATTATTTGGTAAGCGATTACGATAGCTGAATCCAGTTTATTTTGCTCAAGGTATATACTGGAAAGAAAGTGGAGTACTGTCGCGTCAGTATCACCCATTTCCACAAGTTTCTCAAACAATGGTTTCGCTTTTAATGAATTGCCTAATTTATAATATAAAATACCAAGTTGTGACAATCGTTCAGTCGTTTCTCCTTCAAGCTCAACCAGTGATTCCAACGCAATTACTCCATTATCATAATCACCGCGCATTACCATTAGATCAATGTAAGTGGATAAATAATAAGCGTTGTTTTTATCGATATTTATCAGTCTTTTGTATAAATCGCGGGCTTGATCTAACTGCCGTGAACGTAAAGATAAATTTGCAGCTTCTTCTAGTATATCAATCCGGTTCTGATCTATTTCGTAGGCTTTTATAAAATAAGCGATCGCTTCATTAATCTTATTCTGCGCTAAGGTAAGTTTTGCTAATGCTATTATATATTTAGCATCACCTTCAGGTGCAAGATCCACCAATATTAAAAATTGTTCAATAGCCTTATTCTGCTGATTGCGGTAGATATATTGGTTAGCTAGCATTTCCCTGGCTTCAATATCATCTGGTTCAAGCTTAATAGCCTTCAATAACAGGTCTTCTGATTTATCCACTTTACCCAGTTTCCAGTAACATTCTGCCATTGACACCGTTATTGCGGCAGCCTTTGGATCAAGTTCCATTGCATCCTGAAATTCTAAAATAGCCATGGAATAATTACCCTGGAACATGAAAAGCTGACCATCCATAAAATGAGCTATAGCTTGCGGATTCTCTTTTGGTTCAGGTGCTAAAACTTCACGTTTAACTGGCTCTAAATCCCCGGGAATGACTGATGGTTTATCAGCGCAACCAGTTAGAAGAAAAATTGCCCAAAGTATCAGTAATTTAAAATTGTGTCTGATTATCATAATGTTGAATATTTTACACAATTAGAAGAACAAAATCATATTTAATAATTAATAATCGCCATGTCCTATTACTCCATTGCCACCATTCTTTTTTACTTCGTACATAGCTAAATCTGCATGGGCAATCAAAGCTTTACCATCCGTTGAATTTTTTGGGTATTCTGACATTCCAGCACTAATTGTCATATGTTCCTCAATCCCATCTTTATTAAAATGATATTCCGCAACTTTTTCAATTATCCTTTCGGCTACCGGGCGGGCATTTTCAATATCGGTATTCACCAACACAATTGCAAATTCCTCGCCTCCGTAGCGAGCGCAGATATCAATGTTACGAACACTTTCTTTCAATATTTTTGCCACATCCTTTAATACATAATCCCCATATAGATGTCCATAGGTATCATTAATACGCTTGAATTTGTCTAAATCAAGAATTAGAAGAACTAGATTTTGTTTAAATCGTTTCGCCCGACTTAATTCCTCAACAAATCTTTCCTGATATGCCTTATGGTTTAACAAATCTGTCAAACCATCATGGATGGCACTTTTATACATTATATCATATTCTGATTGCCATGACAAAATTGAACTTGCTGTCTCAGTCAATACTTCTAGTAATGCAAAGTCCCTATCAGAAAATGGATTTATTTCAGTTCTTTCAACTGCAATGGAACCCTGCACATCATTATCTTTTACTATCGGTGCAGCCAGTATAGTATTAAATTTGAATTGTTCACTATCGCCCGGTATGAATCTTCCCTTTACAGAATATTTAGTAGCCCAATCCGCAGAATTTATAATCTGGCCAGAGGTGTAAGGTAATCCATGCAACGTATTTTCTATTTCAATAATATCATCAACGTCTGAATCTTCTTTAAATCCATCGACAATTTTCACTACAGCCTGAGATCGATTACCAGTTGATAGGGTAATTGTTAATTTATCATAACGGAAAAAGGATCTACATAGATCCCTTATTTTTTCAAATAATTTATTTTGATCTGATTTAACACCAAACGTATTAAACAAATTTGCAATTCTTAGGTGATAATCCTTTTCCGTCACCAATCTTTCTATGCGTTGCAGTCTGTTTATACCTGTAGATATATATTTACCCAAATAGGTTAAAATTCCCTTGTCCCGTTCATTTACCGTTTTAAAATGGTCGGCCAATAAAATCAGGCAACCAGCCGGGCGTTCATGGTACATCAAACCAGCCGGGCGTTCATGGTACATCAACCGAATACCCATCATGCATTCACTCCCTCGCCATGTTTTTTCACCAAATAAATTTATCCAATTTTCTTTAGCTTCAGCTTGTTGCACTAAAACAGGTTCATCCTGGTTAAGAATTGAACTACAGAGTGGATCCTCCTGGCTTATATTTTCTGGGAATTCTTTAAATGTTGATTTTTGCAATACTAATCCGCCTGAAGCGGGGTCAAACATATATGTTGCACATTTGTATTCGGGATTGATGGCAATTATCATTTGAAAAACAACAGTCAACAAACGATCATAATTCTCGCGTAATTCATCGGTCAATTCTTCATTATCAGGTTTATTATTTATTAAAGCGAATGATTTTGTTGTTGGTGCTTCACTTTTTTGGACCTCAATACTTGATTGGAAAAAGAGAAATGTAATGCTTATAAAAGCAAATATTCTAAATACGGTATAGATAGTACCATCAGGTGCAGGAAAAATAAATAATATAAACGATAAGATGACAATTGTAACAATTGTTATTTGTTTTAGATTAGCCACAACCGATAGCTCCCAATGTATAAAACTTACGGAAACTAGGTGTATTATTGAAGAGTGTTTGCGACCCTAATTTTGATTAGTCAAATACTATTATTTATTCCCGACAAGTTTAATTTTATCATCGAATTGGCCACTTTTTACTCTCGCTGGGCCATCTACATCAGTGGAATCATGATCTTCAGCTAACATTATATCGTCATTTTGATATGGCTTTGGACTGGTTGATTTTGGAATTGTACTTGTTTCTGCAGTGATACTTGTTGGTAAAACTGTGGAATTATTATTAGTCTTTGGGACTAATTGCATTCCTACAACGACAAAAGCAACTACTAATGCAGTCATTACAGTGGCATAGACCGGCGTAAAACCAAAATATGTCTTACTACCAACTGTGGTTGCCACATATTTCTTAGCTGAGGGTCGATTTTTCTCGAATTCTACCCGTTTCATTAGCTTTGCCGTAAACTGATCTGAAGTTCTCACTTCAGGTAGTTTTTTCATGGACTTCATTAATGAACGGATCGATTCCAACTGATCCTTCGCTTCTGGGTTCGCTTCCATAAAAGCCTCAAGCTCTTTGCGCTTGGCAATTGGAAGTTTATTTTCTATATAATCGGATATTAAATCCTCAAACTGATAACGGTTCATCGATATTTTTATCTCCTATCTTAATTCTTTTAACATTTCTTGCAATTGTAAACGAGCACGGTTAATCCGTGATTTTACTGTTCCAAGAGGAACTTCGACTATCTTACTAATTTCCTCATAGGAAAGTTCCTGGATATCTCGCAAAATTACCACCGTCCGAAAATGAAGAGGTAATGATTGTATTGCTCTTTGAATTTGTTGTTCCGCAAATTGGCCCTGAACCATGTCTCCAGTATCTCGCTCAACAGCTGGTATTTGATATTCCCAACCCTCTGTACCCATTTCACTAAGATTGGTGACTTTTCGACGCTTCTTCTTTCGTAATTCTGTCTTAGCCAGATTCCCTGCAATTGTATAAATCCATGTAGAAAATTTCGCAATATTACGATAATAATCCTTATGGGTATAGAGTTTAACCAAAGTATCCTGGACAATGTCTTCAGCAATGACTCCATCATTAACAAAACGATAAACAAATGTCATTAGGCGGTCACGGTAACGATTAACTAATTCAACATAGGCTTGTTCATCACCATTTTGGAATCTGGCAATAAGTTCCTCATCAGAATAGATAAATTCCTTATCCATGTGCTGTGAGGACCGTGAAGAGGAATTGGCTGAGTAATGATTCATCCGGCTCATTAGTCGTTTTTAAACGCTGATCAATATCGCCCAATTTTGATAGTGCGTATTCTATTTCCTCCTTGCTAAATCGTTTTGCAATCTGAGGTATTGTCTTAACCACAGAAGGCGGTAGTGGTATATAACCTCTTTTTTTTGCTAAAGTTCCTGGGTTTATTTTTTCATATAATAATTCTTGGAAGAGGGTTGTTAACGGAAATATCAATCCCAGCATCGTTTGTCCCTGCCTGAATAATGATTGTCCTAAAGGTAACGCCTTTTCTATTTTTCTTAAACCAATGGCCTGTAAAAATTCCCAGCGTTGATAGTCCCGCCGCCAACCACTGAACTGATAGATCATATCCAATGTTACGGTTTCATCATCTGTAACATTAAGGGCAATTTTTTCGACTTCATTCGCAATGTGATATACAGAATCACCTGCAATTTCAATTAATGCATTTATTACATTTTCAGCTGCCAACAGGTTTTTTTCTTTTAAAAAGAACCTGGTCCATTTTTTCATCTCATTGGTAAAAGGAATTTGAACTGAAACAGTATCTATGTTTTTTTTCAAATCTTTTGTCATTGCTTTTCTATCGCCGTAATCATCTTCGATAATTATCAAATTGTGGTTTTGTAGCGGATTACGGCAGTAGTCCAGTAATTCTTCTCGATATTTATTTCGCAATGCTGCTGGATTTCGTAAGATGAAAAGTTTTTTACTGGAAAAAAGATCGGTTTGAATAAGCTGATCAATAATTTCTTTATTACTTAATTCGTCAGGCAATAATAATGTTTTATTTTGCTTCGACTTACCAAATATAGCTTTGCCAATGTGTTCAATAATTAGGTGCTGCAAGTAATATTCTTCTCCCAAAAGAAAATACACTGGTTCAACGTCTCCTCCCTGGATCGCGCGTAAAATGTCACCTGTGGTACGCATCAGGTTTTATCCTTATCCATATGACTAACAATAACTACCATTAAAAAAGCAAAAACAAAGCTGACTAGACGTTCAGTAACGATCAGCTTTAGTTCAGTATTTGCCCAAATTATGGTTGTTAAAAATCCTGTTAATAGACCTGCTACAATACCTCTGCGAGTTGTGCCAGGCCACCAGAGGCTTAATAAAAGTGCTGGTCCAAAAGCAGATCCCAGACCACTCCAGGCATAACTCACAACGCCAAATATATTCTTTTCCTGAAGTTCCGAGAGGATAGCGATCCCAAATGAAAATAAACCTAAAATCACAATGGTGAAGCGACTAAGTCTGACGAGTGCTTTGTTAGACATATTTTTCCCAAGATACTGATGAATAAAATCCTCTGTAATAGCAGAAGTAGATACTAGTAATTGGGAATCTGCTGTTGACATCATTGCAGCTACCGCACCCGAAATTAATAAACCAGCAATTATTGGCGGCAATAATTCTTTAGCCAAAAGTGGCATAGCCTGCTCAACATCAACATTATTAAAATAATCCGGACCAAAATAATTCAGTGCAACCAAGCCAATAAGGAATGCACCTGTGATACCAGGCAATGCCCATAGTATTGCAATGGTTCTAGCTTTCTTTACTTCAATAGGGTTACGTATGGCCATATAGCGGATTACAAGATGAGGTTGCCCCAAATAACCTAACCCCCAACTCAAACCACCTAAGATTACACTGACTGCAGCTAAGCCTCCTCTACCCATGGTAAATGAAGCATTAGATTCACCGATTTGAAGCAGGTCATCCGAAAGGGTATATTCACTGCCCTGTAATTCAAGAAAACCAGCAAGCGGAAGTATTACTAATGTGCCGATCATTAAGATCCCTTGTAAAAGGTCAGTCCAGGCTACAGCTAAAAATCCGCCCATCAAGGTATAGCTAATAATTACTGCTGCACCAATTGTAATACCATTAACCGGTGATAAACCAAATAGTGAATTGATAACCTTCCCAGAGGCATGAAATTGTGCAGAAACATAGAAAGTGCAGAAAAAAGCAATTATTACGGCGGAGAATAATCGAATTACGTTGGAATTATCCTGGTATTTTCGATGCAAATACTCCGGTATGGTCAATGCATCATATTTTTCTGTTTCTATACGCAGTCTCTCAGCAATGAGATACCAGGAAGCAATAATTCCTGCGGTTATACCTAAGACTGTCCAGGCTGCACCTAAACCTACAGAAATTGCTGCGCCAGGCAAAGCCAACAATAACCACGCTGATTCGCCGGAAGCTCTTTCCGAAAATGCAGTTACCCAAGGGCCAAGTTTCCTGCCTGCTAATAAATAGTCCTCCTGGGATTTATTGAATTTCATGGTTTTATAACCTACTCCAATAAGAAAAACCAGATATAGAATAAATATGATACCAACTATATTCATTTCAAATCCAAGCGGCTATGATTCCAAGTAATAGACAATAAACACCAAACCAGTAAAATCTTCCTGTTTTCAATAAATTAAGCAACCATTTCAGAGCTGCCCAACCAACCAGAAACGATGATAAAAGACCTACAGCCATAACATCCATGCCTAGGGATATCTTGTCAATATCCATTGCTGTTAGAATTCCTGCGCCTGCGATAGCTGGGATAGCCAACAAAAATGAAAATCTGGCTGCTTCTTCAGCAGATAGACCCATCATTAAGCCTGTGCAGATTGTAGCACCAGAGCGAGATATCCCTGGAATGATGGCTAATGCCTGGGCTAAACCAATGCTGAATCCTTTGACTAAAGTCAAATCTGATTTCTTGTTCAAAAACCATTTGGACGAAATTAGTATAATTCCCGTTACAATCAATGCCAGCGCGACAGAATGTGCATTATCAAACATTAAGGCAATTTGATCCTTTAATGATAATCCTACTATTATAGCAGGTGTTGTCCCCAATAACAAGGTGAAGATATATGTTCTAGTATTATAATCTTTGATGTCACTAAGTAATCTATGAATATCGGGCCAGAATACTACTAGGATACTCATTAATGTTCCAATATGTAGGATTACCTCAAAGGCATTACCCGGAACATTAATACCTAATAATTTCTGTCCGAGTACCAAATGCCCTGAGCTACTTACAGGCAGAAATTCTGTTATTCCCTGCAAGATGCCTAAAATGAGTGCATCAAGAAAATCCATTCCGTGAATTTATAAGGTATAACCTAAAAATCGAATAGTAGGATTAGGTCAATCCAATGACACCGATCATCCGGCCAGCTTTAGATCCACTACGTCGGTAAGAAAAATATTTATCTGGATTGCATTTCGTGCATTCTTCGGATGACAAAATATTTTTTTCCAAAACCTTACTACCTAAAAGCTGGTTAATGGCAACTCGTTGCAAGTCTAGAAATGAACGATCCCGATTACCATTGATTAGACAATCAATTGGAAATTTTTTGGATACCTCAGGACCGATCTCAAAACAACATTGGCGGATCGAAGGACCCATGAATGCAATAATTCCCTTTCTACTACCACCTTTTTGGACCATTTTATTAACTGTATCAGGAATAATCCTTTTTTCAACACCACGCCAGCCAGCATGCACCAACCCAATTACACCATTTAGCGGATCCGCCAAGAATAACGGAATACAGTCCGCAACCTGAATGGATAATACTATTGAATTTGAATTGCTTATCAGTGCATCTGTTGCCGCAATTTCACCAGGTGTATAGACAAATTTTACCTCCGCGGAATGAACCTGTTTTGGCTTCACAACATGATTCGGGTTCAAACCGACCAAGGTGGATAGACCCCCTCTATCATCTGGTCTTTTGTGGTGAAATGAACGAAGGGAAAATGCTGCTCGAATTCTATCAGACCTGAAAAGATCTGATAAATTCAAGTATGATTCTAATGGCATCTATAATGATGTACTACGGCGCGATGCCTTGCAGGGATAAGTACGAATCCCCTTTGAAAAAACCAGTCCTGGTAATCTGATCATTACTGTAGCGAAGAACTTGCAGGGCCGTATTCAAATTTGGATTGGCATTAGAAAAAGACACAATTTTTGAATCGCCATGAAATTCAAAAAGATTTGACAGTCGCTGAGCAATTGATACACGCCCATTATCCTGGTCATTGAAAATGACATGAAGCAATTTTGTGCATTCCAGCGCCTGTTGGAATATTTCATCCTTGATATTTACTGAATAATTACCAGCAATTATGGCCAGTCCATTCATGTGGGGACCAATATTTCTACGGTTCAAAACATCCAAATCCTGCCAGCTTTCATTACCTACAACCTGAGTGTTAAAATGATAAATAGGGAATTGGGTACCAATGTAAGCTAGGTGTTCTGGATGTACTGGCAGATACAATGCCTGGATAGTATTTAAATCTATCTCTGCTGAATCAAATGCTGTCAGTACTTCCTGATCCTCATCTTCAGGAATATCAAATAAATCCTCATCAGTTAGTTCGAAAAGAAAATCTAGACTATCGATTTCCATGCCCAGGTATTCTTCGAAACTTTCTTCGTTTTTCACCAGATTGAACGCCACTTTTCGTAAACTCTTAAACTGTCGTTTCAAATCCGTAGGTGTACCTGAATACCATTCTACAGCCACTATTTTCTTACCCAGAAGATCGGCTTCATTTACAAAAGCATCCGCCAATGCATGACCGAATTTATCTGCGGGGGCTAAAACGGCTAAACTGTCCAAATTAAGTGTTTTCGCTACATAGCGTGCCGCTATCTTTCCGCGCATTTGCAGATTAGAGTTCAACTGGTAAATATTACTCCCCAGCGAGGCCAAACCATCTTGAGTAGAGCTTGGCACAAGCAAAGGTATATTTTTTCCCTGCACAGTATTAGCCGCCACCAATGCATTGGTTGTACTGATAGGACCAATAATTAATTTTACGGCCGGATTCCTTTCCAAAGCATTTACGGCACGAATGGTTTCAATTTCACTTCCCCGATTGTCCTTGATTATTAAAGCAATTTTTTGGTCCCGATTATTAATTAATTGTATCGCTTTATACATTCCGCGTAGAAAAGAATTCCCAGCCATCATATTATCCCCCGACAATGGCAAAACAACGCCAACAGTCACTGTAGTCGTTGGCGGTTCATATGATGCTCGCAGTAATTTTTCGTATAAATCGTAGTATGCTACAGGCACTTGTTCTGGATGCAATGAGTAAAGGGTTAGGGCGCATTTGTCTGGATACCCTGAAGCGATATCATTGAAAGCATTAGCTAAGGTACAAATGGTTCTCTGGTCTGTGCCTGTCTCAACCATTAGTAATTCAGCTATTATATCAGGTGCAATATTCAACTGAATCGTTTGAAGGATACGTTCATCAATTAAAGCGAGGAATTCATTATCATTGGCCAAGTATCGAGCCCTGATATACATACGAAAAGCTGAACCAAAATTTTCTTCATCAATAAATATGTCGCCAAACTTCAAAAATACATCCTTAATGTATTGGTCTGTAGGGAAGGTTTGCAGGAATTCACGACCTATTTCTTTTGTCTTTTGGGTTTTTCTAAGAGCATAGGTTGTTTTAAGTAATAATATTATTGCGGTCGATTCGTAAGCGCCTAATGGTTTTTCTAAGAGCTTATTTAGTATAGTTTCTGTGGTTGCAAAACGATCTTCATTAAAGTGCTCTACAGCCATATCTAATTGTTTTTGAATCAAACGTGATTGAAACCAGTTTTGGCTAAAAACAGGTACTATAAAGAATAGCAGTAGTATGATATTCCGCATCAATCTGCTCTGCAGTATTAGGTCGATTTTCAGAAAGTGGAAAATCCTGCCCACCTTAAATACTTTCATCCTTGGCGAATATTATTGTTTTTTCCATTATTCAAAACCATTATTTAATTAATGATAGAAAATACATAATGAGATAGTGAAACACCATCAAAATGGATAACTACACACAATAATACATACTTATCTGAAACGAAAAGGTTTCAAAATAGACAGCGTAAGATTAAAGATACGTGCGGTGTTTTGTTTAAAAGAGGGGAAGGTTAAGAGTGAGTGAGTTGCCCCCACTCACTCTTACGATCAATACCCTCCCCAAAATTGTTATAAAAAACATAACATTTATCATGTAAAGTAAGATTTTGATAAACATTCTGGGTTAAGTGGAGCCTATTTAGCTCATATCTTGGTGATGTATTATGTTTGAAAAAAAAGAAATCCTCATCTTTCAAATGTGCGCTGTAATTCAAAACACGCGAAACAATTATATGCTTAAATCTATTTTGTACGATTGATTTTGAATTAAAATCAATTTTGTTTTGTTTGCTTATCTTTTTATTAGAACTATAAAGATACCTTAGATCAAATCGAAGGTCACGAATCTTAAGTTTAAAATTTGGTTTAATATCAGAAATAAACATCTGATATAGTTTGCCTAAAAATATCGGTAATTCAAATGACCTGGGTCACATTTAATACCTTTTTAAAATTATTTGGATAGAGGGATTAGTATTCTTTGACTTCTTTAATAGTGCCGTCTGCGTTGTAGTAAGTCCATTTACCATTATAACTCCCCCAGAAATCAGTATTTCCTTCCGATTCAATTTTTCCAATGAATGTACCATCTTTCCATTCACCTACATATTTTATACCATTAGAATGGGTGTATGAACCCTGACCATAATATTCATCATCTTTCCATTCGCCTTGCCATTGTTCTCCAACTCGGTATTTAATTATACCTTGACCATTCCTCTCACCATCTTTCCACTCGCCCACATACGTTGTACCATCAGCGTAATTAATTGTACCTTGGCCATTTAAGTTCTTACCATCTTTCCATTCACCTATCCATTGTTCTCCATCAGCGTATCTAATTGTACCTTGTCCATTTAATCGTTCATTTTCTTGCCACTCACCTTTCCATTGCTCTCCATCAGCATAGGTTAACGTGCCCTGACCATTCCTCTCACCATCTTTCCACTCGCCTACATACTTCTTGCCATCTTGATAAATGTATGTACCTTGACCATCCCTCTCACCATCTTTCCACTCGCCTACATACTTCTTCTTGCCATCTTGATAAATGTATGTACCTTGACCATCCCTCTCACCATCTTTCCACTCGCCTACATATATTGAACCATTAATATATATGATCGCAACTTGACCATTTAATTTCTTGCCATCTTTCCATTCACCCTCCCATTGCTCTCCATCAGGATAGGTTAATGTGCCCTGGCCATTCTTCTTGCCATTATTGAACTGACCTGCATACTTTGAACCATCAGGATAGGTTAATGTGCCCTGGCCATTGTATTCTCCTTCTTGCCACTCACCTACATACTTCTTACCATCGCGATAAAGGTATGTACCCTGACCATTCCTCTCACCATCTTTGTAATCACCTACATACGTTGTGCCATCAGCGTGATTAATTATACCTTGACCATTAAGTTTTTTACCATCTTTCCACTCGCCTGCCCATTGTACACCATCAGAATAAATAATTGTACCCACACCATTTAATCTCTCACCATCTTTGAACTCACCTTTCCATTGTTCTCCATCAGCATAGGTTAATGTGCCCTGACCATTGTATTCACCATCTTTCCAATCACCTAC
>Ga0257109_1000050_pt1 | contig 29321 bp, 13 predicted proteins | sample LP_taG_8_FD_191566 | JGI IMG/M metagenome (GOLD analysis project Ga0257109, IMG submission 191566) | Marine microbial communities from Northeast Subartic Pacific Ocean, Canada - LP_J_2011_P26_2000m | ecosystem: Environmental > Aquatic > Marine > Oceanic | place: Canada: Northeast Subartic... | reverse complement strand
ATTAGAGACCTTATATGATTAATGGTTCCAATGTATTTCCCTAAATATTTGAGTTCACCTGCTATGCGAATATATATACCTATAATCATATCCATTTTGAGTGCGCACTTAAGCAGTCAGAACTTGCCGCATAATCTTACTGTAGAAGAACAAAACCGTCTGCATGAAATAGGTATCAACAGAACCATTACTGATCCCCCGGACAGTATTGTTTACACACCAGCAGAATTTGATTCCGTAGCCGGTATCATATTTGCCTGGGAAGCCTATTCAACATTGCTGACTGAATTGATCAAAGAAGTCGCAGAAGACGATACTGCATGGATAGTTGTAGATAATACAAGTGAAGAGAACTCGGTTAGTAATACTCTTTCCAATGCTAACGTAAATATGGATCGTGTGGTTTTCCAAGTAATAGCTACTAACTCAGTATGGATACGGGATTATGGACCCTGGTGGATCATTGAACCAGGAAATTCCCGGGCAATAATTGATTTGGTCTATAATCGACCCCGTCCGCTTGATGATGCATATCCGGAATCGGCCGCAGGATATTTTGGTATCAATTACTATGGTTTAGGACTCATTGAAGCAGGCGGTAATATGCTATTGGATGGACAAGGAGCTGTAATTGTTTCAAATGTTATTTTTGATGGGAACCAGGGGTTTGATCCTAATCTAACCCAGGACCAGTTGGAACAATATTTTCTGGATTATTTTGGCGTGCATAAAGTGATAGTTACACCGCATTTAATAAATGACGGTACGGGACATATTGATATGTTTGTTAAACTAATTAATGATTCAACAGTCATCGTAGGTGAATATGAGAACCAGTCCACGGGTTTTTCTGGGAATTATGATATCTGTAATCAGGTAGCAAATCAACTAGCCAATGAGACTAATGGTGCAGGACGACCCTTCAATATTGTCCGTATGCCTATGCCACCATATAATAATGGGATAACCTATACCTATATTAATTCCCTTATTGTTAATAATAAGGTTTTGGTGCCGATATATGGGTTTTCCACAGAATTTGCAAATGACGATTCAGTCTTAGCCCTATATGAAACTATTATGCCAGGAGTAGAGGCGGTCGGATTTGACTGTAACCAGATTATACCAGCAAATGGCGCAATTCACTGTATCGCCATGAAAGTTCCTGCCCTTCCAGAAACAATTGCTTGTGGGAATTTGATGGGTGACGTAAATCTTGATGGTCGAATTAACATTTATGATATTTTGATATTAGCTGATCTTGCAGCAGGCGTGATCGAACCAGAATTATGTGCGATAGAGTCCGGTGATCTAAATAATGATGATGATATAACAACAATTGATGTGATTGAATTGGTCTATTTTGTGATGGGATTTTAATATGCCAAAAACGATTATTTACGAGCCCATGACAACGATCACTGATGTACTAATCGCAATAATTGCGCTCTATTATGCTAGAGAGTTAACAGCACTATATTTGCAGCAGTTACTCAATGTGCAATACCATTGGATTTGGACTTTTCGTATGCTTGCATTGGGTGCATTTTTAGGAGCAATTAGTCACGGAATTGGTCCTTACCTTTCACCCGTATTACAAGATTCAGTTTGGAAATTCACCACTTATTCCATTGGTATTATGAGTTATTTCATGGTGCTTACAATGTTGCACCATTTGTTTGATTATCCTGTTGTGTTACGCTGGCGCTGGATTTTGATCACATTGATTATTATTTACCTAACAATAGTTACCATAAATGATAATTTTATCAATGTGATCCGATTTTATGTACCCCTGATGGTTATAGTAGTTATTGGATTATTATATACTTGGTTGACTGTCAATGCCGATGGAACAGATATGATCATCTTAGGTATTTTAATTTCTTTTATTGCCGCAGGTGTTCAGCAAAGTAGAATTGTGTTGCATGAGCATATGAACTATAATGATATTGCCCACTTTATTCAAATGGTCGCGATGTGGTGTTTTTACCGGGGAAGCCTTGTTCTAAAAGATAATGTTTTATAATTCTTCTTTCAGGCTTCATCAACAATTTGCTGACTACCAACTGAAGAAGTAAATTCGCCAGCTAAATTTTCGAGGAAATCGTGGAAATAAAGGTTAAAAAAATTAATGTATTTACGAGGGAAATAGAGGTAAATGTTGCTTGGGAAGAATGTCGTAACGATTTTCAACTAACAGCGAAAAAATTTGGTAAAAAGGTGAGAATACCTGGTTTTCGTCCTGGTAAAATACCGACGAAGGTATTAATGAATAAATTTTTACCAAATATTGAAGCCGAGTTTATCGAAGAGGGTGTTAATAAATATTACCGGCAAGCGCTGGAAGAAGAAAAGCTAGTTCCGGTAAATAAGGCTGAAGTCAAGGATGTCCATTTTCATTTTGAGGAACATTTTACATTTAAGGCTGCATTTGAAATTGAACCTGAAGTGGTATTGCCAAAAATGAAAAAGAATTGTCTTAAAGTACAAAAAACAGAATACATATCTGATGATATCGATACCGATAATGTTATTGAGGAAATGCGCAGGTCGAGGGCAGAAGTAAAAACTGTAGAGGATGGGGCAGAAGAGGACCATTTTCTTATTGTAGATTTACAAAAGTTGGATCAATCCGGTGTTCCAATCATCGGCGAAAAACTTGAAAAACGATTTTTGCAGATTGGTGTGGATCCCTTCAGTGGAGATAATAAGTCAAGATTATTAGGCTTAAAGCCTGGTGATACTACCCGAGTAGAATTACCTGATGATAAAGAAAATGGTGTTAGTAAATATGAGTTATCCGTAATCAATGTTGAGAAACAGGTTTTGCCAGAGATAAATGAAGAATTCATTAAAACTGTGGAACCGGATGCGACAGATGAATCTAGTTTTCGGGAAATCATAAAAAGTAAAGTGGATGATAGCTATGCTCGCCGAACCAATGAATCATTTGAACGACAGCTTGCCGATAGTATGATAGAATATGTAAGCCCAGAATTTGCTCCAGCTATGGTTGACTCATATCTTGATCATATCATTGAAGAAGCGAAAACACAGGAAAAAGAACAGGACCTGGACGAAGATAAAATTCGTGAATCGTATCGACCCGTTGCTGAAAGAAATATGAAGTGGTACCTCGTAAGGAGGGCAATAATTAATAGCCAAAATAACATTGCTGTCTCTAAGGATGATGTTGAGAAAGAAATAGAAAAACTTCTTGAGCGATCACCAGATCATGCTAAAGAAATAAAGAAATATTATAAAAAACCCAGTAACCGGCAGCGAATTGAAGACGATCTATTGGAAAAAAAGGTATTGGACTATTTAACCGAATTTGCCAAGATTAAGGATGTGAAAGTTCACACAAAATTACTTCGAGAAGAAGCGGCAAAAGAAAGGGAGTAATAATGAAAAATAAAGATTTAGCTCAATTAGTTCCGATGGTGGTAGAACAAACCGGTCGCACGGAGCGAGCTTATGATATTTATTCTCGTCTGCTCCGCGAACGGATTGTATTTCTTGGAACACCTATTGATGATTCAGTGGCTTCGCTGGTTATTGCTCAATTGTTATTTCTTGAAGCTGAAAATTCCGATAAGGATATATTTTTATACATCAATTCACCAGGTGGATATGTTTCTGCCGGTTTGGGAATTTATGATACCATGAATTATATAAAACCAAGTGTGGCAACCATATGTATGGGGCAAGCGTCAAGTATGGCAGCGATCTTATTGGCAGGTGGTGCGGCAGGGAAGCGATCAGCGCTTCCCAATTCGCGGGTTATGATTCATCAGCCGCTTGGTGGAGCGGAAGGTCAGGCTTCTGATATTAAAATTCAGGCAGATGAGATCATCAGGCTGCGTGCAAGATTAACTTCAATTTTAGCGAAGAGTACAAAACAAACTTTGAGAAAAATTGAAAAAGATACTGATCGTAATTTCTTCATGAATGCTGAAGAGGCCAAAAAATATGGAATTATTGATACCTTACTCGTAGCGCGGAAAAAATGAAATCACCCAAGAAAAAACACAACAAGACTGATAAGCAAACGAAAAACAATTCGCAGCATAGGACACTGCCCAGACCTACCGAAATAAAAGCATATCTGGACCAGCATGTTGTCGGTCAGGAACAGGCAAAGAAAGTCATGGCGGTGGCGGTCCATAATCATTATAAGAGAATCCTTTTTCAGGATTTGGATGATGGTGTCAAATTAGAAAAAAGCAATATCCTGGTTCTTGGTCCTACGGGTACCGGAAAAACGCTGATTGCCCAGACATTAGCAAATTTTCTCTCTGTTCCATTTGCTATTGCCGATGCCACAGCCCTAACAGAAGCGGGTTACGTAGGGGAGGATGTTGAAAATATTTTGGTGCGCCTTTTACAGTTGGCCAATTATGACATTACTTTAGCTGAGCAGGGTATCGTATACATTGATGAAATTGATAAAATTGGCAAAAGGGCATCCAGCGCAAGTATTACCCGCGATGTGTCAGGTGAAGGCGTGCAACAGGCATTACTAAAAATTTTGGAAGGGACAATCAGCAATGTACCACCTAAGGGTGGGCGCAAACATCCCGAGCAAAGCCTTATACCAATTGATACAGAAAATATTCTTTTCATTTGCGGAGGGTCATTCGATGGCCTGACTGATATTATTTCAAGACGTGAAGGAAAAGCAGAGATCGGTTTTACCAAGGACAATAAACAAACGCTAAAGGTATCTGAAAAATCTTTAGATTTTCTGCGCCCTGAGGACCTAATTGAATTTGGATTTATTCCAGAATTAGTAGGACGACTACCTGTCATATCTACCCTGGACACCTTAAATAAAGAGGCACTTTACAGGGTACTTATGGAACCAAAAAATTCATTGATCAAACAGTACAAGAAACTTTTTCGTATGGAAGGGATTAATCTTGAATTTAGGAAAGTGGCACTGGATGAGATCATTGTTCGAGCATTGGAGCGTAAGGCAGGAGCCAGGGCATTACGTGCTGTAATGGAAGAAGCTATGATGGACATTATGTATCAAATCCCTGATATGGATTCTGTAGATAAAATAATTATTACCAGGAAAGTGATTAAAGAGGGAGCGAAACCGTTGTATCGCTACCGGAGAAAATCTGCCTGAATTATTTCAACAGCACCATCTTCTTAGTGCTAATGTATTCTCCAGCCTGTATTTGATATAAATAAATCCCAGCACTCACTGGCTTGCCATAATCGTTAGTAGCATTCCAAAAAACTGACCTAGAGCCAGCATCTTGGGTCTGGTTGATTAGGGTTTTTACTTGCTTGCCAAGCATATCGTATATGATAATGGTAACAAGCCCGTTCTCTGGTAAGTCATAACGTAGTGTAGTGATAGGATTGAAGGGGTTGGGATAATTTTGCGCTAGCTGAAATTTTCTAGGAAAAACATCAGTTTCTGAATTACTCATGTTTTCTGTAATATAAAATACACCTGTTGTTGCTTCATAGTTCAAGTATGGGTTGCCATACATATCGGTTAATTCCACAATGGTAAATTCAATATCAACCTGACTGTTGGCAGTATTACTATTAATAAGATTATTCACAATAAATATTGGTCCCGATCCAATGGCGATTGTTTCAACAGAATTTCCCGCTAGAATTACCAATCCATCATCAGTTTCATAGACATTTAATACCCAGTTAGCTGTTCGCTCAGTTAGTTCTACCATTGGAGTCCAGGTGCTATCGTTATTCCAATCCGTAAAAGGTTCATTATCGTCCCAAAAGGTATTACCATTATTATCTGTAAATGGTTCAGCTGCTGGAGTGAGATAATTTGGCGAATCTTTTACCGCTATGCGCGTGGAGCGAATAGGTACAGAATTATCAAGATTGATATTAAAAGCGCCTGAACCACCGGCCACACTATACCCAGTATCGATGGATACGGTTTGAGTCAGGTTTAGCGCTGTAAAGTAACTAGGATGAGGCAGAAGACACATTTCATTTTCTTCTGAATCAGCGGCGGCAATATCATCAAAAATGAGTTCAATTTCCTGCCCAGTGCCTGTATTTGCAAATACTTCCATAGTGATAATTGCACCATCACCAGGCGGAATAATAGGATTGTAGAAATATATAGTTTGATCAATGTAGCTAATTGAATCTGCAGTTGCTCGTCCAGTTAGTTCTAAACTTTCAATGGATAGAATATTTGAGTTAGAGAAAAAATCAAATTGTAGCGCGGTAATCGTTTCAGTGTTTTCAATAAATATTACCAAATTTCCAACATCAAAAGCATTACCTGAGCCAATACCATAAATGTCATTTGTGGTTATTTCTCCAAAGGATAGATCAAATGTCATAATTGAATCTGGTGTTGAAATATTTTCAATGGATACAAAAGAAGGTAAATCATAGTAACTATTTGAATTTGGTGTGGTACAACGGCTTAGTTTATGATTACCTGTAGAGCCTGGATAAGGATCTCCAGCATCACTAGTGCCATCGTTTTCCAAATCAAATAAACCATCTGCTTGTTCTAGACCAACGCCGTAGTGCGGCTCATCATTATTTGGACTCCAACCATTAGTTTTTTCTGTATCAATATGCCAAAATAGTAAACCTGGACTGTGCATATTAATATCCGTACCTCGTCGTTGCCGGTTCTCAACTAACCAGTATTCAGTATTATCATTCTGGTTATTGATACGATATACGGTATTGTTAGAAAAAGATTGTTCTATATCAATATTTTGCAGATTTGTGTTCAAAAGGACATTGTTTCCCCAACCCATTTCTAACTTTGACCAAGCGTTCATTGCAGAAGGATACCACGGTGTATTTCCGGCTGTGCCCCATGACCCACTGGCCATAAGGGCTAATTTCCCAGCGCCACTGGAAGAATAATCTGTATCATAAAGATCGGGCAATCCCAAAATGTGACCAAACTCGTGGCAGATTACACCAATCGCCGTGACATTGCCGCTCTGGATTTCCGGGTTAATACAGTAATCACTGATCAAAACACCATCATATTGCACTGCTAGATTGCCAAGATTCCAACGGTGTGACCAAATATTTGATAGATCACCTTGTTCGGCACCGGGACCGGCATGAACTATAGTTAAACCCTCAACGGATCCATCACCATCATTATCAAACTGTGCCCAATCCATTCCTGCAGCTTCCGCTGAGTCCACTATCGCTCGTACAAGTTGTCGTGTTCGTTGTGATGAATTGTTTTCACTGTCTGCATAATAATTGTGATTATTTGGAGCAGTAAACCACTGGCTAACTGTTGCGATCGGCGTGAATTGCCCGTAAGAAATTTCCAAATAAAAATCTTTAAAACTTCCCGAACCGGAATATCCTGGATGTCCGTAACCTTCTTCGTTGAATAAATTATCAATTACATCTTGATCAGTTACAGCGCCATAATCTGGGTATTCTACCAGCAAGACAGGCAGTGTAAAAATTGTTGATCTCATATCACGAATTGAAAAATCAGTACTATGTTCGAAATCAATCATACGCTCTGGATGCAGATGTTTTTGCAATAACGAACCATTTGTAGTAAAAGAAGGTGGGCTCTCTAATCCTACAATGGCTTGACTTGATTCAAGCCTCTGACCGTTTACACCAATCGCATACACCCAATAATTATTCTCATTTTTCACAATTGACCAGCCGTCAAGAGTCTCATGCCATGCTTGCCATTCGTCTCCGCGGCAAAAACCTATGAATTCAAACCCATCAGGTTGAATAAAGGTTAAAGTTTCTGGCGTCGCACTCACTGCAAAACATAGCTTACTTATAGTAGCATACCAGAAAATAAATCTTATGGACTTTTTATATATCATTGGGTATTTAGCTTATTCATCATCGAATTTACAATGAATGTAAATTCTTGATTAGGAGATGTTAAATTAAGTAAAATGCATGTCTTCGTCCGATTAATTACTAAGTGAATGAGGGAAAAATGAGAATAACAATGATAATATTTCTGTTTGGTTTTTATGTTCAAGCTTCATCCTGGGATATTGCTACAGGAAAACATAAAGTAAGTAATAAGTATGGTAAAATCCTTGATGAATCAATGCTTACGGGAAACATTAATTTTAGGGTTAATGCTGATAATTATACCAACCCCAATAGAGCAAACCGCAATATTTCCAATGTGTTAGTAGATTCATCAGTTCATGGCTATGGTTTTGTTGTACCCCATACAAACCCCTTTGACTATGTATCTGGAAAAGGCTTACTGTTGGGTTACAGAGGATGGGTGTTTGAGCCTTATACAGGCGGCGGTTCAGGATCCGCAGCGAATAATAGTGGATTCATAAAATCAGCAAGATCCTCGGATGGTATTATCTTTTCCCTTAGCCAGGATCTTAACCAATGGTGTATTGGCCCTGGCCCTGCAGCCACTTTAGCGCCATTAATGGGTCGTTATCCTAGCGCTGTGGGGAATGAGGAATATCCTTATGTCACTTGGACAGAAGCAACACAATATACAGGTAGTGCTACAAACAATGGTGGTCGGCCACTATATACTGCTGAAGAATATGGCTGGGATACTGAATCATGGTATAGCCCCGCTATTGATCTTAATTATGGTTGGAACCAAGGGACTGACCCGCTAACAACACCGGGCGATCTATGGGTGAATTGTCCTGTTTTTACGGCAGATGGACATTTATGCGTGACTGCATCCCAATGGAGCTCTTCTCCAACAACAGAGTTTCCGGAAAGATCAATCTATTTAATGAGAAATTCATTTATGCTGGGCGCCCTGCCCCAGTATTATGATGATCCGATAACGCTATTTAATAGCGATCATTTTTTAGTCGGTGGAACAACTTCAAGTGCTTCGATAGATATTAATGATGATGGTATTGGGTATGCTATGATAACAGCCTATCTTGCTGATAGTCTTGTAGAACCTAGGCATACCTATTTCATCCGCAAAACAGAAGATCATGGAGCCACGTGGAGTGGAAGTGGCGGCACTGGCTTTAATGGTACTGATTATTACTTCATGCCCGATTCGGTGATGTACAGGCTATTCTTTGGTGGAGACACAAATAGCTTTATGCCTGACACAGTATTATTTACAATTGCAGATGATACCACACAATATGATACAGTAGCCATACCAGGGGCTTTTCCACTCTATGATCATGAAGTTCGAGTCGATAGTCAGGGGAATTTGCATATATTTTCAACACTTGTCGTTGAATCAGAACAGTCTGGTTTTATATACACAGGTTTAACAGGGGTTGGCCTCTATCATTTATGGACAGATGATCCAAATAACCCGTCCAGCTGGAATGTGAGTCAGATCTCAGATTTGAGTGAAACGTTTGTACGCACAGATTTTTATGATGGTACTGGTTCTGGAAATTATTTCAATGTATTTGCCACATCTGCTGTAAGTAATGAATCAGATGATGTTTTATGGGTAGCCTATCATGCCTTAGCGGATACATCTATGCTAGGTTTTAATTGGGATATATTCCTGCATCAATCTATAGATGGTGGTATTAGCTGGAGTGAACCTTTTAATATTACGCAAACCTCTGGCTTTCAACAGGATGAAACATATGTTCACCTTGCGCCTGCGGCCACAGACTCAAACTGTTTTATGGTTTATTCTCAGCCTGATTATAATGCGGCCTATTCACCATCTTATCCGGTCAATTGGTTGGGTGATGGTACCGCACTTGCAGCCTATCAGCAAAATATTTGGGTAGCAGTATATGGCAGTCCATTAACAGTAGGTATTGATAATATGGATAATATTATTCCAGATAAATTTTCCCTAGAGCAGAACTACCCTAATCCATTTAATCCGATTACGAATATTCGCTATTCCTTAGAAAGAAGTGGTGATGTAAAGTTGGATCTGATCAATATCCAGGGTCGTACAATCGCAACATATATCGATCAAAATCAACAATCGGGCGATTATGAATTTGTTCTTGATGGCTCTAGCTTAAGTAATGGAGTCTATTTCTATAGACTCACACAAAATGGGATATCTAGAGCCAGGAAAATGGTACTGATGAAATAAGATATTAGTCTCATTATTTTATTTGGCTTTTTTATTGCTTGAATAATCGTCACTAGTAAATCGTTATATAGTTTTCTTTTTAATAAATTCATCTACGATCATCCCAAATGAATTGTATAATGTATTTACTTTAATTTTATGATAATGTTTAGGTGTTGTTCATCCGCAGGCATTACGTTTTTGGTATTTGCCTTATTATGGATTTCTTGCGAGGAACCAACTGTCAAGGATGATAGCCCGGATGAAACTATGCAAAATACACTTGAGACTGATCTGGCTGGCACATCTGGGCATATTACAGAATATTTTTATGGGTTTGATAAGAATGTAGATGTAGAGTTTTATCGCTATGACTTTAGCAAATTTGATTTCTCATTAGATGATTATTTATTGCTTCTTGGCGATAGCCCGCCTTTATTGAACCTGCGTAGTTTCACGGAATTTTTATTAGAAATAAGGCCAGAGCAAAACGAATATACAGAACGAACTCCGATTGATTCATTAGCTGTTGGAAATGTGATCTATGAAGATTCCCTACAGCTTTTTTCGACTCCTTTTAAAAATATTGAATCAATGTTCTGGGATATAGATAGCGACCCTGATAACCAGCGTTATAAACCAAATAATTCAGACTGGGTTTACTCAGATGTTACAATAAACTATAATGACACCCTGGATGAATTTGCTTATTATGCGGTGGTAGACACGCCTATGATAGATGATGGAATCCTGTTTATTGACCAACAGGAATTTGAGGACACTACTTATGTTTATTTAAAATCGGACCCAACAGTTTTCGCCCATACATTTGAATTTGAACGAAGAGTGATCGGCGTCGACTCACTTATGTTTAGAATTAATACAGATTGTAATGATAATAATATTTGGGATGATGCTGAGACAGTAGATACAGGAAATGGAATTTGGGACCCAACTGAAGCATTTTATGATATAAATGGAAATGGCATCAAGGATGCCAGTGAACCTTTCCAAGACCGGAATTGTAACGCGATTTGGGATGATGCCGAGGAATTAATTTTCGATGCTAATAATGATGGTTACTGGGATGAAGGTGATGAATACCTTGATGAAGGTAACGGGTTTATAGATCCAGCAGAAACATTTACTGATCATGACCTGGATGGTCAACCGGATAATGATGAACTTTATACCATGGGCAATATTCCGAACCGGCTATTAGTTGACTGGTCTGATATAAAGAATCCACAAGTACTTGCTATAATATATGTCGGAGACTCTTTAACTGACCGTTGGTCAAATCCATTTAATAATATCCTAGCAGAAAGGGTGTTTGAAGATGAACAGAATACTTTAGTTGATAATATTGATTCTCTAGTGACTCTCTATACGAATCAAGTAGTTGCCCATGTAGAAAGTGGAAATAATAATCAGGATTATTTAATTATCAAAACTGAATGGGAAAATCCAATATCAATGAGTAAAGATTATGATTATCTACTTTTTAAGCAGGATGAACATTTATATAAATTAACGCGGGATAGTTATTTTTTCCCGTATGGTTATTACTGGTCTGAAACCCAGCGCGAGAGCGGTTTCTGGTTCAAAACTGAATTTGTCGATGAAATTTTATTTTATACACCAAATGGATTATTACGGGATGGCGAACGAGTGGATGTCGAATATCTTGATACCACGAATGTTGCGATATATAAAATCGAAAAATCATATGCAGTTGATTTAGATAATGTAACAGTACCAGCAAAAAAAATACGGGGTTCTATTGAAAGTGATGGTAGTGTTATTTGTTTTGCAGATGAAAATTGGAATGCGGCGACTTTGCAGGATTGCCCAGGAGTTGATACAACATTCACTGACTGTTTCAGGATCACTAGGGATCTCACAATGACTATGATTGGTACAGGTGTTGAATATGGTGAACGCAATATAACCTGGCTGGTGAAGGATTATGGTGTTGTTAAAGATGAAGTCCATGTTCGTTGGTCAGAGTTTCCGGGTGTTGAGGAAAACTGGGTCGGGTATTCTAGATGGGAATTAGGGAAGTATAAGGAATATGGTACAGGCGGAACCTTAATGGGAAGATATTTGAAACCAGCGCAGATTGTCAAACTACATGAATTTAACGACGTTCCTGAATTTGACTTCGATTCATACCATACACGCCGAACTGCTGGATTGCAGCGGGTTAATTTAATTGAAAATTAATTATGCTGTTATTTGATAAGCGTTCTTTTCATTATTTGGCATTCTTTTTTGTTTCCCTTTTCATGTTATCAAGTCTTTATGCAGGAACCGATGGAACGATCCGTGGTCAAGTTACGGATATTGAAGGTGAACCATTACCCGGTGCACAAGTATTTATTGGGGAAATATCACTTGGTGCAGTAGCAGATGTTAATGGCAATTACTTAATATTAAATATTCCAATCGGCACTTACGATGTTGCAGTAATGATGATGGGTTACCAAAAACAGACAATCCAAGGTGTTGAAGTAATAATGGATCAAACGCTGTGGCTTAATTTCGCGATTCCTGTAGAGGCATATCAAGGTGACGAAGTACAAGTAGTTGGAGAAAAAAAACTTGTAGAGAAAGGTACTACTTCTAAAAAAATTACTATTCATAGTGAAGCAATTAGCACACTACCGATTCGCGATATAAATGAACTGTATACACTTCAATCAGGTGTTGTTAAAGTAGAAAGCAGGAACCAGGGGATACCGGATCATGAAGAACGAGGACTAGAGGAAATACATGTAAGAGGGGGCAGAACAGGTGAGATCGCGTACATGATGGATGGCATGTATATCAGGAATCCAATATATGGTGGAATTGGAACTGGGACTCGACTCAACTTTCTTGCAGTAAAAGAATTTGACTGGCAGCCCGGCGGATTTAATTCTGAATATGGTGATGCAATGGCAGCCGTATCCAATTGGCACACAAAATCAGGGGGAAAGAATTATACTTATCACTTAAAATATGAATCAAGTGCTTTGGGTGCAGCATTAGGGTCTACATATGACAAATTACGTGGTTTTAATGATTTGAATTTTGGTCTTGGTGGGCCCTTATTAATTGAAGGATTAACTTTCTGGTTCTCAGCGCAGATTACAGATAAAAAATCTTATAGAGTTTATAAGTTTGATGATATTATATATGAACCATTGCCCAATCAAAACGCTGAAAACTATCTCGAAGTTTTAAACAGGAACAAAAGTAATCTTGTGCAACCTTGGGATCTTACGCCGGGATATCGTGGTTTCGGGTTTGATAACACTGCGGATATTTTTACAAAGTTAACCTATAAGGCTACAAATCGGTTACGATTTTCAGGCTCTTATTGGCAAGTAGCTGCCCATCGAAAAGGGTTCAATCCTAGGTATTTATACTGGGATCAAGGTAAAAGTGAATTATTTCGTGATACCTATCGTATAAATATGGAGATAAATCATTCACTATCAAGCAATACATTTTATACTATAAGAGCCGCCCGCTTCATACAGGACCAGTTTATAGGTGTACGCTGGAATGATAATGATAACGATGGGTTTCCGAACTGGTTTGAATGGCGACATCCTGCTGGGTCGTACAGTGATATTTCTGACCCTGATAATCCTTATATAGTACCCTATACAATATCTGAACTTGGTGATACAATATATTATACCATGGTTGATTCCAGGAGTGGTTGGTACTATGGCGCGGAACCAGGTTTGTATAACTGGGAATCTGCAGAGGAATTTACTGATCTTAATGGCAATGGTATTTGGGATGCAGGTGAACCATGGACTGAAATTAGCGGTCCACATTATAACGATGGTCAATGGGATGGGCCAGAATTGGTTTTCAGTTTGATAGAAAGGGATGGAAGTTATTGGCTCGCCCCGCAAATGTATGAAGATTATCAGCCATTTCTTGATTATCGTCACAAACAGCTGGAGATATTTCAGGATCCAGCTCTTAACCCGCAAGCTAATCCACTCGGTGGTAGAACACCGTTTTTGGGTACGAACTATACTGGGCACCCTTATGACCCCAATTATTACATGCCAACAATCTTTGGCGGGTACGCTTGGAACGAGGGTATGGCTTTTGGGGGTCATGATAATTACTATTCTGAATCTCGTGTTGAAACAAATGAATTCAGGATTGATCTTACTTCCCAGCTCTCTGATGCATACAAGATTAGGTTCGGGTTTGATTATAGAACACATAAATTGAACTTTTACGAGATCAAAGCACCTTGGCTTGGAGAGGCTGCATTTACTCAGACCTTTGCGGAATACTGGGAAGATACTGGGCCTGATGGTCTAATGCCTATTGATGAGGAATATGAAAACCCTGATTTTGGGGAGGGGAACGGTAGATGGGAAGCTGGAGAAAAATTTACCGATTCAAATAAAAATGGCAAATGGGATGATTATAGGGAGCCTGAGGAATTTTCGGCATATATCCAAAATACTTTTGAGGTGCCCTGGATGGTAATTAATGCAGGGATCAGAGTGGATATGGTGAACTATAATACACAACTGTGGGCTGATACTTTAGGTCATTTTTCCCCAGGTAAACCATTTTATTATGCAGATCAGAATAATAATAATTCTTGGGATACTGGTGAAGATGTAGGCTCTAATCCAGGATTTGCCAACCAGAAAGTAATTTTTACTGATTCTAAGTGGTTTTACAAAATTAGTCCACGAATCGGGATAAGCCATGTGATTACAGACCAGGCAACTTTCACCTTTAACTACGGTCTATATTACCAGACACCTGTCTATCAAAATATATTTCTGAATACAAATCGTTTGGACGATCCAGAAGAACTATTTGTCGAAGCAGATGGCAATATTGGTAATGCATCAATGAATGCGGCGCGTTCCCAGGAATACCAATCAGGGTTTAATGTTCAATTTAACCGCTATTGGGCTTATTCAATTATGGCCTGGGTGAAGAAAATGGATCAAATGTCCGGCTACCAAAACACTCGCTCCGGTGTATACAAATATCAAATATTTGCCAACAATGATTTTGCAAGCGCAAAAGGAATTGATTTCACTTTACAGAATCGTGGACTGAACTATAGCATGATGCTTCAGTATACGCGCTCGATCGCAACCGGTAATTCAGAACATGATTGGGCTGCATCAGGCGGCTTAATTGTGGATGCACCTTCCCAGGAGTTTCTTATGCCCTTTGATCGTCCCCATGATTTAACATTTTCTTTTTATTCCAAATTACCATTTGGTATTAGAGGAGGTATCACAGCTTTTTATCAGTCGGGTTATCCATATACGCCATATATATTTAATGGCCGCGATCCGCAGGTAGATTACGAAAATAAGTACGCCAAAAGGAAATCACCCTTTCGAATGATCAATATATCCTTTTTCAAAGGAATTAAATATCAGAACCAAATGGTATCCCTAGGTCTAACTGTTTATAATGCATTCAATATCGTCAACGAACTTGATGTATATCCACTGACGGGAAAAGCGGATGATCCAGGTGAATATTATACCAACTATATCGGACTACCAGATTCTCAGCATGACAAATCAGGTTCGTTCTACGATCAACCTTGGTGGTTTTATAATCCCAGAGAAATCAACTTTTTTGTCAAAATTGATTTTGAATAATCAAATGATCAAAATAATTATTTTTTCGTTCTTGTTCACGATTCAAGCATTGGCCAAAGAGCCATTAAATTATAAGGTACCAACTACGCCAAAGAAATTTTTACCTAATCGTTATAATAAAATAGGTGATTATCCGTTTCCGACAAATCCTATGACCGACCGCGCTAGAGGTTATTTAATCCAGGGAAAAGTAAAAAATGCTATAACCAATTATGGAAATTTTATTAACTGGGATGAACATCCTGCCGGCCTATGGGGCCAGTATGCCTATTTGCCAGCAGTAAGTATGCTAGCCGGATTGCCTGGGCACGTGTATTCCTCAAAATTTAACTGGAATATATATGAATCTATTCAGAGCGGTGGCACAATTTTGCGTCAGACTTGGCAATCATCTGATGCTTACAACGCTTGGTTTACTGATGGGGATACTAATTTTGTGGGGATATTATTTGATGCTAATAATGATTATGGTAATTGGCAGCCGGATAGTTTGTCAAAAATTGATGACCCTGGATTTGTAAATGATATTTATCAGTGGGGGATTGACGAGGATGATGGTTCAATATTTATAAGTGTCGGAGGAGAGACCGACCCAAATAAATCAAATTCGAGGATTGGACTAATATATCCTTGGGCGCTACGACCAAAACTTAAAGAAAGAACAGATGATTTTGATGTTTATGAATATGGTGAAGATAAAGAGGAGTGGACAGCAGATGATGACTATTATTATTACGGTGCAAATGTTGCTGAATCTTGGTTCACAAGATATAACCCTACCTGGAACACAGATTGGCATGCATCCACAAAAGCGCGAATAGCTACACATAATACTGAAGTTGTTTCAGGTGAAATATTTGGAGATACACCCTTTACTGATCCAGCAGATACATACCCATTACTAGCACACAGTTCTTTTTCACAAACATGGCCTACTGAATTCAATCCAGAGACAAATGAATACGAATCTTTCTGGCCGGGCTGGTGGGCTGAAGACTATAATGAAGACCTGCCTAATTGTAGTGGTTCAAGGAAAGATCCTGATTGCTGGGAAGAGGTACCGGGACGCTATATATCTGACAATGACGTTTATATGGAATTTGATGATCGCTGGGCGCATAGAGCAAACGTGGTCAGCACAAACAATGAATATCTTCAGACTGGATACCCCATGGGATTACGTATAATGGCAGAGGCACATTCCTATGGGGTTTCTTATGCCGAAGATATAATGTTTGTCACAGTAAAAGTGCGTAATGAGAGTGGGGACTGGATTGACGAAAATGGGGTAGCGCATGATGCAATGATCATGCCAGATGGAACCAAACTCAATCGGGGCAAAGGATTTAATTATAAAAATTTCTTTCTAGGGTTTTATATGGATGCAGATGTGCTTTCAACTGATATTAATGGAAATTTTGGAGTTCACTCGAACGATGATGATTATATGAAATATCATTGGGAAAGATTTGAAGTAAGTGATGAATCAATGGTAATTAGTATGGCCATGATTGGTGATTATGATGGTAGTAGTAATGGACCACAAGGTTACAGTATGAAAGATGGTGAAAATCGTGGTGATGATTTTGGAATCGTGGCTACTCAGCTTTTAGACTCACCTCTAGCAACGAAGGAAATTGATCTTGATTTGGATGGTTTTCCAGATATTTATCCTGGTGAACCCTTAAAAATGACTGATTGGCATTGGTTTGACTGGTATAACAGACCAGGAGTTGTAACACGGGAGAGTAACACAAACTGCTGTGCGGGGAGCCAGGGACGCCCCGTAGCGGGAAATAAAGAAGAAATTTTATTAAAGGTTATGTCTGGTGATACAGTGAACCTCAGTGATGATGAAAAAGCCTGGTTTTTTCATACCCCCAACCCGGATACTGACCTTGGCTTGGAATTGAATCCACATTTTGATTCATTAGATGGATTGGAAAAAGAAGATGCTTTTGATGATGGCCTTGATTGTGTATTAATAATGAGTTGTGGACCATTTGGTCTAGATGTTGGTGAAGAAGTACCATTCTCATTTTGTATTATTTTTGGACAGAATGAAACTGATTTAATTAATAATGCTCGGTTTGCCCAGATCATGTATAATTCTCATTACCAAGGTTACACACCACCGGCAAAACCGTTTGTAAAAGCGTTACCGGATGATAAAAAAGTAACTCTTCTATGGACCAATAATTCTGAATTATCAAAAGATGTAGTTACTGGATATGCGGATTTTGAAGGATACAAAATTTATAAGAGCAATGACAGTGGTACAAACTGGGGTTCAATTGATAAAAGAATTTATGATAATAACGATATTTTTGTAGGATGGCAGCCGCTTGCACAGTTTGATTTAACTGCAAGCGCTGATAGTAACCATTGTGTATATGAGAGTGATAATTGTGCTGCTGGTGAAAATCGTGGTAGGTCTATTTCAGGATCAGACCCAATGCAGCCGTGGTATAGTTTAGGAACTGACACTGGATTTGAAGGAATTGATACGCTGGTTGTGATAGATGGTATAGAATACAATTATTATTTCATTGATACAAACGTAGTTAATGGAATGCACTATACATATTCAATTACTGCATATGACATGGGGGTTGAAGCTGATTTTGTTATTGATTGGGTAGCAGACGGAAATGGTGGTTTTAATCCTGATACGGTTTGGTCTAACGCGAATCCGGAACATTGGTCCAGCCCAAATGGCTACCAAAGTTTAGAGACATCCCGGGGTACTACTATTCTGGATCCTAATTATGTACAGATTTATCCTGGGGTACATGCCCAAGATTTAACGAAGAATATCAAGGTTGTGCCCAATCCCTATATATCGAGGTCAAGTTTCAACGAGGATAAATATGTTCGCAGAATACGTTTTACTAACCTACCAGCAGTATGTACTATTTCTATTTTCACTATAAGTGGAGAGCAAGTATTTACTTTGAATCACCAGAGTGAAATGGATGGTAATGAATGGTGGGATCTTAGGACTATCAACAACCAGGAAATAGCACCAGGTCTCTATGTATATGTTGTTCATGCGGAAGGTACAGATGATTTTATCGGCAAATTTGCTATAGTGCGATGATTTACAGAATCAGCATAGTGTGTTCATTATTATTTACCATGCTACATGGTCAATACCGTGATTTGCCTGATGTAGTAACGAAGGTAGCGACAGCGGCAGGCAATTGGCTAAAGTTGGAAACGGACGCCCGAGCCATGGCGATGGGTGGTGCTTTTGTTGCTGCTGGTCGTGGAGTTAGTGGAATTCCTTATAATGCATCTGCTATTGCGTATTTATCGGGCAGTGAGTTGGTTTATGGTAAGAGCAGTTATATAGCAGGGATTACACATAATGTAGTCTCATATGGGCGGCGGCTTAGCGGGTCGGATTTTTTCGGTTTACATTTGTTTTATTTGGATTCAGGTCCAATGGCAGTCACCAATGAATTTTATCCTGATGGTACCGGTGAGGATTTCAGGGCATTGAGTATGGCACTGCGATTTACCTATGCCAGGAGATTAACTGATCGATTGAAGGTAGGCGGATCACTGAATTATATCCGAGACGAGATATATACGACTCTGATGCAGACCATTGCATTTGATTTAGGTTCCAATTTTGATACGGGTATTTATGGATTTGTCTTGGGAATGAGTATATCCAATTTTGGCCCAGAGGTTCAGTATCATGGTACGGGGTTACAGCAGACGGTTCCAGATACAATTGATGTAGATGGCAGACTATTGCGTGTAACGGAGGATTTCCCTTTACCGTTGTTGTTTCGTTTAGGAGTATCGAATGATATCCTGGGTAAGACAGGTATATTTAAGAAGAGCGATATTCATCGGTTAACGGTTGCTGTAGATGGGTTATATCCCAGTGATTATACGGTGTACACTTGTATCGGGTTAGAGTATGGTTTTAAGGACTTGGTATTTGTTCGTGGTGGCACACATTTTGGTCATGACACAGCTGGCTTTAGTGTTGGATTAGGTACATTGGTTGCGGTAGGATCAACCAAGATAGCAGTGGATTATGCTTATGTAGATTATGGTGTATTAAAAACAACACACCAAATAAGTATTGGATTGAAACTGTGATGGAAAATATTAAAATACTAATGTGCATTGTTTTGTTGTGGTTGACTGAAATAAATGCACAGGAAAATCCTGGCTTTACCCCACCAAATAACCCAAAGGTATATGCTACAGTTGATCATCAGAAAGTATATGTATCTTGGGATAATTCTGCTGAATATTCAATCGATGGGTTAACAGGCTATTGTGACTTTGAGGGATATAGGATATATAAAAGTACCGATGGTGGCAAAACCTGGGGCAGCGCAAATGATCGGTTATATGATTATAATGGGAATTTTATTGGCTGGAAGCCATTCAAACAATATGATTTAACAGCGGATGGGGATATCAACCATTGTATTTACAACAATGATGTTTGCGAAGCGGATGAAGCTCGAGGAACGAGCATATTGGGCCCTGATCCATTAAATCCTCGATTTAGTTTGGGCGAAAATTCAGGTATTTCATATGCTTTAATAGATACACTAGTGGAAGATGGCATAGAGTATACATATTCAGTTACTGCCTATGATATTGGTCTTAGAACCTTTTCTATAGAATACGTGGATGATAATGGTGATGGTATATTCGACGCAGATACAATATGGTCAATAGATAATCCTGGTCATTTTACGTCCTCGGATGGAACAAGTGGCTATCCTAGTCTCGAATCGCCAAAGGGAGAATCACAGGCGGATTCCAATTTTATTACGGTAGTTCCTGGATATTATGCAAGTAACATTACCTTTCCTGATGAAGAAAATACTTCAGAATTTTTCATAGGTAATTTGGAAAATGTTGGTACAGGTGAAAAATATTATATAATAGTTGACCGTTCAGATTTAGCTGGTAAGCTATATAAATTTGAAGTTCAGGCGGATCTTGGTGAATCTGCAGTTGAAGGAATGGCCTGTGAAAACCCACTAATTTATGTCTTTGAGATAAATGACAAAGAAAATCAACAACCCGTGGATATAGATACAAATTATATAATTTCTGAATTAACTACGGAAGAATTCGCATTGCTATCGGGGTTACCAGGAACATTTGAGAATGGAGGACAATTATACATTCCTCTTTACCGGATAATTGCACCGATGGACCAAATCAGTGATATTTTGGATGGCATTCGTTTTCAATTTGATAATTTACCAAAACTTGCCCCTGTTTCTTTGGAAAATGTAGAATATGAATGGTCTGATGGATTCGATAGTACAATTATGAATTTTATAGATATAGAATTTAATTACAATAGCCAGGCAAGCTACGATCGCAGATTAAATTTTGATTATATTATTGAGTTTTTTTCATCACCAGTGGCGGATACAGTTCGCAATAATTATTGCACCAATTTTCCAACGGTATTGCCATTTCAAATTAAAAATATTACTACTAATCGCCAAGTTGGTCTTGACCATTCTGATTTGGGTGTTTCAGGTACTCTTCCGCCGGACTTTGATAATGGGGCTGTTGATTGTATGTGGACAAGGAATGAAGAAATAAAATTTACTAATGATATGCTTTTAGTTGGGACAGAGCTAGAAGGGATATATTCATTTAACCTCCGTTTGGATTTTAATTATTTGGATGAACAAGTATCAAATAATTTATATGATGAAGCCATGGTTTATGAAGAAGGTGATGTCGTTTTTCATAAAGGGATGATGTGGGTTGCCACAGGAATTACGTCAGGTGAAGAACCTAGTCCAGAATATATTGATGATAATGGTGACGGTATTAATGATTTGGCTTGGCAAATTCAATATCCTTGGTCTAACGAAAGCTATGTTATTATTAAACCAAAGAAGTTCTTCATTGATGGAGATAATTGGATTGTAGATATGTCTGAATTGGGTAAGCCACACAAAGTAATGCAAGAGGAACTCAACCAGATACAAGTTGTTCCTAATCCATACCTGGTAAGATCACGTTTTAATGAAACAGCCAATGAAAGACGTATGCGCTTCACACATTTACCCCAGCACTGCAGAATTTCCATTTTTACCATTAGTGGAGAAATTGTTCATAATATTAATCATGACAATGTTTATGATGGTAACAGTTGGTGGGACTTGAAATCAACACATGGTGAGCTAGTATCACCAGGATTGTATATTTATATTGTAGAATCTGAAGGCTTAGAACATATCGGCAAATTTGCTATAGTGCGATGATTTACAGAATCAGCATAGTGTGTTCATTATTATTTACCATGCTACATGGTCAATACCGTGATTTGCCTGATGTAGTAACGAAGGTAGCGACAGCGGCAGGCAATTGGCTAAAGTTGGAAACGGACGCCCGAGCCATGGCGATGGGTGGTGCTTTTGTTGCTGCTGGTCGTGGAGTTAGTGGAATTCCTTATAATGCATCTGCTATTGCGTATTTATCGGGCAGTGAGTTGGTTTATGGTAAGAGCAGTTATATAGCAGGGATTACACATAATGTAGTCTCATATGGGCGGCGGCTTAGCGGGTCGGATTTTTTCGGTTTACATTTGTTTTATTTGGATTCAGGTCCAATGGCAGTCACCAATGAATTTTATCCTGATGGTACCGGTGAGGATTTCAGGGCATTGAGTATGGCACTGCGATTTACCTATGCCAGGAGATTAACTGATCGATTGAAGGTAGGCGGATCACTGAATTATATCCGAGACGAGATATATACGACTCTGATGCAGACCATTGCATTTGATTTAGGTTCCAATTTTGATACGGGTATTTATGGATTTGTCTTGGGAATGAGTATATCCAATTTTGGCCCAGAGGTTCAGTATCATGGTACGGGGTTACAGCAGACGGTTCCAGATACAATTGATGTAGATGGCAGACTATTGCGTGTAACGGAGGATTTCCCTTTACCGTTGTTGTTTCGTTTAGGAGTATCGAATGATATCCTGGGTAAGACAGGTATATTTAAGAAGAGCGATATTCATCGGTTAACGGTTGCTGTAGATGGGTTATATCCCAGTGATTATACGGTGTACACTTGTATCGGGTTAGAGTATGGTTTTAAGGACTTGGTATTTGTTCGTGGTGGCACACATTTTGGTCATGACACAGCTGGCTTTAGTGTTGGATTAGGTACATTGGTTGCGGTAGGATCAACCAAGATAGCAGTGGATTATGCTTATGTAGATTATGGTGTATTAAAAACAACACACCAAATAAGTATTGGATTGAAACTGTGATGCTGTGTGACATTGCTCACCTATTAAATCAGTAATATAGATTAGTTTTACTTTGTTAATTAAATGATACGAATTGATAGATGGCTCATATTAAGTTTTGTGACTGTTGGATAAAATATCGTTTTCGTGGTAGAATACCGAGCTTTTATCAGTAATATTTTCATAATGTTATAATAAAAATTTTATAATGAAATCTAATTAGATTTGGTCGGAAGGATAAAAATATGCAGTTATTAAAAACCGTTGTCATTTTCTATGCTATTCTTGGGATAGCATTATCAGCTAACATAAAACAGGATAAACGCCCATTATATAGCAACTCCAGTCCATTTATTGCCGCTGTTGAAAATTCTTTTCGTAATTATTCTCGTGTGGACACAATGGTCCATTATTTAGATGATATGGAAGGTGATGTATCCGGTTGGTATTACAATGGATTCTGGACCCTTAGCACGGAGTCGTATTCCAGTCCGACACATTCATTTAATGCAGATGATAACGGTACAAATGCCGTTCAAGATTTAATTTCCCCTGTAGTTGGTATTCCTAGCATTGATGATATTGGTGACAGTCAGGTATTATATCTTTCCTTTGATTTGTGGTGCGATATGCCTGGTTGGAGCGAAGATACCTCAAGCTCCCTTGGCGATTATTATAGTGTATCCATTTGGGATACTTCAGATGCTCCACCAGCCCATTTAACCACAACTGGTGCCTATTCAGGCAATTCCTGGTGGTTTGGATTGGAATCCACCGGTGGTTACCTGGATGGTTGGCTCACATTTTTGGATTCCCCTGTATTCACGGTCCCTAGTTCAAATGCAGAGTTAACATTTAAAACTAATTACGATATAGAAGACCCTGCTGGTGCTTCCAGTCCCTACGATGGATGGGATGTTGCAAATGTTCGTATATCTACCGATGGTTTTGCTACCTGGTCAGTACTAAATGGTGCACCGGCATATGATGTGTATAGTGGTTATGGCTGGGGTTATAATGGTGAAGGTTCTGGGATCCCTGGTTGGGCCGGAAATTCTGGAGGTTGGATAGATGCAACTTTTGACCTCAGTTCTTATGCAGGGCAGGATGTTCAGATAAGGTTTGCATTTGGATCCGACCCAGCAGCTAATGAATCCGGCTGGTGGATTGATAATGTTGTTGTCGATGGTGATGGCGGTACGGTTTTAGAAGACAACGGTGATGACAATGTTGTATTGGTTCCGTCAGGAGAGCCATGGGTAGATATGGTCTATGATTATGGTGATATTTCGCGCCCCGGCGGTACGGGTTGGGTAACATACTATGACGGCATGAATTACAATGGCGATTTAAGTATCCATCCATATGCTGGAAAAGATGTCAGATTTAAATTCAGATCCATTCTGGGTGATTCACTCACGCCTGAGGCTACTGGTCTTTGGATCGATGATTTACGAATTATTGGTATTGGAACCACATCCAGTGCTCCAATACCCCAAAATTTGACCGCGGTTGCTGGAAATGAAGTAGTGGATCTAAGCTGGTATCCTCCATCCGTTTCCGCTCCTGGTGAATACCAATATGATAATGATCTTGGCGATGGCTCTATTTTCACAAATGGTATTTTTACCTCTTCAGGGACATTCGCGGCTGCAGAACTTTTTCAAAATCTCAGTGGCACTATAGACATCGATACAGTAATGATTTTTGGTTACAGCAGTAATACCGCTACAGCAACTAGTATTTATGGTTATAATGGCAATTTTGCTGCGGGTTTGATTGATGATATCCCAACCTACACTATGGCTGTCGATCTAGAAGTTGGTTTTTGGAATTATTTTGATGTTTCTGATGCGGGCTGGTCATTTGATGGAGATTTTGCAATTGGATTTGAAGTTGGTACAACTACAGGTCTTATTTATGCTGCCTTGGATGAATCAGCTGCTCCCAGCGTGGGAAGTTATACGAACCTTGGCGGTTGGGATACTTGGGCCAATGTTGCGGCAAATAATGGTTTGCCTGATGGTGAATGGGGAATTCGCGCCAAAGCCCAAACAACAGGAAGTGATTCGTTAGCAGTATTTTATAAAATGTATCGAAGAATTTACGGTGAACAGGATTGGACCCAATGCTGGTGGATGGGTGGAGACGAAATTAGTGGTACGACATGGCAGGATTATTTTGTCCAAAATTTTACCACTTATGATTATACGGTCTCAGCAGTAATTAATGGCAATGAATCTGAATTTTCCAATACGGCTACTGCGACTGTTGAGCCAATCACTGTACATGAGCTTGCTTATGATGATGATGGAATGAATACCAGTATAAACACCGGTGAGGGTAACCTGCTTGCAGTACGCTTTACACCACTACAATATCCAAGTAAAATACATCGAATTAAAATTTATTGTGCCGGTAGCGATGCAGGTGTAGCAATCGCTCAAATATGGGATGATGATGAAAGTGACAATTTACCGGGATCCGTATTGTCTCCTCAAGTTGGGTTTAGTCTTGTCCCGGGGTGGAATGTAAAAGATGTGTCACAGTTGGATATAATAATTAATACTGGTGATGTATACATAGGTATCATAGAAACTTCTCAGACTCCGCCAATTGGAATTGACACTGACCCACCCATTGATGGGCGCAGTTATGTAAATGTTGCCGGTGCACCCCCTGGAGGGACAGATGGTTTATGGACGTCTTTAAGTGATATATTTGCAGGGGATTTCATGATTAGAACTGAGTTGGATTCGGCTAGTAATGTTGGCATTGAAGATCCATTTGATGTTTCAATTCCGCAGGCATTTAGACTAGGTCAAAACTATCCCAACCCATTTAATCCAGTTACCACTCTTGAATTTGATCTTCCAGAAAATGCTGCAACCCGGTTATCATTATTTGATTTAACGGGTAGAGAGATTATGACAGTTATTGATCGGGAATTAAGCGCAGGACATTACCAATTTCAATTGGATGGACATGATCTTGTATCAGGAATATATATATATCAAATATATGTTAATGGGCAGCAAAAGTCTTATATGGCCACACGAAAATTGATCCTATTGAAATAACGTACCAAATATATTCATTAGGGACAGTTTAGAATGGTCCATACTGAATAATTAATAGGAATTTAATGTTGAAGCGCATAGCCAATCTGACTATTGTTATTGGTTCTCTTTTACTCGGTGATGGAATACACAAAGATAGAATCTTGGTTTATGTAGAAAATAGCGTTACGAATTTTGCTGTAGAAAATAATACACAGTTTCCAAAAACAACAGATCAGCAAATAAATAATATGTTATTAAAGACGGATGCTTTAACAATCCGGAAATGGCTTCCTAATGCCCGGGTAACTGATAAAGACGGGGATATATACCTCAACCGATTTTTTGTGATTTATTTTAAACATAATCGCTCGGATTTGTCCTCTCTAATTGAAATTTATAATAGTCTTAAGAATATCCGTTTCACTGATACAATAGATGAGATGAGTAAGGATTATAATCCGAATGATCCTAGATATTATCAACAATGGCATTTACCACAAATAGAGGCTCCGCAAGCTTTTGACGTCTGGGATATAGATGGTGGAGAAATACCAGGAACCAATTCTACAAGAGAGATTATTGTTGCTGCAGTCGATGATGGTTTTGAATGGGACCATCCTGATTTAATTGATAACATATGGAATAATCTTGGTGAAGATGCGGATGGCGATGGTCATACTATAGAACAATCAGGAAGTAACTGGATATTGGACCCGGGGGATGTGAATAATATAGATGATGATAATGATGGATTTATAGATAACCTAATCGGCTGGGATGTTGAAGCTAATGGTAATGGAGAAGAGGACAATGATCCAATGACTGTTTCCGGGAATGACCATGGCACAATGGTCGCTGGTTGTATATCAGCAGTGACGAATAATAGCTTAGGTGTTTCATCTGTTGGCTGGTCCTTAAAGATAATGCCTATTAAAGCAACAGCAACGCCCAATTCACAATACATTGAAGATGGCTACAACGGTATTTTAACAGCAGCACAACAAGGCGCTGATGTAATTAATTGTAGCTGGGGTGGATTTTCAGGTGGTGGAAGCCAGAGTTTAATTAACACTGTCTGGAATACATATGGTGCCATTGTCGTTGCATCATCAGGTAATGGTAATGAAGATGCTGGATATTCAAATTTTGACAATCATTACCCTTCAGCATATAGTAATGTCGTTTCTGTATCGGCCACCGGCCCTGGAGATACATGGGGATCAAGCTGGTTTCATCCAACTGCAGGGCCTACTGTAGATATCTGTGCACCGGGGGAAAGTATTTGGACTACCGATACGAATAATGGTTATGATAATCCATGGGGAACATCGTTTTCATCTCCAGTTACTGCTGGTGCGATAGGGTTGCTGTGGTCTTTATTTCCAAATCAGTCTAAACAATGGATCATAGACAAAATTATCAATACTGCAGATTATTTTCCGGCAATGAATGGTTATGCAATGGTACAAAATTATAGCGATGAGGCACCACACCAGGAAAGTTTAAATGGAATGTTGGGAAGTGGTCGGTTAAATATTAATAAAGCCATCAATGGCGGCTTATTTCCAAGTCTTATTATCAATGAAGTACATTTGCTAAATGATACGGATGGTGATGGTGTATTTAACCCAGGCGATACGGTAAATATAAAATTGGTTCTGTATAACGAGGAGGGGTGGGCAGAAGCAACAAATATATCCTGTGTTTTATCAACAGATAACCCCTGGATTTCAATCATTGATAATCTGATTGAAATTTCTAGTCCAATTGAGTCAGGATCATCTACATTTGCATTATTTGATGCATTTACAATTACATCCGATTTATCCGCAGCGTTAGGTCCTGTTAACTTAAACGTAACTATCACTGCTGGTTCTGATCCTTATATATATGAAACCATAGGAGAGATTTCAATTGCGTTAAGTATCAATCAGATGAACTTCCCATTTTTCACTATGTCGGGTATAAAAACATCACCAATAGTCTATGATATGAATGGAGATGGTGAACGGGAGATTTATTTCGGATCGGATAATTATAACTTTTATGGTCTTGGATCTGATGCCTTGCTATTGCCTGGTTTTCCATTTACTGCTGGAAATCAAGTACGATCTAGCCCTGCCATTGGTGATGTAGATGGTGATAATGAACCTGAATTAGTTTTTGGTTCAAAGGATCAAAATTTATATATCTTAAATGGATTTGGATCACTTGAGCTAGCCTTTTCTTCTTCCGGTTATATCAATCATGCTCCAGCATTAACGGATTTGGATGGAGACGATGATCTGGAAATAATATTTGGCACATTTGAATATGTTGGTGGATCGAATACGGGATTTCTTTATGCTATTCACCATGATGGCTCGATTGTTAATGGATTTCCGATAGATCTTGGTAGCCCAATAATGGTAGAACAAGCCATTGGTGATATTGATAGGGATGGTGAACTGGATATCATTGTGGGAACATGGGGAAATCAAATAACCGCTATCAGTGCATCTGGTACAATTAAGTCCGGATTTCCTTTTAATGCCAGTAATAAAATAAATGTGCCACCCAGCATAGGAGATCTTGTTGGCGACTCAAATTTGGAAATTGCCGCAGGAAGTGATGATGGTAATCTATATATTATCAATAGTACTGGTTCTGCTATTGACATAATTAATACGGGAGGATTCGTACGTGGTGATATAGCACTGCATGATTTCAATACTGATGGTTACCCAGAAGTAGTTTTTGCAGGATATGACAAGGAAATTCATGTTTATGATGTGTCAAATGGTTCGGAAATAAGCGGTTGGCCGGTAAATGTAAATAATAATATAGTATCCTCACCGATCATCGTAGACCTTGACAATGATGGTAGTGTTGAAATACTAGCCGGGCATATAAATAACCAGGTTGTTGCCTACCATAGCAATGGCACAGAAGTAGAGGGTTTTCCTGTAGGTACAGGTAGTGCAATTCAAAGTTCCTTAGCCGTTCAAGACATGGATCAGGATGGAGACCTGGAAATACTTGTAGGTACATCCCAGGGGCTGGAAGTCATTGATATAAAAACAAATAAAGGCTCTCCTTATACTTGGAGTATTTATCGCGGCAGTTATCGCCGTACTGGCTTGTATAATGATGCTACACTAAGTAGTAGTCCTGAACAAAATGATACAGTTATTCCATCTATTTTCAGTGTATCTGATAACTATCCAAATCCATTTAATCCCCGGACAGAGTTTACAGTATCTATTCCGGAGAGGAGTCATGTAGTGGTAAATATTTATGATATCTTGGGC